>Ga0209422_1000062_pt1 | contig 23545 bp, 18 predicted proteins | sample BlaSpr_A8_OM2_M3_FD_187983 | JGI IMG/M metagenome (GOLD analysis project Ga0209422, IMG submission 187983) | Forest soil microbial communities from Thunder Bay, Ontario, Canada - Black Spruce, Ontario site 2_A8_OM2_M3 (SPAdes) (version 2) | ecosystem: Environmental > Terrestrial > Soil > Boreal... | reverse complement strand
GGACAGCCGAGGGCGGCTGTCCCCACAGGGATCTTTCAATCCTCATGCTTTTATTTTCGCAGCAGCAGGTCGGCGGCTATGAATAGGGCGAAGACTACCGAGATCACGCCATTCATGGTGAAGAAGGCGGCGTTGAGTTTAGAAAGATCTTGCGGGCTGACCAGGGAATGTTCGTAGAGTAGGAGCAAGGTTACCGCGAGGATTCCCGCGAGAGCGAGTTTGCCGAGCGCGAAAGCGGGGACGAGCGCGATCAGAAGCAGAAGCATGATGAGATGGAAGGCGCGCGCGATCCAGAGGGAGCGGAAGATGCCGAGGTGACGAGGGATGGAGTGGAGTCCGGCGTCGCGGTCGAATTGGAAATCCTGGCACGCATAGAGGATGTCGAAGCCGGCGACCCAGAAAGTGACGGCGGCAGTAAGAAGAAGGATGCGGGGATCGAGGGAGCCGCGAACGGCGATCCACGCGGCCGAGGGGGCGATGCCGATAGCGAATCCGAGCACGAGGTGCGACCAGCGCGTGAAGCGTTTGGTATGCGAGTAAAGAAGAATTATGGCGAGCGCGACTGGAGAAAGCCAGAGCGTGAGGCGATTCAGTTGCGCTGCGGCAAAAATAAAGATGGCGCAGGAAACGATCACGAAAATTGCGACAAAGGCCGGGGAAAGATGCCCGGCGGGAAGCGCGCGGGTGCGGGTGCGAGGATTGGCCGCATCGATGGAAGCGTCGGCGAGGCGGTTGAAGGCCATGGCGGCGGAGCGGGCGGAAATCATAGCGACAACGATCCACAGAAGTTGATGGGCGGTGGGAAGGCCGGAAGCGGCCAGCATGGCTCCGCAGAGCGCGAACGGAAGTGCGAAGATGGAGTGCTCCCACTTGATCATTTCGAGGGTTACGCGGAGGTTGCGGAGGAGGGGCACAGGTAGATTGTAAGGCACGGGGCATTGTCAGCCGCGAATGGTCTGTTAGTATGATGCGCGAATTCACTTCTCTTCCCGATTGTAGAGAAACGTGGCTACTTATCCAGTTTCAACCGACACGCCTCGCATAGCGCATTCGCAATCTACTCAGCATATTGTGCCCGATTGGTCGGTTCGCATACCGGCGCTCGATGGGCTTCGCGGAGTAGCGATTCTGCTGGTCTTGTGCCGCCATAGCGTGATCGGGCTTCACTCCGGCTCGCAATTGCTGAATCGGATCTTGGCAATGGCAATGTTTACTGGAAGCGGCGTCGATTTGTTCTTTGTGCTTTCCGGATTTCTTATCGGCGGTATTCAGCTCGATGCGCGCGAGTCCTCACGTTACTACTCGACTTTCTATGCCCGCCGAGCCTATCGAATCCTGCCACTGTACTACGCGGCGGCGATTCCATTCCTGCTCCGGCACCTCGCAGGGCGTTTTTTGCCAGGAGCTCTGGGAGGCACGTCACCTCTGACGGTTCCATGGTGGTCGTACCTTACGTTCACGCAGAATTTCTTTATGGTTTCTTCGGGACGTGGCATGGGCGCGGCAGCGATGTTGGTGACATGGTCGCTGGCCATCGAAGAACAATTTTACCTGCTGATTCCAGTGGTGGTCCGCAAGTTTCGCGGGGAACGGTTGGCGATAGCGCTAGTGACCGCGATTGCGATGGTGCCAGTGCTGCGGCTGGTGTTGCATTTCACACTGCCAAACGCGGGGTTCGCATGCTTCGCCCTGATGCCTTGTCGCGTGGACGCTTTGTGCTTAGGCGTATTGACCGCGTACCTGGTGCGTCGTCCTGGATTCTGGAATGGTCTTATGGAACACCGAAAGCTGCTGTGGTGGACGACGGGGATTCTGTCTGCGGGGGTGGTGTTCATCAGTTATCCGGCCTATGACGTTTTTTCTGAGCGGATGACGACGTGGGGTGATTCCTGGGTCGCGTTTTTCTACACCAGCTGCCTGCTGGTTACGGTCAGTTCATCAACCGTGGCCTGGCACCACGCCATGTGCAAACCTTGGCTCAAGCGATTGGGAACGCTAGCGTACTGCACTTATCTTTTGCACTTCCCACTGATCCAAACCGCGCGCCGGTTCTTTTATGTGCTGCTTCCATCTCATCCTGGGATTGCGTACGTGACCAGTGGAGTGTCAGCGGTGTCGGTCACGCTGGTATTGGCCACGCTCTCGTGGCGATATTTCGAGCAACCGCTGCTGCGGCGCGGACATACGTATCAGTATTTTTAGTGCGTGCCGGCCGAGTCTGCCGATGCCGCCCATCGGGACGCAGATTTGCCGATCCTGTAGAATGCGTGTTCCGCGAAAACTTCTGAAATGTCCGAACCGGGTCATCCATTGCGCCGAATCTGCGCGGCAGTTGCAGCGGTTCTGGCGCTGGTTGCGGTAGTGCGCGTGATGTTGACTTACTCGCATACCGCGCAGGCATTCGATGAGCCTTACCATGTTGCGGCTGCGATCGAGTTATTGGATAGAGGCACGTATACGCTCGATCCGCTGCATCCGCCGCTTGAGCGCATCGCAATTGGGATTCCTCTCTATCTGTCTGGCGAACGTTTTCCCAAGCTCGCCAGGTCGGAGTCCGATGCTTCGACGACGCCTTATCTATGCGCCATCGGCAATGCGATCCTGAACGATGCGGGACGCTACGCGCGGAATTTGAAGCTGGCGCGCCTCGGAATTCTGCCATTCTTCCTGCTGGGATGTTCGGTAGTGTTTTTCTGGGCGACAGAGGAGTACGGGGATTTAGCGGGAGTGGCGGCGGTGGCGCTGTTCACTACGTTGCCCATCGTCTTGGAGTTTTCAGGCATCGCTTATACGGACATGGTAGCGGCGGCGACCCAGGCTGCGGCTTTCTGGGCCTATGCTAAATGGCTGGACACGAGAACCTGGCGATCGACGGTATGGTTGGGCGTTGCAACTGGACTAGCGTTATCCTCGAAATTTACAACCCTCCTTTACTTACCTGTTGCGCTTTTCAGCATGACAGCGTTGCGATGGTGGGTTCTTCGCTTAAGAAACAATCGACCAACGCCCGCTTACAGGCAAACAGCCAAGCAAGTTGTAGCAGCGGGCGCGATCGCGATTGGCTTCCTATGGGCAACCTACGGATTCGCTGTCGGGCATGTTAGAGAGAGCATGCAGATTGCGCCCTCGTCGATTCCCTCCTTCCAACATTTTCCTGCGCCTGTCGCGAGAGTTGCCCGCAATCTGGTGTTATCCGATCCCAAAATACCAGCGCCCGCGCTGATTCGGGGTGTGGCAATGGCTTGGGTAAAGGAGAAGACTGAGCCGTCGGGCTATCTTTTGGGGCGTATTCAATCCGGGGGCTGGTGGTATTTTTTCTTGGTGGGCATAGCTGTGAAAACACCGGTTCCCTTTCTTATTCTTACCGTCATCGGTTTGTTCACACTTCGAGGATTGCGAAGCGAAGGGCGCTGGACGGCGATGGCTCCTGCGGTGTGCGCTCTGGCGATCCTGCTGGTGACGTTGCCCGTGAAAATAAATTATGGAATACGGCATGTACTCGTGGTCTTCCGCTGTTGGCGATTGTGGCTGGGTACGGATGCTCTTTTCTATGGAATTTGAAGGGACGCGAGAAGCTATGGGGGAGATCGGTGTTAATAGGATTGTTGCTCTGGCAAGGGATTTCGACAATCCAGGCTAGCGGCGATTACATTGCGTACTTCAACGAATTGGCCGGGAAGGACCCAAGCAAAGTGCTGGTAGCAGGTTGCGACTTGGATTGCGGCCAGGATCTGTTCGCGCTGTCTCGTGAACTTCGTGAAAGGCATATTTCTCACGCAAGCCTCGCGTTGTGGACGAGTGCAGATATGAGCAAAGTGGATCTGCCGGGGTTCGATATTCCGCAACCCTACCAACCCGTCGCTGGATGGTTTGCAATTAGTCTGCGCGCTTTGCGAGAAGGCGACCTATTTCACAGCAGTTATTCTCCAGACGCGTTTTCCTGGGTCGAGCAGTATCAACCAGTGGCGCGAGTGGGGAAGACCATCTTGCTTTACTACCTTCCTCCCCTCACAGATCCGATCGAAGATAGATCCGGGACCCGGACACAGCACTGAATACTGCACAAGCGCAGAAACTTTCTGGTTCTTCGTGCAAATAGCGAGAGTTCAATGCGGCCCAACCACTTCGCCTGCCTCGAGCGCACGTGAGCAGACATCGATCAATTCGTGGCCACACTCATAAAGGATGTACACCGGGAGGTCACGACCTTGTACGCTATATTCTCCACTCTGGACGGCACGAACATCTATGTAATTGTCCATCATGAAACCATTACCGGGTTCCGCTCGAATACGAAATTGATGCGAGGCTGCTTCGTAATTGGCGTAGCTGAAGCAGTGCCCGATGCAGGCCCTGTCCAGGGCATGCTGAACAGAAATCATATGTAGGGGCCAGGGCGTGATTGAACTGATCACGCGCTGCCCGAAAGGAACATTGCTCACTGCGAGATCGATGCGGTCCTCAATGTGATTAAGCTTTTGAGTGTCGTTATAGAGAAGCGCGAAAAATAATACCGCAATCAGAGCCAGCGCGGCTTTCTCGAAACGCCTGGCGGGTGCCACAGCCACGACGGCGCACATCATAAGCGCAGCACAGAATGACATTCGATCAGCGATAAAACCCAAAGGCAGAGCGAACTGAGGAAATAGTATGCGATTGGGAATCAGCACGACGGCAGCTGCGTTCAACAGCCAAAGTTGGAATGGGATCGACAGAAGCAAGTGGCGTAACCCGCTGCTGAAAACAATTCGCATCAGTAATACGAACCAGACCAAAAGCAAGCAGATGTACAAGACGTGGTATTTCGGGCCGAATAAATTAATCTGGTTTGCACCGGTGGCAAAAAATACCTGGGTGGTCGACCATGAATAAGCATAGCTATGTGCGATCGCAACGCGGGCGGCGATGAGAACAGCAGAGCCCGTAATCACCAACACCAGGCGCAACTCTGGGCGTAGTTTTCGCGCCACGCCTGCATAGGCGCCGGTCCCGAGAGCCCACGCCACCGGAAGCGGATGAGCCAGCCAGGCCAACATTAGAATGGGAGTGGAGAAGGTCCGCACTACCCAGTTCCCTTCCCAGAAGATTGCCAGATACCAGAGTACAAGTCCCATGGACAGGTAAAGATTGAAGAAACCCATGTGATAGATGTAGCCGTAGGCGAGCATCGCGATGCAAGGAATCACGACCCACAGGTTCGGGTGCGGCTCCGGGCGGGCACAACGCGAGACGAACAGTACGGCACCCCATACAAAAATGAGAACCGATGCTGAAACCGCGATCCGCTGCGTGAGGTTCATACCAACACGCGGCAACAGCCATTGCAAGAGAAGGTCGAACAGGATGTTATTGGACGGAGATGCAATATAAAGCCCGGGCGCTCTGCCTTGCTGAATCAATGTCGCGAGCCAAGCGTTGTAGATGTGGCTGCCTAGATCCCCTGCCTGAATTCGAGACTGCCAGAAGCAAGGAACCAAAGACGCAACTGAGAAAAAGGGAACCGCAAACCAGCGTCGCGAGAACAGCGAGTGGATGCGTCCGGCCGGGTTGTTCTGTATGACCGGCGTCAGCAGAGCGCCGGAACTTCGATTTGGCAATTGACCTCCAGGAAACGGCAAATCGGTTCAACTTGCGAATACCGATGATGGAAAAAAGCCCGTTAGTCGACATGGGCTTCGATTCATTGGCCAGTATAGGGCAGCAGCCGTGGCGGCGATGTGTCGGCTTCGACCAGCCAGACTTTTCTGTCGTGGAAATAGTTGAGGAGCGGTCGCACGTCTCGACCGGGGATTTCGCGAGCCCAAACAATTTTTGAGTGATCGATGTCGGCGGCGTTATAGACCCATTCGTGGTGGACATAATGGTCGGGCTGGTAGCGCACAATAACCAGATGAGCGCCGGGCGTCTCGTCCAACTGCTTGACAAAGCGGGCGCGGTGAAGACTCCAGAAATCCGGGTTCTTGGGAACATTTCGCAATCCGACGAAGAAAAACGCCAAGTTGAATAAAAAGGCCAGCACGATGGCGCGGGAGAGGCCAATGCCGACTGGGCGGCCAAAAAGCTTCGCGTGCCGCAGATGTCTCATCGACTGCACCCACAGCGCAAACACAGTCGCCACGAGTGGCGCCGCATAGTGCGGCTCAAGGTAGACCACCGCCAACAAGCCCGCAATACTAAGGCAAAACTGGAGCCAAAGAAAACGCATCCTGCGGTCTCGAATCACCCGGAACAGCATGATAAATGAGACAGAGAGAATGCCGCCCAGGAACATCTGCCACACGTTCAGGAGGAAGTGGGTAGTCCTGGATTTCCAACCTGCCCACGTCGGGATATATAAGTCACGAATGAGGACATTGTAGTAGTAATCGAATTGCGGATTGGTGTAGTGCAGAGGAGGATCTGGTTTTTGCCAGGCAAAGACCGGACAGTTGCATTGTTGACGCAAAAAGAGTGCATGGGGCAAAACGAGAGCGTTCCGCGTGATCCGCCAGTTGTAATAACCGGTAAAGAGTAGCGTTAATACCAATGGAACGAGCACCGGCAGTAACACGCGCGGTCCAGTGATTCTGAATGGCGGGCTAGTTTTGGAAAGCAGCCAGAGAGCAAGAGCAATCGCCACCGGCAGGCAAAATATAAAGCCTTCCAGTGGACGGCTGTTGGCAAGGAGACTTGCGCCGATTCCCAGCAAGATGGAATCTCGTAAGCGGTAATGGTGAATGATCCGCGGCAAAGCTCCTATCACTAACGCGCCACCAGCAGCAGCGAGCGCCCCGCCCCAGTAGCTGTTCACCCAGTAAGTGGCGAGGCCAAAACGCAAGGGGACAATCAGCCCTCCAAGCAGCGCCCAACCCGGGGTAAACCATCCTTGCAGCATCCAGGTGACGGTCGCGCACATCAATGCCATGCTTAACAACACACCAATCCACGGTTGGCCGAGAATTTGACCGAGCGCGAGCATACCGCCTTGGGCCGGAGGAAAAATCGACATGTAGGTCGGGTACTGCAGCACATGGAACGTCTCGAGGAAGAGCGACATTGGATGGGGTGGGCTGGTGAGTCTTCCGTGAGCGAAAGTGTCGGCCGCAAGCAAATAGCTAAACTCGTCATGGACGCCCGGTACCGGTACACCAAAAAGCGGGAGGAGTGCGAGGCGAGCAACTATTGGGGGTACAACGGTGGTAAGAATCGCAGTCCGTTTCCGGGCGGCGAAGCGCGCGGCAAACCTTTCAACGGCAGTAAACCAGCGGTCGCCAAACTCAGGTCGTATTAACGATAAGGCGAGAAGAAGAAGCAGGGTAAATAAGCTGAGACGCGTCATCGGACGCGCCCTCTATGAGTAACGGTCGCGAAGATTGCTAGAATAATGGGCCTGCGCAATTGTTCGTACTCTGAAATTGGAGGCAATGAAGCGGCACCGATCCCGTGGTCACTGTTGCGAACTGGAAGTATACTAAGCGCTAATAGATTGCGACAACTTGCGTTTCCAATTCAAACTCATGCGAAGGAAAGCGTCCGCGGATTTTGCGCGGCACATTTTGCCGCCCCAGCGGAGACAAGTTGGAGAATTTGGTTCTGATTCTCGTTCTAACCTTCGTTAATGGTACGGTCGCTGGCAGGCTCAGAAGGCGGTGTATATGACGCTGGTCGAGGGCGTGCTCGAGCGCACGCTGGTCTACCGGTTGTGGCAGGCACCGTTTGCGGCGCAGAAATTCGTTCCGGTCCTGGTGAATAATGATCTGCGACGTGTGCGCAGAGCTCTTGACGTGGGATGCGGGCCGGGTACGAGTACCGGGTATTTTGCAAATGTCGACTACCTCGGGATCGATATCAACCCTCGCTATATTGAAAGTGCTCGCCGCACGCACGGACGGACCTTTGTAGTTGCGGATGTGCGCAACTATCGCGCCGCTCCAGGGGAACAATTCGACTTCATACTAGCGAATAGCTTCCTGCACCATCTGAACACCGAGGACGTGCTGGGAATACTCTCGCACCTGCGATCTCTGCTAACCGAGGACGGACATGTTCACGCGCTGGAGTTGGTGATGCCAAAGCAGAGATCGATTGCGCGTCTGCTGGCGAAATGGGACCGAGGTGATTTTGCGCGGCCTCGAGAGGAGTGGCAGACGATATTCAGTCAGTTTTTCGAACCCGTCGTGATGGAGTTCTATCCGTTGACCCTCATGGGTACAATTTTGTGGAATATGGTTTATTTCAAAGGAAGACCCCGGATATGACGGAACAGACGAACTGGGTGAAAGTCGAGTGTCCTGGTGCTTTGGAAACAAGAGAGGGTGGAGCCTCTATGCAGCCGGCAACCGGGGAAGCGACAACGAACAGTCGCATCACTTATCTGACGGAATCGACGCCTGTCAGCATGGGGGATTGGTGGTTCGATATTGCGAATAGTGATCACTTCTGGATTCGACGACGTTTTGAAGTTATGAAAAAGCTGGCAGATCCGGTGTTGCGGAATTGCGGGTGCGCGGGCGAAATCGGGTGTGGCAATGGGTTGCTACAAAAAGATATTGAGAACCACTATGAAAAATCGGTTACTGGCTTCGAATTAAACGAGCTGGCCCTGGAGAAAAACATCAGCCGTTCGAGCCCGCTTTACTACTACAATGTTCATCAGCGTAATCCAGAATTTCATTCCAAGTTTGATCTTCTTCTCCTCTTCGACGTGCTTGAACATATTGAGGATGAGTCTGAGTTCCTGCAATCGGTTGGGTTCCATCTGGCGGAGTCTGGCACGCTGTTGATCAATGTTCCGGCGCACTCGTTTTTGCGTTCCGATTATGACATGGCGCAGGGGCATTTTCGGCGATACTCGATCAGCGGCCTAAAGAAAGTAAGTTCACGGAACGGCTTCGAGGTGCAGGCTTTTACATATTGGGGCTTGCCTTTGATGCCGCTGTTGCTGATCAGGAAAGCTATGAATATGGAACGCTCTGACGGCAAGGCGGGATTCGATGCAAGGGGAAGAACCATGAACTCTCTTCTTTCCCTATTGGCGGGATTGGAGCCGCTGCCGCAGCAGTGGGCAGGCACCTCCGTGATGGCGGTGTTGAAGAAACAGCGATGAGTCTGGGAGAGGCAGCACGAAGAACATGAGCGAGCTACAGAGCGTTTCAATCGCTATCCCGGTTTACAACGAAGAAGGCGTCCTTCCGGAGTTATTGCTGCGTACGGGCGCGGTGCTCGACCGAATTCCGGGGGGTCCGCATCAAATTGTGGTGGTGGACGACGGGAGTTCGGATCGTACGTGGGAACTACTGGAACAAGCCGCGGAGAAGGACTCGCGGGTGATCGCAATTGCCCTGTCGAGAAATTTTGGCCACCAGATCGCGTTGGGCGCGGCTTTGGATTACGTTTCCGGCGATGTAACCGTGCTGATGGACGGAGACTTGCAGGATCCCCCCGAGGCGATTCCGGTCTTACTGGAAACCTATCAGCAGGGATACGATGTGGTTTATGTCCAGCGGGTAAACCGCAAAGAAGCCTGGTGGTTGCGAATTTGTTATTACGTTTTTTACCGACTGCTGGCAACCCTCTCTTCGATTCAATTGCCGGTCGACGCCGGCGATTTTGGCCTGCTCTCGCGCCGTGTTACTCAGGAGATCAGGAGGATGCCGGAACACCATCGCTATCTGCGAGGAATGCGGACGTGGGTTGGATTTCGGCAGATCGGGATTCCGATCGAACGTGCAGCACGCCGCGCGGGCCGCACCAAATATAGTCCGTTGAGATTGTTAAAGCTGGCATCGGACGGAATTTTTGCTTTTTCGATTGTTCCTCTTCGTGCGGCGGCGATACTGGGAGCGGCAGCGACTGGGGTGAGTGTCTTGTTTGCTATGTATTCGTTGTACGCAAAATTCTGGCTGCATTCTCCGCAGGGTTTTACAGCGTTGATTCTGGCCATCACATTTCTTTCCGGCGTGAATCTGTTTTTTCTCGGAATTATTGGAGAATACATAGGGCGTGTCTACGAAGAGGCAAAGGGACGTCCGCACTATGTAGTGCGCGAAGTGATGGGACAGCACGGTTTTGGAAGTCACATGGCGAATCCCCCCATCGGGGTCGCCGAACAATTGGAGCGAACTGGAAGCAAGTATGACTAGCTGCCTCTGCGCTTTGCTGCGAGCGTCGGAGGCGCGGATTCAGAGATTTTGCACATTTCCGCAATTGACAAGTGGCGAACGCTCCGGCATCATGGGTGCGTCGATTGCAGCCTTCCCTAACGGGGTACCGAAGCACGATTGGAGAGAGCCTATGTTGGAATTCGTTCGCAGAGTCTGGTCGGAAGATGAGGGGCAGGATATTGCGGAGTATGCGGTAATGCTCGCTGTGATTCTGGTTCTGGTGGTAGGCACGATACGCCTGATCGGATCCAACGCCAATACTGTCTTCTCCAATGCGGCCAGTGCGGTGCAGTAGGAAATAAGCCCAATGAACGCCGGTTGAATACCGGGCTTTGCTCGCATTTTAGCTGGAGTTTTGTTCATGACACGATTTACCTCGTTTAGTGGGCCGTTGCGCTACTGCTGGTTTAGCAGTGTAGCGGCGGCGAGACTTGCGAGGAGATCGACAGTCGTATGATCGCCTAGATGAAAGCAAGTTTTGCCAGAGGCCGCGATTGCAAATCGCGGCCTTTGCTTTTTGCCAAAGAACCGCTGGTGAATCAGGGAGGAGAACCCAATGATTGTCAACATGGCAGAGAAAGCGAGTGAGGATCAGATCGCTCACGTTATTGACCGCATTCGCGAGGCGGGTTACCAGCCGCACGTAACTCGAGGAGTTGAGCGCACTATCGTGGCGGCGGTGGGCAATGGACGGCGGCACGAAATCGAGGCGTTACTAGTAGCGCCCGGCGTAGAAAATGTAGTTCCAATCGCACAGCCTTTTAAGCTGGTCAGCCGTCAGGTGAAGCCGGAACGGTCCGTTGTAAATGTGAGAGGCGTTTCGATTGGCGGGCCTGACGTTGTAATCATCGCTGGGCCCTGCTCGGTCGAGTCGCGTGAACAGTTGCTCAGCACGGCGCACGCAGTGAAACGGGCAGGGGCAACCATGCTGCGCGGCGGAGCCTACAAGCCCAGAACCTCTCCTTACGACTTTCAGGGACTGGGTCTGGAGGCGCTGAAAATCCTGCGCGAGGCGCGTGAGCAATCTGGACTACCTGTGGTTACGGAAGTGATGAGCACGGAAGATGTGGACATTATCTGCGAGCATGTCGATATGCTGCAGGTGGGGGCGCGCAACATGCAGAACTTCGCGCTGCTGCGGCGGTTGGCGACGGTAAGCAAGCCGGTGCTGTTGAAGCGTGGGCCATCGTCGACCGTGAAAGAGTGGTTGCTGGCGGCGGAATATTTGCTCTCTGGCGGCAACAGCCAGGTCGTGCTTTGCGAGCGCGGCATTAAGACCTTCGAAACCGAGATGCGAAACACGTTCGACTTGGCGGCAGTGGCGCTGGCGCGCGATCTTTCCCACTTGCCCGTGATGGCCGACCCTTCGCATGGAACAGGCAAGCAAAGTTTGATTGCAGCGGTTTCGCGGGCCGCAGTGGCGGTGGGAGCGGACGGACTGATTATTGAGGTACATCCGTGTCCAGAAAGGGCGCTCTCGGATGGAGCACAGTCCTTGGATTTTGCCGGATTTGAGCGAGTGATGAAGGCGATTGCGGAACCGCTCCGCAGAGCGGCGGTGCCGGTGAGCAGCGAAGCAGACCTGGCTCAAGCCTAGAGGATCAGCGTTTACACGCTTTGAGAACAATGAACATCGGCGACGCTTTCAAAGCTGACGCGTCGACAGTTTGTCGCTCAGTGGAGGATTCCCTTTCCGAAGCGAGCGGCTGCGGCGTTACTCTCGTTACCAGCGGCATCGGAAATGCTGGCATATGATCTGAGCTGGGTGCGGGGAATGAAAAAACTCAGCTTTCTGATTTCACTTACTAACAACGATAACGACTACCAGCAAGAGCAGGCGGCGGCAGCGGAGAAAGCTGGGCGAAAGCTAGGAGTGGACGTTCAAATCGTTCACGCCAACAATGACGCGGTCACGCAGAGTCAACAACTCCTGCACTATATACAGGGTTCCGCAGCGTCGCGACCAGATGCGATTCTGTTCGAACCGTCGGGCGGCACAGCGTTTCCGCAAGTAGCCCGCGCCGCGGTGGGCGCGGATATTGGCTGGGTCGTTTTGAATCATGAGGCCGACTATTTGCACCAGCTCAGGCAGTCTTCTCAGGTTCCCGTTTTCTCTATCAGCTCGGATCACATAGAAGTGGGCAAGATTCAAGGAAAGCAGTTTGCGGCGTTGCTGCCACAGGGCGGATCCGTGCTCTACATCGAAGGCCCAGCCAACAGCTCAGCGGCGAAAGAGCGCACCGCCGGCATGAACCTGACCAAGCCAGAAAACATTCAGCTAAAGACGCTGCGTGCGAATTGGACAGCAGAGGGAGCACACCGGGCGATGAGCTCCTGGTTGCGGCTGCGTACTTCCCAGCAGATGGTGATCGACTTGGTGGGCGCGCAAGACGACAGCATGGCTGCGGGCGCTAAAAAGGCTTTTGCGGAAATGCCTGAGAGCGAGCGGGCGCGGTGGATGAAGATACCATTTACCGGTTGTGACGGCCTCCCAAAAACTGGACAGTCGTGGCTACGCAGCGGTCTGCTGGCAGCGACAATTTATATTCGTCCCAATACTGATATCGCGCTGGAAATGCTGACCGAAGCGATCCGCACTGGAGTGCAGCCGCAGGAGCGCAGACTAATCCCTCCCGAATCGATGCCCTCGATAGACGAGCTTACGACGAGATTCGCCAAGAGCAACAAGCGGCATTTGACCGCAGGCGCGTAAGGACTGACAGAAATTCGGCCGAACGAAGCCTTCAGGCCTACTTCCCTTCTCTCTTCCTTCCTGATTTGACACACTGTGATCCCGCTTCCAGATAAATCTTGTGCAAACGCCGGTCTGGGTTACAATGCACACCACAAAGCGAAGGGGCAATCCGCTTTGGGTGTGTCCGGTTAAAATCCAGAATCAATGGCTGCGGATAGCGGAGGAAATTATGGCGAATGCTGCGCAGGTATTGGGGACGCGAAACCCAGAGTACAGCATCTGGCGAGTAATTATGGCGTCGTCGGTCGGTACCATGATCGAATGGTACGACTTTTATATATTCGGAAGTCTGGCGGCCATCCTCGGACCAAAATTTTATCCTCCTGGTAACGACACATTCGCTTACGTCGCTTATCTGGCGACTTTTGCAGTTGGATTTCTGGTGCGGCCGTTTGGCGCACTATTTTTCGGGCGCATCGGAGATCTGGTAGGGCGCAAGTACGCCTTTCTGGTGACGCTTTCGATCATGGGCTTTTCGACGTTTGTGATTGGGCTGCTGCCTTCTTTTAAAACGGCGGGGTGGTTTGCGCCTATCGTTCTGCTGTTAATCCGCGTACTGCAAGGACTGGCGCTAGGTGGGGAGTACGGCGGCGCTGCTGTGTATGTGGGCGAACACGTTCCGGATAACAAGCGCGGGTTTTACACCAGCTTTATTCAGATCACGGCGACGCTGGGACTATTTGTGTCACTCATCGTGATTCTGGTTACGCAAAACGCGATGTCCAAAGAAGACTTCGCCGCCTACGGCTGGCGCATTCCGTTCCTGATTTCGATCGTCCTGGTGATGATTTCGCTTTATATCCGGCTGAAGATGAAAGAGTCTCCGATATTTGCGGAGTTGAAGGCGACGGGGATGACTTCGACGCAGCCGCTGAAGGATGCCTTTACGAAGTGGCCGAACCTGAAGAATGTTTTGATTTCGCTTTTCGGCGCGACCGCCGGGCAAGGCGTGGTTTGGTATACGGGGCAGTTCTACGCTTTGTTTTACATGCAGACCATTCTGAAAGTGAACGTGAAAACGGCGAACATCGTGGTGGCGATTGCGCTGCTGATCGGGATGCCATTCTTTACGATTGTAGGTGCGCTTTCGGATCGCATTGGGCGGAAGAAGTTGATGATGGCTGGGTGCCTGCTCGGCGTGTTGACTTATATTCCGATTTACAAGGCGATGGAGCGGGCAGCGGGAAACAATGTTGTCACGGTTAAATCGGCGCGGAACAAGGTAACCGGGGCGATCGGGCTCACCGCTATGACGACCGATGCAAGTGGGGCGCTGGTGCCCGCGAAAGAAGCTCCGAATCCGAATCGGACGATGCTGGTGCTGCTGGTGTTCCTCCAGGTGCTTTATGTATGCCTGGTCTATGGACCGATTGCAGCGTATTTGATTGAGGCTTTTCCGGCGAAGATTCGGTATACATCGCTGTCTCTGCCCTATCACATCGGCAACGGAGTGTTTGGCGGATTGTTGCCTTTGATTGGGCTATCTTCTGTGGCGGCGACCGGGAATATCTATGCTGGCCTATATTATCCGATGGCTGTGGCGGGCATGACATTTATTGTAGGAAGCCTGCTGCTGCGGGAGACACGGACGATCAGTATCTGGAAGGAAGCGGGGGCCGCTCCGACGCCAGCGCCAGCAGCAAAGTAATGCCGTTAGGCTCGCGGTGCGTGCATCGACGAATCTTGCCAGGCGTTAGTGATATTTCGCCAACCGACGGGAGTTCCGCGTCTTGCTTTCGATCCCGTGGCTTCAGTTGGTCATCATCGACGAAGATTGAGCTTGTTGCCCGGCGCAAGAATCTCTTGCACTGAGACTCTTAGTATTAGGATCTACTGACATGGGATTGATTCGGACTGCTACTCTGCGTACGTTGACAGCAGGAATTGTTTATAGTGTGGGCGTTCTTGGATTTTATTTCGCGGCGGTATTGCCGCTTAAGGCGGCGGAGCTCCCCTCCCGTAACCTCGACTCCGGGTGGCAGTTTCGAGCGGTGGCCAACGCTGAGAACGCCGATGCTAAACAGTGGCATGCAGCTCAGGTTCCAGGGGTGGTGCAGACCGACCTGCTGAATAACCATCTCATTCCCGACCCGTTCGATCGAGATAACGAATTCCGCCTGCAGTGGATCGGGCTGGCCGATTGGGAATATCAGACTACTTTTCAAGTGGATGCGGCAACGCTGGCCCACGATCATGTCGACCTGGTTTTTGATGGCTTGGATACGTTTGCCGACGTTTATCTGAATGAGCATTCGATTCTGCATGCGGACAATATGTTCCGCAAGTGGCGAATTCCGGCGAAAGCAGCGCTGCGGCCGGGTTCCAATACGCTCCGCATCGTTTTTCATTCCGCGATCGAGAAGATGATCCCGTATGTGAAGTCGCTGCCGTATATTTTGCCTTCCATCTCGACCCACAATTACGGCAATGAAGAGAACATTGCGACCGCGCCCTACACGCGCAAGGCTCCCTATAACTACGGTTGGGATTGGGGGCCGCGGTTCATGACGGAGGGAATCTGGCGGCCGGTGCGGCTCGAGACGTGGGACGCGCTGCGGGTGGAGAATCTTCATATTCATCAGCAGACCGTTACCAGCGAACTGGCGAACGCTATGGCGGAGATTGAGATCGAAGCTAGCCAGCCTGTAACAGCAGGTGTGACAGTGGCTCACGATGAGATGTCTGGAGCGCAGATAGCCGACGGAAATCAGACTTTGCAGCTCGATGCCGGGATGAATCATGTTTCGATTCCGGTTCGAATTGTGGCGCCGAAGTTGTGGTATCCGGTGGGTTATGGGGCGCAGAATCGTTACCGATTTTCTGTCGCGGTGCGTGTGGGCCGCGAGGTTGCGGCAAGAGCGGAAACCAAGACCGGACTGCGTTCCCTGCAACTGCGCCGCGCGCCGGATGAATGGGGAAAGAGTTTCGAGTTCGTGGTGAATGGAATTTCCGTCTTTGCCAAAGGTGCGGATGTGATTCCGTTCGACAGTTTTCCGAACCGGGTTACGCCAGAGATTCATCGGCGTATTCTGCAGGCTGCGCGCGACGCGCACATGAATATGGTGCGGGAGTGGGGCGGTGGATATTACGAGTCCGACGATTTCTACGACATCTGCGACGAGCTTGGCATTATGGTATGGCAGGAATTCATGTTCGGCGGCGACATGGTTCCGGGCGACGTTGCCTTTCAGGAAAATGTCAAGCAGGAGGCGATCGACCAGATCAAGCGTCTGCGCGATCATCCGAGCATTGTGATCTGGTGCGGAAACAATGAAGTCGAGACGGGGTGGTACCACTGGGGTGACCGCCAGGAATTCAAGGAGTCGATCTCCGCAACAGCGCACGAACGGGTGTGGCAAGATTACGTAATTCTTTTTGCCGACGTTTTGAAGAGCGCAGTGACGCAGTATGCCGATCCTACGCCGTACTGGCCGAGTTCACCGAGCGCGAATTTTGAGGAAGTTCCCGACAATCAGCGCAACGGCGACATGCACTACTGGCAAGTGTGGCATGCGCAAGCACCGGCTTCGGATTACACGCTGCAGTTTCCGCGATTCATGACGGAATATGGATTTCAGTCCTTTCCCGAGATGCGTACAATCGCAACATTTGCTAAGCCCGAGGATTACGACATTCGATCTACGGTGATGCAGGCGCACCAGAAAAACAAGGGTGGGAATGAACGCATATTAACTTACATGCTGCGCGAATACCGGCAGCCGAAGGATTTCTCCTCTTACGTTTATCTGAGCCAGGTGCAACAAGCGGAGATCATTAAGATCGGCGCGGAGCATTTGCGAAGGCAACGGCCCCGGACGATGGGATCGCTGTACTGGCAGTTGAACGACTGCTGGCCGGTGGCTTCATGGGCGAGCATCGATTACTACGGGCGATGGAAAGCGCTGCATTATTATGCGCGGCGATTTTACGACGATGTTATAATCTCGCCGTTTTTGCACGACGACAAAGTGGATGTGTACGTGGTTTCGGACAAGCTGCAGCCGATGACAGGGACGATCCACATGCGGCTGCTTGATTTTTCTGGAAAGATTCTGTTCGACCAGACCAAAGGGGCGCAGATTCCAGCGCAATCGAATGCGATTTATTTCAGCGTGGACAAGGCGGCGATGGCGGCGAAGGGTGATTTGAAGCAGAGCTTTCTGCTGTTTGATCTTGAAGTGGGCGGAAATAAGGTCTCGCGAAACCTTGTGTTCTTCGATGTGACGCACAACCTGAAATTGCCGGTGGCACCGAAGATCGATGCGGATTTGAGCAAGAGCGGCGAAGACTATACGCTAACGCTGAAGTCGGAGAAGCTAGCGCGGAATGTGTACGTATCCTTTGGCGATTTGCCAGCCGAAACCGCAGACAATTACTTTGATTTGCTGCCGGGCGAGCCGGTGACGGTGCGAGTGAAAGCCTCGGCGACGGCGAACCAGATGAAGGCGGCGCTGAAGGTGATGTCGCTGACGGAAGCGTTCGACGCGCAGTAATGCTGGGGGAAAAAGGCTGAAGAACGGACCAGCACGGGGCTGCGTGCCATCGGCGGCATGATTCGGAGGAAACTGCTGGTCTAGCAGGAAAGGGTGAAGGTTGCAGAAACCAGCGAACCTGGAGTGGTTCGTTGGCGAGCGCGGCAGGACTCGAACCTGCGACCCATGCTCGCACTCGGAGGACCGGCTGAGTCGGACAAGTGGATCGCCAGCATCGGTATCATCGAGAGTCTCCATCCCCGAATTGTCGTTGCCGGTCACAAAAAACCCGAAGCCCCCGATGACTACGCAGAGAAGATTCTCAACGGCACCCGTTCCTAATATCCAGGATTTCGCGGAGGCAGCAAGGTCGTTCGGGACGGTTGAAGAGATCGTTGGTGCGATGCGATCGAAATATCCCGAGCACGAGAACCTAACCACTTTGCTATTTTCAGCGAGAGCCGCGGTCAAGGCCAGAGCCTCTTGAAACAGGATGGCGTCCCGAGGAGGCCATTCCGAAATCTTCAGAACAAGGGTGCAGCGATGCTTTATTGGACACTGCGCAACGAACGCCCCTTAAACCAGACGACCCTGTTGCCAACGTCCGTCATGGGCTGATCCTCGCCGGCGTCCTCCACGGAGTGAAGACCCGCCTTCTCGCTCACTGGCACGTAGCCCAGAATCTCGCCGGTCTTGCGGTCCAACTTGACTATCCAGCCGGGAGATCCGGGTGGCTCGTTCAGCGGTTGCATTCCGGCCCACAGCGTCCCATTCGCGCCTAGCTTGAGCGAATACGTTCTTCCCAGCTTTGGAATCTCGCCCAAAAACTTTCCATCGAGGTTAAATTTCTCAATCCTCCCATTCTCGCGGTCAGCAACATAGAGGATGTTGTTCTCGTCGACCACGATGCAGTGCGGCAGGTGGAACTGCCCCGGACCGTTGCCCGCACTACCCCACTCACGAACTTTCGTGCCATTAGCGGTGTACTCAAGGATGCGCGCATTGGCGTATCCATCGCTGACGAAAATCCGTCCCATCGGCGCAAATGCAATATCGGTCATCCCGCGGAAAGGGCTGATCGCCGGTTCCGGCTGCCCGCCCACGTCGATCTCCATCAGCTTTTCACCCTTCGGACTAAACTTGATGACGGTCGAACTGCCCGCGTCGACCGTCCAAACATTGCCCTCTGGGTCGAGCCGGATCGCATGCGGGATTGTGTACAGTCCTTTACCAAACGAGCGCAGGACGCGGCCTTCCCTATCAACCGCTACGACTGGATCCGCTTTGTCGCCCCGCTGTATGAGCCACGTCACACCAGTCTTAGCGTCGCGCGCCAGCCACGACACCATGCCAAGTTCCTGGCCCTTGGGTAGCTCTATCAACAGGTCCGTCTGTTCAAGCTGGAGCTTAGGAGACGCCTCAATGAGGGCCCGAAGTTTGGTGGCGCTATCGTCTCTCGCTTCGGTCTCAGCGGGAGTCAAGGTTGGCCCGCCCTGAGCGAAAAGAGGCAAGCAAAACAACCCGATTAGCAGCCTCCGAAGACACATCGCGCAATGATCTTGGAGTTTCGCTCTCCCAGAAGACGTGCCGACAACGTGCTGGTGGGCGAAGATCCCATTAGAATCCCATAGCGACATCGCGAAGTGCGCTGCAGTCGTGCGGATGCTCACGCCGACTTCTTCTGAACCACGAAAAACTCAATAATTCTCCCACGCCGAGAGCGCGCAATCCATCTCGCCGGCCTTCGAAATCCTTGCGGTACGTAGTATTCAATTGCCTTTGCCATTGCAGTTACCAGTCCCTACCGCACAAATCATCTTCTGAGAATCCGCTTGCAAATGACACAACCGCTTGTCCACGCGACATTGTTCTCTTACTGAGCGTTTTTTCTTGCCACTTTCCTGAAGCTAAACGTTGGACTGATGGACAGCTCGCCGAGATGCGACCGAGATGCTAAGTGATTTGTAAAAAACTTTGTGATTACTCGGCCTGAATCTGCCGCACTAGAACCCCCGGCGCGCGCCGGTGAAGATGTGAACGTACGCGTCCATCCAGACAGCACCGTCCCGTTGATGCCGGGAAAGGCGCGCCGTCAATGATTTGCGCGCGGCATTAAGCACCTCGTTACCTGCTTCGGCAAGCAGTTCGCCGAATGAAGAAAAGGATGCGAGTGCGAAATTCGCCGCCTCAGCGGCAGGCAGTCCACCGCCGATCGGGAGCACTCCGCGCCAGTCGCCCACATCGAGCTGGCCATAACCGGCCCGATCGAGCAGGATGAGCAACTTGTCGGCCTCAGCATAGCGGAACGGCCCCGGCGCTTCGGGATCGAGCGTCGGCAAGGGGATGATTTCGGCCACCACCTGGCGTACGCTCGTCATCCACGGATTTTCGGCCGGACGGCCCCACACCGCGAAGGCGAACCGACCGCCAGGCGCGAGCCAGCGGACCAGGTTGGCAAAGGCGGCAAGCGGGTCGTCAAAAAACATGGTGCCGAAGCGCGAGACTAGTCGATCATAGGGCTTTTCCGGCGCAGTCGCCGTCGCCATGTCCGCAATTTCAAAGCCGATGGCGCGTTCATCGGATCGTTTGCAGCTGCGAGCCAATTCGATCAAGGCCGGAGAGAGATCGAAGCCGTGAACGACACTTCCCGCCGGCGCCCGGCGCAGGATCTCCAGCGTCGTCCCGCCGCCGCCGCACCCGATATCGGCGATGCTACAAGGCGCGTCGAGATTCAGCGCACGGATCAGCGGTTCATCGACAGGCGTGAGCATCGCTTCCATGCCCGCGAGTTGGGCACGCCATTTCTCGCCGCGCGCTGCGGTCCAGTCGGAAGCTGCGGTGTGCTCGTTCATGATTCCAATTCTACCGATCGAGTGCTGGTGGCGGGAAAATTACCAAACACGTCGCTCAACACGCGGTGGAAACGGCGAAACTCTGTCATCGTCCGCAGGGGATCTCATGAGTTTCCCCGGAACCGCCAAGACACGTTGCGGGTATACACGCAAACCATGCCAGGACGGCGGAACTCCGGTGACGAAGCTCCTCCCGAACCTTCTCCACTATCGAGGGGGACTGGTTTCTGCGAAGTCTCGGTCTTGCAATTGCCAACAACGTGATGCGCGATAGATTCTCATCCACTTGCCTACGTTCCCGCCAGACGACATCGTGAGTCATGGGAGGCCCAGGGCGACTGGCGGGTTCTCGCTTTGAACCGGGCGGCCACTTGGTCGCGGATTCGGACGCAGACCCCTCACCTCTTCGATGTAGACGCGGAAAATCTCAGCCACGCTCCACGCCTGAGCAATACATCCACATGGGCGATGAGGAGCATCACCCTCGAAGATCTCCGAGATATGACCTAACCCGGCTTCCGCAAGGTGAGACTCTAATGGAGACAACCAGGCTTGCGCTTGGCGCCTGGCCTCCTCGCTTCCCCCATTCACCTTTATGTACGCGGTAATGAACGGTCCCAGCAGCCACGACCAAACAGTTCCCCGGTGGTAAGCTCCGTCGCGATCTGGAGGGCCGCCGGTGTAGCGTCCGCGGTATTGCGGGTCGGTTGGTGCGAGACTGCGAAGTCCGAAAGGGGTCAGCAGGTGTTCTTCAACTTTCTCCACCACGCTTCTGGCGCGGTCGCGAGGCAACATACTGTGAGGAAGGCTCACGGCGAAGATCTGGTTGGGGCGGATGGATGGATCGGGCGGACCGCCGTTTACCACGTCGTACAAGCAACCAAGCTTTTCGTTCCAAAAGAGCCGGTTGAAGCTCCACTGCGCGATCGCGGCCATGCGGCGATAGCGCTTTCGCGCAGCCTCGTCCCCGAACCTGCTAGCCAGGTCTTCCATAATGCATAATGCGTTGTACCAGAGAGCCTGGATTTCAACAGGCTTGCCCCGGCGCGGTGTTACCACCCAGTCACCGACCTTGGCGTCCATCCACGTGAGCTGGGCTCCCGTTTCGCCGGAAGCCAGCAAGCCGCTGTCATCCACCTTGATTCCATAACGCGTGCCCCGAGCGTGCCAAGAGATGATGTCAGCAAACACGGGGTAGAGTTCGTCGCGAACGAACTCCAGATCGCTTGTGTACGCAAGGTACGCGCGAGCCGCTTCGAAAAACCAGAGAGAAGCGTCGACCGTGTTGTATTCCGGTGTTTCGCCCGCGTCAGGAAAGCGGTTCGGCAACATGCCCTGATCCACATGTTTTGCGAAGGTGCGCAGGATACTACGCGCGACCTCATACTTGCCGGTCGGTAGCGTGAGGCCTGGCAGGGCGATCATGGTGTCGCGACCCCAATCGCCGAACCAGTGGTAGCCGGCGATGACCGTTTTCTCATCGCCACGCGAAACCAGGTATTGATCTGAAGCAGCGGCAAGGCTTTGGGCAAAGCCATCCTCAATGGGGGACGCCACGAGCGCCTTCCGGCGACGTGTGATTTCCGCCCGTCTATATTCGACCGCTTGGGTAACATCACGCTGCTCGGTGGAGGCGATGATCGATGCCTGGCGGCGCAAGCGCAGATCGAAACACAGCGCAAATGGATTGAAGAGGTCTTCGGAACAATCGAGCCCACGTTCGCGCTCGGCGTCATATTCAAAGTTGCAATACCAATCCCCCGTTCTCCGTAGCTTGATAGCGTTGTGCGCCAAGTACAGGCTTGGCAATCCGTGATAAGGAGTGACACTTGCCAATGCGGAGCGTTCTTGCACCGCTGAGTTAATGGCGCCGTTTTTGTGGGTCGTGCCATGGTAGTCGCGGAATGCAATTAACGGACGAATTTCTAGCCGCAGGTTCTTCGGCACCTCCGGACGATTGTTCTTCCTCACTTCATAATGAATCACCGCGCTGTTTTCGCCGTGAATCATGAACACGGACTTCTCGATCTCGATGCCTTCTACTTCATAAGTGAACACTGGAAACGGGTCGAGACGAAACTGTTTGAGATAGTGGAATCCTTGCGGGTGAATAACACCTGGATAGCGGTTAGCCGATAAATCGAAACGCCTCCCATCAATCATCAGCGTCTCTTCGAGCTTCGAGAGGAGGACCAATCGGCCGACAGGTGGCTTGGTGGCGGCCACCAGAAGACCGTGGTAGCGGCGAGTATTCAAACCAATGATTGTCGACGAGGCAAAGCCGCCGAGACCATTAGTTTCCAGCCACTCCCAGCGAAGAGCAACTTCCAGATCACTCCATGTCTCCCGTTCGAACTGAATCATCACCGCTCCTTATGAATTCAGTCTGCGCCAACTGTGGCAGCCGCTGGCTCAGCTTTCTTGCGTTCGCGGAATTCGCCGCTCTGTTGCATCAACTTGGTGACAACGCCCGTCCATCCGGTTTGATGGCTGGCGCCCAGGCCAGCGCCGGAGTCGCCATGGAAGTACTCGTGAAAGAGAACCAAGTCTCGCCAATGAGGGTCCGTCTGGAACTTCTCCAAGTTGCCGAATACCGGTCGGTGGCCCTTTTCGTCACGAAGAAAGATGCTTGTCATCCGGCGCGACAGTTCACCCGCTACGTCCCACAACGTTGTCATGTTTCCCGATCCAGTCGGGAACTCGACTTTGAAATCGTTACCTAGATAGTGGTGGAATTTCTGCAAGGATTCGACCAGCAGAAAATTCAACGGGAACCAGATCGGACCCCGCCAGTTAGAATTTCCTCCGAAGACTCCGGTCGTCGATTCGGCCGGTTCATAATCCACTCGGTGCTCGGTTCCGTTAACGTGGAGTGAGTAAGGGTTCTCGCGATGGAACTGAGACAGAGCGCGGATTCCGTAAGGAGACAGAAACTCACGCTCCTCCAGCATGTATTTGAGAATGCGGCGAAGCTGATCCTCATTCGCAATGGACAACAACCGGCGTTCACCCATCCCCGTGCTGCGCATGCAGGCGAAATTTTCCGTGAGATCGGGACGGTTGTCGATGAACCATTCCAGACGACGCTTGAAGTCGGGCAGCCGATCGAGCACTTCCGGCTCCAGAGTTTCCACTGCAAACAGCGGGATCAATCCCACCATGGAACGGATTTTCATTGGAAACTTCGTGCTGTCCGGCAGCTTTAGCACGTCGTAGAAAAAACCGTCTTCTTCGTTCCAGAGTCCTATGCAGTTGTGGCCACGATGGCTCATGGCATGCGCAATGTAGACAAAATGCTCCCAGAATTTGCTGGCCACGTCTTCA
>Ga0209422_1000061_pt1 | contig 23738 bp, 21 predicted proteins | sample BlaSpr_A8_OM2_M3_FD_187983 | JGI IMG/M metagenome (GOLD analysis project Ga0209422, IMG submission 187983) | Forest soil microbial communities from Thunder Bay, Ontario, Canada - Black Spruce, Ontario site 2_A8_OM2_M3 (SPAdes) (version 2) | ecosystem: Environmental > Terrestrial > Soil > Boreal... | reverse complement strand
GTATCGCGAAGCATCGCTTTCGCAGCCTGCATTCTTAGGTGTCGTACATGCCGGTGCGGGGTCGCTCCCACGGCTTTGGTGAAAAGAGCTGCAAAGTGAAAGGGACTGATGCCTGCTTCTTTGGCAAGGACGCCAAGATCCAGGCGCTCCGACAAGTGCGCCTCGATATACTCCAGTACCCGCACCATGCGGTAGTCAGAAATGCACTCGTGGGTCAAAGAACGGCTCCACGCGAAACCTGCAGATGGGCCGAGTAGAAGATGTGCCGCCAGCCACTGCGCAACAGCCTGGGCGTAAAAATCTGGAGCCCCGTCTCGGAGGGCGGCTACCACCGAAAACATCAAATTGGTTATAAGTGGGTCATCCAGAAATGGGACATCGCTGAGGGAACTCCGAAGTGTGGTCCCAGCCTTGGGAACTTCTGCTGCAACGAGATCGACAGTGTTTTGAGGCAGGATCAGATGCAGGAGGGCTAGATTCTTCTGGCTCTCAAAGTAGTGGCGGATAAGACGTCCTTGTCTGGCCGGGGTGAGCTTACCTGTTCCTCTGGTGTACTTCGTTCCGCGCCATCGTCCTTCAGAAAACGTATCGATCCGGAAGCTGCGATTGAGCACAAGGGTGATCGCCGGATCAGAAAACGTCGGAAGCTCAACTGGATCTAGATAGGGCGCCACCTCTATTATGCGTAGGTATAGTGACCGCCACCCGTCCGAGTCACCGGGCAGCGGATCCTCATAACTTCCATAGGCCCATCTGGTGCTCACATCGTCGGCTTGGCTATTCAATTGAGTACCCCCGTTTTCGTTTCATTTGTGCAAGAGGTGGCCCGGGGCAACACACATCCAAGCCGTTGTACGGCCATGTTAAACCATTATTCCTCTCCTCTCGCTCTTGACAGTGGTCTAAATTTCGACAGGCGGACATAGCGCTGGTTTTTCTCTTGCTCTTTGCAAAGGCGCTGCCGCTCGCCTCCTCCATAATAAGTCTTCTCCGTCTAACGGGTTGGACTCATCAGATCGGCAAGTCGGTTTGCGGCGGATATCGTCACGATCCGCCAGAGCGAATCGCGGCCTCGAAAATTCCTCGGACCCGCTTCCAATTCTTCCACCCAAAGGGCGCCCGCCGTTCGCGCGCGCTCGCTGCGTAAAGCACCTACCTCGCACTCGGCACCAAGCGTCAATCAAGGCATGCGCCGTTAGGAGTCTTTACGCGGCCGGATAACCACACTGTCGGAGAAACCCGCAATTAGAGGTGTGGCGCAAACCATTGAAACGTGTTCCCTAATGCTCAGTCTGCATTCCGTTCTCCGTCTAGACTGACGGTTTCACTTGTACCAATACCGATTCCGGACTATATGGCGCCTGCCTCTACCGAGCGACAATGGAAGCCGAGGGTAAATCCATGGGTGATCGCGGCAACGGTGGCGCTTGCCGCTTTTATGGAGGTCCTTGATACCTCCATCGCAAACGTCGCGTTGCCTCACATCTCCGGCAATCTAGCCGCCAGCACCGACGAAGGAACTTGGGTTCTTACCAGCTACCTAGTATCGAACGCCATCGTTCTTCCCATGGGCGCCTGGGCATCCAGCGTTATCGGGCGCAAGCGTTTTTTTCTCTTGTGCATCACCGTCTTTACGGTTTCGAGCTTCCTTTGCGGCATCTCGGTCTCGCTTCCGATGCTGTTGATCTGCCGGATTTTACAGGGTGCTGGAGGCGGGGGTCTGCAACCAATGGCGCAGGCTATCATGGCGGATTCGTTCGATGAGAAGAAGCGTGGCCAAGCCTTCGCTCTCTACGCTCTGGTTACCGTGCTGGCTCCCTCCATTGGGCCGACCATCGGGGGCTGGATTACCGACAACTACAACTGGAGATGGATTTTTTATATCAATATTCCAGTCGGGATTCTTGCGTTCGCCCTGGTGACGCGTTTTGTGGAAGATCCCCCCTGGATTAAAGCCACGCTGGCGAATCTCAAGAAGCTCGATTACATCGGTCTGGGCTTACTCACAGTCGCCATGGGTGGCATGCAGGTGATGCTCGACAAAGGAGAAGAAAACGATTGGCTGGCTTCCAGCCTCATACGAATATGTGCGGCCCTATTTGTCCTGGGCATGATCGGGCTTGTTTGGCGGGAGTGGGACGCCAAGGACCCGATCATGAATCTCAAATTATTCAAGTTTAAAAATTTCGCTATTTGTGCCTTTCTCATGCTGTTGGTTGGCGGACTTCTCAACGCGAGCACTGTGTTGCAGCCGCAGTTCTCTCAGCAGCTTCTGGGCTATACCGCGACAGTTGCTGGAGAGGCCCTTACGGGCGGGGGCCTTGTACTTTTGATTCTCGCGCCGCTATCTGGAATCGCTAGCGACAAGTTTGCCGCCCGCAATCTTGCCGTAGGCGGATTCGCCTTCTTTGCCGCTGCCTTCTACTACAGCTCCACCCACGTCAACCTGTCGATGAGCTTCGGCTTCGGCTCCTGGTTGCGGATGTTGCAAGTCGCTGCCATTCCGCTCTGCTTTATCTCGATCACCAACGCCGCTTACATGGGCCTGCCCAAAGAAGCGAGCAATCAGGTCTCTGGAATTATCAACTTTGCCCGCAATGTCGGAGGCAGCATCTTCATTGCGATCACTGGAGCCATCGTTGCGAATCGTTCGCTATTTCATCAAAATCGGCTCGCCGATCATATGCAGGCTGGAAACCAAGTCTTTGCGCAACGGCTCGACGCTCTCTCCAAGGCGTATGGCGGCGGTCCGGGAGGGGACGCGATGGCCCGTGGGCAGATTTATAGTCAGCTCAATCAACAAGCTGCGGTGCTGGGATATGCCGACGTCTATCGCTTGCTGGCCTGGATGGCGCTGGGAATGGTCCTGTGCGCTTTCTTGCTGAGCAAGAACAAACCCGGCGAGGGAGCACCCGCAGGTGCAGAGTGAGGAGCGGCCGACGCGAAACGGCAAGGAGAAATCACACTTGAAGTTGCTATTAATAAATATGTTCCGAGTGCAAGTCGCCATAGTGGAAGTCACCTTCCACACGAGCAAACGTATGCGCCGAGGAGCCGGGGAATGAACCAGCGCTTCGCCATTCACCTTATTTCTTTCGGCATCCTGGCCACCGCCTTCGTCGTGCTTTGCGGCGCCAGCTTCGCCCAGCAGAGCGACACATCCTCGCTTCCCAGAGCGGAGCAGTTGCCCCCTTCGGGCAGGGCGCAGAGTGGCAGCGCCGTTCAGGCGGAGCAGTCTTCGAGTGGAAACGGTGGCAGTTCCAGCGTCAACACCGTCAACAGCACCATACAAGTGTCGGGTGCTTATCAAGGAAGCACGCCCGATCCGAATGCACCGCAAGGTCCGCTTACCTTGAACATTGCGGATGCGATCCGCCGGGGCCTGCGCTTCAACCTGGGCACTATTAGCGCGAATGCGTCGGTGAAGCAGTTGCGTGGAGAGCGGCTGGCAGCGCTCAGCAAGATGCTGCCGAACATCTACGGGACGCTGTCTGAGAACGGGGCCAAGATCGATCTCGCAACCCAAGGTCTCAGTTCCGGCACGTTCGGCGGCAGCATTCCACTCCCAACCACCGTGGGACCCTTCCACTACTACAGCGCGCTGGCCAATGTCAGCGAGGATCTCAGCATGACTTCGCTGTACAACCTGCGTCAATCGCAGGCTTCGGCAGATGCGGCGCAGATGAGTGCTCAGGACGCGCGCGAACTCATCGTTTTGGCGGTCAGCGGAACATATCTTCGAGTGCTGGCGAGCAAAGCAAATGTCCTTTCACAAGAAGCACAGGTCAAGCAGGCGGCAGCGACCTTTAAGCAATCCGAGCACCAGTACGAGGCCGGAACGAAAGCCTCCATCGACAGGAATAAGAGCTTTGTGGAATATCACACTCAGCAACAGAGGCTGATCTCCTTGCGCGGGGACTTGGTGAAACAGACCATGCAACTGGCCAGGCTTATCGGTCTACCTGTGGGCCAAGTATTCACCTTGAGTGAAGACCTGCCCGCTCAGGTGCCTGAGGCTGTCCCGCTCGAAGAGGCGCTCAAACTTGCATTCGAGGAGCGCTCCGATCTTAAGGCTGCCCGGCTGCAATTGAAGGCCGCAAGCGAAGCCCACAGGGCCTCGAGGGCGGAGTATCTTCCGTCGCTTGGCGTCAATGGCAATTACGGTGTCGAGGGAATCAACCCGAACAAAGGAGCCTCTATTTTTCAGGCCGCAGCCACGGTCACCATCCCGATTTTTCAGGGTGGCCGCGTGAAAGCGGATGTCGAACAGGCCGACGCCGCGTTCAGCCAGCGACAAGCGGAATATGCCGATGAAAAAGGTGCGGTCGAACTTGACGTACGACAAGCCTACGTCGACTTGCAGGTGGCCACCGAGCAGATCGCGGTCGCGATAGAGAATCGCAAAGTGGCTGCCGAAATTCTCACCCAGTCGCTCGACCGATTCGCCGCTGGCGTTACGAATTCAGTGGAAGTCGTGCAATCGCAAGAGACTGTCGCCTCAGCTGAGCGGGACTATGTCAGCACTCTCTTCTCTCTCAATCTGGCTCGGATTAGCCTTGCCAGAGCGACTGGACAAGGCGAACAGTTCATTCCGAACATGCTGAAAGGAAATTGACCATGCCTACCACGACCGACGAAGAAGAGAAAGATCAGAAGCCGCAAGAGCTTGATCAACAGAAGGACGAGAAAGCAAAGCCGCAGCAGGCGCCCGGCCATCAGGAAAACAAATCGCAAGGCAACGGTCAAAACGACGAGGGTCAGAAGGACGGCGATCAGAAAGGCAAAGATCAAAACAAGAAGGGCGATTCCGGAGAGAAGGGCGACGATAAGAAGGGAGAAAACGACGACGACAAGAAAGAAGAGCAGAAGCCTGTTGACCCCGCCACCAAACGGCTACGAATCATCATCGGGATCGGTGTCGGAATCGTCGTTCTCGTGGCTGGGATAGCGTGGTGGCTCTACTCCCGCACTTACGAGTCGACGGATGACGCGCAAATCAACGGGCACATCAACGCGATCGCCTCACGCGTGGCCGGGACGGTTAAGGCGGTATATGTCGAAAATGACCAGCCGGTGAAGGCAGGCCAACCTCTGGTCGATCTGGATCCGAGCGACTACGAGGTACTGGTGGCGCAAGCCCGCGCAGGCTATGAACAAGCCGTTGCTCAGGCGGCTGCCGAAAGTCCCAACGTCCCCATCACGGTCACTTCGAACCGCGCCACAGTCGATACCGACGTGGAGCAAGTTGTCAATGCGGAGGCGGCAATCGCCAGCGCTCAACGCGACTACGACAGCAATTCCGCGAAGCTGCGTCAGGCCGAGGCGAACAATCGGAAAGCCCAGTCCGATCTGGTGCGCTACAAGAAATTGGTCGACCAGGGAGAAATTTCTCTATCTGACTATGACCAATACGTTGCCAGTGCCGGCGGGGATGAGGCGGCGGTTGAGGCGAGCCGGTACGCAGCCGCGTCTTCGGAGCAAATCGTCGAGGAGAAAAAAGCGTCTCTGCGCCAGCAGCAGACCAAACATTCTGAGGACAAGGCAAATTTACCCCGGCAGATCACCATTCACAAGGCAACCGTCGATTCCCGCAAAGCCAACGTGGACTCGGCGAAAGCGCAGCTGGATACGGCTCTGCTGAACCTGAGCTACTGCCATATCGTGGCCCCGGTCGACGGGATCGCGAGCCAGCGCAGCGCGGAAATCGGGGGCAGAATTTCGCAAGGGCAGCAACTCATCGTCGTGGTCCAAATTGACAATGTTTGGACGACCGCGAACTTCAAGGAGACGCAGCTCCGAAAGATGCACGTTGGGCAGCGCGTAACCATTGAGGTGGATTCCCTCGATGAGTCGTTTGATGGCGAGGTCGAATATATGCCAGCCGCGACTGGAGATCGATCCAGCCTGTTCCCGCCCGAGAATGCGACTGGAAACTATGTCAAGATCGTGCAGCGGCTGCCGGTACGGATACGCTTCAAGCCGAATCAGCGCGACCGGGACAAGTTGCGTCCCGGCATGTCCGTCGAGCCCAAGGTTCACCTGGATTGACGACAGCCTGTTCTCGGACAGGGAAGGCACAAAGCAATGGCGTATCAACCTATCGAAAATTACGGAATCATCGGCAATATGCGTACCGTTGCCCTGGTAGGCACGAACGGTTCGATCGATTGGTACTGTTACCCGCACTTTGATTCGCCCAGCATCTTCGGGGCTATCTTGGATGATAAAGAAGGAGGGCACTTCCAAATTTCCGCAGGTTCTAATGGCGCGCGGCACAAGCAGTTCTATTGGCCTTCCACAAACGTATTGGTTACGCGATTCTTAATGGCGGACGGAATTGCCGAATTGGAAGACTTCATGCCAGTGGGGCTACCCTCCGAATCGTCTGCGTATCGCCATGTATACCGTCGCATTCGCTGCGTCAGGGGAACGGTGCGCATTTCGGTCACTTGCCGCCCAGCGTTCGATTACGGACGACAGACGCACGAAGCTCTGATCGGAACTAACGGGGCAACATTCAAGTCGGGCAGTTTGACCTTGGCTCTTTCGACTGCGGTGCCACTCAAGAATGACGGGCACGGTGGAGTGTCTACCGAGTTCGTGCTCTCGGAAGGAGAATCGCAAGTCTTCGTTCTAAGGGACGATTGCGCCGAGGGCGCTGTGCCGTGTCCGCCGTGCGAAAAAGAGGCTGAGGAACTGCTACGGGGCACTGTGAAGTTCTGGCAAAACTGGCTCTCCGCCTGTACTTACCACGGGCGCTGGCAGGCGCAGGTGCACAGATCGGTACTGGCGCTGAAGCTTCTTACTTTTGAGCCCACCGGAGCGATCATCGCAGCCCCCACCACCAGCTTGCCTGAAGTCATTGGAGGCACTCGCAACTGGGATTACCGGTACACCTGGATGCGCGATGCCGCCTTCACGGTCTACTCCTTTTTGCGCCTCGGCTTCAAGGATGAGGCCGCTGCCTTCATGCATTGGATCGAAGAGTACGCGTCGAAGCACGCCCATCCAAAAGACCCCGGCGCAGTCGTCTTCACCATCACAGGCGACAACAACCTTCCCGAGCAGACGTTGGATCACTGGGAAGGGTATCGAGGGTCCGGCCCCGTACGCATCGGCAATGCAGCTGTTGCGCAGTTCCAGGGAGACATCTACGGCGAACTCATGGACGCGCTTTACTTGTCCAACAAGTACGTAAGTCCCACCTCATACGACGTTTGGGTGAAGGTTCGCGCTCGCCTGGAGTGGATCTGCGAGAACTGGCAGCTCCCTGACGCCGGCATCTGGGAGATGCGCAATCGACAGGAACATTTTGTTTATTCGAAAGTCATGAACTGGGTTGCTCTGGATCGTGGTCTTCGCCTGGCCGACAAGCGAGCGCTTCCAGCCGACCGCGCTAAGTGGTTGAGGGAGCGGGACAGAATCTATGAAGAAGTGATGGCTAAAGGCTGGAACGAGAAACGCCACGCATTTACTCAGTTTTACGGCAGCGAAGACCTGGACGCGTCGCTCCTTATTATGTCGCTCGTCTTCTTCATGGCGCCCACTGATCCGCGGATGATCAGCACCATAAACGCGATCCGCGAGAATCCGAAGGATGGAGGCCTTGTGAGTGACAGCCTCGTCTATCGTTATCCGCCGCAGGCCCGCATTGACGGACTTCCAGGAGCGGAGGGTACTTTCAACATGTGTTCTTTTTGGCTCGTAGAGGCGCTCGCTCGCGCGAGTGTGGGAGCCCCGGGAAAGTTGGAGGAAGCCAGGTTGCTGTTTGAACGTGTGCTCGGCTACGCCAACCACCTTGGGCTTTATTCGGAACAGACAGGGCCGCAAGGCGAGGCTCTGGGCAATTTCCCGCAGGCGTTTACACATCTAGCGCTGATCAGCGCCGCATTCAATCTGGACCGAATGTTGGGCAGCCAAGTTTGAACAATGTGAGTCTTTTCGTAAAGGACGTAGGAGGAATTCATGCCGGATTTCAGACAAGGATGCTCGACAGAAAAGAATACAGAAGAAACAATGCCAGCCGATGCTCTGGTTCTATTCGGGGCAATGGGAGACTTAGCCCACAAGAAGATCTTTCCCGCTCTTTATCATATGGTCCTGCATGGTCACCTGGATGTGCCGGTGATAGGCATCGCCAGGGCTGTACGGACCGACGAACATCTCAAAGAGCGCGTGCGCGACAGCATCCAGCAACAAGGAGGCGAGATCGATCAAGAAGCCTTGGCCAAGCTTCTGAAGCTGCTTCGCTATGTCGGCGGCGATTATGAAAAACCCGAGACCTTCGACCTATTGAAGAAAACGCTCGGCTCGGCGAGCCGCCCAGCACACTATCTGGCGATTCCGCCAAGTCTTTTTAAGAGTGTTGTCGAGTCTCTCGCAAAGTCGAACTGCATGAAAAATGCTCGGGTAATTATCGAAAAGCCATTCGGGCACGATCTTGTCTCGGCGCGGCAGTTGAACGCCGCTCTTCATGCTGTGCTTCCGGAATCGAGAATCTTTCGGATCGACCACTACCTCGGCAAAGAGGCCGTTCTCAATCTTCTGTTCTTTCGCTTCGCTAATAGCTTTCTCGAACCGATCTGGAACCGGAATTACATCGAGAACGTGCAGATCACGATGGCGGAGAAATTCGGGATTGAGGGCCGGGGGAAGTTCTACGACGATACCGGAGCAATCCGCGATGTGGTCGAAAACCATATGCTTCAGGTTGTAGCTTTTCTGACGATGGAAGCGCCGACTGCATTACATTGCGACGCCATTCGTGATGAGCAGGTCAAGGTGTTCCGCGCGATTCCACCGTTGGATCCTAAAAATCTGGTTCGAGGACAGTTTAAAGGCTACAAAACCGAAAAAGGAGTTCCACCGGATTCCAAGGTAGAAACGTTTGCGGCTCTGCGACTGGAGGTTCAATCGTGGCGCTGGTCCGGCGTTCCATTTCTGATTCGTGCTGGAAAGTGCCTCCCGGTGACGACCACCGAAGTGCTTGTCAAACTAAGAAAACCTCCACTCGACAATTTGGCCGGCGAATCGACCAATCATTTCCGTTTTCGTCTCGGTCCGGGTGAGATTTCGATTAGCGTCAGCGCGCGCGTGAAACGTCCTGGCGAAGAACTCGTCTCCAAGCCCGCGCATCTTTCAGTGGTCGAGGACGACACCACGGACCAGGTTGATGCATACGAACGCCTTCTGGGAGATGCAATGCGTGGAGATGCCATGCTGTTCGTTCGCGAAGACGCGGTGGAGGCTGCCTGGGCGATCGTCGATCCGATTCTAGGGAATACAACAACCCTGGAGGAATACGAGCCTGGCTCATGGGGACCCCATGGGGCAGTCCGTCTGGCTGACGATGTGGGCGGCTGGCATGACCCAGAAGGACGCAAGGAGGACCTGGCCGCTGCCCCGCGCGCCGCGTAACAGGAATAATCTGGATTTGCGATTTGCGAATCAACTGCAGAGAAGGAATTAGAACCAGAGTCTTTTAAAGATTTGAGACTACGAATGCATACGCTTCCACGCAAGATGAATCATGCAACTCTCTCCCCCATGATTTGATCGGAATGAGATTTATGACGATCGGTTGCTCGAGCCCGTACAAAATATCAGACCATTTTGACGGGAAACGTTTTTTCAATCCCACTGCCCCCCACGGTCAAACCGTGGGCGAGATCATAAAATATTTGGTGAGCTCACGTCCCAGTGCGTGGCCGCGTGAGGTTAGTAATGATCAGAAGTTGGTTTTAAATAAAGCGCTTTCAGATAACGAAGTCGCCGTGACGTTCGTCAATCATGCAACCGTTCTTATCCAGGTTCAAGGCGCCGGCATTTTAACCGATCCCGTCTGGAGCGAACGCGCGAGTCCTGTCAGTTTTGCGGGTCCGAAGCGAGTTCGACGCCCTGGAATAGAGCTTTCTGAGCTTCCACAAATCGATTTCGTGATCTTAAGCCATAACCACTACGATCATATGGATCTACCGACGCTCAAAGCATTGAATGAGCGCTTTTCGCCAACATTCTTGGTTCCGCTCGGTGACCGAGAAAAAATTGATAATTTGGGTGCAAAACAGGTTATCGAATTGGATTGGTGGCAGACGCTTCCAGTTTCAAGCGATTTGGAATTCGTGTTTACTCCCACTCAGCACTTCTCAGGTCGCTCGCCATTCACGTTTAGAAAAAGTCTCTGGGGAAGCTACGTGATTAAATCTAAGGGGCACATGATCTACTTCGGCGGGGATGCTGCCTACTCAGCGCACTTCACAGAAATAGCTCGTCGCCTTGGCGCGATGGATCTCTCCTTCATTCCAATCGGTGCTTACGAACCTAGATGGTTTATGAAATCAGTTCATATGAATCCAGCGGAAGCTGTTCATGCACATCTAGATCTAGAGTCGAAAAAAAGTATTGGGATTCACTTTGGAACATTTCAGCTAACGGAAGAAGAAATCGATCGGCCAGTTATCGATCTAGAAAAAGCAATGAAACCGCGGGATTTGAATGAGGCAGACTTCAGCACCTTAAAGGAAGGACAAACTCAAACATTTCTTCTAGGGGGGCTGAGCCATCCGGTGAATGGATTTCCGTGCGCTTCGAGACTTTTTGAATAGCACTTTGTGCTATCGCGCTGTGAGCGTTTTAGAAAATCGCCCACTTCACAAAGCATGAGGTTTGACCGGGCGAAACCGGAAAATCAAAACTTGCGGACACTTGACTTGCAAGCAGCACGGCAAACGCCGGGATACTCTCCCTCCCGCCATACCTACTATTAAAAGCCTCAGTCCTATCAGTTCTGCATTATGGGGTGTCTAGAAGACTGGTCCTTTCGACACAGTCTGGCGCAAATGTCTTCGATAGGCTCAACATGCCATCGCACCTGGGGCCAAGTAGAAATCAGTGAGCACCCGATGCCGTCTCATCAAGAGCTGAACTCGCATCGGCCGCGATGCGCTTAGCACAACATATCGGGAACTGCATTATTCATTTGACGTAATTTGTTCCAGGTGACGATGGAAAGTTCGAATCGATCGGAGGTCGCGTATGGCGACGGCATTTGTTACCGGGGGAACGGGATTTCTGGGCCGCAGGCTGGTCCAGAAACTTGTCGAGCAACGCTGGAACGTTCGAGCGCTGCACCGCTCGCCGGCAGACGCCGAAAGATTGCGCGCATTGGGTGCCGAACCGATTGAGGGCGATCTCGACAGGGATCCGGTTTTAAGCCGCGGCATGCGGGATGCAGAAGTCGTTTTCCATGCCGCAGCGCTGTTTACCAACTGGGCTCCGCGCGCTGAGTTTGAGCGATCAAATGTCGTGGGTACGGGCAACCTGCTTGCTGCGGCGCAGACTGCGAAGGTCAAGCGCTTCGTCCATGTGGGTGCGTCGGGGGCCTATATGGGCGACGGCAAACCCATGATCGGGGTGACGGAGGAAACGCCACTGGCCTACCCGTCTTGGGGACCCTATATCGCTACCAAAGCGCGCGCGCAAGAACTGGTGCTGCGTGCCGATAGACCGGACGGAATGCGTACTGCGGTCGTCCTCCCCTCCCTCATCTGGGGACCGCGCATGCCGACGCTGGAGGGCATCGTGAAGGATGTCTCGGCAGGTCGCTTTGCATGGCCGAACGGCGGCAAGCAGGTGATGTCGACCTCCCACATCGACAACGTCTGTCACTGCACGATCCTTGCTGCCGAACGCGCGCCGGGCGCGCGCGCTTATTTCGTCACCGACGGTGAAGACCACACGTTCCGCAAGATCATCACCGATCTCCTCTCCACCCGTGGCGTCGAACCGAAGGGTCGCGATGTGCCGATTGGGGTAGCTTGGGGCCTTTCCGCCGTCATGGAAGTGGTGTGGCGAACCCTGCGCCTGAGGAGCCAGCCCCCGCTCACGCGGCAAATGGTACGAATGGTCGGCTACGACTTCACGCTTTCCGACCAGCGCGCTCGCGCCGAACTTGGTTATTCGCCGGTGGTGAGCTGGGACGAAGGAATCAGAGCCATGCGGACGGAGCAACACGCTTGAGGTTCCCATCCTGAGCGGCAATGGCCCCCGATGCACTGCCTTACTTGATTTACTGGCATTGGCGAAGAGCAGGTCGGCGATCTTCGACTGGCCGTAGGCCGCCAACGGCTTGTACACCTTGTCGCCCGAGAGGTTGTCGAACTCGATGGCTCCGACGGGCGCACTCCGGTGCCCCTCGCTGCTGAGCATCACCACCCGGCCCTCGTGTTTGAGCTGCTCGAGCAGACTCGTCACTAGCATGACGTGCCCGATGTAGTTGGTGAAGAACTGCAGCTCATAGCCGTGCGACTTTTCGAGCTTCGGCAGCATCATGATGCCCGCGTTGCAGATGATGGCGTCGAGCCGGTGACCGTCTGCCTTGACCGCTGCGACGCACCCTCGCCTCGGCGATGTCCCGTCCCAATCCGTTTCCGCTTCCAGTAATCAACCAGACCTTGGCCATTGTAATACCCTCCTCTGGATAGGATGACAATGTTAATTGACTGGATGCTCATTTATTTGATACCTTCGAGAGTCGGCCCAGATATATAGTATTGAGGTCGCATTCTCAGAGAGGAACCAGTGGCTCGCCCGAAAAGCGAAGACAAGCGAAATGCGATCCTCGACGCCGCGACTCGCGTATTTGCGGAGCGTGGCCTTACCGCAGCCCAACGTCAGAGATATCAAGACGGGCCGGCGTCGCCGACGGAACTCTGTTTACCTACTTCAAGACCAAGGACGATTTGATCAATGCCCTTTATCGCGAGATCAAGTTGGAACTCGCGGACGCGATGATGTCAGAGTTTCCCCGCAAGAAGAGTATTCACACCAGGTTGCGGCATGTATGGGATAGCTATATAAATTGGGGTGTTCACCATCCTGAGCAGCGCCGAGTCCTCGCCCAATTGCAGGTCTCCGGGATGCTTTCGAAAGAGTCGATCGAAGCCGGAAGCGCACCCTTCGCCGAAATGCAAAATATGATTCGCGATGCCATTGATGGGCATATTTTCCGAACGGACGTTCCGATTGAGTTGATTTCGAAGATGCTGGGATCTTTGGCGGAAGCCACCATGGACCTGATCATGTTAAAACCGGTTACGGCAAAGAAGTATCGCGACGGTGGATTTGCAATCTATTGGGCCGGGATCTCGCGGAAGTAATTTTGTGCACCCCCAATAGATGAGTGAATAGTCAGGATATTGTATAAGTGCGACTGTGAGCTTGTTTAACACTGGATGAACTTATTGGACGGAGAATGAGGCGCTTCGTATTGTGCCTTCGCCCGCCAGCCACTTGGGTAAGCATCAGTCCACATCGGACGTCCGGCCCATCCTCCTAAGTGTGTGTGAAGACATCCTGCACCTTCGCGGTGAACTCCTGCTTCGCCGACTCTTTCATACGAAAGCGAACAACGAGGGACCTTCTCTGACACAGCCATCTCCTTTGAGTTGAATTCTTATCTAAGCTGCTTATTGTCGAACTTGTCGTTGGTCGTCACGTGACTCGATGAATAAGCGGCGCTTTATCGCCAACCGAGCGCCGGGGCGACCGTAGTCAGAATTGCCTCCATGATGTGCGCATTGTAGGCAACACCTAGTTGGTTTGGGATGGTCAGCAATAGGGTGTCGGCCTCCGCGATCGCCTCGTCTTTCTTAAGCTGCTCGATGAGGATATCCGGCTCGGCGCGTAGCTGCGGCCGAAGATCGCCCGCGTGTTTTCGTCAAGGAACCCGATTTTGTCCTCTTCTTCTTGCGAGCCTCGTCCGAAATAGCCACGATCGCGGTCATCGAGCAACGCGAAAATACTGCGACTTACGGAAATGCGGGGAGTTCGCTTGTGACCAGCTTCGGACCAGGCCGCGCGAAAGGCGCGGATCTGGGCGGCCTGCTGGATGTGGAGCGGCTCGCCGCTCTCGTCGAATTTGAGGGTTGAGGTCTGCATGTTCATTCCGTGCTTCGCGGCCCACACTGCCGTCGCGTTCGAAGCAGACCCCCACCAGATTCGATCCTGCAATCCTGCAGAGTATGGCTCAAGACGTAGCAGACCCGGAGGATTGGGAAACATTGGCCGCGGGTTAGGCTGAGCGAATCCTTTGCCGTGCGCCAACTCAAGAAATTCTTCCGCATGCCGCCGGCCCATCTCGGCATCGTCTTCGCCTTCATTAGGGCGGTAGCCAAAATAGCGCCAACCATCGATAACTTGCTCTGGGGAACCACGGCTGATTCCCAATTGCAATCGGCCGCCGGCGATCAGATCCGCAGCCCCAGCGTCCTCCGCCATGTAATGAGGATTCTCATACCGCATGTCGATCACTGCCGTGCCAATCTCAATCTTTCGCGTTTTCGCACCCACTGCCGCGAGTAGTGGAAACGGTGACGCCAGTTGCTGCGCGAAGTGATGAACCCGGAAGTAGGCTCCGTCCATTCCCAGGCGCTCAGCCTCCACGGCGAGATCGATGGACTGCAAAAGTGCATCGGTCGCCGACCGCGCTTGTGACTGCGGTGAAGCTGTCCAATGGCCGAAAGAGAGGAAGCCAATTTTCTTCATGCAATATAAGTTTCCCATATCGTCGCTATGGCTGTGTGCTGCTTCTCAGGTTTGCCCTCGCCGGAGTACCGCCCGGCCATTTCTGAACCGAGCCGCCGTCGATGAACAACTCCGATGCCGGGTGGGATCGAGTTTGACTAAAGAACGGTTGGAAAACGGATATAGATAGAGATTTGCTTGGCGCGACGAAAGGGAATCGGGTGAGAATGGACATCCTGAAATCTCACCAATCCTCACTCAGGAGAGGGAACTACTGCATAAGGAAAACTAAATTCTCCAGAGGCGAAGTTTGGTGGTGTCACCACGACTTGCCTTGATCCACTTTGAAATTGGCCGCCTTCATGGCCGGATATCCCCTGGAATTGGACCTGCAAGACGCGTGGCTCCGCCCATTCGCCGTTTACGCCGAAAGTAACCGAACCCATGACGGTGTCAAAGGTCGTGCGTCGTGCGTATGCCGCTAGGCGGGCGTCGTTGAATCCGCCCGTCGCTTCGACAGCCTCAGCAACGACCTGAAGCTGGGCGTAGGCGAGCGGTGCCATGTAATGCCCGAGGAGATCGACGCCCGCGTCACCGGCGCGTGACTGATAGGTATTGAGCAATTGTTCAACACCGGGGAACCTCATCTTAGGGACTGGCTGCCAGTATTCGTAGTTCACGAAGCCGTTGAGCAACGGACCGAGCGTCGTTTTTACCGCCGTATTCTGAGGGCCGATCATGCCGCCGCCGACCATCTTCGGGTGGAAGCGATGTGCATGGATGGTTCGCACCAGGCCGACCGAGTCAGCGAGGTAGGAGCAGAGAAACAGCAGGTCGCAATGGCTTTCGGCAACAGCGTCAATGACCGGCGTGAAATCCTTAGTCGTCAGCGGATAGGTCGCATCGTGGACGATCTTAAAGCCGTACTTCTTAGCATTGGCTTTCGCGCCGAGAATAGGGTTGCGCGAAAACTCGGCGTCAGCGGATACGAGGGCCACCGTTGCAGGCCGGGGCTTTTGCTGCGCGGCGAGTGCAAAAAAACCTTCGGTGAGGGCGGCGTTCGGGTCTGGTCCGGTCGGAATCATGGCGAAGTAGTTCGGATAGGCGAGCGCGTTGTTCACGCCGAGGCCCATCAACCCGACGAAAAAGCGCTGCCGCTCCATGATCAACGGCATCGCCGACAATACAGCATTGGTGCCGTAACCGCCGAGGACAAGATCGACCTTGTCTTCATCCATCAGCTTTTTGTAGATGCCGGGAACCCGTAAAGCGTCCGCGTGGTCGTCATAGCAGACGAGTTCAACAGGTCGGCCGAGCAGCCCGCCCTGGCGGTTGACATCCTCCCGCCAAATCTCATGGGCAAGCTGCGCTGACCGACTGTTGTCCGCAACCGGGCCAGTCAGCGACAGGCAATATCCAATGCGAATTGGCGATGATGCGGCGGGCATGTCAGGCAACCTATTTAGCGTGGCTAGCGAGAAGTTGAAATTCCCAGGCCAAGGCGACAGCGCTGGCCCCGCCGTGCTCAAGAATGACGGGCCCAAGGGCATTGGCGGATTTCTCGCGCGCCCAATCCCGTTGCCACTCGCCCAGTACGGCCATCCAGTTAAGTGGCACTACACCGGCCTGAACCATGCGGCGTACTGCCATATCGTGGGATTCCACTGACACGCCACCACATGCATCAGTGGCAACAAACACGTCGTATCCTTCGCCCAGTGCTTGGATTGCCGGCATGGCTACGCAGATTTCAGTAAACAGCCCAGCAATGATCAGCTGTTTACGACCAAGCTTCTTCACAGCGTCAGCAACATTATGGTCTTCCCAAGCATTGATAAAAGTACGGTTGATCGGCTTATGATCAGGAAAGACATCCTGAAGACCTTTTATCAGATACCCGCCGCGTTCCTCGATCACCGTGGATAGGATCGTAGGTACATTGAATACTTTCGCTGTCTTGGCCAGGCCGACGACGTTGTTGATGATCATCGTCGGTTCGTGGCTGTTCAGGTTGGCGAACTGGTAGGGTTGGTGGTCGATCAACACGAGAGCGCTGTCTTCCGGGCGAAGTAACGCTTCCAGTCCTCTCTTTGCGGTTTTAGCCACGGGTATCTCCTTGGTTTGGGTTGGTCTTGTAAAACGGGTGACTAAGCGCCCGCGGGTTCGAGAAATACGTAGATCGAATGGATGCGACCCTTTTCAAAATGGGCAACATCCATCCCGGTGACCGCTACCGGGCCATCGGGCGGACCGGAGCGCCATTTTAGGCGGCCGATATTGTGGTGACCGATGGCCGGCCCCGTCGCGCTGAAGACGAAGTTCGGAGGCAGGTTCGCAAGCAATGCAGTCACCGCTTCAGAGATTGCCGCGTGACCCTTAGCGGACGCGTCCGGTTCGTACAGCACGGCGTCCTCGGCATAAAGCTCGCGGATCGCCACAATGCGCCGTCCGGCGTCGCGCTCGTTGAATACGCGCGTAAGGTTCGCCTGCATCAGGCGGTTGTAGTCAATGGCTTCCGACTTGGGATGATTGCTCATGTTCTGCCTTTCTGGTTCAGGAATAGCCGCTGTTCTTGGCTGGTCGAGACGGCTCGATTCTCAAACTCCGCGTTCTTGACAGTGTGGCGTGGTCAAGAACTGACTGATCCCTTTGCTGCGAAGAACCCTACGGCGTTGTTTCCCGAGAACGGCAAGAAATCGGCCATGAGCTTGGCGTGCGCTTGCCCCGTCGCAGAGCGCCAGTCGACGAGGAGCTCTGCTCCGACGCCAACCCAGGTCATCGGGACGATCCCGGCTTGCACCATGCGTGCAATGGCGCCGTCCTCGACCAACTTATTCCACGTGCCCGAGGCGTCCAGCACCGCGTACACGTCGTATCCTGCGTCGCGTGCCGAAAGCGAGACAAACGCCAGGCAAACTTCGGTAGAAATCCCTGCGATGAGCAACTTCTTTCGCCCTATCTTCTTCACCGCCGTGACGAAGTCCTTGTTGTCCCATGCGTTGATCTCGCCAGGCCGATGCACAATCGTTGCCTCTGGAAGCCCTTCTGCAACGGCGGGCATGATGGGGCCGTTCGGCCCGTCGTGAGAGCTAGTCGAGATGATCGACGGCAACTTGTAAATCTGCGCGATCCTAACCAGCGCCCTGACGTTGTTGATGAATTCTGGCGGGCTCTGTGTCTGTACACCGTTCGCGAGTCCCGTCTGGTGGTCGATAAAAAGCACCGCCGCATTGTCTGAGGTGAGGCGCTCATAAACATGTTCGTTCTCCTTATTTTTTCTCTTGGCCAAGCCAACTACGTTCTTGACCAGGAGAGTCCGCATCGTTTGCGAGAACTTGAAGATGTTTCGTGCGATCATCGGGGAAGAGAAGACGGTGCTCAAAATCGGTATCACGGCCACTGCGTAAGGCGTTTTCGACTCCCTTATTCAGCATCTTCCGGTCCCTGTCAGAGCGTATTGTCGAAGAAAAGCTTTTGAACGTCCTTCAGAGAACTCTGAAAAAGGATGAAAAACTCGGAATTCTTAGCAATTGGACCAGCGGCGAGTTCTCTAGGACAATCTAAGCGATCACCCAAAATGCTACCGATCCCTTCCCTGCGGTACTCGGGAAGCCTTCGGTGTCGTGATGCCTCCTTCGCTACGACCGCTTCAATTTTGAGCTTCGTGGAACAGCATGTACCATAAGCAACCAAGTGGATCGTTCTAGAAGCTTCGCCAGAAAATGCTCCTGGCGCTGGTTTTTAGCCGGAGCGAAGCGGTGTGGCCGCGATTGAGAGCTAATAAGGACAGGATCCAAACTCAACTGAAAGACCTTTAGAATGGCTCTCACATCGCGCAATCTCGGTAAGGATAGAGAGTCGACTTTGGCGCACGGCAGCTTGTACCACTTTGGGCAGTTCCTGCTAGATTCGCGTAGACGGACTTTGTCTAGCGCTGATTCACCGGTTTTTCTCACCCCTAAGGCGTTCGACGTCCTGACCTTTCTTGTGCAAAACCCCAATCGCTTAGTCACCAAGGAGGAACTGCTGCAAGCCGTGTGGGGCGACACGTTCGTCGAAGAGGGGAACCTGACACAATACATCTCGCATTTACGTAAGGCGCTGGGCGACAACTCGGACGACGCTCGCTTGATCGTGACCATCACTCGGAAGGGCTACCAGTTCACGGCGGATGTCACGGTTGGGGAGGCGGCAGACATTGCAAGGCAAGACGCGCTTCAAATCTCGACCACGGAAAGTTCGCAACCCGATTCGCGAAGGGTCTACGAACTTCCGATAAGAGAGGCAGTCCCCACCACGCCAAGTCACTGGTGGAAAGCTGCGGTCATTAGCGTGTCCGCCCTCCTTTTGGTGGTCGTCGGCTTTGCGTCTTGGCGGCACTTCGGGGGCATTATGCCTTCTAGGTCGCCAAAAATTATGCTCGCCGTGCTGCCTTTTGAGAATCTCACAGGCGATCCCAACAAGGAATATCTCGCCGACGGTCTGACCGAGCAGACAATTTCGCAGCTAGGCCGACTCAACCCGGAACAGTTGGGTGTGATCGCGCGAACGTCCGTCATGGGCTACAAGCATAAGGACACACGCCTGGACCAAATAGGACGCGACCTTTCTGTGCAGTATGTCCTCGAAAACAGTCTCCGTGGAAGCGGAAACCGAATACGGCTCACAGCGCAACTGATTCAGGTGAAGGATCAAACTCACTTGTGGTCAATGGACTACGATTTTCCAGCGAAGGACATCTTCAAAGTCCAAGACGATGTCGGGAAGGCAGTTGCGCAGGAGATCAAGGTGCGTTTGACTTCACAAAAAAAAGCGGAGTTGGCGCAGTCGCACCCAGTTAATCCGGAAGCCTTCGATGCCTACCTGCAGGGGCACTACTTCTTTGAGCGGAATACCGACAAAGATACGGACAGGGCCGCGATCTATTACGAACACGCGACCCAGCTTGATCCCTCCTACGCGTGGGCTTGGGTCGGATTGTCTCGGGTGCGCAAGTGGCAAGCAGTCAGGGGGCTTCTTCCCACTGAGGCAGGTTATCGGCTGGCACGTGAAGCAGTTGAACGGGCGTTATCATTGAACCCGACGCTGGCAGAAGCCCATAACCAAATGGGACGGATTCAGCAACAGGTCGACTTCGATTGGGCTGGAGCGGATTCTTCTTTTCAGAGAGCGGTTGAACTCGAACCCGGGAATCCCGAAAGCGTGAGACTGGCGGCTTTCTTGGCAAGCATTCTAGGCCGCTTTGACAAAGCCCTTCCATTGAGCCGCCGAGCGGTTGATTTGGATCCCCTCAATGCAGGTAGTTGGGAGGTCCTTGGAGAGACCGAATTTTTCATGGGGCAGCCGGACGAAGCTGTAGCGGATCTCAAGAAGGCCATTGAGCTGAACCCTGATTTTTGGAACGGCCATATCTTCTTGAGCCAGATATACATCACGCAAGGACGACCGCAAGATGCTTTGTCTGAAATCGAGCGAGTGCACTACGACTCGTTTCGTGTGTCACTGTATGCGATTGCGTACCACGCGCTTGGTCGGAAAAACGAGTCGGACGCCGCACTGAGCGAGTTAATTGGGAAATACCATGCAGGCAGTGAGTACCTGATCGCCGAGGTTTATGCTTGCCGAAACCAATCCGACGAAGCGTTTCAGTGGCTGGACCGAGCTTCCGCTGCGCATAGTGACGATTTGATCGAGACGAAAGTGGACCCCCTCCTGAAGAGCTTGCACCAAGATCCGCGATACCCCGCTTTGTTGAAGAAACTCAACCTGCCTAATTGAAGTTCCGATTGGTACCCAGTGCCTTCCCGGCGGTAACAAGGCTTTTCGAGGACCACCCGCGTATTGGCGCCGCTTCGCGTGAAATCAAAACGTGCAGCTCTTAATGAAGTGGTAAAATCTCCTGCGGGTGCTTTCTTATGACTTGGCAATGGACTCTTAGCCCGAGAATCGCCGGCAAAGCGCTTCACGGGCAAAATGACCATGAACTGTGGGAATCAGTGAAAACTGACACACTTTCTTACACAGTCGCACATTCGTCATTTTGGATGAAAAGGGAACAGAGCCATAAACATGTCGTAAAATCAGGCACTTGCAAGTAGAGCCGGGATGGCGGAACTGGCAGACGCAGCGGACTCAAAAGCGGATGCTACTTATCTCTTAAGTATAAGTAAATAAATAAGATAATTGCGTGTCGGCAGACGCGGCGGATTTCTATCGCTTAAGTGCTTGAGGACACTGGCTATTCAGGACGGCACAAATTCGCGGACTCTTCCATAGCCCGCCAACCGGGAGTTCCGCGCGGGTCGGAAAGTCGACAGGTTGGGTGACGCCTTACTGTTTGCCATATGGTCCCCTAATCCGTATGAAATTCCGGGTTCACCAAACCAATCAGCTCTTCGCGAACCCCATGAAGGATCTCTCGCGATAAGTTGGGGTCGGACACAGCACGGGATAGATTGATCGCTCCGAGCAGAGCGCTCAGAATAAGCAGGGCACGCCGGCGCTCATCCGAGTGCCGGTTCGATGGAAGAAGGGCGCTGAAGAAAGCCAGGCTCCGCTTTACCCGCGCCGTGTACAGGGCCCGCGCGGATTTGCTCCCCCGGGTCATGTCGCCTACTAACGCTCCCATCGCACAGCCGGTTCCCGGCGCATCGCGGTGCGCCTCCGTCAGGTAGTTCTGGAGAAGGTGCGCCATGTCGGCCGTATGCTCTTCCCAAACGTCAAGATCCTTGAATGCCGCCGCGAGCGCCTCCACGACCAGTTCATCGCGCGATCCGAAGTGTTTGTAGAAACCGCCGACAGTGACACCTGCCTCTCTCATCACATCGGCAACGCCGATGCCTTCCAAACCAAGTTCGCGAAACCTCTTGGCAGCAACTTTCACGATCCGAGTGTGCGTCTCCGCCTTGTCACTCTTCGAATAACCCATTTGCCATCACCATCTCTTCCCGAGTCCATTTATGGCTCCCTCCAGGAAGAGCCACTAGAGTATCAGCGTACTCTTCAGCGATTGGATGCAAACTGTCGCGTCCTTGGTGCAAGAAGCTCATTGCATCAATAGTAACCATGAGTCGCTTTCGAAATGAAGCGGGCACCGAAATGTCACGAAAAGATTTTATAAAATACTTTGCAACTTCTGGATTACGATCATACTCTAGTGTAGAGAAAGCGCGGATCAACCTGTTCCCCAGCACAGGAGAAGCAATATGAGCAACTTGTCCCCAGAACGAAATAAAGCAGTCGTGCTCGAAGCATTCGAGACACTGTTCAACAAGCGTGACTATGCGGCTGCGGAACGCTTCTGGTCACCGAACTACATTCAGCACGGCGCGCACATACCGCCAGGTCGCGAAGGACTGTTCAATCTGGTCCGCTCAGTGCCGGAGACTTTGCACTATGAGAACCAGTTCATCATCGCAGAAGGTGATTATGTCATCGCGCATGGCCGCTTCACGGGGATGGGAAGGCCCGCCGCGTGGATCGCCGCCGACGTTATCCGGTTCGAAGACGGTCTTCTCAAAGAGCATTGGGACGTTTTACAGGATGAAGCGACCAAGGCCGAATCTGTGAGCGGCCTTCCCATGTTCGGCGACAGGTTCCCCAAGCGATAGCAGAAGACAAGACGATAGCCCCGAAGGCGTTCGACACTTTTGTTGTGAAACCCAGGAGGTAGTAACCATGACGTCATCCGTTGTTTCGAATGAAATATATGTGATTTTAGGAGCGACCGGGAACACCGGCTCGATCATCGCCAATTTTCTGCTGTCAGCGGGCAAAAAGGTACGCGTCGTGGGACGCGACTCGGGGCGACTGCAGCGCTTTGTGGACAAAGGCGCTGAAGCGTTCACAGCCACTCTGAGCGATGCGGCTGCTCTCACCAAAGCTTTCAGCGGTGGGCGCGCTGCATATTTGATGTTGCCGCCGGCGAAATCCCGGGAGGAGCAGGAGCGAGATAGCGATGGGATCGCGAAGGCCGTGAAGGAATCCGGCCTGCGCTACGCGGTGCATTTGAGCAGCTACGGCGCGCAGGTTGCGAAAGGTGCCGGACCGGTCTCGGGACTGCATTCTTCGGAACAAAAACTAAGCGCTATCGACGGTCTAAACGTTCTGCACCTGCGCGCCGCGTATTTCATGGAAAACAATCTGGCGGCTATCGGCATGATTCATGGGATGGGAATCTTCGGTAATGCCCTACTACCTGACCTGAAGCTTCCCATGGCCGCGACGCGCGACGTTGGTGATTACGCCGCGCAGCGCCTCCTGCACCTGGATTTCTCTGGCAAACAAACTCGCGAACTGCTTGGGGAGCGAGACCTCTCGATGACGGAAGCTACCGCAGTGATTGCTCGCGGCATCGGTAAACCGGATCTGCGTTACCAACAGTTCCCATATGAACAGGTGCAGCAAGCATTGACGCAATTGGGTGTTCCGCCTAAGGGAGCTGCCATGTACATCGAGATGTACAAATCCATCAACGCAGGAGTCCTCGTTCCGTTGGAGCCGCGTTCGCCGGAGAACACGACGCCTACTTCCTTCGAAAGATTTGTGCAGGATGTTTTTGCGCCTGCGTATCACGGGAAGGCTCAAAGCGTTTAAGCCCGAGGCGGCACCGGTTGCGCCTGTTTGCAGGCGAGGGTTCTGGAGGAATCAATGACAACGATAAAGGCGATGCGGCTGGCTTCGGTGGTCACGGCAATCGATGTCGTGGTCGCCAGCGGCTTTTCGATCGTGGGGATCATCCGTCCGCAATATCTGGTCCCTGCCGAATCCGTTCGAACGCAGGCGTCGTTGATATTGGCGATGTACGCGGCGGCGCGCACAATTCCTCTGGCTTTGTTCGCGTTGTGGGCGATCTACAAGCAGGTGGCACCTGCGTTGGTGCTCATGGGTGCGCTTGCCGGCACCATGCAACTGCTTGATGCCGGAATCGGTCTGTTTGAGCATGATCTCGGGAAATCCGCTGGGCCGCTCTTTATCGCCGTCCTCCAATTCTTCGTGGTGTATGTGCTTCACAGATCACGCCGCAAACCAAGCGTGGATGGGCTCAGCCCCTAAATGAGGTACCGGTTGAGTCCATTTGCAGGCGAGCGTTCCGGGCACCCGATAACAATGCGGATTAACTGATCGTCAGAAAAGGAGAATACCTATGAAAAACGCCAAGGAACTGATGCTTGAATACACCGCCTACTCGTTCAGAGATCCGAAGAAGGCGGCGG
>Ga0209422_1000060_pt1 | contig 23857 bp, 23 predicted proteins | sample BlaSpr_A8_OM2_M3_FD_187983 | JGI IMG/M metagenome (GOLD analysis project Ga0209422, IMG submission 187983) | Forest soil microbial communities from Thunder Bay, Ontario, Canada - Black Spruce, Ontario site 2_A8_OM2_M3 (SPAdes) (version 2) | ecosystem: Environmental > Terrestrial > Soil > Boreal... | reverse complement strand
ATCTGTGGTGCCGATCCGGGCCTGTCCATCGATCACCAGGATCCAGGTTTCCCAATCGGCATTGAGGACCCAATTCGAATTCGTCGGAAGATCGACCCGCTCGAGAACGAAATGCTGGCTTGCAACGAGGGCCGTTCGAGCCGTGGTGAGACGCCGTGGACCGGCTTGAGTTCGAATCGGCCCGGCCTCGGAAACGGCGACGGCGTTGTCTTCATGCAGTTCGCGCTGCCTGCCATAGTCGAACAGACGGAATGTCGCCTCGCTGTGCTGCTGAATCTCGGCGAGCACGATTCCCGCGCCGATGGCGTGGATCGTACCTGCGGGGACGAAGATGACGTCGCCCTTCGTGACTGAACGCCACTGGGTCATGTCGGCAATCGAGCCGTCCCTGATCGATGCGCGCAATTCCTGCGGCGTGAGATTTCGTTTCAATCCGACGGCAACCCGCGCGTCCGGCGTTGCCGAGAGGATATACCATGCTTCCGTCTTGCCGTTCGAAAGACCGATTGAGCGTGCGAATGCATCGTCCGGATGAACCTGGATCGATAACGTGTCGCTGGTGAACAGTAACTTGAGCAGCAGGGCCGGGACGGGTGCATCCCTGTCGGTGCGCTGAAACCACAACTCTCCGACTGCGCCACCGGAAGCGTCAATGCTGCTCCAGGGGTGCAGATCGGCGACCCCCCAGGGTTTGCGCGCGACCCGCACGGAGGCATGTTCGATGGCCATAGGTTGTCCTGACCCGTCATGCGGATACCGAGATGATATGCCGTTGGTCGGTATCGTTGATCAGATTTGGCGTGGCTAAGGCGTCGCGATTCGGGAAAGGCGCTGTTGCAGCGATCCAATTGCGCTGTTTGCACAGATGGCTACTCAGCCGGCCAATAGCAACCTGCGGGAGCGACCAAAAGACGGTCGGGTGCTTTTGCCGGAGATAAGCGGACTGGCGAATGCGTTGGGCTTGCGAGGAAAGGAACGGCCCCAGCACGGGGGTACATGCTGAGGCCGTCAATTCATCGGATGCCAGGGGTTATGACGTCCGGCAGTGCATCGACAACTTGGCTGGGTGGCAAAGGTTCCAGACCTGTTCGGTGGCGCAATTCCCAAATCCTTCATAGTGAGCAATATTGACCGCCGACTCGAACGCTCTGATCCAAATCGCCCCTGGGTCAGAGCTTGATCTCCCGTTGCACCCCGATCGTCTGCAGAAACGTCTGGTCGTGGCTGACGGCGATCAGCGCGCCGTCAAAGCCCGCGAGCGCGGCCTCCAGCTCTTCGATCGATGCCAGGTCGAGGTGGTTGGTCGGCTCGTCCAGCAGCAGCAGCAAAGGCGGCTGCCGCCTTGCGAACACGCAGGCGAGGCCCGCGCGCAGGCGCTCGCCGCCGCTTAGTGTAGCCGCGAGCTGCAGCGCCGCGATGTTGCGGAACGCGAAACGCGCCAGCGCCGCGCGCGCTTCGTTCTCGGACAGATCGGGATTGAGACGGCGCAGATTGTCGAGGATGGTGTTTTGGGGATCGAGCAGATCGGCATGCTGGTCGAGCATGGCGACGCGATCGGTCAGGCGGCGAACCTCTCCGGCCGTCGGCTGAAGCTCTCCCACTACCAGGCGGAGGAGGGTGGTCTTGCCGGAACCGTTGGCGCCGCCGATGGCGATGCGCTCGGGGCCGCGTACGTCGAACGACAGCGGGCCGAACAGCCGGCGGGCGCCATGAGCCATTGTCACGTCCTTGAAGACGACGAGTTCGCGGCTTCGGGGAAGACCGGTTCCGGGCAGCTCGATCGACAACGGCGTCAGCACCTCGACGCGCGCGCGGGCCTCCTGCAAGGCTGCCGCGTGGCCGTCGATCTGGCGGTCGCCAATGTAGCCTTCGCGCGCGCCAGAGTTCTCGGCGCGCTGCTTCTCGGCGTCGAGGAACATTTTGCTGTCGCCGCCCCTGGCGTGTTTGGCGCGGCCCATCTTGTCGCGGCGGGCCTTCCTCTCCTTGGCCTCCTGGACGGCGCGTTCGGCGCCGCGCAGGGCGTTGGTCACCCGGCCGAGCTCGGCCTCGGCGCGCGCGCGTGCGGCCTCGCGCGCTTGAGCAAATTCCGGCCATGCGCCGCCGAACACGGTGACGCCGACGGATGTGAGCTCCACGATGCGGTCGACCCGCGCCAGCAAGGCGCGGTCGTGGCTGGCGACGACCACGCCGCCTCGCCGGCGTTCCAGCAACGCGGCGACCGCCTCGCGGCCATCGGCGTCGAGATTGTTGGTCGGCTCGTCGAGCAGCAGCACATCCGGCGCCTCGATCAACAGCCGCGCCAGCGCCACGCGCGTTCGTTCGCCGCCGCTGAGCGACGCCAGCCGGCGGCTGGTGGCCAAAGCGGGCAGGCCGGTTTCAATCAGCGCCGCCTCCAGCCGGGTCGGCAGCGTCCAGTCGGCCTCGGTGGCGTCATCGAGCGAGCCCTCGCCGTTTTCGATGCGGCGCAGCCGCGCGAGGCCGTCCGCGACGCCGAGCGCCCCGGCGACCGTTATGCTGTCATCGGCCAGTTGGGCGAGCATGCCAATCGAACCGGTGCGCTGTACCGATCCGGCGGCAGGCTCATGCTCGCCAGCGATCACGCGCAACAGCGTGGACTTGCCGCAGCCGTTGCGGCCGACGACGCCTGTTCGCTCGCGTCCTATCGCGAGCGTCAGTCCGTCGAAAAGGGGGCGGCCGTCAGGGGTGGCGAGGGAGATCGAATCCAGCGTGAGAAACGCGGTCATGGAGAGCTTCCGAAATGGACAGGGGGCGCGTCGCGGCGTGCTTTGCGATGTCCATTGCAGGCTCCATGGGTGTGATCGGTCTTGAGCGCGTATCCTTAAGGCACTTGCGGGCGTCAGCGCAAGGGCGCCGGCTCATGGCAGCAGACACAAATCTTGTTGCCGTCCGGATCGCGAAAATAGGCGCCGTAATAGTCGGGTGATAGTGCGGCCGCAAGCCGGGTGCGCCTTCGGATCGGCCGCCCGTTTCGAGTGCGATTCGATGGCAACGATCGACGGCCTCGCGCGTGGAGGCGAGGAAGGCGGTCATGCCGCCATTGCCCGAATTCGCCGGCTGGCGATCGTAGGGAAGCCCGATGAAGAACAATGGACGCTTGGTCCCCGGAGCGGCCCAGGCCGCCCATGATTCCTGCGGTTGGCAGACCCTTTGCTCGAAGCCGAGGGCCTTCATGACGGCCGCGTAGAAGGCATACGACCGCTCGAAATTCGCGATGCCGACATGGACATGAGAGAACATGGTGGTGCTTCCAGGCGCGAAATGAGTTCGCCGGCCAGCCCAGCCGCGACGAGCGCGCAGCTATGACATAACACGCGCCGGGCTCGGGCCTAGCCCGCGCCCAGCGCGACCGCGACGTTGTAGGTCAATAGACTCGCGGCATAGGCGAGCGCCAGCATGTAGGCGAAGGTGACCGCCATCCATTTCCAGCTTCCGGTCTCGCGGCGGATCACGGCGAGCGTCGAAGCGCATTGCGGGGCGAAGATGTACCAGGCGAGCAGCGACAGCGCGGTCGCGAGGCTCCATTTGGTGGCGAGCACCTGACCGATCTGCTCGGCCGCTTCCTTGCCGCCCTCGATCGCATAGACGGTGCCGAGCGCCGCGACCGCGACCTCGCGCGCGGCCATGCCCGGAATCAGCGCCACCGCGATCTGCCAGTTGAAGCCGAGCGGCGCCAATAGCGGCTCCAGCGCCTTGCCAATGACAGCGGCCAGGCTGAAGTTGATGGCGGGACCCTCGGCGCCGGCAGGCGGCGTCGGAAACGACGCCAAAAACCAGATCAGCACCATCATCGAGAAAATCGTGGTGCCGGCGCGCTGCAGGAACATCTTTGCCCGCGTGTAAACGCCGATCGCGATGCTTTTCAGCCGCGGCATCTTGTAGTCGGGCAGTTCCAGCATGAACGGCGCCGGCGCGTAGTCGCGCCACATGAAGAATTTGATCAGGAACGAAACGCCGAGCGCGCTAGTGATGCCCGCTGCGTAGAGGCCGAACATCACCAGACCCCGCAGATTGACAAAACCACCGACCTGGGTGTCGGGAATGAAAGCGGAAATGATCAGGGTGTAGACCGGGATCCGCGCCGAACAGGTCATCAGCGGCGCGATCAGGATGGTGGTCAGCCGGTCGCGGCGGTTGTCGATCACCCGCGTTGCCATGATGCCGGGGATCGCGCATGCAAAGCTCGACAACAGCGGAATGAAGGCGCGGCCGTGCAGGCCGGCGCCGCCCATGATGCGGTCCATCAGGAACGCCGCGCGGGCCATGTAGCCGAAATCTTCCAGCAGCAGAATGAACAGGAAGATGATGATGATCTGCGGCAGGAACACGATCACGCTGCCGACCCCGGAAATCACGCCGTTCTGCAGAAAACTTTGCACGAGGCCGGCGGGCAGGGTGTCATGCACGAGTTGCCCGAGCGCGGCGAAGGCCTGCGACAGCAGCTCCATCAGCGGCTGCGCCCAAGCGAACACCGCCTGGAACATGACGAACAGGATAGCCGCGAGGATCGCAAGCCCTGCGACCGGGTGCAGCACCACGGCGTCGATCCGCGTGGTCCAGGTATCGGGCTTTGCCGGCAGGCTGACGGTCGCCGCGATGATGCGATCGGCCTCGCGCTGGGTGGCGCGCAACTGCGCGACCGTCAGCGGCTGCCAGCGATTTTCCGCGGGCGAGGTTTGCGCCTGCGCCGCGATTTCGTCGGTCCGGCGCAACAGATCGGCGGTACCGCCCTTGCGCACCGCGATCGAGGTGACCACGGGAACGCCGAGCGCCTCCGACAGCCGCGCCACATCGACGGTGACGCCGCGGCGGGTCGCGATGTCGAACATGTTGAGCACCAGCATCAAGGGCCGGCCGGTGTTCTTGAGTTCGAGCAAGAGGCGAATGGTCAGCCGCAGGTTGGTGGAATCGGCGACACACAGCACGAGGTCCGGCACGGCTTCGCCTGGTGCGCAGCCGAGCACCATGTCGCGGGTGATTTCCTCGTCCGGGCTGCGGCCGCGCAGCGAATAGGTGCCGGGCAGGTCGACCACCGAAACCTGGCGGCCGAGCGGCGTCACGAATGAGCCTTCCTTGCGCTCCACCGTGACGCCCGGATAGTTCGCGACCTTCTGGCGGCTGCCGGTCAAAGCATTGAACAGCGAGGTTTTGCCGCTGTTCGGCGTGCCCACCAGGGCCAGATGCATCAATGGAGCTTCCATGGGCTTGAGCGTCCGGTCGCCTCAGGCGACGATGATGGCCATGGCCTCGCGCCGGCGCACGGCGATCGTGACATTTTCGACGCGGACCGCGATCGGATCGCGCCCGAGGATACCCTCGTGCAGCACCTCGACCCTGGCGCCTTCGACGAAGCCGAGTTCGATCAACCGGCTTTCCAGCTCATTGGCCGACAGCGCCGAGCCGGCATCGCCGGCGGCGAGACGCTGGATCACGCCGGAATAGCCGCGTTTGGCTTCTCCCAGCGGCAAATGTGGACGACTGCCGTTTGGTTTGGTCATGATGTGTATTTCCAACCGGCGAGCGGCGGGTCAAGCGGCGCGATCAAAATGCGGACGCACCTTAGAGCGATTTTAAACAGGTCACATGCCTTCCTGCCAATCGAGCGTTCCAACACATTCGGCTCAACTCCTTTCGTACCCTTAAACGCCGCAAATGGACCACCATTGAGCCAGCGCAATCGTTCCGCGGCCTTCGAACTCCCGGAAGAAATGCCCGATCGGCAAGCCATGCGCTACTGCATCACGATCATCTTCGGGCGCCGAATATTCCCCGGGAATGTCTCCCCCAAAGTGGGGTTAATACCTGCGGCTGGAAGGACCGCACACTTGGAACTCAGGAGGCATGCATGATCGGCTCTGCTATCAGACTTGTGACACTGGCCATGTATCTAGCAGCGCTGGTCGCGGCGCTGCCGGTCATTCCGGTGTTTGCCGCTGGAGGCGGTGGTGGTCCTCCTGGGGAAGACATCATGCGCCCCTCTCTCCCGCCGGCGCAGGGCAGCAAAGCTACCCACACCACCCACGGAACCAAGAAGAAGCCCAACAAGCAGTCGCTGTTCGACGACCCCGCCTTTGCCAAGCGGTATCGCGAAGCCTATTCGACGATCTATGACCGCAACGAATATGCAGCCGCGATCGAGCAGCTGAAGGCGCTCGGCCACGACGAGCATCCGAATGTGGCCAATCTGATCGGTTATTCCTACCGCAAGCTCGGCGACTACAAGCTCTCGCAAGTGTGGTACGAGCGCGCGCTGCAAGCCGATCCGAACCACGTCTTGACCTGGAACTATTACGGCCTGTGGCAGATCGAGCAGGGCAACCGCGACCAGGCGCAATATCACTTGAGCCGGATCGCCGCGATCGGCGGAACCGATTGCGCCGAGTACAGATCCCTGGCGGCGGCGCTCGAACAGCCGCCCGGCACCTTCCTGGTGTACTGATTTCTGCAATCGCGACTCGGCGGGCGCGTCTCGCTCTTGACGCGCCAGCGCCTCGCAACGCGCCATGCTTGCGGTCCTGGATCGCCCCGCAAGAGTCCGCGTTTCGCGTCTAGCCTTGCGGCTTCGAATCCTGCGCGGCGCCTGTGGCGCGGGTCCGGAAATAGTCCAGCACGAAGAGGCGAATCGCGGACGACAAATTGCCCTGCTGGCGATTGCTGTCGATCTCGCCGACCAGCTCGGACAACGTCATGTCGCGCATTCCGGAGATCTCCTTCATGCCGTTCCAGAACGCCTCTTCGAGGCTGACGCTGGTCTTGTGACCGGCGACGACGATCGAGCGCTTGACGACCGGCGACTTCATGGCGTGTCCTCGCCGTCGATCCGGTGCTGATCCAGCAGCTCGCGGGCGCGCTTGCTGCGTTGCTCGTCCTCGGCGCGTTCGGATTTGGTCCGACCGAACCGCGTTCGGTTGGCGTCGGCCTGTTTGGCGGACTGCTCGCGCTCGGCCCGTTTCCTAAATCGCTTCAGGTTGACCACTTCCCCCATGCCAGCCTCCATCATCTAACCAGTTTGGGGCGTATGAAATTTTCACAAGGGCGTAAGCAATCGCGCTGGGCGTCAGCCTGCTCGGTGGTCATCGAGAAATCCCCGTCAAAAGCCCTCTGATAACGTCAAAAAAAGTATATTCCGCTCTGCGGAAACGAAATAGTTTGTGCTCCTAGCACGCTCAAGCGGAACGGCGATAGCTGATCGATCTTATTCTTTAGGCGTTATCTCGCATAATCATTTCTCGGCTCGTAAATTCCCGGGGCTCGCGGTGACCGGCGATCAGCCCGGATGCGTCATTTTGCCCGGCTGCACCAGCCGGTCAAATTCCGAATCCGAAACAAAGCCAAGCCGTACCGCCTCTTCCTTCAACGTCGTTCCGCGGGCGTGCGCCGTTTTGGCGACCTTCGCGGCGTTATCGTAGCCGATTTTCGGCGCGAGCGCGGTCACCAGCATCAGCGAGCGCTCCATCAATTCCCGGATCCGCTTTTCGTCGGCGCGTATGCCCACGACGCAATGTTCGGTGAACGACCTGACGACGTCGGACAGCAGTTGGATGGAATGCATCATACAATATGCCAGCACCGGCTTGTAGACGTTCAGCTCGAAATGCCCCTGGCTGCCGGCAACCGTGATGGTGGTGTGATTGCCGAATACCTGGCAGCAAACCATCGTCACGGCCTCGCTTTGTGTCGGGTTGACCTTGCCCGGCATGATCGAGGAGCCCGGTTCGTTTTCCGGCAGGATCAGTTCGCCAAGACCCGAGCGCGGACCCGAGCCAAGCAGGCGGATATCGTTGGCGATCTTGAACAGGCCGGTCGCCGCCGAATTGATCGCGCCGTGCACGAAGACGTAGGCGTCGTTGGAGGCCAGTGCCTCGAACTTGTTGACGGCGCTGGTGAAGGGCAGCTTTGTCAGTTTGGCGGCGTGCCGGGCGAACGCCTTGGCGAATTTCGGTTTGGAATTGAGGCCGGTCCCGACCGCGGTGCCGCCCTGCGCCAGCGGGTAAAGGTCCTTTACCGCCACGCTCAGCCGCCTGATGCCGCTCTCGACCTGCGCGGCGTAACCGGAAAATTCCTGACCGAGCGTCAGCGGCGTCGCGTCCTGGGTATGGGTACGGCCGATCTTGACGATGTGGGCGAAATCCTTCTCCTTTTTGCGCAGCGCGCCGAGCAGCTCGCCCAGCGCCGGAATCAGATCGGCGGTGATGCGCATCGCCGCGGCGATGTGCATGGCGGTCGGGAAAGAGTCGTTCGACGACTGGCTCATATTGACGTGATCGTTGGGGTGAACGGGCGCCTTGGCGCCGCGCTTGCCGCCCAAGAGTTCGTTGGCGCGATTGGCGATCACCTCGTTGAGGTTCATGTTGGTCTGGGTGCCGGAGCCGGTCTGCCAGACCACAAGCGGAAAATGATCGTCGAGCTTGCCGTCGATCACCTCGCGCGCGGCACGGATGATGGCGCGGGCGCGGCGCTGGTCGAGCAGCCCGAGCTCGCGATTGGTTTCCGCCGCCGCCAGCTTGACGATGCCGAGCGCGCGAATGATCTCCATCGGCATCCGGTCATGGCCGATGCGGAAGTTCTGCCGCGAGCGTTCGGTCTGCGCGCCCCAGTAGCGGTCGGCGGCAACCTCGATCGGACCGAAGCTGTCGGTCTCGATGCGCGTCGAGGGGGATTGCGGGGATGGTGTCGATCGATCCATGGCTCATGTCCGTTGCGCAAAGGCCAGCTCGCGCGGCACGTTCATTCTACACGGACGCGCGGTTTATTTCTTGCGGAAGCGATCCAGCCGCACCACTTCGGCGCCCTCATTGGGCTTGGCGGGCGGGTCCTGGGTTTCGGCGGCAGCTGCGGAAACCGGCAGCGCCGAGGCAACAGGGACGGCGGGCAGGTTTGTCGCCGGCGCCTCAGCCGCGGTGTCGGACGGTTCGAATTGCAGGCCGAACTGCACCGACGGGTCGAAGAAGCTCTTGATGGAATTGAAGGGAACCACCAGCCGCTCGGGGATGCCGCCGAACGAGAGGCCGACCTCGAAACGGTCGTCGGTCACCACCAGATCCCAGAATTGGTGCTGGAGGATGACGGTCATTTCTTCCGGATATTGCGCGAGCAGTCGCGGCGACAGCTTCACGCCGTCGGCGGTGGACAGAAAGGTGATGAAGAAATGATGCTCCCCGGGCAGGCCGTGCTCGGCCGCGTCGGTCAATACCCGGCGCAGCACCCCGCGCAGCGCGTCGCGCGCCAGCACATCGTATCGGATATGATCGGTCGCCATGATTGGTCCTGTCGCGTTGAAATGCTGATCGGCCGCGAAAGCCGTCCGACTCGCCTGTTCCGTGCATGCTACCCCGCCGGCGGGCCGAGGTCAGCAGGCTTGCCGCGGGTCACGGAAAATCGAGCAGGAGGCGTGTTGAGAGCATTTTCCCAAGAAAATGCTCTCAATCCATAAGTTGCGCGTATCCTGATCGCAAAACCGTAACCACTTTTGCGGGATACGCGCCAAGCCGGAGGTTCGAAATAAAGTGGAGGCTTCTGTTGCCAGGTGCCTCCGAACCCCGCCTAGCGGAGCTTAACCCACTAGGACTTTAGACTTGGTTTTTCAAACCGCTTACGCGGCCTGAGCAACCGGAGCATAGTTGTCGTTTGCAACTATTGCATAGCCCGATAACGGCGGAACCATACCGGGAAAAAACACGCCCTTTACGCCCTCGTCGATCCTGTTTCGCCCCCGCCGAAACCCGCCAGCTTTGGCTGATTTCGGGTTTTGGTGGAGGCGCCGGGTGCTGCCCCCGGGTCCGAATGGTTTATTGCGACGGCAATTTATTTCCATAGCCGGCGAACCGGCACCCTCAATATAGGGTGCAAAAGTTTAGAAAAACAGAGGTTTTTGCCGCGCGGATTCGACCCGCGGAACGGGCTCTCGGGCGGAAACAGGCCGATACCGGGGGTGGAACACGCGGAATTGGATTGGCCTTGCCGCGCCGGCCGTTCTAAATCGTGGGCCATGCCTCCGGATTCGCCGCCGGCCGCCGTCGCGGCGCCGCACCCCCCGATATCGCCCCCGCCCAGCCTGATCGCGCTATTTGCCGCCTTCGCCACAATGTCGCTGGCTGGATTTGGCGGCGTGCTGGCCTTTGCCCGCCGCGGCATCGTCGAAAAGTACAAATGGATGACGGCGGAAGAGTTCAACGAAACCTACGCGCTGTGCCATTTCCTGCCGGGCCCCAACATCGTCAATCTGTCGATGGTGTTCGGGTCGCGCTTCCGCGGAATTCCCGGCGGCATCGCGGCCTTTGCCGGGCTGCTCGGCCCTCCCGTCGCAGTCGTGACGATTCTAGGCGCGCTCTATGCCCATTTCGGCGAAATCGAGGCGCTGCGGCGCATCCTCGCGGGCGTGTCCAGCGCGGCGGTCGGCCTGCTGATAGCGACAGCCTTCAGGATGATGATGCCGCTGGTCAAAAGGCGAGATCTTGTCGGGCTTGTGCTGCTGGCCGCGGTGTTCGTCGCGATCGGGCTGTTCCGGTTGCCGCTGCAGATCGTGCTGCTGGTGGCGATCCCGATCAGCATCGCAATCTCTTTCGCCTTGCGCCGAAAGCCTGCCGCATGAACGAGGGCGGCAACCCGATCTGGACGCTGGCCTGGACCTTCGGGCTGATGTCGCTGTTTGCGGTGGGCGGCGCCAATGCGGCGATCCCGGAGGTGCACCGGGTGGCGGTCGAGGTCCACCACTGGCTGACCGACAAGCAGTTCGCCGACGTCTACGCGATCTCGCAACTCTCGCCGGGGCCGAATGTGCTGATCGTGACCCTGATCGGCTATTCCGTGGCCGGCGTCGCGGGCGGGCTGGTCGCAACCCTTGCGATGTGCGTTCCGACCGCCGTGCTGGCTTATTACGTCAGCCGGCTGTTGGCCCGGTCGAGCCAATCGCGCTGGCCGGCCATCCTTCAGGCGGCGCTGGTGCCGCTTTCGATCGGATTGATGACGGCCAGCGGCCTGGTCGTGGCGCTGGCCGCCGACCGGACCTGGGTGGCCGCTTTGGTGACCGTGGCTGCGGCAGGGCTTGCCTTTGCGACGCGGGTCAATCCGCTCTGGCTGCTGTTGGCCGGCGGGGTGCTGGGTTTTGCCGGCGTCATTGGATGACAGCCAAAATTCCGGGACCAAAAGCCGCGGGTTTCGCCCTTGCCGCGGGTGCGCCGGATATTCATTTTTCCGGGTATAATGCCGGCCGCCGGCCGAATCGGCTGTCGACAGCGCGATCCGGCCGCTAGAATCCGCCGCTCACAAAGAGCCATAACGAAACGCCATGAATCAGTATCACGACCTGCTCGAACGGATTCTGGCCGACGGCGCGGAGAAACATGACCGCACCGGCACCGGCACGCTGTCGATCTTCGGCCATCAGATGCGCTTCAATCTGGCCGCCGGGTTCCCGATGCTGACCACCAAGAAGCTGCCGCTGAAGGCAATCGTCCACGAGCTGCTGTGGTTCCTCAAAGGCGATACCAACATCAAATACCTCAGGGACAACGGCGTATCGATCTGGGACGAATGGGCCGACGCCAATGGCGATCTCGGCCCGGTCTACGGTTCGCAGTGGCGATCCTGGCCGGCGCCGGATGGTCGCCACATCGACCAGATATCGAACGTCATCGACATGATCCGGCGCAACCCGGATTCGCGGCGGCTGATCGTGTCGGCATGGAATCCGGCCGACGTCGACAAGATGGCGCTGCCGCCGTGTCATTGCCTGTTCCAGTTCTATGTCGCGGGCGGCAAACTGTCCTGCCAGCTCTATCAGCGTTCCGCCGACGTCTTCCTCGGCGTGCCCTTCAACATCGCCTCCTATGCGCTGTTGACGATGATGGTGGCGCAGGTGACCAACCTGAGGCTCGGGGATTTCGTCCACTCCTTCGGCGACGTGCATCTCTATTCGAACCATCTTGAACAGGCGAGGCTGCAACTGACGCGGCCGACGCGGCCGCTGCCGACCATGAAGCTCAATCCCGACGTCAAGGATATCTTCGCCTTCCGCTATGAGGACTTCGTGCTCGAAGGCTACGATCCGCATCCGCACATCAAGGCCCAGGTGGCTGTATGAGTCGCGGTGTGAGCGATTGAATGGCCCTCACGATCCGCCGCGCCCGTCCCGATGAGGCGGGACTTGTCCTGTCGCTGGTTCGCGAACTCGCCGAATACGAGAAACTTCTCCACGAAGTCGAAGCCACCGAGGCGATGCTGGCCGCGGCGCTGTTCGGCGATAACCCGCGGCTGTTCTGCGAGATCGCGGAGTGGGACGGCGAGCCTGCCGGCTTCGCGGTCTGGTTCGTCAATTTTTCGACCTTCTCCGGCCGCTCCGGGATCTATCTGGAAGACCTGTTCGTTCGCCCCGCGCAGCGCGGCAACGGCATCGGCAAGGCGCTGCTTTCGCATCTGGCGAAGGAATGCGTCGCAAACGGCTGGTCGCGATTGCAATGGTCGGTGCTGGACTGGAACACGCCGTCGATCGAATTCTACAAGTCGCTCGGCGCGGAGCTGATGGAGGAGTGGACGGTGTGCCGGGTCGGCGGTGCGGCGCTGACGGCGCTCGCGGAAGGAGCGCGCTGATGGAGACTGTCCTCATCATCGCGGTTGCCGACAATGGCGTGATCGGCGCGCACGGCGCGATTCCATGGCGGCTGAAGACCGATCAGCAGCGCTTGAAGGCGATGACGATCGGCAAGCCCGTCGTGATGGGACGCAAGACCTTCATCTCCTTGCGCCGGCCGCTTCCCGGACGCACCAATATCGTCGTCACGCGCGATCCCGATTTTCGCAAGCCCGGCGCGGTGGTGACGACCTCGCTCACCGAGGCCCGTGCGATCGCGCGGGGCGACGCGCTGCGGCGCGCGGTGAATGAAATTGCCGTGATCGGCGGCGCGGAAATCTACGCGCATTGGATGGAGCATGCCGATCGTCTGGAAGTCACCGAGGTGCACGCCCGGCCCGAAGGCGATACCCGGTTTGCCGCAATCGATGGGGATGTCTGGCAGGAGGTTTCGCGCCTGCGGAATCCGGCCGGTCCGGACGATAGCGCCGACTTCACCTATGTGACATACCGCCGACGAAAGTCGCATTAACTCCATTCCGCGGTGTTTACATTGACAATTAGCCGCTCAGGCATAGCTGCTCCGGGCCGGAAGCTTGCGTTGTAAGCGCCGGGGCGGTCCCCTATAAGGCCATGCAGATATGGCGAGGGCCGCCCTCTTTAGCCCCTTGGCCTCCCGAAGGAGACAATCGATGCCGTGGAAGAATCAAGGCGGAGGCCCATGGGGCTCGGGTCCGAAAGGGCCGTGGGGCTCCGGCCCGCAGCCGGTGGGGCCGAGGCCGCCCGACCTGGAGGATCTTCTGCGCCGCGCCCAGGACCGGCTGCAACAGCTGCTGCCGGGCGGCTATTTCTCGGGCGTCGGCGTCGCGCTGGTGCTCGCGGTCGCGCTGGCGATCTGGGGCATGTCCGGTTTCTTTCGCGTCCAATCCGAAGAACTCGGCGTCGTGCTGCGTTTCGGCCAGTATATTCGCGACGCCCAGCCCGGGTTGAACTACCATCTGCCTTATCCGATCGAAACCGTGCTGCTGCCGAAGGCGCTGCGCGTTTCCACCATCTCGATCGGCATGACGCTGATCGACGATCCGGCGCGTCGCGGCCGCACCATGCGCGACGTGCCTGAGGAAAGCCTGATGCTGACCGGCGACGAGAATATCGTCGACGTCGACTTCACCGTGCTGTGGCGGATCAAGCCGAAGGGCGCCGCCGACTATTTGTTCAACATCCAGAACCCCGAAGGCACCGTGAAGGCGGTGGCCGAAAGCGCGATGCGCGAGGCGGTCGGCAAATCCAACATCCAGCCGATCCTGACCGGCGCCCGCACCAGCACCGAGCTGAGCGTTCAGGAGTTGATGCAGAAGACGCTGGACTCCTATGGTTCCGGCATCCTGGTGCAGCAGGTGCAGATGCAGAAGGTCGATCCGCCGGCACAGGTGATCGACTCCTTCCGCGACGTGCAAGCGGCACGTGCCGATCTTGAGCGCCTGCAGAACGAGGCCCAGACCTATTCCAACCGCGTCGTTCCCGACGCCAAGGGACGCGCCGCGCAAATCCTGCAGGCCGCCGAAGGCTACAAGCAGCAGGCGGTCGCCGAGGCCAAGGGTCAGAGCGCGCGCTTCCTCAAGGTCTACGACGAATACAAAAAGGCGCCCGATGTGACGCGGCAGCGCATTTATCTCGAGACCATGGAGCGCGTGCTCGGCGGTGCCGACAAGCTGGTGTATGACGGCGGCGGCGCGTCGTCGCAGGGCGTGGTGCCGTATCTGCCGCTGAACGAGCTGACGCCGCGGCGCCAGGCGCCGAGTACGACCGGTCAGCCACAACAACCGGGCGGAGCCACACGATGAGGTCCCCCGTCACAGGTATTGTTGCGCTGATTCTGCTGCTGGCCGTCATCATCGTCGGCTACAGCTCGGTGTTCACCGTGGATATGACCGAACAGGCGCTGGTGGTGCGGCTCGGCAAGCCGGTCGACGTCGTCACCGACCCGGGCCTGCATTTCAAGGCGCCGTTCATCGACACCGTGATCGACGTCGACAAGCGCATCCTCGATCTGGAAAATCCGTCGCAGGAAGTGATCGCCTCCGACCAGAAGCGGCTGGTGGTCGACGCCTTCGCCCGCTATCGCATCAAGGACGCGCTGCATTTCTATCAGAGCGTCGGCACCATCCAGGCCGCCAACATCCAGCTGACGACGCTGCTCAATGCCTCGCTGCGCCGCGTGCTCGGCGAGGTCACCTTCATCCAGGTGGTGCGCGACGAGCGCGAAGCCCTGATGGCGCGGATCCGCGACCAGCTCGATCATGAAGCCGGCCCCTATGGCATCCAGGTGGTCGATGTGCGGATCAGGCGGGCCGATCTGCCGGAGCAGAACAGCCAGGCGGTCTACCAGCGCATGCAGACCGAGCGGCAGCGCGAGGCCGCCGAATTCCGCGCCCAGGGCGGCCAGAAGGCGCAGGAAATCCGCTCCAACGCCGATCGCGAAGCCACCGTGATCATCGCCGAAGCCAATTCCACCGCCGAGCGCGTGCGCGGCGAGGGCGACGGCGAGCGCAACCGGCTGTTCGCCGAAGCCTACGGCCAGGATCCGGATTTCTTCGCCTTCTATCGCTCGATGACGGCGTATGAGAACGGCCTGAAGAGCAGCGATACCCGCTTCCTGCTGAAGCCGGATTCCGACTTCTTCAAGTTCTTCGGCAACGCCTCGGGCAAGCCGCCCGTGGCGGCGCCGGCGGCGCCGAAGCCGTAAAACAAGACCCGCGGGGGCGAGGCGCGCTTGCTTCGCCCCTTCTTCAAAGTAAAAAGAACATCAAGAACATCAAACGGGGGGTTGCCATCCGATGAGGTCCATAGCGTTCGCCGACTTCCTCATCGGCGTGGGCATTCTGTTCGTGCTGGAAGGCCTGATGTTCGCGGCGAGCCCGGCCTGGATGCGCCGGGCCATGAAGAGCGCGCTGGCGACGCCGGACAACATCCTGCGCGCCGTCGGCATCGGATCGGCGGTCGCCGGCCTGATCCTGATCTGGGTGGTGCGGCGCTGAGGGAATCGTCATTCCGGATGGTGCGTAGCACCAGACCTCGGATATGCAATTGCACGTCGGGGAATCTCGAGATTCCGGGTTCGGCGCTAACCGCGCCGCCCCGGAAAGACCAGTGCCATCAACGCCCTCGCGAGGTGCTGCGTCCCGCTTTTCGCCGCATTCGGCGGCGCTGATGTGAACGGATTGTCCGGCTCAAATGCTTGCGCCGCCACCCTGTTCGGGCGCACTGTGGACTCCAGATTCCAACCCGATTTGCGAGAAGAGAGAACTGCTATGACCGGTGCGATTCCAGCCTTGAGCCATCGTTTGCGCCCCATGCTGGCCGCGATCTGCCTTGGCGCCAGCAGCGTCCTGATCGCGGCGCCGGCGCTGGCGCGCGGCCCCGACGGCATTGCCGATGTTGCCGAGAAGGTGATCGATGCGGTGGTCAACATCTCGACCTCGCAGACCGTCGAAGCCAAGGGCGGCGGCGCCGAGGGCAGGGGCGCGATGCCGCAACTGCCGCCGGGTTCGCCGTTCGAGGAATTCTTCGACGATTTTTTCAAGAATCGCCGTGGCGGTCCGGGCGGCAAGGGCGGTGACCTGCAGCCGCGCAAGACCAACTCGCTCGGCTCCGGCTTCATCGTCGATACCTCCGGCATCGTGGTGACCAACAATCACGTCATCGCGGACGCCGACGAGATCAATGTCATCATGAACGACGGCAGCAAGTTCAAGGCCGAGCTGGTCGGCGTCGACAAGAAGACCGACCTGGCGGTGCTGAAATTCAAGCCGACCAAGCCGCTGATCGCGGTGAAGTTCGGCGATTCCGACAAGCTGCGGCTTGGCGAATGGGTGGTCGCGATCGGCAACCCGTTCAGCCTCGGCGGCACGGTGACGGCCGGCATCGTTTCGGCGCGCAACCGCGATATCTCGTCCGGCCCCTACGACAATTACATCCAGACCGATGCCGCCATCAACCGCGGCAATTCCGGCGGCCCGCTGTTCAACCTCGATGGGGAAGTGGTCGGCGTCAACACGCTGATCATCTCGCCCTCCGGTGGCTCGATCGGCATCGGCTTTGCGGTGCCCTCCAAAACCGTGGCCGGCGTGGTCGATCAGCTCCGGCAGTTCGGCGAGCTGCGCCGTGGCTGGCTCGGCGTGCGCATCCAGACCGTCACCGACGAGATCGGCGAGAGCCTCAACATCAAGCCCGCGCGCGGCGCCCTGATTGCCGGCGTCGAGGACAAGGGCCCGGCGAAACCGGCCGGCATCGAGCCCGGCGACGTCGTCATCAAGTTCGACGGCAAGGATATCAAGGAGCCGAAGGACCTGTCGCGTGTGGTGGCCGACACCGCCGTCGGTAAGGAAGTCGACGTCGTCATCATCCGCAAGGGTCAGGAAGAAACCAGGAAGGTGACGTTGGGCCGGCTCGAGGATACCGACAAGGCGGTGCCGGCCTCGGCCAAGACCAAGGAAGAGCCCGCGGAAAAGCCGGTGACTCAGAAGGCGCTCGGCCTCGATCTGGCGACGCTGAGCAAGGATCTGCGCAGCCGCTACAAGATCAAGGACTCGGTCAAGGGCGTCATCATCACCAGTGTCGACAGCGCCTCGGATGCCGCCGACAAGCGCCTGAGCCCCGGCGAGGTGATCGTCGAAGTCGCACAGGAAGCGGTTGCCAACGCCGCCGACGTCAAGAAGCGCGTCGAGCAGTTGAAGAAGGACGGCAAGAAATCCGTGCTGCTGCTGGTCGCGAACGCCGACGGCGAGTTGCGGTTTGTCGCGCTAAGCGTGCAGTAGGGCGCGGTCGAAGTCGACCAATACGAATATGTCGTCCCCGCGAACGCGGGGACCCATAACCACCGGCCTTTGTTGATGCGACACGAAGGCAACCGACATCTCGCGCAACATCAGCGTCACGGCGTATGGGTCCCCGCGTTCGCGGGGACGACGTTGAGATATTACGTCCCCACAAACTGATCCCGCCGATAGCCCTGCGCGTAGAGCAACGCCGTGAGGTCGCCGTGGTCGATCCGCGCCGCAGCCGCGGCGGCGACCGCCGGCTTGGCGTGGTAGGCGACGCCGAGACCGGCGTGCCGGATCATGTCGAGGTCGTTGGCGCCGTCGCCGACCGCGAGCGTGTCGATGTCGTCGAGATCGAAGGATTCGGTGAGCTCGATCAGGGTTGCGAGTTTTGCGGCGCGGCCCAGAATCGGCTCGACCACTTCGCCGGTGAGTCTGCCGTCCTCGACCTTCAATTGGTTAGCGCGGTTCTCGTCAAAGCCGAGCATCGCGGCGACCGCGGTGGTGAACAGGGTAAAGCCGCCGGAGATCAGGCAGGTGTAGGCGCCATGGGCGCGCATGGTCGCGACCAGTTCGCGCCCGCCCGGCGTCGGCGTGATGCGTTTTGCCAGAACTTCGTCGATCACGCTGACGGCTAAGCCCTTGAGCAGCGCGACGCGCTTGCGCAGCGCCGGCTCGAACTCGATCTCGCCGCGCATCGCGCGCTCGGTGATCTCAGCAACATGCGCCTTCAGGCCGGCAAAGTCGGCCAGCTCGTCGATGCATTCCTGGCCGATCATGGTGGAGTCCATGTCGGCCAGCAAAAGCTTCTTGCGCCGGAAGCCTATCGGCTGCACGACAATATCGATCGGCAGGTCGCCACGCGCCTCGCGCAGGCGGGCTTCGATGGCGCGGATATCGTCGCGGTGTTCGAAGGGAATATCGACCGCCACCTCGTCGAACAGCCATTGCGCCGGCCCGGGCGAAGGAAGAATCGCGCGCGCGCCGTCTACCACCGTGCTATCGAGCGCGGGGTCGGCGGGATTCGAGATCAGGGTTGCGACGAGAGACATCTGACGTGAGTTTGCAAGGGGACAGCAAGGCCGTGCTTATCGCAGGGCCGACCGCCAGCGGCAAGTCGGCGCTGGCGTTCGAGCTTGCGCAAAAAGCCGGCGGCGTCGTCGTCAACGCCGATTCCATGCAGGTCTATCGCGACCTGCGGATCCTTACGGCGCGGCCGACGGTCGAGGAAGAGGCGGTTGTTCCGCACCGGCTTTACGGCCATGTCGATGCCGCCGTGAATTTTTCCGCCGGGAGCTGGGTGGCGGACGCGGCCAGGGTGTTGACGGAAGAGCGCGCGCAAGATCGCCTGCCGATCTTCGTTGGCGGCTCGGGCCTGTATTTCAAGGCATTGACGCGCGGCCTGTCGGCGGTGCCGCCAATCCCGGCTGCGATCCGCGAAGCCGTGCGGGCGCGGCTGGAGCGCGACGGCGTCGAGGCGCTGCATGCGGAGCTTGCGCAGCGCGATCCGGTTGCCGCCGAGCGCCTGAAGCCGCGCGATCGCACCCGCATCGCCCGCGCGCTGGAAGTGGTTGAGGCCACCGGGCGTTCGCTGACCGACTGGCACCGCCACGGCCTGCCGCCGCTGTTGCCGCCGGGCACGTTCAGCGCGCTGTTTCTCGCGCCCGATCGAGATCAACTTTATGCCCGGATCGACGCGCGGTTCGACGCCATGCTGAAAGCCGGCGCGCTGCAGGAAGTCGAGCGGCTTGCGGGGCGCAATCTCGATCCCCTGCTGCCGGCGATGAAGGCCCATGGCGTGCCGGCGTTGATCCGGCATTTCAAGGGTGAGATCACGCTGGAAGAGGCGGCCGCGATCGGCCGCGCTGACACCCGCCATTACGCCAAGCGGCAGTTCACCTGGTTCCGGCATCAGCTGCCGGAATTCGAATGGGTGAGGCCGGACGAGGCGGGCGTAAGGCTCACCACCGTCATTCCGGGATAGTCCGAAGGACCAGACCCGGAATCTCGAGATTCCCCGATGTGCAATTGCACATCGTGGTTCGCGCTTCGCGCGCCCCGGAATGACGGATGAGAAGAGCCCGCATGGCTGCAAGCTGCATTTTCGCTCTCGCCGGGGGCCAAAAACCCCGCTAAACTCTGAATCGAGCGTTGAACATGCCCGCCGCTTGACTTTCCCGGTTTGGGCAGTATGTTCCGCGCAACCTTTGGGAAGTGCGACCGGCCTTATGCGTAATAAAATTACCAAACTGCTTATCGTCGTCGTACCCAGGCACACCGCCGGGGATGGCTAAGGCCATCCAAAATCGGGCGGTGTGCATGGGGCCTCTTGGGCCCCTTTTTATTTTTCCCAAACCTCAACTGCAGCAGCCGCGCACAGGACAGCGCATCCGGAGCAAGCCATGAGCGACAAGAGCCACGATCCGAACCAGATGACCGGCGCAGCGATGATCGTGCGGGCGCTGATCGATCATGGCGTCAAGCACATCTTCGGTTATCCCGGCGGCGCGGTGCTTCCGATCTATGACGAGATTTTCCAGCAGAGCGAAGTCGAGCACATCCTGGTGCGGCACGAGCAGGGCGCCGGCCACGCCGCCGAGGGCTATGCGCGCTCCACCGGCAAGCCGGGGGTGGTGCTGGTGACCTCGGGCCCCGGCGCCACCAACATGGTGACGCCGCTGACGGATGCGCTGATGGATTCGATCCCGCTGGTCTGCATCACCGGCCAGGTTCCGACGCACCTGATCGGCAACGACGCGTTCCAGGAATGCGACACCGTCGGCATCACCCGGCCCTGCACCAAGCACAACTGGCTGGTGCGCGACGTCAACGATCTCGCCAAGGTGCTGCACGAGGCGTTCTACGTCGCGAGCACCGGGAGGCCCGGTCCGGTGGTGGTCGATGTGCCGAAGGACGTGCAGTTCGCGGTCGGCACCTATCACCCGCCGCGCAAGTCCGATGTGCACGTGTCCTACGCGCCGCGGGTCAAGGGCGACGCCGCGCAGATCCGCAAGGCGGTGGCGCTGCTCGCCGCCGCCAAACGTCCGGTGATTTACTCCGGCGGCGGTGTCATCAATTCCGGGCGTGAGGCCTCGAAACTGTTGCGCGATCTGGTCGAAGCGACGGGATTCCCGATCACCTCCACCCTGATGGGGCTCGGCGCCTATCCGGCGTCGGGCAAGAACTGGCTCGGCATGCTCGGCATGCACGGCACCTACGAGGCCAACATGGCGATGCATGGCTGCGACGTCATGCTGTGCGTCGGCGCGCGCTTCGACGACCGCATCACCGGGCGGATCGACGCGTTCTCGCCGGGCTCGAAGAAGATCCATATCGATATCGACCCGTCCTCGATCAACAAGAACATCCGCGTCGACGTGCCGATCATCGGCGATGCCGGCAACGTGCTCGGCGATCTCCTGCAGGTGTTCAAGGCGGAGGCGAAGAAGCCGGATATCCGGCCCTGGTGGCAGGAGATCGCGAAATGGCGCGCGCGCCATTCGCTGTCCTACAGGAAGAGCAACGATATCATCATGCCGCAATTCGCGATCGAGCGGCTGTTCGCGGCCACCCGCGGCCGCGACGTCTACATCACCACCGAAGTCGGCCAGCACCAGATGTGGGCGGCGCAGTTCTTCGGCTTCGAGGAGCCGCACCGCTGGATGACCTCGGGCGGTCTGGGCACCATGGGCTACGGCCTGCCGGCCGCGGTCGGCGTCCAGGTCGCGCACCGCGACAGCCTCGTGATCGACATCGCCGGCGACGCCTCGGTGCTGATGACCATGCAGGAGATGTCGACAGCGGTTCAGCATGAATTGCCGATCAAGATCTTCATCCTGAACAACCAGTATATGGGCATGGTGCGGCAGTGGCAGCAACTGCTGCACGGCAACCGGCTGTCGCATTCCTACTCCGAAGCGCTGCCGGATTTCGTCAAGCTTGCGGATGCTTACGGCTGCGTCGGCATCCAGGCGATCAAACCCGGCGATCTCGACGGCGCGATCAAGGAGATGCTCGCGGTCAAGCGCCCGGTGCTGTTCGATTGCCGGGTGGCGGCGCTGGAAAACTGCTTCCCGATGATCCCGTCCGGCAAGGCGCACAACGAGATGCTGCTTCCCGTGGAAGCCACCGACGAGGCCACCGCCACGGCCTTCGCCGGCGGCAAGGCGCTGGTGTGACATGAAGAGCGGATTGGTGGTTGCTTCCTTCACCTCGCCCCGCTTGCGGGGAGAGGTCGGATTGCGCGCAAGCGCAATCCGGGTGAGGGGGACTCTCCGCGAGTCGAGACCGTCGAGAGAGCCTATCACCCCAACCCTCTCCCCGCGAAGAGCGGGACGAGGGAGCTCACCGCCGTTGACGAGGCATGCCGATGTTTGATCTCGGGCAGTTGGAGCGCGCGCACGGCGTCGTTGGCGCGGCGATGCCGCCGACGCCGGCCTATGCGTGGCCGCTGTTGGCGGAGCGGCTCGGCGCGAGCGTGATCGTCAAGCATGAGAACCATACGCCGACCGGCGCCTTCAAGGTGCGGGGCGGGCTCGTCTATCTCGATCGTCTGAAGCGCGAGCGGCCGCACGTCGCCGGTGTGATCTCGGCGACCACGGGAAATCACGGCCAGAGCCTCGCCTTCGCGGCGAGCCGCTATGGCGTGCCGGTGACGATCTATGTGCCGCACGGCAATTCGGTCGAGAAAAACCGGGCGATGCGCGCGTTCGGGGCTGATCTCGTTGAGCACGGCGAGGATTTCCAGTCCGCCCGCGAGGAGGCCGAGCGCCGCGCCGAAGACGCGGGACTGCACATGGTGCCGTCGTTCCACCCCGATCTGGTTCTGGGGGTTGCGACCTACGCGCTCGAGCTTCTGCGCAAGGCGCCGGACCTCGAGCTTCTCTATGTGCCGATCGGGCAGGGATCGGGCATCTGCGGCTGTATCCTCGCCCGCGATCTGCTCGGGCGCGCCACCGAAATCGTCGGCGTTCAGTCGACCGAAGCGCCGTCCTATGCGCTGTCGTTCGCGGCCGGCATGGTGGTGCGGACGAACAGCAGCGACACGCGTGCCGACGGGATCGCGACGCGCGCTCCCGACGCGGACGCGCTGGCGATTATTCGCAAGGGCGCGTCGCGCATCGTGCAGGTCACCGACGACGAAGTGGCCGCGGCGGTGCGGGCCTACTGGACCGATACCCATAACCTCGCCGAGGGCGCCGGCGCCGCAGCGCTCGCCGCCGCCCTGCAGGAAAAGGCAAAACTCCGCGGCAAGCGGGTCGGCCTGATTCTGAGCGGCGGCAATATCGATTTTGCGTTGTTCAACCGATGGGTCGCTGCCGAAAGCAGCGCCGGCGCCAGGGCGCTGGCGTGAACACAGATTTGGGGACGAAGCCAATGAACCAGCCCGCATCCGCCTACTTCATGGAAGATCGCCATGATCCGACCGAGGCGCATACGCTCTCGGTGCTGGTGCAGAACGAGCCGGGCGTGCTCGCGCGCGTGATCGGGCTGTTCTCGGGGCGCGGCTACAACATCGAAAGTCTCACCGTCTCGGAAACCGAGAACCAGAAGCACGTCTCCCGCATCACCATCGTCACCACGGGCACGCCGATGGTGATCGAACAAATAAAACACCAGCTCGACCGCATGGTCCCGGTGTACCGGGTCGTCGACATGACCCTGACCGGCCGCTCGATCGAGCGGGAACTGGCGATGGTGAAACTGCGCGGCACCGGCGATCACCGGGTCGAGGCGCTGCGGCTGGCGGAGGCGTTCCGCGCCCGCGTGATCGACGCCACCACCGAAAGCTTCGTGTTCGAGATCACCGGCAACTCCGCCAAGATCAACCAGTTCATCGATCTGATGCGCCCGCTCGGCCTGGTCGAGGTGTCGCGCACCGGCGTCGCTGCGATCGGGCGCGGGGCCGAGGGGATGTGAGCCATGCTGGCGCGCGACTGGTACTACAACGAGCGGCGGCGGCTGGGGCTGGATTCCGCCGTCGCCTCGATCTACGACCGCCACGACGACAGCGACATCCGCGCCCGCGCGGCGCTGACCATGCTCGGCGTGCAGCCCGGCTGGCGGGTGGCCGATATCGGCTGCGGCAACGGCGTGCTGGCCTGCGAGGCGGCGCTGATGGGCGCCGAGGTCGACGCGATCGATATTTCGCCGGCGATGCTGGCGCTGGCCGATATTCAGGCAAAGGACCGCAAGGTCGCGATCCGCACTCAGCCTGCCGGACTGCTCAGCTTTGCCTATAAGCCGAATTCGTATGACCTGATCGTCAGCGAATTCACGCTGCATCATCTGCCGGATTTCTGGAAGGCGGTGGCGCTGTCGCGGATCCATGCCGCGCTGAAGCCTGGTGCCAATTTTTATCTGCGCGACATCGTCTTCGTCGGCACGCCCGACGGCGTCGAGCGCGATGTCGAGGCCTGGGCCGATTTCAGCATCAAGAACCACGATTTCG
>Ga0209422_1000059_pt1 | contig 24090 bp, 22 predicted proteins | sample BlaSpr_A8_OM2_M3_FD_187983 | JGI IMG/M metagenome (GOLD analysis project Ga0209422, IMG submission 187983) | Forest soil microbial communities from Thunder Bay, Ontario, Canada - Black Spruce, Ontario site 2_A8_OM2_M3 (SPAdes) (version 2) | ecosystem: Environmental > Terrestrial > Soil > Boreal... | reverse complement strand
ATTTCGGACAACGGTGCAACGCGCGTCGTCCCCGGCTCGCAATCGATTCCGGACATCGGCGCCCCGAAACAGTCGGGCGTCCTCTTCAAGGGCGAGCGCATCATCACGTGCGCAGCGGGCTCGGCCATCGTACTCAACGGCCACATCTTTCACTCAGGAACGCAGAACCGATCGCAGTCCCCTCGCGACGCCCTACAAATCATTTACACGCGCAAAGGCGAACGGTACTATTCGTCGGGATAATCAGCCGCGAAACCCGTTGCGGATGAATTGCTTCGCTCGTCAGAGAGCGCTGCGAGCGACCCAACAGCGGGGTCGAACACCGGGGAACTAGCCGATCGCCAGGACGACTTTGCCCATCTGTTCGCCTTTGAGGACGTGCTCGGCGGCGGTGACGACGTCGTCCATCGGATAGACATGGTCGATCACCGGCTTCAGTCCGGCTTCGAATAATTTCAGCATCGCCGCGAAATCGGCCGGGCTGCCCATCGAGCTTCCGAGCACCGATAGATGCTTCCAGAAAATCGAATACGGGCGAATCTTCGAGTCGCCGTTCGTGCCGCCGTAGATCGCGATGCGCGCGCCGTAGCGTGCGATGTCCAAGCAGCGCGCGAGCACCTCGCCACCGTTGCAATCGACGACCAGCGTCGGCCCGCCGCCCGAGAGTTTGCGCGCCGTCTTGTGCCAGTCTGGATCGGTCTTATAGTTGATCCCCTCGCCGGCCCCCAGGGCTTTGGCGCGCGCCAGCTTCTCATCGCTGCCTGAGGTCACGATCGTCTTCGCTCCGACGTGCACCGCGTACAATAATACGAACGTCTGCACGCCGCTGCCGACGCCCGGGATCAGGACGACGTCGTCCTTGCTGATCTGCCCGCGCGTGAAGGTCGCGCGGTACGCGGTCATTCCGCCGAGCGGGATCGCGGCGGCCTCGTCGTCGCTGAGCTTCGCCGGTTTGCGATAGACGTTCTGCGCCGGGACGACGACGTATTCCGCGAACGTTCCGTCGGCCGGCATGCCGACGATCCGCGCGTTCGCCGTTAACGTAAACGGATCGTCATCCCAACCGATCTCGGGATTGATGACGACCGGCGTCCCGATCGGCGGATCGCCGACGCCCGAGCCATGCGCGGCAACTTCGCCGCAGCCGTCGGAACCGGGCGTGACCGGCACCGTGATGCCGGGATACAACCCCTGCGTGATAAAGACATCGCGCCGGTTGAACGCCGCGCGCTTGATCTTAACCAGAATCTCGCCCGCGCCCGGAACGGGTCGTTCGATCTCCTCGACGTGCAGCTTCTCGGGTCCACCGAGTTCGTTCAAACGTACCGCGCGCATTTAAACGAAGCCGCTCGCCGCGGTCGCTCCCTTGCGCTTGAGTTCGAGCTGTCGTAACTCGACGCGACGAATCTTGCCGGAGCGCGTCTTCGGCAATTCGGCGACGAATTCGATCTCGCGCGGGTACTTGTAGGGCGCGGTCACGCGCTTGCAGTGGTTCTGCAACTCGCGCACCAACGCGTCGCTCGGTTCGTTCCCCGCGCGCAACACGACGAACGCTTTGACGACGTTGCCGCGATCCGGATCCGGACTCCCGACGACCGCCGATTCGAGCACCGCCGGATGCTCGAGAAGCGCGCTCTCGACCTCGAACGGGCCGATCCGGTACGCACCCGACGAGATCACGTCGTCGGCGCGGCCGACGAACCAAAAATAGCCGTCATCGTCGAGCTGCGCGCGGTCGCCCGTGATGTACCACTCGCCGCGGTGCGAAGCGTGCGTCTCTTCTTCATTCTTATAGTAGCCGCGGAAGAGCGTCGGCGGATCGCCGCGCAGGCCGATGTCGCCGACGTCCCCGGGCTCGCACGGCTTACCCTCGGCATCCACGACGCCGACGTCGTGTCCGGGCGTCGGCTTGCCCATCGAGCCGGGCCGGACTTCCATCCCCGGCCGGTTAGCGACCAGCAACGAGTTTTCGGTCTGCCCGTAGCCGTCGAGGATCGTCAGCCCGAACGCGTCTTTCCAGCGCGCCAATACTTCGGGATTGAGCGGCTCGCCGGCGGAGACGCAATGGCGCAACTTCGGAATCTTCCAGCGCTCGCCGAGCCTTTCGAGCTTCGCTTCGATGCGATACTCCGTCGGCGCTTGGCACAAAACGGTCACCTCGAGATCGCGAATCAAGTCCATGCGCTGCGCCGGATCGAAGGCAGCTTCGTGTAACACGATCGCCGAGCCGCACGACCACGGGCCGAGCAAGACGTTCCAGAGCGATTTCGCCCAACCGGTTCCTGCGGTGCACCATACCAGATCGTCGCGTTTTGCGTCGAGCCAATACTGCGCTTGCATGCGCTTCGCGAACGTGTACGCATGGTTGTGGATCACGCCCTTGGGGTCTTTGGTCGTGCCGCTCGTGTAAACGATGTACGCCATGTCGTCGCGCTGCGTCGGACTGCCGGCGAACTCCGGAGCGCGTTCGACAAGCGCATCGAGGCCTGTCCAGCCCGGCGCATCGCCGCCGACCAGCAGGTAGCGCGTCACCCCGGGGGCCTGTCCGCGCATCAGCTCGACTTCGGCGCGAATGCTCGCATGCGCGATCACCGCCGTCGCGCCGGAATGATTGGCGCGGAAGGTCAGATCTTTGGCGCGCAATTGCTCGGCGCTCGGAATCGCGACGGCACCCAGCCGATCGAGCGCGAGCATCGAGAACAGCCAAGCCGGAATCTTCGGCAGCACGACGACGACGCGGTCGCCTTTTTCGACACCGAGGTCGCGTAAGACGCCGGCCCAGCGTCGCGAAGCCGCGGCGATCTCGGGAAACGCCACGTCGTGCCGCGCGCCCTGCGCATCGACGAACAGCAGGCCGCGACGCTCTTCGCGTCCGAGAGCGTCGACGACGTCCCGGGAGAAGTTGAAGTTCTGCGGGACATTCCACTCATGGCGCGTCGCTTGCATGCTCTGTCCACATTCGCGGGCCCGCCGGTTCTCCCCGGCGAATGGCCGCCTGCCATGTATCTCGCGCGACGGCTCTTTTCGATGCTCGATTCCGAGACGCTCGCGCGCGGTTCGCGCATCCGGTTTGGGAAGAACGTCCGCCTCGTCGGCGTCCCGGCGATCCTCGTAGGCGTCGCTTGCATCGTAGCAGCGGGCGGGGCGACGGCCGTCCTCAAGAAAGCGGTGCCGATTCTACCCGACACCTTGCGCGAAGCCCGGGAACTTTGGAGGACTATTCGCGGTGACCGTCGCGAATTGAATCCGTAGACGATATGATTCAAGAAGACGCGATGCGCGCGCTCATCCGGCACACGCTGCCCGACGCTCAGGTCGAGATCGTCGACCTGACCGGCACCCACGACCATTTCGACGTGTTGGTACGCTCGAAGGCCTTCGCGGGAATCCCCCCGATGGACCGCCACCGCATGGTCGAGGGCGCGGTCCGCGACGCGCGCGCCGACGGCCGCATCCACGCCATGTCCATCCGCACCGAAGTTTTGGAGTAACCATGCCCGACACCGACACCATCAGCAAGCAAATCGAGCAAGAGATCGCCGAGAACACGATCGTGATCTACGGCAAGGGTACCAAAGACGCGCCCCTCTGTGGCTTCACGCTCGAGACGATCCAGTTTTTCAATCACTTCGGCCGCCCGTTCGAAGTCATCGACGTCCTCGAAGACATGCCCAAACGCGAAGCGCTCGCGCGGATGACCGACTGGCCGACGCTTCCGAAAGTTTTCATCGCCGGGAAGTTCTACGGCGACACCGACATCCTCGGGCCGATGGCCGAAAACGGCGAGCTCGCGAAGGTGCTGAGCGAAGCCTTCCCCGGCCAACCCGAACCTGCGCCCGTCATCAAGCTGCACTAAGCTAGGGCCCCGCACATTGCTCGAGCTCTACGAACCGGGCGACGAGGCGGCGTGGCTTTCCTCGTTACATTTCAGCGTCGACGTCAAGCCGCGCTATTGCGAATGCGACGGCCTCGGACACGTCAGCAACACGGTCTATCCCGAGTACTTGGAATTCGCGCGGCTACAGTATTTTATCGCCGCCGGCGATCCCGAACCGGGCCCGTTCGCGTACGCGCACCTGACCGCCGAGCTTCACCTCCGGTACGCGGCGGCGTGCTATTACGACGAGCCGCTGCGGATTGGCTCGAAGCTCACGAACCTCGGCCGCGCGAGCGCGACGATGGAGCAAGCGATGGTCGGCGCCGACGGCTCGGTGCGCGCGCTGTCGCGCGTCGTCATCGTGCGGTCGATCGACGGCGCGACCGTCCCCTGGACCGCGGCCCAGCGCGCGGCGCTCGAACGATTCGAACGCCGCCCCCTCGCCGCTTAGGTTTCCAAGGCGACTGACCGGCGGGGCGGCGGAGCACCGTCGGGGTCGGCGACGGCACCGGCAGGGGAGGCAAGGAGGGCGGCTAGCTCGGCTTCCTTCAGCAGCTGGGCGACGTCGCGGTGCGCGCTCACGATACAAAAGAAGCCGAACTTCTCGGTCCCGCGGTTGACGAATTGATGGGGCTGCAGCGAGGCTACGTAGACGACGTCATGGACTCGAACCTCGCGGACCTCCTCGCCGACGATGGCCTGCCCGACCCCTTCGCCGACGATCACGAAGTGCTCGTGCTCGTGCTTCTCGAGGCGGGTCACCGCCCCAGGCGGGACCTCGAAATACCGGACTTCAAGGGCCGGACCGGGATCAGTCGGGGCGTCTTTTCGCCCACCGATAAGCGTATGCCTGACGACCTTCGAAGGGGCGCCCGGGACGTAACCCTCGGGCTCTACGCCTTTCCAACCAGTCGGTTCACGCTCGGTAAACGGCCTTTGCATAGATTTCATAATGTTGGTTCGGGCCGCAAGGTTCCGCTCGGGGTGCAAGTAAAGTCTGCCCGGCTAGGCTGGCCCAGAGCCAGACAAGCCGTCTCTCGCAACTGAACCGTCAACCCCCGCGTCGTGCCGTCCGTGGTCACAGCGCGCGAACGTTCACTTTGGTGCGAGACGATGCTTTACCCCACGTCGCTCCCACTAAGGAGAACACGTGTCCATATTCCTCAGAGTTACGGCTTCGATACTCGCCGCCGTCCTCGCCGTTGGTCCCGTCAGCGTGGCAACGGCTTCAGCGGCGAGCTCGACCGTCATCGCTCAAACCGATGCGACGACCGGCACATTGACCGGCAAAGTCATCAATTCCGCCACCAATCAGCCGATCGGCGGCGCTTCGATCAACGCGCAGGGCGGAAGCGCCCAATTCAATACGACGACTAAGAACGACGGCTCGTTCAGCCTCACCCTGCCCGCGGGCGTCTATGACATAACCGCAAATAAGGGCGGATTCCAGAGTGCCAGCGCGACCGGCTATCCGGTTGTGGCGGGCACGAGCTCGTCAATTCAGATCAGCCTCGTCGAAGCTAGTTCGACGACGCTAAAGACGATCGGTCGCGTGAGCGTCACGCGCGCCAGCTCGATCAACACCGGCTCGACCTCGATAACGGGGATCGATTCGGCCGTCATCAACCAGCGCGACCTTCCGAATCTCGAAGACACGGTAACCGAACTGCCGGGCGTGTCGTTAGCTCGCACGACCTCTTCGACGGCCAACCTGTTTTTCAACGTACGGGGCTCGTGGGCAGAAACCAAGGTCAATATCGAAGGCCATCCCGTCTCCCCGGGAACGTTCGGAACCTGGAACGCGAATTATGCCAACGCCGGAATCTTCGATCAAGTCGAGGTCCTCAAAGGCGCCGGCCTCAACGGGCCGACCTCCGGCGAATCGGCCTTCGGAACGGTCAACCTTCGGACACGCGATTTCTCGCCGCACAATTACGTCGAGCTGAAGGGTGGCGTCGACTCGTACTCCGGCGGCTTGTACTCCGTCTTCGGTAACGTCAACGTGCTGAACGATCGGCTCTCGATTCTCGTCGGCAAGTCGTTCTCCGGTTATCGGGGTCCGTCGGACAACTACCTTGGGAACCGAATCTCGAATTCGACTTTCCCACCCAGCGCGTTCAACGGTCTCGGTACCGTGCCGTCCGGATGGCTCTCGCTCGACCAGTATCAGGAGAACTTGGGCGATCGCTATTCGCTCGAGGGCGAACTCTTAAAAGCGCGGTATCGCATATCTCCGGCCACGTCGATCACGGCCGAATTTCTCGGCCTGCAGGGTCAGTATCAGCCGCAAGCAGGTTCGTACGCGAGCCTCGAGGGCAACGGTACGATTGCCTCCTGCTTAAATGGCTTCACGGCGGTTACGAATCCCGCGCTCTGCACGACCGGATCGACCTACAATCCGCCGTACGCGCAGAACCTCATCGGCCAGACGGTGCCCCAGTACAACTTCTTCCCGGGTTCGTACATTCAGAACAACGAGCCTCAGTTTTCGGCCGAGTTTCGCACCTCGCTCAAGAACGATACGATCTTGGTCCGCCCGTACGCCGCGCTCATCAACCGCTTCATCAGCGGCGTCAACGAAGTTCTCACCCCCGGCGAAAACGGCGGGTGGTTCCAAGTGACGAACGTCGCGAACTGTCAAGAGATTTCCCAGAATCCTAGCGCCGGCAACGGGAACACCGCCAAGGGTCCCTGCTTCGGGCAAAACATCGGCCCAGGCTACGCTCCAGCCTACATCGGGCCGAGCGCGCCGGCGTTCCCCTTCAGTCCCGCCATGACGACGGTAGCGCCGACGTGTACGGTGGCGATGCCGTGCTGGACGACGCCGACGGCGCAAGCCAATAACGGCTCCTACGCCTTCGGAACGCCGTTCAGTCAACCGGAGATCGATCGACTGCGAGGCGTGACCTTCCAGTATTTCCATCCGTTCGGTGAGAATCTGATCAGCTTCAGCTACGACTACCACGGCGACGACACGTCTTCAACGACCGGTGACACCACGCTTCCGCTTGCCGGCTGCACCCCGGTTATCGGCTCCGTCTTGAACACCGCTGCCGCCGCGGGGCCGCTCGGTTTTCAGCCGGGGTGTGCGCTCACGTTCCTGCCGCGCACGAGCATCGCTATCCCAGCGACGCAGATCCGTGTGAGCGACTTCGGTCTAACCGGACAATTCCAACTCACGCCGATGCTGCAACTCGGGCTTGGCGGATACTACGAGCACTACAACTCGTTCGCGCACACCGAGGACCCGGCCGTTCTGAACACGTTCGCCACGACCAATTGCTTAAACCCGCTATGCACCTCAACGACGACGCAGTCCGCGCCGGTGGTAACCGTCGGCGTGCCTAACGTTTTTAGCCACTTCGACCCGCACCTAGGTTTGGTGTTCCGCCCCTCACGAGATCTTGCACTTCGAGCCACTGCCGGTTCCTCGGTGACCATGCCCTACGCCTTCCTCATCTCAGGCCTCGGGAGCGTCACCATCCCCAACTCCGCGAACAACCAACAGTACCAACTATCCGTGGCCAACACCGCGTTGAAACCGGAGACGACCGTGGCGTATGACGCCGGATTCGATTTCCGCGTCCCCGACGGTTCGATTCTCTCGATGGATTACTTTAACGACACGATTCACAACATCTTCATGAGCCAGGTCAGTCCCATCACGTGCCCCACAGCGTTCGTACCTCCTCCCGCGGGGACGGGGACGGCGGTCGGTGGCTGCTTCCAGTCCGAGACACTCAACGGCCCGATCGGCCGGTTCTTCGGGATCGAGTTCACGCTCAGCAAGACCCCCCCAGTCGGTTGGGGTTACCTCCTAACGGCCACCATGCAACGTGCATACCTCGATCAGCTACCTTTAGCGCTCTACACGGGCGTCTGTCCACCGGCGCCGACCGTTTGCAATACGAACGTCTCGACGTTCTCCCCACTCGTCAACGGCAAGCAGCTCGACGCGGGCCCCCTCGGCCAAGGCTCAGTTCCCTTTTCGAAGGGTTACGCCGAGCTACGCTATAGCGGTACGAGGCACCAACTGTTTACCTTCGGGATGGACTACGAAGGTGCCAACAACTCCACGTACGGCCCGGCGTTCACCCTCTTCAACGGTACCGCGCGCTTTGACATCGCACCGCAAACCACGTTCCAAATGGCGGTCGACAACGTCTTCAACTACAACACCGGCGCGGGGATCGTTCGCGCGTTATTCGGCCAAGGAAGCAGGACCCTCTGCGAAGGCACGAACACCATCGGCGGCCCGCTGGTGTTAAGCGGGACGGGCTGCTTCTCTAGCCCGAAGTCAATTCAGCAACTCAACCCCAGGGACTTCCGCTTCACCATCAGCAGGAGAATCAGCAACTAGCAATCCGCTCGAGCGATGAGAAGCCCGCCGGATTCCTCCGGCGGGCTTTTGCTTTGACGGCGCGGCCCCACCCACTAACGCAGCGTGGGACCCCGAACTTCATATAGCGTAGTCTTGGACTACATGAACTACTGGCTGTTCAAGAGCGAACCGGACACGTTCAGCTTCGAACGGCTCAAACGCGAGGGACGCACCGAATGGAGCGGCGTCCGCAATTTTCAGGCGCGCAACAACATGCTCGCGATGAAGAGCGGCGATCTCGGCTTCTTCTACCATTCGAGCGTCCCGGAGCCCGGGATCGCCGGCGTGATGAAGGTCGTGCGCGAGGCGTATCCGGATTTCACCGCGCGCGAGCGCGGCGGCGAATACTATGACCCCAAAGCGACCGACGCCAATCCGATCTGGCAGATGGTCGACGTCGCCTACGAACGCGATCTGCCGCGCTTCGTCTCGCTCGCCGAATTGCGCGCCAACGCGGCCCTCGCGCCGACGATGGTCTTGCTCAAGCGCGGATCGCGCCTATCCGTCCAACCCGTCCACGTACGCGAATGGAACATCATCCTGGCGATGGCCGAACTACCGCCGCCCCAAGTCGCGCAGGGCTAGACCGCCTCGACCCTCGCGAGCAGAACGTCCTGCGCGCAAATGAGCGGCTCCGAGCCGCTGGGTTTGCGCCGGGCGTAGGAACCGTCGGAACGGAGCCACCGCGTCTTGCAGTTGTCGGCCAGCAAGACCGCGAGCATGTCGTCGACGATCTGATCGCGCAGCGCCGGATCGAGAACGGGGACCACCGTCTCGACGCGCCGGTCGAGGTTGCGGCCCATCCAGTCGGCGCTGCCCATGTAGACTTCGCGCTCTCCGCCGTTGGCAAAAACGAAGATGCGCGAATGTTCGAGGAATCGCCCGACGATGCTGCGCACGCGAATCGTCTCGCTCACGCCGGGGATCCCCGGCCGCAATTCGCACATCCCACGCACGACCAAGTCGATCGGCACGCCCGCCTGGGAGGCGGCGTAGAGTTCGTGCACGATCCCCGCGTCGCTGATCGCGTTCATCTTCGCGACGATCGCGGCCGGTCGCCCGGCGCGCGCGTGGTCGGCTTCACGACGGATCAGCTTGACGAAGCCCTCACGCATCGACGTCGGCGCAACCAGCAGCTGGTCGTACAAGGTCTCTTTCGAAAAGCCCGTTAAGCTGTTGAAGAGGTGCGTGACGTCGGCGCCGAGTTCGGGGCGGCACGTGAAGAGCGAAAAGTCGGTGTAGATCCGCGCGGTGCGTTCGTTATAGTTGCCGGTGCCGAAGTGGACGTAGCGCCGGATGCCTTCGGGCTCGTCGCGCACGACCAAGATGACCTTGGCATGCACCTTCAGTCCCGGAATGCCGTAGACCACGTGCGCGCCGACGCGTTCTAGGTTGCGCGCCCACAGGATGTTGTTCTCCTCGTCGAAGCGCGCCTTGAGCTCGATCAGCGCCGCGACTTGCTTGCCGTTCTCGGCGGCCCGAATCAAGGCTTGAATTGTCGGCGAGTTTCCCGACGTGCGGTAGAGTGTCTGCTTGATCGCAAGCACCTGCGGATCTTCGGCCGCCTGTTGCAAGAATTGCACGACCGGATCGTACGAGTCGTACGGATGATGCAGCAGAATGTCGCCTTCGCGAATCGCGGCGAAAATGTCGGGCTGGCCCACCAGCCGCTTCGGAATCGCGGGCGTGAAGGGTGGGTCGCGAAGTTCCGCGCGATCGAGATTCGCAAGCGTCCAGAGGTCGGAGGTGCCGAGCATTCCGTCGATCTCGTACAGATCGACGTCGCCGAGGCTGAGCGCATCCAACAGCATGCGCCGAGTGTGCGACGGCATCGGCAGCTCGACTTCCAGCCGCACGGGTTCGCCGAAGCGCCGTTTGCGTAACTCGGACTCGATCGCGCGCAAGAGATCGTCGGCTTCGTCTTCCTGGATGTCGAGGTCTGCGTCACGCGTGACCCGGAAGAGATAGAACGCGCGAATGTCCATCCCCGGGAAGAGCGCGTCCAGGTTGTGGGCGATAACGTCCTCGAGCCGGACGAACTGTCGGTCGGAGCCGCTCGATTCCACGGGCACGAAGCGCGGCAAACTCGGCGGAACTTTGACGCGCGCGAAGTGCGTGACCGGCCCTTCGTCGGTCGTCTCTTCCATCTCGACGCCGAGCGACAGCGAAAGGTTCGAGATATATGGAAACGGATGGCTCTGATCGACGGCGAGCGGCGTGAGCACCGGAAAAACCCGTTCTTCAAACGTGCGGCGCAATTCGGCGCGCTGCGTTTCGGCGAGCTGGTCATACCGAACGATGCGAATGCCCGCGTGCTCCAACGCAGGCAAAAGACGGTCTCGCAGCAAGCGCGCGAAGCGGTCGAGCGAGCCGCGCAGCCGCGACGAGATCGCGTGGAGTTGTTCTTCCGGCAAACGCCCGTCGTTGGAGCGCTTGTGCACCTCGGCTTCGATCTGCTGTTTGATCGCCGCGACGCGAATCATGAAATACTCGTCGAGGTTGGTCGAAAAGATCGCCATGAACTTGAAGCGCTCGAGCAGCGGGTTACGTTCGTCGAGCGCCTCTTCGAGGACGCGGTCGTTGAACTCGAGCCACGAGAGCTCACGGCTATAATACAGCGAGGGGTCGTCGAGTCCGGGCGACGGCGGCGGTTGGAGCTGAAATTCGCCGGCCTGTGCCGGCTCTGGGGCGACGAGCATAAAGAAGACGGTCGGTTTTCGGCGACCGGCGGCGAAACCCCAGGTCCTCGATGGACCTGCTGCTCCACATTCGCGACCATCTGCTCTTGGCCGGTGCGGCACTCGCGGCGGCGCTTGCCGTCGCCGTCCCGATCGGCGCCGCGCTTGCTCGCGCCGGCCTGGCACGCAGCGCGTGGCTGAGCGCGATCGGAACCGCCCGCGTGATCCCGAGTCTCGCGGTGCTCGCCTTGATGCTCCCATTGATCGGAATCGGCTTCGCGCCGGCGTTTGTTGCACTGACCTTGCTGGCGATTCCGCCGATCGCGATTAACACCGATCTCGGACTGCGCGGCGTGCCTCCGGCGATGCGCGAGGCGGCCCGCGGTCTCGGGATGAGCGAACGCCAAATTCGGATGCGCGTCGATTGGCCGCTTGCGCTGCCGGTCGTTTTTTCCGGCATTCGCATCGCCACCGTCGAAGTGATCGCGAGCGCGTCGCTGGCCGGCTTCATCGGCGGCGGCGGACTCGGCGAATACATCATCAACGCACTCGCGGCGAATCAAATGGGACAGCTGCTCGAAGGCGCGGGCAGCGTCGCCGTTCTCGCGTTGCTGGCGGATGCGATCCTCGGTGCGATCGAACGTCGTCTCGCGTTCACCGAAACGAAACCTGCGTGGGTACGCATTTGACCCGCAGCGACGCACACGTGACGCGGCGTGGAGCGCTCGCACTGCTTGCCGCCGGAACCCTCGGCGCGCCGGTGCTGGCCGGCTGCAACCGGCCGGCTGCGAATGCGGTCTCGATCGGCTCGAAGGATTTTACCGAGGAACTCATCCTCGGCGAGATGTACGCGCAGATTCTTGAAAAGCACAGCCTCGCCGTCTCGCGCAAATTGAATCTCGGCGGGACGCAAGTTGCGATGGAAGCCCTCTTGCGCGGCGACATCGATCTGTACCCGGAATATACCGGCACGGGACTGATCACCGAATTGAAGTTGAAGCCGCGCGGCGACGCGGCCTCGATCTATCGCACCGTGAAGAGCGAGTACGAGCGTCGCTACCATTTGATCTGGCTCGATCCGGCGCCGATGAACGATACGCAGGCGCTCGCGATGACCCAAGCCGGCTCGGCGAAATACGGCGTACGAACGCTCAGCGACCTCGCCAAGGCAGCGCCGCAACTCCGTTTGGGCGCGATCCCCGAATTCACGACGCGCGAAGATGCGCTGCCCGGTTTACAGCACGCGTACGGCGGCTTTCAATTCAAATCGGTGAAGTTGTTCGACATCGGCCTCAAATACAAGGCCCTCGAAACCGGGCAAGTCGACGTGGTCGTCGCCTTCGGCACCGACGGACAGATCGCCGCCGATCATTTGGTGGTCTTGATCGACGACAAACACTTCTGGCCCGCGTATCAGGTTGCGCCGGTGGTCCGCCGGACGACGCTCGAGCGACATCCGGAAATCGCGACCTATCTCAACAAACTCGCGCCGCTCCTGACCGACGCGGTGATGCGCGGTCTCAACTACAAGGTCGACGGCGCGAAACAGGAGCCGGCCGACGTCGCGCAGGCCTTCCTGGCGGCGCATCAGCTCGTGTGAAGCAACACGACACATCGGCCGGTGCGCCGGTTAGGTTGCGCGACGTCGCAGTGCGTTATCCGGGCGCCGATCGGGATGCCGTCGCCGGCGTCGACCTCGACATCCCGGGCGGCGCGCTCGTCGTCTTACTCGGTCCCTCGGGTTGCGGAAAGAGCACCCTGTTGCGCACCGTCAACCGGCTCGTCGTACCGTACCGCGGAACGATCGAGGTTGACGGACACGACGTGACCGCGAGCGATCCGCAGGCGCTGCGTCGCGGAATCGGTTACGTCATCCAGGCCGTCGGGCTGTTTCCGCATCTCACCGTCGCACAGAACGTCGCGATCGTTCCACAACTTCTGAGCTGGACGCCGGAGGCGATCGCCGCCCGCGTCGACGAGTTGCTCGACCTCGTACGACTCGAGCCGGCGCGCTACCGCAACCGGCTTCCGCGCGACCTCTCCGGCGGCGAGCAGCAGCGTGTCGGGGTTGCGCGCGCACTCGCCGCGCGTCCGCGCGTGCTGCTGATGGACGAGCCGTTCGGTGCGGTCGACGCGATCGTTCGAACGTCGCTACAAGACGAAACGCTGCGTCTGCACCGCGCGCTCGGAACGACGATCTTGTTCGTCACGCACGACGTCGATGAAGCGCTGCGCCTCGCCGATCGCATCGTGGTGATGAAGGACGGCCGCATCGAACAAGACGGCACGCCTTTGCACGTCCTCGCGAAGCCGGCGACGACCTATGTCGAGACGCTGCTCGACGCGAAGGACGCGGTGCGCAGGCTCTCGCTCCTGTGCGCGCGCGACGCGATGCGGAACGCAGCGCGTCCCGTAGACGGTGCACCACAAGTCGCCGCAAGCGAGACGCTACGCGCGGCCCTTTCCCGCTTGCTCGAAGGCGCCGACGCCGTGGCCGTCGTCGACGAGGGCCGCGTCATCGGCTCGCTCTCGTTTGCCGAGATTCGCGCGGCGCTGGTTGCAAACGAGCGATGAGCTTCGTGCTGCGCCACCCGAGTGAGATCGCCTGGCGCACCGCCGAGCACGTCGAGTTGGTGCTGATCGCGCTCGTCATCGCCTGCGCGATCGCGCTGCCGCTCGGGATCTACGTCGCACGCCACCGCCGCCTCGGCGATCTGCTCCTCGGCGGACTCAACGTCATCTACACGATCCCAAGCCTCGCGCTCCTAGCGTTGCTCGTACCGCTTTTCGGAATCGGGACGACGACCGCGCTCATCGCCCTGGTCGCCTACGCGCTCATGATCCTCGTGCGCAACGTCGTCGCCGGGATTCACGGCGTGCCGTTCGCGCTGGTCGATGCCGCTCGGGGCCTCGGGATGTCATCCCGGCAAACGCTTTGGCGTGTCGAAATCCCGCAGGCGCTACCGGTCATGCTCGGCGGCGCGCGGCTCGCGACAATCACGCTCATCGCACTTGCGACCCTCGCGAGTTGGGTCAACGCCGGCGGCCTCGGGACGCTCGTGCTCTACGGGCTCCAGCACGACGATCCAGCGCGCGCGCTCGTCGGCAGCGCGATCGCCGCCCTTCTGGCGATTTTCTCCGACACGTTCCTACGGGCGCTCGAACGACGCATCACCGTCCGGTGACGCGCTGCAGTCGACTAGCCTCGACGAGACCGCCGAATAGCTTCGCGCTGATCGGGTCATCGTGCAGTTCTTCGGGGTGCCATTGCACGGCATGGAAAAACGGGTGTTCGAAATCAGCGTCGAGCGCCTCGACCACGCCATCCGGCGTTCGTGCGACAGAACGTAATGGCGGCGCGACCTCTTTGACGGCTTGATGGTGCATCGAATTTGTCGGGAAGCGCGTCGCCCCCAGCAACTTCGCCAGCGCGCTGTCCGGCTCGACATCGACCGCGTGCTCAAGGACGGCCGTCGTTCGCTCCTCACCGTCTTCTTTGACCTGCTGATGGTGCAGGGTGTATCGCTCATCCATCTCGGAGGCCAAGTCTTGAATCAACGTTCCCCCGAAGGCGACGTTGGCGACTTGCAAACCGCGGCAGACGCAGAGCGTCGGCACCTCGCGAGCGCGCGCCGCGCGCACGAGCGCCAGTTCGAAAAGGTCGCGCCGCTCATTCGCCGGCGTCGTCTTCCGATGGCGTGCGGCGCCATAGTGCTTCGGATCGATGTCTGTCCCGCCGCTGAGAATCAAGCCATCGATCCCGGCGAGCGATTCTTCCATCCGATCGACCTCGTTGCGCAGCAACACCGCTTCGCCGCCCGCCGCTTCGACCGAGACCACATATTCGCGCACGTTGTCGTTGATGCGACCGGCTTCGCCCGGTCGGTACGTGTAGGTTATCCCGATGCGGGGCTTCACGCCCCTATTCTATCACGAGCAGGCTGACCGCGAAGCGCTCTTTGGAATCGGTCCAACGTTGCTCCACGCGGAAGCCGGACCGCGCCGCCAAGCGCATGACGTCGTCGGCCGCAAACTTGTATGACGACTCGGTATGAATCGTCTCGGTGGCGACGAAGCGCGCTTCCATTCCGAGCGCGTCGATCGGAACCGTCTGCCCGCGACGCGCAACGAGAAACGACTCCACGACGCCGCGCGCGACGTCGTAGCGGGCGACGTGGTCGAAAGCGTCGAGGTCGAAATGCCCGCCCAGCTCGCGATTGATTCGGCCCAGGAGATTCTTGTCGAACGCCGCAGTGACGCCGGTCGGATCGTTGTACGCCAGCTCGAGCACCTTCGGCGATTTCTTCAAATCGGTCCCGAGCAGGAGCGCGTCGCCCGGTTTGAACGCGGCGGACATCGCACGCAGCAGCGCTTCCGCTTCGTCCGGCTCGTAGTTACCGACGTTCGAGCCGAGGAACAGGGCGAGCACGCGATCGGACGTGCTCAAACGTGCGCTCGACAGCACTTCAAAATAGTCATCGGCATACGCCGTTACGTGCAGTCGTTCGTATTCGGCAATGAGCGCCGTCGACGAGTCGAGCAACGCGCTCGGCGAAATGTCGATCGGGTGGTAATTGGCCCGCGCCTGCCGTTCGAGCAGCGCTCCGATGAGGATGCGGGTCTTCCGCGCGCTGCCGCTGCCGAACTCGATGAGATCGATCGGGCCCTTGAACCGCGCCAGAATCGTGCCGGCGAACCGTTCGAGGATCTCGGTCTCCGCACGCGTCAGATAGTAATCGGGGAGAAAGCAGATCGCTTCGAAGAGCGCAGAGCCCAGTTCGTCGTAAAAATACTTCGGCGAAACCCGTTTCTGAAGGGCGCTCAAGCCCGCGCGAACGTCGTCGCCGAACGACGCGGTCTGGCGCGGCGCCGGCGCGCGATAAAGCAGGAGCCGCTCGCCGATCGGCGTCAATTGGTCGGGCAACGATAAGGAGCGCATTGGTGATAACCGAGGACCTTTCAATTGACGTCGACGGCAAGCCGATGCCGTGCTACCTGGCCAGGCCCGATGGCGACGATCCGAGGCCGGCCGTGATCGTGTTTCAAGAGATCTTTGGGGTAAATCGCGAGGTGAAGCGGATCGCCAACCTGTTCGCCTCCGTCGGCTACGGAGTCCTCGCCCCAAATTACTACTTCCGTACCCATCCCCAGTTAAACGAACCCTATACCGACGAGGGGTTGCAGCACGGCTTCGCGGCCGCCGGCCAAGTCACCAAGGCCAACCTCCGCACGGACGTCGCCGCCTGCATCGACTGGCTCAATCGCCAAACGTTTGTGGCGAAGGGAAAGATTGGGACCTGCGGTTTCTGCTTCGGTGGGACGGTCGCGTTCGTCACGGCGACGCTCCCCGGTCTCAAGGCCGCGATCCCATTTTACGGCGGCCACATCGCCGCGCCGATGCCGGACGGCGAGCCCGAAGCGCTGGCGGACGCGAAGGACGTGCGCGCCCCACTGCTCCTCTTCTTCGGCGGCAAAGACGACTACATCCCGAAGACGAACGTCGAGCGCATCGATCGGACCCTGACCGAACTCGGGAAACCGCACGAGGTCGTGGTCTATCCCAACGCCGGCCACGCCTTCTTCCGCGAAAGTTCGTCAGCGCTGAACAACGGCGAAGTCGCCGACGCTTGGGCCCGCGTCCAACACTTTCTCAACAAGAACCTCAAGTAAGGAACGAGTTCGCCGTCCCGGCGGAGACAATGTCACGCCGCCGAGCTAATTACCTAACGCCCAGCCACTTCATGAAGAACGCCCAGCGGTCGGCGAGTTCCTCGATCTGCTTCGCGCGCGGTTTGCCGACGCCGTGGCCGGCTTGCGGCTCGATGTACACCAGAATCGGTGCGTCGCCGCCGGTCGCGCTCTGCAAGCGCGCTCCGAACTTGCGCGCGTGCGACGGATCGACGCGCGAGTCCGACTCCGCGGTCACGATGAAGGTCGCCGGATAAGCGATGCCTTCGCGAACGTTGTGGTAGGGCGAATAGGCTCGGAGAAACTCGGCGTCGCCCGGATCGTCGGGGTCGCCGTACTCGTTCATCCACAGCCGCGCGATCAAGAAACGGTGATAGCGCAGCATGTCGGTGAGCGGAACCGCGCACACCGCGGCCGCGACCAACTCGGGACGCTGCACGAGCGTCGCGGCGACCAGCAACCCGCCGTTGCTTCCACCGAAAATGCCTATGCGGCGCGGATCTGCGATCCGGCTGTCGGCGAGGTATTCCGCAGCGGCAAAAAAATCATCGAAGACGTTCTGCTTGTGTTCGCGCATCCCGGCGCGGTGCCAGGCTTCACCGAACTCACCGCCGCCGCGAAGATTTGCGATGGCGAATACTCCGCCCGCGTCGAGCCAGGGAACGAGAGCCGGCTGGAACGACGGCGTCATCGAAATGTTGAAACCGCCATAGCCGTAGAGCACCGCCGGCGCGCTTCCGTCTAGCTTCGTCGATGCGCGCGCCAGCACGAACATCGGCAGGCGCGTTCGGTCCTTCGACGCGTACCAATGCTGGCGAACGGCGTAATCCTTGGGATCGAACGGCGCGTCGATTGAGTCCCACGGTTCGACTTCGATTGAGCCGTCCATGAACCTGAGCGACGAAACGGCCGGCCCTTGCAAGAAACCGACGGTTCCGATGTAGACCTCCGGCGAGTCATCCCGCGCGGTCACGCCGACGACGGTCTCCCCCAGGCGCAAACCACCGAATCCGTCATCGCCCCGTATCGACGACGTGCCGTCGTCGCACAGGTAGTGCACGACCGACATCACGTGGTGCAGATAGACGAGCACGGTACCGCCGCGTGCCGGCGCGAGCATCTCGAGTTTTGCGTCGAGCCGTTCCGGGACGAGTTCGCGCCAGCGCTCGCGCGCCGGATCGAGCGCGTCGATCGCGATGCAGCGGTAGCGCGGCGCGTCCTCGTTGGTACGAACGATGAGCGTGTGACCGCGCCAGAAAGCGTCGTAGATCGCGTCGGTCGATTCGACGATCGGCACGAAGCGATGCGGCTCGGCCGCGGTTCGATCGGCGAGATAGACGTCGCTCGAATTCCAGCCGCGAAAGGCGGAGACCGTGAGGAACCGTCCGTCGCTCGAGACACGAGGGACGAACAACTCCTCGGCGGGGCGTTCGGCGCCGAAGATCAGCTCGTCGTCGGTCCAGTGCGCGCCCAGCATGTGAAGATAGATGCGCTGCTCGTAATCGGAGCCGGCCGGATAGCGTGTGTAGTAGAAGCCGCTTTCATCGGGCAACCACGCGAGCGAGCAATAACGCGTATAGGGGATCGTCTCGCCGAACGGCGCGGCGCGTGCAACGTCGAGCAGATAGAGCGTGCTGCGCTCGTCGCCGTTGCGCGAAAGACCGTAGGCCACATACGCGCCGTTAGGACTGGGATGCCACCAATCGAGCGCGGTCAGCCCCGAAGGATCGAGGGCGACCGGATCGAGGAGGATGCGGTCGATCCCGTCTTCGCGGACGTAGAGCACCGCTTGATCTTGACGGCCGCGGCGCGACGTAAAGAACTGGCGACCGCCGCGTTCGAGCGGGACGCCGAGCATCCCGATCTCGAGCAGTTCGGCGAACTGGCGCACGAGTGCGGCCCGTCGCGGAAGGGCGTCGAGCGTCGCGCGAGTGCGAGCGTTCTGCGCCAGCGTCCAGGCGACCGTGCGCGGATCGTTGCCGTCCTCGAGATACTCGTACGGGTCGACGCTGGTTTCCATCGTTGCCATCCTACGGCGGAGGTGCGACGACTCCCGTTTCGTCGCGGACGATTCGCGACCAGCGAATGTAGACAAGTGTGATATAGTCGCGCGTTTCGCGGTAGTGAGGGACGCCGTGATATTCACGCACGGCGAGCGGTCCCGCGTTGTAGGCGGCGAGCGTCACGGCGTACGGATCGTCGTACACGCGGTCGTAGGCGCGAAGGTAGTCGCCGAGTAACGCCGCCGATCCGCGCATCGCAGCGCGCCAATCGAACGGGTCGACGCCGAACGCGTCCGCGGTTTCGAGCGTGAATTGGGCGATGCCGACTGCGCCTGCGCGTGAGAGTGCCCGCGGATCGAAAAGCGACTCTTGCAAGAGCGTCGCGCAAAAAAAGGCAGGATCGAGCCCCTCCTTGCGCGCGACCCGGATCGCGTGCGTCGCGAGCACGAGCGCGTCGAACGGCTCGAGCCGGGAGTTGGCGCGCACGATCGAGCGCGTCACCGCCAGCGCCGGTTTCGCGGGCGTGCGGATGTCGTACAACAAGCGCAGCCCGCGCAGGCTTTCGGCTTTTCTGGGAAGTTGCCAGCTGCCCAGCGCCGTTTCGAGCGAGTCGACGTTCACCGAGCGCGTAACCGCCGCGACGGTAAGTGGGTATGATGAATGCGGCGGTCCGAAGAGCGCGCACGCGCTCAGCAATGCTACGGACGGCCAACACGCCGCGTGCAGGGGAGACCCGAGGATCGGCCCAAGACGGCGGCGGGACGGAATGCGGGGGACTCGCGTGGAGATGGCGCTCAGAGGCGTACGGACGAGATGCTGATGTTTTTTGCGGCGCTCGTCATCGTGCTGATCGTCGGCGACGCCGCCTCGACGTTCCTGTATCACGTGCCCCAGCACGTCTGGGGGCGGCTCCACCTCCGCACCCACCACGACCGGAGCCGCTCGTACTGGGACCATGCCGTCCTCTCGAAGGACCCTGAGATTCTCCTGGACGGCATCCTCGGCGCGCTCCCCTACCTCGTCATCGCCGCCTTCCTTTGCCCGATCTCCGGCTGGGCGGCGGCGGGGGCGATCCTCGGCCTGGTCCTCGGCCAGCTCCACGTCTGGTGGCGCCACACGACGGACCTGGGCTGGCGCAGCCCGCCCTGGGTAGTCCGCTTGGCCCGCCTGGGCTCGGTCGTCTTGCCCGAGGACCACGATGGTCATCACCGAAACCCCGACATCGAGTTCGGCGACATCTTCCGCTATTATGATGCGCCGGCCCGGGCGTTTCTGAGCTACGCCCGCTCCTTGCAACGCCGTCGTCGGAACGCGATGCGGCGCCTGCAGCGAATCAAAGCGTTGCGCGTGATGCGCACCGCGCAACGAGCGTAGCTAGCCCACCAGAGCCGAGGTTTGATGACCAAACGCATCCTGCTGTTGATTTCCGATACGGGCGGCGGCCACCGAAGCGCGGCCAGCGCGATTACGGCGGCGCTGGACGAGATCGATCGGGCCCCGAATGGGGAGCCGCTCCACATCGAACACCGGGTCGACGACGTCGCCGCCTACTGCCGCTTCCCATTGACCCACCTCGGCCCGCTCTATAGCGCGGCGTTGCGCTTCGCGCCGCCGATCTATGGAGCGCTCTATCACGCCACCAACGGCCGGCGTCGCTTCCGCGGCGTCATCCGGTTCTGCGAGTTGCTCTATCGCGAGCGGATGAAGAACCTGTTCCTCGAGTTCAACCCCGACGTCATCGTCTCGGTCCACCCCCTCCTCAATCACGCGGCGCTACGGGCCCGTTCCGACGCCGACCTCACGGGCGTGCCGATCATCACCGTCGTCACAGACCTCGGAAAGGTGCACGAGAGTTGGCTGGCCCCGGCCGTCGACGCCGTCGTCGTCCCGGCGAGCGAAGTTTATCAGCGCGCGCGCGAACGTGGGATTCCGGCCGACCGTATCTATCAACTCGGTCATCCGGTTCATCCGAAATTCGAAGACGTCTCCGAAACGAAGGCCGAACTGCGTAAGCAGTTGGGCCTTCCGCTTGAAAAGACGATCGCGCTCCTGATGGCCGGTGGCGAAGGTGGAGGAAAGTTGTTGCCGACGACGCTCGCGTTGGCGAAATCGAACTTGCCGCTGCACCTCGTCGTCGTCACCGGACGCAACGCACCGCTGCGCGAGATGTTCACCCAACTCGCGCCGTCGCTGCCCACACCGATGACCGTCCTCGGCTACTGTAACAACGTCCCCGAATTGATGAGGGCCGCCGACTTGCTGGTCACCAAGGCCGGCCCCGGTGCGATCGCGGAGGCGAGCGTCGCCGAGATCCCGGTCGTCGTCTACGACTTCATCCCCGGGCAAGAGCGGGGCAACCTCGACTACGTGCGCACGAACGGAATCGGTGTCGTCGCCTTGACGACGGCCGACGTCGTGCGCTCGGTTCGGCGCATCGTCTCGAACCAGGAACGCCTCCAATCGATGCGCGCGCACCAGAAGACCGTCGCACCGCACGGCAGCGCCCGCCGCATCGCCGAATTGATCACGCGTTACGCGGTCGGCGACTTAAAAGGAAAGAAAGCGCAGCCGGCGACGCCGATTACCGCGGCCCTGTAACACCCGCTATCTTCGCGCCGCCGCCGTCAAGCCGCCGCGATCGGCCATCACCGCGGCGCCGATCGCACCGGCATCGTTGCCGAGTTCGGCCGCGACGATGCGCGTTTGGCCGCGCGGCACCATCGTCGTCAATTCTTCGACTTTGGGCCGCACCGCGCGCAACATGAAATCGCCGGCGCTCGAGACGCCGCCGCCGAGCGCGATGACCTCGGGATTGACGAACGCAATGATGTTTGCCAGACCGCGCGCGAGGTCGTCGATGTAGCGGTTCCAGGCCGCAAGCGCGTGCGCATCGCCGCTTTCGGCGGCTCGGCGAATCGCCTTCGATCCGAGTTTCTGCGGTTTGTCGGCGAGCAGTTCGCTGCGGGGAAACGACGGCGCGACGGCGAGCGCGTGACGCAGCAAACCCGTTCCCGACGCCTGCGCTTCAAAACAGCCGATCTTCCCGCAATTGCAATAGAAGCCGTCCGTCGCGCGAACTTGATGGTGACCGATCTCGCCGGCGCCTGCGGAGTTCCCGATGAGCAGCGTCCCCTCGGCGACGATTCCGCCGCCGATCCCGGTTCCGAGCGTGAGCAAGACGAAGTTGGCGGCGCCGCGGCCGCCTCCGTACGTGTGCTCGCCCAGCGTGGCGCAACGCGCGTCGTTGGCTACGAACACCGGCATGTCAAGCTGCTCGCGCAGCTTCGCGCCGAGCGGGACGTCGTGCCACCCGAAGTTCGGCGAATACCGAATCGCACCGGTCGCAAGATCGACGTTCCCCGGCGAGCCGACGCCGATCGCGAGACCGTCCTTCTTCCCGCCCAACACCTCGCGGATCGTCGCGGCGACCATCTTCGCCACGACGTCAAACGTCCGGTCGACGATGTCGTTCTCGGCGCGGCTCTTGATCGCACCGTCCTCGACGACTGCGGCCATGACGTGCGAGCCACCCAAATCAACGCCGATTGCACGCATAACTGTGAGCGTCGGGTTACCTGCGCAGCAAAAAAGTCCCCTCGCCGCGCGCCGCGAAGAGAGCTCCATGCCGACCGTCTTGGACGTCCCTCAGCGCCTCTTGGACGACGTGATCGCCGTCCGGCGCGATCTGCACGCGCATCCTGAACTTGCCTTCGAGGAAGTCCGGACGGCCGGGATCGTCGCCGAGCGATTGCGCGCCCTCGGCTACGAGGTGTACGACAAGATCGCGGTGACCGGCGTGCTCGGCGTGATGCACGGAAAGCGGCCCGGGAAAACCGTGATGTTGCGGGCCGACATGGACGCGCTGCCACTGCCCGAGGAAGCCGAGTCGCCCTATAGCTCGACGATCACTGGAAAAATGCACGCCTGCGGCCACGACGGCCACGTCGCGATGCTGCTCGGCGCCGCGGAGTTGATCGCCGCGCACCGCGCGGATCTGGCTGGTACGGTCGTGCTCTGTTTTCAGCCCGCCGAAGAAGGCAAGGGCGGCGCGCGCGCGATGGTCGCGGAGGGGATGCTCGAGCGCTTCGGCATCGAGCGCGCCTACGGATTGCATTTGTATTCGCAGTTGGCGACGGGCCTGCTCGGGTTTCGCGAGGGACCCTTCTACGCATCGAGCGACTCGATCGAGATCACGATCCACGGTCACGGCGGACATGGCGCCGCGCCGCATCTCTCGATCGACCCGATTCTGGTCGCCTCAGAATTCGTAACGTCGGTTCAAAAGGTCGTGAGCCGCCAGATCGATCCGCTCGAACCGGCCGTCGTCACGATCGCGTCGATTCACGGCGGGACGATCCACAACGTCATTCCGAGCAGCGTACGCATGCTGGGAACCGTCCGGGCCTTCAACGCCGAAGTGCGTGAAAAGATGGCCGAGCGCATCGAGAACGTGCTGCGCGGCGTCTGCGCGACCTCGGGCGCGCGCTACGATTTCGAGTACCTCTGGCGCTACCCGGTCACGAGCAACGACGCCGACCAAACCGTCTACGCGCGCGCTCTCGCCGAGCGCGAATTCGGTGCCGAGCGCGTGATTCTGTCCGAGAAGCACATGGGTGCCGAGGATTTCTCGTTCTTCGCCGAGCGCGTCCCGGCGTGCTACTTCGTCGTCGGCTGCCGCGGCGACGATCGCACGGGATTCCCGCACCACCATGGCAAGTTCGACATCGACGAATCCGCTTTAGAGACGGGCGTGCGGATGATGACCGCGCTCGCCTTTGACGCGCCGACAAACACGCCTTAACGCGGAGGCGCTACTGAGGGTTAGGGACGGAGTTGGTGGGGTCGTTGTAGGCAGTGTAGAGGATCGTCAGTTCCTCGGCTTTACAGCGCACGACGAGATAGGTCGCGGGATCGTAGTTGCAGATCTCTTTCGTGCCGCTACTTTTGAAGGTGTACGAAAACGTGCCGAGGCGCTTTCCGTTTCGGACGGTGTCGGGGAGTTTGACCAGCGCGCTGCTCGGGCTCGCCTTGATCGAGCGCAGCACCCCGCTGATGTCGTAATCGAGGCTGTTGCCCGCGGTTTGTTTTTCCCAGCGCCCGTTGGCGTAGATCCAGTACGTCCCGCCGATGAAGATCGTCTTGACGGTCTTCCCTTCGAACTGCGTCGTCATCTTGTAGCGGTTGGGGGCTACGAAGACGCCGTTCGACTTCACCGAGCCGAGGACGGTGATCTTGTACGACGTCACCCCGGCGTAGGCGGCGAGCAACTTGGCCCGCAGCGCGGCGCCACCGCCGGCAGCGAACACCGTGACCGGCACAAGCGACGCGAGCGCGAGACCGACGGCACCGCGGAGTAGGATCGACATAACGCTGGCTTCGTGCAGGCTGTCCCGTCGTCCCGGGCGCGAGGCCAAGGGCCGGTCCCCGCGAATGTAACGGCCTCCATGAACGAACCGATCGATC
>Ga0209422_1000058_pt1 | contig 24965 bp, 28 predicted proteins | sample BlaSpr_A8_OM2_M3_FD_187983 | JGI IMG/M metagenome (GOLD analysis project Ga0209422, IMG submission 187983) | Forest soil microbial communities from Thunder Bay, Ontario, Canada - Black Spruce, Ontario site 2_A8_OM2_M3 (SPAdes) (version 2) | ecosystem: Environmental > Terrestrial > Soil > Boreal... | reverse complement strand
CACAATACTTGTTCCAGTGTGCTTTCACGCGGCGCGACTCACTGGTTCTCGCCGCTCCGGTAGTTCAACTATCGAGTCCTCGCCGGAGTTGAGGCGCAAGAAAGCCGATTGCGTGCAGTCCGACAATGAGTTTATCGGCAGAATGGCCAGCGCGGCGGCCAGCTTCGCGGTAAAGATCGATCAGGGGACGAAATCGCTTGGGTTCTCCGCCGATAATGGCGACCATCAACGGAAGTCCGAGCGTGCCGGCACGAACGAATGATTCGGGCGTTCCGCCGACGCCGACCCAAATGGGCAAGGGATTTTGGAGTGGACGCGGATAAACCGCCTGCCCCGTGAGCGCTACTCGGTGCTTACCACTCCAGCGAACATGAGTGTTCTCGCGAATCTTGAGCAGAAGACCCAGTTTCTCTGAGAAGAGCGAGTCATAGTCGTCCAGATCGAAACCGAAGAGCGGAAAAGCCTCGATTGACGAACCTCGTCCTGCAACGATCTCGGCACGCCCGTGGGAGATCAGGTCCAGAGTGGCGAATTCCTGAAAGATGCGGACAGGATCCGCCGCGCTGAGAACGGTCACGGCGCTTGTAAGGCGAATGTTTTTGGTGCGGGTAGCGGCCGCACCCAGGATCACAGGCGGAGCCGAATCTACGAACTCGCTGCGGTGGTGTTCCCCGATTCCAAAGACATCGAGGCCAACCTGGTCGGCCAAGACAATCTCATCCAGCAGATTGTCCATGCGCTGGAGAGCGCTCACGGTCAGACCCGTAGCCGGGTCAGAGATGACTGCTCCGAAGCTGTCGACGCCGATCTGCATTTTTGTAACTCCTGACATTTGTGGCCGCGCACGTTCGATCCCCGAGCGCGGACTGTGCTGAAAATATTCTTCAGCGACTTGCTCTTAACGTCCGCAATGCTCCACCCCACGCGATCAGTTCGTCCGCCATTAAATGCACGGCCTTGTCGTGCTGTTCGTGCGGCTTAAAGGTCGTGAAATTCTCGAAGTCTGTCCACATCGAGAGCGCCACCTGCGCTCTTACGTCTGCAACCTTGATTTCGCCCATCACGAGTCTCAAGTTCTCCACCGCTCGGACACCACCTGAACCGCCATATCCGATAAATCCTGCCGGTTTGTTGTTCCATTCGTGGTAGAGAAAATCGATCGCGTTCTTTAACGCCGCCGAGGTGGCATGGTTGTATTCGGGGGTGACAAAAATGTAGGCGTCGAGCGAAGCAATTTTCTCGCTCCAGACCTTCGTGTGAGGTTTGCTGTACTGATGCATTATGGGCGGCATAGGCTCATCGAGGAGCGGCAGCTTGTAATCCCCGATATCGACCATCTCAAACTCAGCATCCTTGCGGCTTTTCAGAATGTCGTATGCCCATTTAGCGACGGCCGCGGCTTTCCGTCCCGGTCGCGTACTACCGACGATGATTCCAACTTTCAGCATTTCCTCTTTCTCCCTTCGGGTACGGTCCTCAAGTGATTCGTGGCGCCTCGAACTCTGTGATCATTTCCTAACTTGTTTTCTACTGCGGTTGACCTTGGCTTCTTGGTGGTCAAGTTTCTCCGCTGCCAGGAGCCCGAGCTTCTTAAGCGATTCGTACAGTTGTTCCTTCTCCTCCTGGGACAGGGCAGACATAAGCGCCTCAAGGTCGTTTGCATGCCGCTCGAAGCACGATGCCGCCAGCCGCTTGCCTTGTGCCGTAAGTTCCACGACCCGTGCCCTTCGATCACTTCGACTTGACTTGCGAACAACTAAGCCGAGTTTCTCGAGGCGATCAACTGCTGCAGTCATCGATCCACTGGCCAGGCGGACCTTGTCTTGGATCTCCGAGATCGTGAGCGGCCCCTTATGTAGGAGAGCTTCGAGCGCGACAAAATCCGTGAGGCACAGTCCCGTGTTGGCAATGCTCTGCTCAGCCAGCAGGCTCAGCGCACGATGACTCTTTGCAATCACCAGCCAGAGCCGGGGCGCAGTCATGACATTACTTTTCGTCATCATTTTGCCTAATCAGGCAGCTTGCGTCCGCACCTGGGTCCTGATGCTGTTCTTCCCTGAGGAAGACCAGAGGCGATCGATTGAAGCTGCGCCTGCTCCGCGAATCATCAGAAACACGGTAATCGCCAGCACGAGCAGGTGGAACTCGAAACCCACTCCCTTCTGCGTCCCCGTCCAGTTCATATATACAGGCCGAATTGGTGATGGATCGTCGCCACAGCGACGGCCATGTTGCAGAAGATTCCAAAGGCCGCAACGCGAGTGAACAGGCCGAAGATAAGACCCAATCCACCGAGGAATTCCGCCGCAATTGCCAGAACCGCGAATGGGGCCGGAATGTGCATCATGCCGGTGAAGAAGCCCATCGTGCCGGTGAAACCATATCCACCGAACCACCCGAGCAACTTCTGGGCGCCGTGCGCGAAAAATATCACCCCTATACCAATCGAAGAATAGCTATGGCAGCTTCGTTGTCCGTGGCCATCAGTTTGCGAAACATAGAAATCCCCTCCATCGCAGGCTTGCTGCCCGGTTGGGACAGACAAGAGATAAGATGATTGTCCTTATATGAGGATTCTTTTTATCGAGATTGTTTTAAGAGTCTCGCCGATTTCTTTGCCTTCAGCGGAGGGAAATCACGGTTAGGCGTATTGCGGCACGTAAACGGAATCCAATTTTTTGATAAACCACTTTTGCGCCATTCTCAGACTTGACGTGAAGAAAAGGAGTCTTTCCCGCCGCCAGAATCTGAGTTGCGAGAAACGTCGTCAGGTCCCGCGCATATCCGCGGCCGCGAAATTCGGGAAGAGTGCACACCGCGCTGATTTCCGCGAATTCGGTGGATCGTAATCGCTCGCCGGCCATTGCGACCAACCGCCCATCGCTCGCGCGTATCCCGAAATAGCTTCCCATCTGGATGGTTTGCGCCAAGAACGGGCCGGGCTCGGTGGCAGCGGTGAGTTCTAGCATTTCGGGAACGTCCGTCGTCGCGAGTGGAAGCGGCACCACAGGCGGTGGGGCCAGTGAAGCCTCACAGATCATCTGGTCGATCCACCGAGAGCGGTCGACTTGCCAGTCGCCGGGCACGTCGAGGGGACTGGCGGTAAATAGCGCGACGTGCTCGCCGGGACTGACCAGCCGTTGTAAATCGGCGAATGCGTCGTTCGTCGGATGAAGCAAAGCCGCCAGCGGTGAAACATCCGGCGGATATCGCCGCGCGAGGCCGTGTGAGCGGGCGTGGAGCCGGTGTTCCGTTGTCAGCGCGAGCCAGATCGGATTGTCGAGAGACTCTAACATCCGTTGCGCGTAATCGTCTTTCACAGGGTCGCTTTCATGGCTGCTCTCCTTGCGTCAGGGACGCCCCATAACCTGCAGGCGGGGTCTGGCGTCGTTTACAGTCGCAATAATTCGTGATGCCAATTGTTTCTCGCTTCAGCCCAGCCACTCAATGAGGAGCTGGTTCAGCCGGTCGGGCGCGTCCAATGGAATCCAGTGGCTGGCGTCATCAATCTGCTCGTAGCGCCACCGTGCTTTCACGAATTGTCCCGACATCTTCATGCGTTCACCGTCGAGGTAGTGATCGTTTGAAGACCAGATCCCGAGAGTTGGAGCTTCCACGGGCGGCAGTTTGGGAGGCGACCCCGGCAGGCGCGGCGCGAGGTTCGCGCGGTACCAGTTGAGCGATGCCTTTAGAGCATCTGGTCGGGACAGATCTGAGATGTAGCGATCGATATCACCATTGCTTCGAAGCATTTCCCGGAACAGCGCCCAGTTGTCGTGCTGCAGCCACGCTTCCGCAATTCCCTCGAACTGGAAAAACAGCATGTACCAGGCCATCTCCCGCTGCCGCAACGTAAATGGGGCAAGTGGATGTGGCACCGAAAGAACGACAAGCTTGCGAACGCGATTCGGGTGGGCAGCAGCCGTGAGCCAGGCCACAGCGGCTCCCCAGTCATGAGCAACAATGTCCGCTGCGTCGATACCTAGTGCGTCGAGAATGCCGACCAAATCGGCGACCGCGTTCTGCAGGGAATATGCGGCCACTCCTTCTGGCCGATCGGAGCGCCCGAAGCCACGCTGGTCCGGTGCGATGGTGCGGAAGCCATTCGCGACAAGGAATGGAATCTGGTTGCGCCAAAGATACGAAGAGTCCGGCCACCCATGTAGCAAGAGCACCGGCTTACCGCTGCCGTGGTCTTCTACATGAAGGGAAACGCCGTCTCGCGGAATATGATGCTCCGTATACCGAGGCGTCGATGGACTTGCTGGAACCAGCATACTTTCGCGTTCAAGACCTCCGCCAAACGTTGTTTTTGTGAGGGCAGCAGAGGCTGCCAGTACGCCACCAAACCCGACAATGAACGAACGCCGGGAATTGACGGATTTTTGTTTACTGTGATCGTTCATATGCCATTCTCCATCACACCCTCACTGCTTATCAGCTTGACGTATTGGTATAACCAAGAACCATTTATCGGCCTGATTGGGGAGGGGCAAATGTATGATGTAGGTGCCGTTCCACCCGCCGCGGGTGAAACCCTGGAGATCTTCTGGATGAGGAGTCACCACCATAATGTGGGGTCCCACGTGAAACTCCCCGCCGGACGCCCCCGGAACCCATTGACCCATATACATGTAGGCAATGCCAAGCCTATCGATGTGCTGAGGCCGCACGGCAAGGCCATCCGTCACCCACTGAAGGAAAACACTATCGAAACATCCCGGGTCGTCATGCTTGGAGCCGGGTGGTGGACCCGGTAGGCAGGTCCATTCACTGGTACCCTTACGGAGAACTCGAAATTCGCCCGCCCTTGCTGGCCGGATAATCCACAATAGTCGCGCCGTCGGTTATGAAGTTTGGTGCGGCCCTCAGTGCGTCAGCAATTTTCTCAGCGTCCGTTACGGGCAGGTGTTCCATCGTGCTCTGAGCGCTCGCTGAGAGCGCAAGGAAAAGACAGAGTACAGCTAGCCTCATTTCACACCTCAGGAAGAATTCTTTTGCACATACAGGTTCCAGTCCAATGTTCCCAATCTTTGAAGCACCTCGCCTGGCGTGGCTCCAGCCGTCGTGATCTTCACCACGGAAAGGCTGACTCGCCAATATAAATACTCGAGTCATCGAAGCCACGGACGCGATCTCATCATGCCGTCCTATGCGGCGGCATCCTCGAAGAGCTTTATCAACGTCTCGTCGAGCAGAGCGGGCACAGACGACGGCCGTGTCTCCGGAAATTTGCTGAAGAATGCGGACGGTAGGTCCATGTCGATCCGTGTCTCCTCGCCGTCCCGCTGGGACACGCAGATGCGCACGGGAGCGCCCAAGCCGGCGGCACCGGTGTACTCGAACAAACCACGGGCGATGACAGCGTTCCCGACCAGATAGAATTTCGACTCGATGGGAATTCCCGCCAGGCGCATCGTGGAGCCCTGCTCGAAGTCCCAGAAGATTGCCATTGGCTTGGAAGTCGAGTCGACGTAAGCTTCGACACCCGCGCGGTTGCCGTGCGTCACATATTCCATCAGTTTGGGAGTGTGGAAGCGCTGCAGGCTGCTCTCGATCGCTTGAGTAACCTCGAAGAAGGACTTGCGCGACCGTATGGTGAGGAGGACGGCTTCGTACTTGGTTCTCGTCGTCTGTGTGGAGACTGCCACTGCTTTGTCTGTGGTTTTCATTTGTGGGTACTTCTCCTTTTGAATCTAAATTTGCCCTAGGTATTGCATTTCGGCGTGCGACGACGAACCTCGCGTACTTCGGGCTCATCGCGACCGCGATGACACACTATTTGCTGGCTGTCTACCCGCCATCGCTGAGAAGTAGATGAAGCGGGGTCAGCGGACCAAGCTCGATGAACTCGTGCTTCATAAGGCCCGCTTGGCCTAACGGCAATTTTTCCATCAGGGCTCGCGCCTCTTCGAGCGAGGCCACGTTCAAGAGGAAAACGGGACCTGTCTGCGTCTGGCGAATCCACCATTGGTCGATCTTGCCAGCCAGATACAGTCGAAGCGTAGCCGGCACTTCCTTCGGAAAGATCTCCCTTATTTGCTCCGGCGTTGGTGGCTTCGTGAATTGTCCGATAGCCAGAATCTTTGTTGTCGGGACTACTGGGAAAATGCGCTTGGGCATTTCCTTGGCGTTGGCCGCCTTGTCTTGAACGTTATCCATATCCAGCTCCTACCTTCAATACGCGACTGTGCCCTTCTAGGATTTGGCGGTTGACGACTTCGACCTCACCTCCCGCGGTCATGATGGCAATTTGGCCCGGAATGCGGTCGATGATCAGGCGGAGGCTCTGCTCCTCGATCATGGCCTCGCTCAACAAGGTTTGCGCCGGCGCCTGTGATGGTGGAGACGATTGATCCTGGAGGTTCGTTGCCGTTTTGCCGTTTGCCATAACAGAGTTGCCAGCCTGAGTCGTTATCGCTGCCGCCGCACGGACTGGATGATGTAATCGCGCGTTGCAACCAGAACAGAATCTGAGGTTCGCGAATCGGGGGCAATGCGGGCTAGTATGATCGCGCCCACCATGGCGGAGACGATCGCCATCGACATTTCCGCTCGCTTGCGGGACGGAACCGTCCCCAAGTGGTTGGCAATGAGCCGGGACAGTTGGAGAAATCCTTCTTTCGCTGCGTGACGAGTCCTGGTGTCTCTCCGCGCCAGTTCGCTCCCCAGAGCGGCCAGGGGGCAGCCTGTTCTCGGCTGGTCGCGATGAGTGCGCGACACATAACGACCCACAAGGAGCCCGAGCGCCTGCTCGTGAGGCTTTCCGTTGATGAGCAATTCCAAGCCGGCAATGAGCGAGAAAACAGTCTTGTTGCACGCTTCCAGGAGGAGTTGATCCTTGGAAACAAAATGACGGTAGAAGCCCCCGTGAGTAAGTCCCGCAGCAGCCATCACTCGCGCGAGCGCCGCCTCACTGATTCCATTGGCTGCGAACTCGGCGCCTGCCGCTTTGACAATTCGCTCGCGCGTCTTGGCGGTCTCTACTCTTGACTTGCGCATATTCTTTGTCTCCTAATGTGACGTTTGCGCGCTACGCCAGTGACGCGCCAAGGCCACTTGCTCCAGATGGCAGGACACATGTCTCCCCCGGCTGAGCGAGATATTCAACCGATCTCGATTGGGGGCTTCGGTCCAAAGCGTACCTGATGATGTTTAGATGTTGTATGACATCTAACAGGATCGCTAAGGCGAAGGGTTCTGTCAATGCCGCGTTTGGCCCAGAAAGTGCTAAAGGTTGTTTGAAGTCAAACCTGCATTCATGAACGGAACTGAAATCCGACAACCAGACGCTGAAGACGCCGCTGAATATCAAGCCGTCTTTCTGCACTGGAGGTAGTACTAGAGGAACTAAGAAAAGGACTCAGATCGGCAGTGGGGCGAGAATCTGAGGGGGTTCGCTTCCCACGTTTTTGTCTGGGGCTCTCCGGGATTGTTTGAAGCGCTTGAGGAACGACCAAAGAATCGGAGGAAATCCGAACTGGTGGTCGAGCTCAGGCAGCAATCAACCGTGAGCCCCTTGTGAGGAAATCCCTCACCGTCAAATCTGTCACGACGGGAGAAGTACTGATGTCGGACGCGGGAAGTTGGCTCCAAGAACGCCGTGAAGAACTTCACCTCTCACGTAGTGGCGTTGAGCGCCCTAAGGGTGAGTCTGCAAACAAAGCTGCAGACGAACGGTATAGGATCCGGCGCGGCCGCCTCACTGACCTTGAGGCAGTTGTGTGGATCGAACGTCTGCACGACGTCCTCCTTGCCGGCTCCCGGTGTTTGGACGCAGTGGGCAGGCATCGCGGGTGGATCAGAAGGTCTTGCGTCCAGTCTTCGACATCCTCTTTAAGAAATCGAAGAGAAACTGAAAGAACGTGAAGAACACCTGCCCAAGCCCGCGATGCAATAGCGCGCGTAATGGTGCGGCACTGGAAACCTTGAAACGTATAACTCTGCGGGCCGCGCCGCTAATCGACTCGGCCTAGATATTTGTCCAGCCACGCGAGGACATTTTGAATAAGTTCGGCGCGGCGCTCGGTGACATCGTGGGGAGTGTCAAATTCCACGTGGCGTTTGTCGGCTGGTGGAGTGCCGAGCATTTTGAATAAAGGATCCTGAGCCGTGTCCACGGAGAAGACGTAATCAAAACGGCCATTCACCATCATCACCGGCTTCTTGAGGCGCGGGGCGAAATCGGCCTGATCGCCGCCGGTGGGCGGCGTGTAAAGGAAGTAGCCGCCGTCGAGGAAGACCACCGCTTTTAGTCGATCTTGCGCAAGCGCTGTATAAATTACTCCTTCGGCCGAGCCCATGCTGACGCCCAAATAAGCGAGTTTGTTCCTGTCGATGTCGCTCCGGGTTTCCAGATAATCGATCGAACGGGCGAGATCTTTATAACGCTCGGTCATGTATTCCAAATCCTGGGAAGTTCCTGGGAGCACGCCCTTCACGCGCCGCTCGTAAGTACCCTGGTAGATCGGGTAGAGCACGGCGCGGCCGCTCTGGACGATATAGTCGAAAAACTTTATGTCTCCCAGTGTCTGACTGTCCGCCAAGTCCAGAACTCTAGCGCTGGGAAAGAAAACCACAGTCTGAAACGGTGGCGAGACTTTTTTCGGCAGGAAAAGATACGCCGCCATTCGTTCGTTGTTGTAGGCGGCATCGAAGGTAATTTTTTCCTCGCGCCAGTCCGCGGTATCTTGCACCACGCCTTCCACCTTGGCGTTCAAGGGCGTCTTGTCGTACGCGTAGAGTGTTTCGTAGGCGCGAAAGACGTCGTTGGTTGCGGTCTTAACCTTGGAGAAGTCGCGCACGTAGGTTTTGATGGGAGTCGTCAAATTCTCAGGCACTGGCGTTATGTTCCGGACGCAGCGGACACCATTTGTGGGCGAGCGATCCCAGGCGGAGAGCGCCTCCGGGTTGGAGTAAAGATAAGTCGGAGACTTCCAGGTTCCGCCGAGTATGAAATGAGTGCCTGCAGTGGCGGCGTTTTGGACCCACTCGCGCACGTTCCCGGCCATATCGTAAGTGCCGAACGGTCCCAAGCCTTTAAACGTGCCAACCGGCGCCAGACCGGATTGGGAAATGTTGCTTTCATTGACGATGTACCCGGCCACATCGGGCGGAGCTGCAACGTACCACTGAACAAACGTGGGCAAGCTCTTGCCCGCAAACGTCGCGTAGGCAGCGGCCTCGTACCAGCTAACTCCCGACACTGGATAGTTCCCCTGTCCTTCCGGATAATGACCGCCGGCCCAGGTTGAAGGACCGGTGCGTCCGGTAGTGTCTCGGAACTGGGACTTGGCGTCTTGCCACGTCAGCTCGCGACCGTCGCGCAAAAACTGTTTCGGCCAGTACTCCTGTTTTTCGTATCCACCCTTGTCAACGAATTCCTGATACTGGCGATTGGTTACCTCCAAGCGATCGATGTAATAAGGCGGCACGTTGTAGGGACCGACCCAACCAACGAACGCGATCATATCTGTCCACGAGCCTCCACCGACCCAAGACATGCCTTGCGGAGCCGCCACTGTGGAGTCCAGAGCGAACTGCATATTCTTCTCGGTCGTTGGAGCAGCGACGGATTCGCCAATACCCGCTTTCGAGACTTTCCAGCGGAAGTAGCCGGTTGGAATCTGAACGCTGGTGAGTGGCGTTGCGCCCAAGCGATACCAGGCGCCATCCGGAGATAGATAATCTTGGATCTCAACCGCCGCGCTTGCGGGCGAAGACGTGACTGAGACGTGCGTGGTGTTTTGTTCGGCAAGCCGGGCGAGCTGCGGGTCGTCAGGCAAGTATTGCTCTGCTTTCTTCAGTAACAGAAATGCCGCGAGGGATTTGTCTTCTGATTTGAATTTGGCGATCGCCGGAATGGCTTCCTCGCGCGCCCAATGACGCCGCTCAGAGCGCTGATAGAGCCACATCATCGAACCCGCGAGAAGCAGCAGCAACACGATGGCGGTGAGGAGAATTCTCGGCGAAAACCTTGATGCACGGCCCGAGGGCGGGAGTGAGGGAGCGCTCAGTTGCAGCAAAACGTCGGAAAGATCGCGAGAGATTTCAGAGGCACTCTGGTAGCGTTTGGACGGATCCTTTTCGAGTGCGTGCGAGACGATCTGATCCGCGCCCTCGGGAGTCTCTGGGCGAATATCCCGCACCGGCTTGGGATCCTCTGTGCTGACCGCACGGAGAATCGCGAGCGCACTCGCTCCCTGAAACGGAGGCTTGCCGGCGAGCGCTTCGTAAAGCACCACGCCAAAACTCCAGAGATCGGTGCGACTGTCGACAAGTTTGCCCTCGGCCTGCTCGGGAGACATGTAGAGCGCAGTGCCAACCGGGCCGTGGGTGTCGGCTAAGGACAGAGTAACTTCGGGAGTGCCGACCGGTTCCAGAAGCTTCGCTAATCCGAAATCCAGAACCTTGGCGTGGCCCTTGGGCGTGACCATGATGTTAGATGGCTTCAGGTCACGGTGCACGACTCCTTGCTCATGCGCTTCTTCAAGTGCGCCCGCTACCTGAACGCCAAGGGACAAGATTTCTTTGGCGGGAAGCTGTTGCGATTGCATTTTGTACGAGAGGGTCTGGCCGGGCACGCACTCCATCACGAGGTAGTCCATGCCGTCCTGCTCGCCCACATCGAAAACGGCGGCGATGTTTGGATGGCTGAGTCTTGCTAAGGCGAGGGCTTCTTTGCGGAAACGGCTTTTCGCGGGTTCGTCGGAAAGGAGGCCGGGCGGGAGAACCTTGATGGCGACATCGCGTTGCAATCGCTCGTCACGCGCGCGGTAGACTATACCCATTCCCCCCTGACCAAGAAGGGCAACGATGGTATACGGGCCTAACTGCGTACCTTGCGGTAAAGGCATAAACGCCGAAAGTATAACCCGAAACTATCGGGAATCTTGGGTCATTCGCGGCTCCCGCGGGGAAATCACTGGCTTGGGTCTCACCAGCACCGGCGAAATTCACACCTATCTCGCGACCCCGACACAAGGTGTTGCGAGCGGTGAGAGTACTTCACAAGGTGCGATCAGCCGATTGTGAGCGACGATGCCCGCAAGCAGCTTCAGCAACAACTGTGCTCCGCTCGATCAGGAGCCCGGTTTATGGGGCTAATAGTGATCTCGGCTTTAAGCGCCAGTGTCCGATTGCGGAGCAATGATGGAAAGGTGCCGCGGTTGAGAGAGCAGGAGAATCTCCTGCTCTCTCTTCTCTCTCGCGGTGCCGAGAGCGCAACCTGATCGCACAAGGCGACGACTAGGCTCCGGGCGGATTGTCGGCAAACCGGAAACTATCCAGAAACGGGCTTCGGGGAAATCTATGGATGATGTCCTCGAAGCCGACTTCTGGCCCGCCAGGAGTCTGTCTTGAATCATAACTTCAGAGTTGCTCGTCACTCGGGAGCAAGCGGGAAGCTTAAACCCCGGCACCTGCATCACTATTCTGCAAGTGCCGCACTTAGAGCAGCAAGCGATCCCACGTGCCGCCATATCTTATTGCACGAACCGTTTCTCTCTCGTAAATACCCTGGGGGAATTCGAGCTCGATTCGGCTTGCTCCATCTAAGGATTTCATTTGTTCGGCGGTGAGCACGAGATCCAAACTGCCGAGATTGTCCTGGAGTTGAGACACCGTCCGCGCTCCTAAGATCGGGATTACTGGCACCGGTCGATGGCGCAGCCATGCGAGTGCAACTTGCGCCATGCTGTGACCTGTCTGTTCGGAGACCGACTTCACCGCCGAGATGATCGGTGCCGCGTGTTGTTCCTCGGCAAGGAACTCCTTCATTCCCTCATTGGTCATCCGCCCGCCGCCGGCTTTTCCTTCAGCATACTTCCCGGTCAGCACGCCACGCGCCAGCGGAGACCAAGCCAGAACTCCCACGTTCAAAGCCTTCGCCACAGGAATTAGTTCGCGCTCGACCGTTCGCTCCATGAGACTGTATTCGATCTGCAACCCGATGAACTGTGTCCAGCCTCGAAGCTCCGCCAGAGTATTTGCCTGGGCAGTCCACCAGGCGGGAGCGTCCGAGATTCCGATGTAGAGAACCTTGCCTTGGCGAACGATATCGTCCAGGCCCCGCATGACTTCTTCCACGGGAGTGATCGCATCCCAAATGTGCACCCAATACAGGTCGATGTAGTCGGTTTGCAGTCGTTTCAGACTGGCTTCCAGTGCTTGCATCATGCTCTTGCGGTGATTGCCCGCCGCGTTGGGATCGTCGCCGGGCGCAGCGTTGGAGTATTTTGTCGCTAGAACGACGCTGTCGCGATGGCCCTTGATGAACTCACCCACGAATTTTTCGCTCGTGCCGCCAGTGTAGAAATTCGCCGTGTCAATGAAGTTGCCACCTGCCTCGCGGTAGGTCTCATAGACTTTCTGCGCTTCAGCCTTTGGTGAGCCCCATCCCCACTCGTCTCCGAAAGTCATAGTGCCTAGGGCCGCTTCGGAGACCCGCAGTCCGCTCTTGCCGAGTAATCTGTATTTCATATTCGTCCTCCTTTCATGCAACCTCAGGAATTGATTCCGCTCTTTGCCGTATACAATCGGCTGTCGAAGTGTTCATCCTCAAAAACCGTTGAAACCGTCAGATGTCGCCATTTCTCAGCCTCGCTCGCGCGCGCAGCTTCTGCTTGCTGCACCCGCTTTTCCGCATCGACACCGAGGACCAGCCGCACCGGCACCTCGTCACTATTTGCCAGTTGCAGAATTACGCCCGCGATCTTTCGCGGATCGCCTTCCGCACGCCCTTCGAGTCCTCGCAACATCTTGTGTACCGAACCGACCGAGGCCTCGTAGTCCGGCAGCAGGTCCGGCATATTCTCACCCGCGCGCCGTGCCCAGTTGGTCCGAATGCCTCCCGGCTCCAGCGTGCAGATCTTTACCCCGAACGGCGCGACTTCCATCGCCAGCGAGTCGCTAAAACCGCCGACAGCCCACTTGGCCGCGTGATACGGCGTATTGCCGGGAACCCCGAGGCGACCGCCGACCGAAGACACCTGAAAGATATGACCACTCTTCTGCTTGCGCATCACCGGCACGGCCGCACGAGTGGTGTACACCACCCCGTAAAAGCAGGTGTCCACGACGGCCTGGAAATCCTCCGCGCTCATTTGCTCGAACGGTGCAATCTGCCCATAACCAGCATTGTTGACTAGTACGTCCAGCCGCCCGAAGCAGTCGACAGCCAACTGCACGGCTGCCTTTGCCGCGGCCTCATCGCGCACGTCCAGCCTGACGGGCTTCACCCGCTCGCCGTACTGCGCCACCAGGGGTGCCAGCTCTTCCGTCCGACGCGCTCCGGCTACCACGCTATCCCCCGCAGCCAGTGCCGCCTCGGCGATGTCCCTCCCCAACCCGTTTCCGCTTCCCGTAATCAACCAGACCTTAGACATGAAAATCCTCCATTCTCCTTCTTAGAAACTATGGGCGATTAGACTCGGCCACCTGGCCTCGCGAGCGAGTCTATTGTGATTACTCACTCATTTATTAGATGCAATGACTTGTTACTTGGTTACACCGGACCAAAACATTTGAAAGCCGCTATCCCGGTAGTGTTTCGCCTTGGACGGGTTCGACGCCGTAAGGTCGATCGTCGCCTCCACCAAAGCTGCTAACGACTTCGAGATAAGTTCCACCGGGAGATCGTTCCGAAAAAGACGCTGCTCAATCGCGTCACGAATCATGGCCTGGAACTCGACGAACGGCGCGCTACCGGCGGCTCTGGACTCTTTGGTAAGTACCTCTGACACCTGTAGTTGCGCGAGCACCTTGCGCTGCTTAGGATTTGCAATACCCCACTTCACGTAACGATCCCAAACATGTTGCAGCCTGGTACGAACATTCTTTTTCCGAGGGAAATCCGACATCATGGCGTCTGCGAGTTCCAGCTTGAGCTCCCGGTAAAGGGCATTGATCAGATCATCCTTGGTCTTGAAGTACGTAAACAGAGTTCCCTCGGCGACGCCAGCTTGTTTTGATATCTCTGACGTTGGAGCACCGGTAAGACCGCGCTCCGCAAATAGGCGGGTCGCGGCGTCGAGGATCGAATTTCGCTTGTCTTCGCTCTTGGGACGAGCCACAGATATCCTCCATAAATGAGTGTATACTCAATACTACATCTGTTCCTCGTATATCGCGACCTAGTTCTAGTTCGGTTCATAGAGTCCCGCTTCAAAATCGCACGCTGGGGTCTCGTCCTGGCCATCGCCAGCCCCGCTCTAGCTTAGGAGTATGTTGGTGGATGAGATGGAATCAAGAAGTGCAGCGGACGGCAGGTATCGGACCTTGCTTGAAGTGTCCGGCGCCATCGCGTCCCAGCCGAACTTGAAGGCTGTCCTGCACAGCTTGCGCCGTTTATTGTCTAGCGTTGTTGCTTTCGACTCGGTTAGCCTTTCCCTGCTGTCCGACAACGGGAAATCGGTTCGGCTCATAGCATTTGACCGAGGTTCGGAAGCTTATCAAGTTGAAATCGGTACTGAGTTCCCGCATGTGGGGAGCGCTGTTGGAAGAGCGCTTGACGAACAAAAACCGATATACATTCCCGACCTTCAGGCCGAGCTTTCAAAGATTCCCCAGCTGGCGTCGCAAGCCAGGCTTGGCACCCCGCACAGCGCGTACATCTTTCCAATCTCGATATCGGGGAAGAAACTTGGGGCTTTGACATTTGGGATCGCACAGGGAGAAAAATTCAGCCCCGACGATGTGGAACTCATGACCTCCGTTTCATCGCATGTCGGGGTTGCCCTGGAGAGCGCAATTGCCACCGATGCCGCAGAGACGTACCAACGGCAGTTGGCTCGGGAGCGCGATCGGCTCCGGCTGCTGCTCGAGATCAACAATCAGGTTGTAACGCAGTTGGACGTTAATGAGCTGTTCCGTTCCGCCTCGGCGTCGATTCGCAAATACTTTGCAAATGACTTCACCGGTTTCTGGCTCATCGACAAACAGTCCAACCAACTGGAATGCGCAATCCTCGATTTTCCCGGCGGCAAGGGCTTTCTTGCGGACATTCCCGCCCGTGCAGTCACCGACCGGGAAGCTGAGAAGATGCGTACCCGAACTGCTGAGATCTGGTCGCAGCAGGATATCGACAAGCTTCGGCCGGAGGTTCTCGAACGACTGAAGGCTGAATCGATCGCTGCGATGGCGGTTGCCCCCCTGGGCACCTCGAATGGACCGCTTGGGCTTATGTCCATGGGAAGCAAGCGGCCCAACAACTTTGGACAAGAAGACCTCGACATTTTGTCCCAAATCAGCGCGCAGATTTCCCTCGCGTTAGACAACGCGCTCGCGTATGGACGACTCAGCGCCTCGAGAAATCGCCTGGAAGACGAGCGCTTGTATCTCGAATCCGAAATCCGCGCGGAATACAACTTCGAGGATATCGTGGGCAAGAGCCCCGCTCTGCGCAAAGTCCTTGACCAGATCGAGATTGTCGCCCCCACCGGATCTACTGTTTTGTTGCGCGGACAGACGGGCACCGGCAAAGAACTGGTTGCGCGCGCACTCCATAGCCTTAGTCCAAGACGAGACCGAACGTTTGTCAGGCTCAATTGTGCTGCCATTCCGTCCGGGCTGGTCGAAAGCGAACTCTTCGGACACGAGAAAGGTGCATTCACCGGCGCTTTGCTGCAGAAGCGCGGCCGTTTGGAGCTTGCCGATCGCGGCACTTTGTTCCTGGATGAAATCGGCGACATTGGTCTGGAGTTGCAGCCGAAGCTGCTGCGCGCGTTGCAGGAACAAGAGTTCGAGCGGCTGGGCAGCAACAAGACCATTCATGTGGACGTTCGCCTGATCGCGGCGACGCACAGAGATCTGTCGTTGATGATCCGCAACAATCAATTCCGTGAGGATCTGTTTTACCGGCTCAATGTTTTTCCGATTGAGATACCGCCACTTCGTGAGCGACGTGAGGACATCCCACTGCTCGTTCACTATTTCGTTTCGCGGTTGTCGCGCCGGATGCAGAAGCGCATCAAGTCAATCCCTAAGCCTGCAATGGATGCACTGAGCAACGCGGCATGGCCCGGTAACGTCCGAGAATTGGAAAACTTCGTTGAGCGCGCCGTCATCCTGACACGGGGGGATGAGTTGAATGTTCCCCTCGCTGAACTCAAGAAGTCATCCGTCCGCAATGCCGCTCCCGTATCGACGTTCCAACAAGCGGAGCGCCTAGCGATCATTGAGGCGCTGAAAGCGGCATCGGGAAGAATCTCCGGCGCAGGAGCGGCGGCGGAACGTCTCGGGCTGAAGCGCACAACCCTGCAAAACAAAATGCGGCGACTCAACATCACAAAGGCTGACTACTGAGACCGACGCGCTCCCAACCATCGACGGCCCGAGATGGGGACCGACCTTCATTTTCGGACCAGTCTCCAACCTGCCCACATTCGGGCACCGCCCGCAATAGGGCATGACCGCGAGCAGCGTCACGTTTTGACCCCTTGCACTCGCAACAACTTACGTCCAACTTGTACTGGCACGCTGCCTGCACTGTCTTATGCGGCGGAACCGCGAAGGTCTAGCCGATGGAGGCCGTATCCCCGCAACGGAAGACGGACAAAAGCGTGCCATGATAGAGGGCTATCGGTGTTTACGTATTCTCCCAGGTATCCTCTTACTCATCGCCCTGGTTCCGCTTGGCGGTTGTTTGTCCCGATCCCGTCCAGTTGCTCTTCGCATGAGCACAGCCTTGATTCAAACAGCGACCAGTAAGGACTTAATTGAGCGCATTAACGCCGAGGCCACCGAGATCCAGACGTTAAAGGCGACAGTCGGTATTACGGTTTCCGTCGGCGGCAGCAAACTGGGCAAGATCAGGGAATATCAGGAGATCCGTGGCTATATTCTGGCGCGGAAGCCGTCCTCGCTGCGGATGATCGGACTCTTCCCCATCGTGCAGAGCCACGTTTTCGATATGGTGAGTAGCGGCCAGGAGTTCAAACTGTGGATTCCGTCTAAGAATCAGTTCATTGTCGGTGACGACGAGGAAGCAAGACCATCCATAGAGCCTCTGGGAAATCTTAAGCCGCAGGTGATCTACGACGCTCTGCTCCTGCAGGCGGTAGACCTTCAGAGCGAACTTGCTGTGCTAGAAGCGAGCGAGCATGAAGTGATCGATCATAGAACGCAGAAAGTGACGCTCCAGCCTGACTACTCGCTCAACATCATCAAACAGAACGGCAACCAGTGGTATCTATCGCGCAAGGTTGTGTTTGACAGAACTGATCTGCGGCCATACCAGCAACTCTTCTACGACGAGCACGGATCTATCGTCACAGATGTTCACTACGACGAATATAAGGAAATCAATGGGGTCTGTTTCCCAACGAACATACAGATCTGGCGACCGCGGGAGGAATACTCGATCAAGCTTCAAGCAACGAAGCTGACCATTAATGGATCCATTTTGGATGATCAATTCGTGCTGGACCTCCCATCGGGCGCAGGCTTGGCGTTGCGATAGGTTTCGCTCTTAAACCGGAGCGCTGCGAATTGGAGGACATCGTGGAATACGCAACGCTCGGCAAAACGGGTCTCCTGATTTCGAAACTCTGTTTCGGAACCATGACGTTCGGGGATGGCAGAGGACTCTTCGAGGCCATCAGCACCGTTGACCAGACCGGAGACCGATGAACTGGTCAAGACCTCGATTGACGGCGGCTTCAACTTCTTTGATATGGCGGACAATTACACTCAGCGGTCATGTCAGCGGCACATCTTAAGAAAACTCATCACATCTGCAAGGAGAAACCCATGCCTGAGCTGTCGCACATTGATCCCAGGAGCGCCGCGCTGCTGGTGATGGATTATCAGGTCGATACCGTCACCAGATTCATGACGGCTGCGCAGTCCGCCGATGCGATCGCGTGCGTGCCTGATCTGATCGCCACGGCACGAGACGCGGGCATGATGGTGATCCATGTCGTTGTCGCATTCCGGCCCGGTCATCCCGAGGTCAGCCCCCGTAACCGCGTGTTCAGCGCGGTGAAGGCAAACGGAATGCTGTTGGCCGGGAGCGAAGGCGCCGCGATCCATCCGGCCGCAGCGGCACGAGAGGGGGAACCGATCGTGGTCAAGCACCGCGTCAGCCCGTTCGTTGGCACCGACCTGGAGGCGCTGCTGAGGGCCAACGGCATCGATACGCTGGTGCTCGCCGGTGTCCACACCAGCGGCGTCGTGCTGTCGACCGTTCGCCACGCCGGCGATCTGGATTATCGTTTGGTCGTCGTCCGCGATTGCTGCGCCGACCCAGATGCAGAGGTGCATGCGATGCTGCTCGACATCGTCATCCCGAAGCAGGCGGCCGTCGTCACCATGGCGGAGCTCGCCGGCGCCCTGCCTGGCAGGTCTTCATGAACGAACGCGAGCGATAGACCGGAGAAGCGTCACCACTCCGTCGCCAATCCCTTTGCTCTGCGCTTTGATCCTCGCGCTCTGCGTCCGCTTCATATCCAGCGGCGATCCGCTCCAGCACCGTGGGCGTTCGCGGCCACAACAGCGCGCTCGCCTTGGCGTCGCTCCGATACTTGGCGGCTTCGTCCCTCTCCTTACCGCCGCCATCGGTCGGCATCGGTGTCGTCACGCCCCGCCGGTTGAACAGGCCAAATCGCGAAAGCACTTGAATGTAGTCCTGAGCGTCTCTCGCTCGCATGGCTCTTGGCTCTGCCCACATTCAGGCACCGCCCGCAATAGGGCATGACACCGACTCCTCTCACGCCAAAAGATCCTGCGCCTCCAGCAAGTTAGAACACCAACTGCGATGGCATGCCGGTTGCACTATCTCAAGCAGTCGATCGCGAAAGGTCGCCGATGGAGATTATCGATGTTGCGTGTCGAATGCCACGATATTGGGGACACTGTGACCATGCGATTGGAAGGCCGATTCGTCGGGCCCTTCGCGAAGGATGCAAGGGATCTGGTGACGCGCTGCAAGATTCCGCTGCGACTTGTGGTGAATTTATCGGAGGTGACATTCGTCGATCTGATGGGTGAGGAAGTGCTGTTGTGGTTAGCGCGAATTGGAGGGGAATTTGTTGCTGAGAACTGTTATCCCCTTCACGTCTGCGAACGCCTGCATCTGCCGATGGCGCCGAAGAGCGCCGGAGCCCTTCCCCGGCCGGTGTAACGCGTTTCGCAGACGTTTTGGGACTTCGCCGATTTCGTAATGCTGTTCCGGCAACGGCAGGGTGCGGTGTGCCATGCGAACACAAGGAAAGCAAGAAGCCCGGGAGGATGTGACGATGGGCGCAGTCAGCGGTGGTTGGGCTCGCACATCGGAACGATCGTTATTGGAACCATCCACTATCGCGGGAATCCAGGATCCACTGTACTTATTTGCTTGCCATCTGGAGTGGCACCACTGGAGAAAACTTGGAGCTTATCATGCACTCGTTGCCGCCTTGGACGATTCGGATCAGAGGATCCGCGTGATCGCAGAGATGTTCCTTCACCGTAGTTCACCCCGTCCGCAGAGGAGAAGCCGTGGCGTTTATTCAAAGTAAGAGGCCCGTCATGGAATGGTTTCATTCGACTGAGCGAGAACTAACGGAACGACCCAAGGGCGGCCTGGCCTCGAGCCATGAGATCCAATCGGCGTTCACCGAGCAACGCGACTACTTGTACTGGATCGCACTGCTCATTACGGGAGATGAAGCCCTTGCGGACCTGGCGGTCGTGAATGCGAGCGCTCTGTCCTCGAACTATAGCAGTGTGTTTCGCGACTGGCTCATCGGTTGGGCGAAATATGCAACCGTGCGGGCGGCGGTGAGGGAAGTCCGTGATCTCATTTCCGCGTCGGCAAGCCACTATGTGGATTCATCCTCCGAACACCGTGATGATAACGTGCTTTCCGACGATCAGATCATGTCGCTTCGGCACGTCGATCCACGAGAAATCATTGCGGCGCTCGACCCCGTTGCCCGCTGCGCATTGGTGCTGCGGGGAATACAACACGCCTCGCTCGCCGATTGCGCACTCTTGCTGGACGTGTCCCGCGGAATTGTAGCCAGAGCCTACTCCCAGGCGCTGCGATGGAACGGTGAACACATAGGTGCTCACGGGGCGCCGAATGAAGATCAGATGGATTCCCGAGTTTGATTACACACGGGCAAAAGAGAAGGTAGCGCCCTCGGAAAAAGAGAAAACGATGCAGAGGATGAGAATGAGAATGCAGCACGGAAACAAACTAATGTTAGCGAGACCTAGTTCTGAGAGTGTCGGCCTCTCCAGCGGAAGAGCCCTTGGCATAGACAGATTGTGCACGTTTATGCTGTTAGTCCTCGCGACGACTGCATCCTGGGCGCAGGTGGTCTCACCGAATCTCGGAAGCGTTCCCAGCGGCCCCGCCACGAGCGAAGTTCTACGGCTGACGCTTAGCGAAGCCATCAGCCGGGCTATGCGCTATAACTTGGGCGTAATCGAAAGTGACGAGAACACCAGGTCCGCCCGCGGTCAACGACTGATCGCATTAAGCAATCTCCTCCCGCAAGTAAGTGCAGGAATCAATGAGAACGTCGACCAGGTAAATTTCACAGCCTTGGGCCTCGGCGCGGTCAAGATACCCGGCATCCCTGCGGTTGCCGGTCCATTCAGCTACAGTACGGCGAGCGCAAGCCTTAGCCAGACGCTTTTCAGCTACGAATCGATTCAGCGCTTCCGAGCTGCGCGCACCGCCGAACAGGCCGCCCAGCTCAGTTACAAAGACACGCTGGATGTGATTACGCTGACCGTGGGCAATGCCTATCTGCAAGTCATCGAAGCCCGCTCCCGCATTGAAGCCGAAGAAGCACAAGTGCAGAATGCCAAGGCTCTTAATGATCAGGCGGTGGACGAATTCCAGGCTGGCACCACTCCCCGGATTGACGTAACTCGGACAGCAGTCCAGCTTCATACCGAACAGTACAATCTGAGCGTTGCACGCAACAACTTCGAGGTTGCGAAACTCTCCCTCGGTCGCGCCATCGGATTGCCTCTCGGCCAAGCCTTCGAGATCGCCGACCAACTTCCGTATGCGGACCTCAACCCGCCCACCGTCGAAGACGCACTCACGAAGGCCTACAATTCGCGCAGCGATTTCCGCTCGGCTCTAGGCTCGGCGAAATCAGCCGAGCAGGCACTGTCGGCGGCCAAAGGCCAACGCTATCCCGTAGTGGCGGTGAATGGCGATTACGGCGACCAAGGACCAACGTTCGGTCAGTCCCACGGAATTTTCAGTTTCCAGTCAGGAGTCAACCTACCAATCTTCACTGGCGGCCGCATCAAGGGCGATATCACCCAAGCGGAAGCGGCTCTGCGTCAGAGGAAGGCAGAAGCAGAAAATATTCGCGGGCAGATTGATTACGACGTTCGCACTGCATTTCTCAATCTGAATGCCGCCAAAGAGCAAGTTGACGTCGCTCATCAGAATGTGGACTTGGCCAACGACAACGTAGCTCGTTCCAAGGAGCGCTTTGCCGCAGGCGTCACTGATACCGTCGAGGTGGTGCAGTCCGAACAATCCCTGGCCAGTGCAAACGACCAATACATCACCAGCCTGTATAGCCACAATTTCGCAAAACTGGCGCTGGCTCGTGCGCTCGGTGTTGCACGAACCAATTTCAGCCAATACCTCGGAGGACGCTAGATGTCTGGACAAGAGACGGAGTTGGACGAAGCGTCCACTCCGGTTGCAAAAGTGAAACTAGAACTGCCCGACGACAACCAAAAGAAGCAGGGCCTGCGCCGGATTTTTCGCGAGCATCCACGGGGGGGCCGCGCGGCGGCGGTGCTGCTACTCGCCGTCGTGATCATAGGCGGAGGCCTCTTCGTGAGGAATAGCCTCGCCTGGGAGTCGACGGACGACGCACAAGTGAATGGCCACATCATGCCGTTGAGCGCGCGGATCAATGGATACGTGCTCGAAGTTCCGGTGATCGAGGGACAGTTGGTGCACGCCGGCGACCTGCTCGTGACCATCGATCCTAAGGATTACAAGATCGCAATGGAACAGGCCCAGGCAACGTTCGCGGATGCGCAGGCCAGTGCCATAAGTTCTCGCTTCAACGTACCGATCACCTCGGTCACGACGCAGAGCAACCTCGATTCAGCCGACACTGCGGTGTTAAATGCAGAGGCGGGACTCAATGCTGCCAAGCAGAATTTCGAATCTGCACAAGCACTTTTGGAGCAGGCGGAGGCCAATGCGACGAGGAGCGACGCGGACCTGGGGCGCTATGAACAACTCGTTGCCAAAGAAGACATTTCACATCAGCAGTACGATCAGGCAGTCGCCGCTGCCAAAGCAAATCGATCCGGCGTGGCGTCTACCAGCGCGAGCGTACAAGCGGCTGAGCAGGCAGTGCGCCAGGCGCAGGGCAAGCTCGTGCAGGCGAGAGCCGATTTACGCACCGCTCAGACCGCGCCGCAACAGGTTTCGATGACCCGTGCCAAGGCGGATGCAGCCGATGCCCAGGCGCGAGAACGCAAGGCACAGCTTGATCAAGCGGAACTTAACCTTAGCTATACAGTCGTTCGTTCTCCAGTCACAGGAATTATCGGCAAGAAGACAGTCGAGGTGGGCCAGAACGTCGGCATCGGGCAGGAACTGGTAGAAGTAGTTCCGCTTGACGATGTCTGGGTTACGGCCAACTTTAAGGAAACGCAACTGGCGCACATGCGTCCCGGGCAACCGGTCGAAGTCAAGGTGGACGCCTACGGCCGCACCTGGAAGGCACATATAACCAACATGGGCGCCGGCGCAGGCTCGGTGTTCAGCTTGCTCCCCCCGGAGAACGCTACGGGGAATTACGTGAAAGTTGTGCAGAGGGTACCGGTACGCATTGATTTTGATCGAACGTCTCAGCGCACTCCGGAACGAGACTTCAATGCGGAAGGACTGCTGAAGCCGGGCTTGTCCGTTGAGCCCGAGGTGAAAGTGCGATGAGCACCGGATCTGTGGCTGCCGCAGAAGAACTCTGGCGGCCCAAAGTCAACCCTTGGATCATTGCGGGTGCGGTTTCTCTGGCCGCGTTCATGGAGGTGCTCGATACCAGCATCGCCAATGTGGCTCTGCCACACATCGCTGGCGGTCTGGCGGCCAGCAATGACGAGAGCACTTGGGTGCTGACCAGCTATTTGGTCTCCAATGCAATCGTACTGCCGCTAAGCGGATGGCTGGTCGCATCGCTTGGGCGGAAGCGATTCTTCTTGATCTGTATTACGTTTTTCACGGCGAGTTCTTTCCTTTGTGGGATCGCACCCAGCCTCGGGTTTCTGCTCCTGTTCCGAGTCTTGCAAGGCGCGTTCGGAGGAGGCCTGCAGCCAATGGCGCAGTCTATATTGGGCGATAGTTTTGCTCCCGAGAAACGTGGCCTAGCCTTTTCGCTCTACGGAATCACAACCATCTGCGCTCCTGCTATTGGTCCAACGCTGGGAGGCTGGATCACGGACAATTACTCGTGGCGGTGGATTTTCTACATCAACGTGCCAGTGGGAATTGTGGCCCTCCTGCTGGTCTCTCAGCTTGTCGAAGATCCCCCGTACATAGCCCGCCTGAAGGCCCGTCTCTCGGGCTTCGACTTCATCGGATTTTCTCTCCTGACCGTAGGCGTAGGCGCGCTACAGATCGTCCTCGACAAGGGACAGGAAGATGATTGGTTCGGATCTCATTTCATTACGACCTTGGTCGTGATTGCTGTTGCTGGCCTGGTTTCGCTTGTCATCTGGGAATGGTTTCAGAAACAGCCCATCGTGGATGTGCGTTTGTTCAAGAACTTCAACGTGGCGACTACGAATCTAATGTTCCTGATGTTGGGAGCGGCTCTATTCAGTTCCACAGTACTCATGCCGCAACTTCTCCAGACTCTGATGGGATACACGGCACAGAAGGCAGGGATGGTGCTTTCCGCCGGCGCTCTCGTCGTGCTGGTCGTGCTCCCCATGGTGGGGAGACTCACCACCCGATTTCAGGCGCGTCACATCATAGCTTTAGGTTGGATAGGTCTGGCGGTAGCCATGTACATATCGAGCAAGCAGGTTGATCTGCTGATGAGTTTCCGCTCAGCAACCTTATTACGTGTGTGGCAGTACATTCCCGTCGCCTTCCTATTTGTCCCCCTCACGCTTGCCGGATATGTCGGGCTGGCGCCGGAAAAAACCAATGCTGCCGCCGGGCTCATGAATTTCTTTCGCAACATGGGGCAGAGCGTTGGGACGTCCGCGGTCACGACCCTGATTGCTCGACGCAGTCAGTATCATCAATCCGTCTTGGCGGAATACACAGCTTCTGGCCGGTTTCACGCCTCTATCACAGCTCTTGCCCTGCGACTGACGCGCGCCGGGGTAGGTGCGCATGCTGCTCAACAAAAGGCGCTCGGCCGACTTTACGCTCTGGTGCAGTCCCAAGCTGCTGTTCTCTCGTATGTCGATATTTACTGGCTACTGGCAATGGGCTCACTGATTATGTTTGTCGCCTCATTTCTGCTGAAACGAAATGAACCGGGCAAAGGTGCGAAGGTATCGGTTCACTAAAGCCTGGACGAAAAACTTGTGCTTATGACGGGTGCACATGCGATCTTGTTATGGGGCGGGTCGCGGAACCCGTAACCGTGGGGTGCGAGCGGTGCGCGTAGTCATAGCCCTTCCCCAATGGCGGGGTAACAACGTGCATCGCATGCCCCGCCAACATTATGGTCAAGAAAGCGGTGGGACGCCTGGTGGCGATGCGGAAACTGCCATTGCCGAAGGCGCATCTGCTTGCGCGTCGTAAGCTTTACCGGCCGTCTTGAGCGCGGTGGTCCAACACAGCAGGTTATGTAGACAAGACAAAGGAGTGAGAATCGTCATGGCGATAGAAAAAATCCGTGTTGGCCATCGAACCAGCCATCGCCCCATAGAAAGAAGAGCGACCGACAGTGTTAGGACCGTATTGGATTCGGCAATCAAGGGCAGTGCGAGGCCAAACCCCAATGTCGACCCAATCACGATGCTCAGAC
>Ga0209422_1000057_pt1 | contig 25157 bp, 24 predicted proteins | sample BlaSpr_A8_OM2_M3_FD_187983 | JGI IMG/M metagenome (GOLD analysis project Ga0209422, IMG submission 187983) | Forest soil microbial communities from Thunder Bay, Ontario, Canada - Black Spruce, Ontario site 2_A8_OM2_M3 (SPAdes) (version 2) | ecosystem: Environmental > Terrestrial > Soil > Boreal... | reverse complement strand
AGCAAGAAAAAGAAGTAGCGAAATCTGAATCGAGAACTGAGAGCTATCGATGGCACATAAAAAAGGACAAGGAACTTCACGAAACGGCCGCGATTCGAACGCGCAGCGGCTGGGATTCAAGGCATTCGGCGGGCAGATCGTCCCCGGTGGAACGATTATCGTCCGGCAACGCGGCACTCGCGTAAAGCCAGGACTGAATGTAGGCCGCGGCAAGGACGACACTTTATTCGCCAAGATTACTGGCCGGATTAAATTCCTGAACAAAGGTTCGATGGGCAAATTTGTGATGGTTGAGCCCATGGAGATTGCCGAGTAGTTCGCTTCTCTGCCTGAGCTGTCTGTTGCGTGTTCGCGGCCGCGGCGAGCTGTCCAACGCGGCTTCAGCCTCGCCTTCGGGACGAGGCTTTTATTTTTTACTGTCATCCTTCCCTACGCTCGGGATGACAAATGTATGTAGATACAACCATGTTCATTGACGAGGCAAGAATTCGGGTGAAGGCGGGCGACGGCGGCAATGGCTGCATGGCCTTTCGCCGGGAAAAATATGTTCCCCGCGGCGGGCCTTCGGGCGGCGACGGTGGCAAGGGCGGAGATGTCATCATGGAATCCAGCGAGCGCCACAACACGCTGGTACATTTTCGCTTCAATCCGGAATACAAGGCCGAGCGCGGACGGCATGGCGAGGGCTCGAACAAGAGTGGGCGAGAAGGTGAAGACATTATTCTGAAGGTTCCAGTCGGGACCATAGTTTACGACGAAGAAACCGGCGAGAAGGTATTCGATTTTTCCGGTCCGGATCAAAGCATGGCGATTGCTCGCGGCGGACGTGGTGGCCGTGGCAACGCCCGTTTCGCAACTTCCGTGCATCAGGCTCCTCGCGAGCATGAGCCCGGCCGCCCCGGCGAAGAGCACAACTACCGCCTGGAATTAAAGTTGTTAGCGGACGTCGGATTGGTGGGATTTCCGAACGTAGGCAAGTCGACGTTGATCTCACGTGTCTCCGCAGCCCGCCCGAAGATTGCCGATTATCCCTTCACTACTCTGGAGCCCAACCTTGGCGTGGTTGCGGTGGGTGAGGCCAACAACGAAATCAGTTTTGTGGTGGCCGACATTCCCGGCTTAATCGAGGGAGCGCACACTGGTTCGGGACTGGGCACCCAGTTCCTGCGCCACATCGAACGGACGCGTCTGTTGGTTCACTTGGCCGATGTGTCGGACGCCAGCGGCCGTCCGGATATTGTGAAAGATGTGGAAGTGATTATTGGTGAACTGGCGAGTTTCGGCGCGCACCTGGAAGACAAGCCCATGATTATGGTGGCGTCAAAGATCGATGTCGCCAATAAAGAAAAAGTGGCCGTGCTGAAGCGTTACTGCAAGAAACACAAGCTGAAGCTATACGAAATCTCAGCCGTGACCGGCAAGGGAATCGAAGAGCTGAAGTTTGCCATGGCCAAAGAAGTAAACGCATTGCGTGAGCAAGCGCTGCAGCAGTCCGAAGCTGGCGAGCAGCAGAACGCCTGATCGCAGCTTCATGCCCGGGGCAGTTGGGCTCCGTGTTGAAAGCGATATTGCAGAATCTTAGCAGCTAAGGCAGGGGGCATCTCTTCTCCATCCCTCTGCACGGTACGCACAACTTCTCCACGGCAAACCACTTCTGTTTGTGACAACCCTGCAATCTCCGTCGGCAGCACCAGGTTGATTTCCAGAATCACATTCGGCTGCAAAAAATCCTCCGCCTGGAAGAGCAAACCAGAGCGGCTAATGTTTTGGGTCTTGCCATCATGCCAATTTTCTTCGTCGAGACGACGGTACTTCAGCGGCAGGTTCAGTTGAAAACGCTGTGCGCGTGACAATGGCAATTGTTGCAGCTCTGGCGCTATGGCGTGCGTTGTTTTGACAGACATGGGGACCTCCCCTGGAGTCGAATTCAAAACCTCACGAACTGTGTCTTTCAGGTCACGAAGGGTGAACGGCTTCTGCAGCAGGCGTATGCCGGCGTCCAGCGTGCCGTTGCGGCCGATCACGTTTTCGGTATAGCCGGACATGTACAGCACTTTCGTGTTGGGACGGATTTCCAGAATTCGCTGAGCGAGTTCACGGCCGTTCATCCCCGGCATAATGACGTCGGTCAGAAGCAGGTGAATGATTCCTTCGTGCGCCACCGCAATCTGCATCGCGGCGGCTCCATCCGCAGCCTCGATCACGCGGTAGCCCTGCTTCTCCAGGAATTGGCGGGCGAGATACCGCAGGTTGACCTCGTCCTCGACCACCAGAATTGTTTCCGATCCTGGCACGCTTTCGGGCTGCGCAGGCGCGGCAGTCTGAGCAAGACTCTCTGGGGTTTCGGAGACGCGGGGCAAATAAATCTTGAACGTCGTGCCCTTGTTGGGTTCGCTGGAGACCCAGATGTAGCCACCGCTCTGTTTTACGATTCCGTACACGGTTGACAGTCCAAGTCCAGTGCCCTTCGGGCCTTTCGTCGTGAAGAATGGTTCGAAAATATGAGATTGCGTTTCCGAGTCCATTCCCGCACCCGTATCGCTAACGGAGATGGTGACGTAACTTCCTGGTTTGAGCGGTGCGTGGAAGCGGGCGTAGCTTTCATCGAGCGACGCATTGGCGGTCTCGATCGTCAGCTTCCCGCCGGAAGGCATCGCGTCGCGCGCGTTCACTGCCAGATTCATGATTACCTGCTCAATCTGACTCGCATCAGCCCGAACTGCGCCCAACGCAACGGCCGGAACCATAACCAGATCGATGTCCTCGCCAATAACCCGCGTAAGCATCTTCAGATTCTCCGTGACCACGCCATTGAGATCGAGAATCTTCGGAGTCAGCATCTGTTTCCGGCTGAACGCCAGCAACTGGCGGGTCAGCGATGAGGCGCGTGCGGCAGCGTTGGCGATCTCCTGGGCCGGAGTTCGCAACGTTGTGTCAGCCCCAAGGCGCTCGAGCAGGAACTCTGAGTAACCTGAAATAACCATCAACAAATTGTTGAAGTCGTGGGCTATGCCTCCCGCGAGCCTTCCTACGGCTTCCATTTTTTGCGACTGCAGAAGTTGCTGCTGCAGGACACGCTGCTCGGTGACGTCCTCGGCAAACAGTTCAAAAGTTTTTTCTTTGGCGCCATCAGAAACGGCCCGACCCGAAAGGCGAACTACGGCACTACGCCCGTCCTGGCGCATCCACTCAACCATTAATCCAGTGAAGGGCGTGGTCGCACGCAAGTGATCGGCTAATTCGAACCACTGTTGGGTATCGGTATAGAGCCCTCCAAGATGCGTACCGATCAGTTCCTTCGCGGAGGCATATCCCAGCATTGCCAGCAGCGCCGGATTGGCATCGAGTAGTTGTCCCGAGGAGTCACAGCGGCAGATTCCGTAGGGAGAGTGGGATACGAGCGATCGAAAATTCATTTCCGAGCGCCGCAAATTCTCCTGGGCCGCGCGCAAGGCCGCGTTGAGCCAGCAGATCAAAGCCGCTAGCACAACGAACAGCGCCAGCCGGAGCATGGTCGAACGAAACTGGGCCGGGGATTGTTCTCCAGAAAACGAAAAGTAGGCGCTTACGGTAATGGCGAACGAAGTTGCCACCAGCCCCGGCTTCCACCCGCCGTACCAAGCGCTTACCATGACCGCAACGGCGAACACAGCCAGACGGCTCTCCGTGATATTGGGGAGCAGCAGCGCTGGAATGAGCGCCAGAGTCGTGCTGAGCACCGCAACTCCATAGCGCAAGATAGGCGCACGGGTAGGTTGGATGCGGAGTAGGGGGAGGCTTACTCGCATATGGACGGATGTTAGTGGTGAAATTATAAATGTGCGAGATTACAGGAGTGCATTCCAGATTCTCGACTGCGGATGGTTCGTTGGCCAATTCGTTCGTGGCGATCGGACACCAGGAGAATGTGCCAAAAGGACGATGGCGTGGACATGGTTCCGAGCTGTGATTCACGAGACCTGAACCTTGAGCTTGCCAACCCCGTCGTGAACGATCAGACTAAGCGCGCATGAATATAGGCCTTTTCGGCGGTACCTTCGACCCGATCCATCGCGGGCACCTGGCGCTGGCGCAAGCCGCACGAGAGCGCTGCAAGCTTTCTCGAATTCTTTTTGTACCGGCGAATGTTCCGCCGCACAAGCAGGCTCAGCCCTTGTCCGAGTTCGCTCATCGCTATGCAATGATCGCGCTGGCGACCGAACAGGAAAGGGCTTTTGAGCCGTCTTTATTAGAAGCTCCTGCAGATTCTGAAGGAAGAAGTTCCTCCCAGGGCGGTACCAAGAAGAGCTTGGAGAAGCCCAACTACACCATCGACACGGTTAAACGCATCAAGCAGTCGCTCAAGAGATCTGACCGGCTGTTCTTGCTAATCGGTATTGATGCCTTTGCTGATATTGCCAAATGGCACGAATCAGAGGCGTTGTTTCGCGAGTGTGAATTCGTGGTGGCTGGCAGGCCAGGGTTTTCTCTTGCCGATGTCGCTAACGCACTGCCTCGGAGCCTGCGGCCGCGGCAGGAGGTGACGCGTCCCTTTCACAAGCAAGCCGCCCGCGGAGATCTCGTGTTAAGTGGGGTGACCATTCATCTGCTGGATCAGGTGTATCAGCCCGTTTCATCTACAGGGATTCGTCAGGCTGTAGCCGCCGGAAAATCACTGGCGCGTTTCGTAGAACCATCGGTAGCGGATTACATCAAGAAGACAGGCTTGTATAAAGTCGTTAACGGTTAATCGTTGGTCGTTTGCGTAAACCGCTTGCGCAAGTTTCATCTCCGCCCGCGCGAAGCGAGAGTGGGGGCTGTTATTCGTTTACAATAACAACTCAGCCATCTTGGGCTAACGACCAGCGGCTAACGACCAAACGACTAGCGACCAACGACCGTTCCGACTCTCTGCATGAAAAAAAACGAATTGAAGCAGCAAGTAACCGCAGCCATTCAGGCCTGCCTCGACAAAAAGGCCGAAGAAATCTCGATTCTCGAAATGGAAAAGGGTTCGGGAGCTTTCACCGACTATTTCGTACTGTGCAGCGGAACGAATCCGCGGCAAGTGCAGGCGATTGCCGATGAAGTGGAATTGCGCTTGAAAGCAGCGGATGTGCGGCCCGCGCACGTTGAAGGGTACAAGCAAGGAGAATGGGTGCTGGTCGACTACGTCGATTTTGTGGTGCACGTGTTTTCAGAAAAAGCGCGCAAGTTCTACGATTTGGAGCGCCTCTGGAAAACCGCCAAGCGCCTTGAGCCCTCTGAACTGAAGCCGCTGCCTAGAACGGGGAAGAAGACGAAAGCAAAGGCTTCAACGACCATGGTTGCGCGCCGCAAGCAGGCCAAGGCGGTTCCTCGTCGCAAGAAAGCATAATCGCTAGCCGCTCGTATGACCACTTCTTCCAAAGCGGAACCGGAATGGGGAAGCCAGTACCGCCTTGTTGCCTCCGACAAGTGGAAGGCGAAGTCGGCGGCAATGGGCAAGGCGGTTACTGCTGCGCTCGTCGAGTATGCGCAACCACGCGCAGGCATGAGCATCCTTGACCTGGCGAGTGGCACGGGAGAACCTGCCATTAGCCTCGCCATGCGCATCGCGGAAGAGGGTAAAGTTACGGCTCTTGATCTGAGCGCAGATCTGCTTGAGATCGCAAAAGGACGAGCCCAGGAGCGCGGATTGCGTAATTTTGTCGCGCAGCAGGGTGATGCTCACTCGTTGCCTTTTGCCGACAACAGTTTTGATCTCGCCACCTCCCGCTTCGGAATCATGTTCTTTCGCGATCCAAGCCTCGCTTTGCGGGAACTGCTTCGCGTTCTTCGGCCTGGTGCCCGTGCGTGTTTCCTTGCCTGGGGACCATTTGAACAGCCTTATTGGCAATCTACGATGGCAATCGTCCATCGACATGTGGGTGGTCCGCTGTTGCAGCCGGGTGGGCCCAATCCGTTTCGCTTTTCCACGCCTGAAAGCCTATCCGGATTGCTTCGGGGCGCAGGGTTTCGCGAAGTCCGTGAAGAGACAACAACCGTGCCCTGGACCTGGCCCGGTACGCCGCAAGAAGTTTGGGAGCAGGCGCGCGCTGTGTCAGTGCCGTTTCGCCCCATGCTGGAGCGCGTGCCCGCAAATCTGTGGCCCCAGATTGATGCGGAGGTGTTCGGCGCCATTGGGCAATACGTTCGGGGACAGAACATCGAGTTCGGAGCTTCGGTGGTATTGGCATCCGGAAGCAAGTGAAGATTGTCCGCCGTGAAGATCAAGATTGCGTGGATTGGGAAGACGAAAGAGCCGGCGATTCAGTCGCTCACGGATGAATACCTGAAACGCATTTCGCGCTATGTCCAGGTCGAAGGAATTGCGTTGCGCGATGAAGCTGCGCTTCTGCAACTGTGCGGGCGGGCAGCCTCCGGTAAGACGGCGGGTGGCGGAAAATCGACGTTGGCGCTCATGGATTCCCGTGGAAAGCAATTCACATCCGAAGAGTTCGCACATTTCCTGGAAGATTATCAAGATCGCAATCCGCTGCCGCTGGTCTTGGCTGTCGGGCCGGCTGATGGATTTACCGACGAGGTTCGAAGCGCTGCGCAGCATACAGTTTCACTTGGCAATATGACCCTCGCCCACGAACTGGCTCGCGTGGTGTTGCTGGAGCAAGTCTACCGGGCATTCACGATCTTGAAAGGTCATCCATATCATTCGGGACATTAAACGCCGCTCTGGGATAGGAACCTTTGTGTTTGTTTGACCGTGCGGAGACATCTACAGTTAAGCAGGTGTGAGTTGCAGCGGGTGTCTAAACTGTTGGCGTTCATAACGCGATCATCGGAGAATAGGGTCATGAGAGATGTGATGGAACTCTTGCGAGCGAAAGAACAAGAACTGCAAAAGGTTAGGCGGCAAGTCGAAGCGCTGCGAGTCGCCGCGCCATTGTTGGGTGGAGAAGAAGACAGGAACGCTCCGAAGACAGGTTCGAGCGGCAAGGGAACCAACAGTCTTAGTTGATTCTTTTATCTGTCTATTTTCTGCTGCATTTCATCGCGCCGCTGCAGATCCGCGTTTACACATCACTGGGTGACGGTGGCCTGGTAGCTGACGGCCTGCCAGTGACCATTGCGGCGAACCCAAACCCTGGTGTAGCGATAAGGCCCGCTGAAATCTTCTCCCAGTTGATGCCCCTTTACGTCTGCCCGGGCAGTGACCACTGCGGTATCTCCGTAGAGGCGGACCACCATATCGGTGACGCTCATGGATTCGTAACGAAGTTGTCCGCTGCGGCGTGCGGAAACCGATTCTTGTTTGGTGGTCACCTGCCCGAGTGGCGTAATGGCGACGTAATCGTCGGCGAGGGTGTGCAATACAAATTCGGCATCGCGATGGAGGCTGGCTTCTTTCGCTTGGCGCTCCATGTCGACGATCTGGCGAATCGTCTCCTGGTCGGCTGAATCGAAACCGGTTCTGGGATGAAGAGCAACGTGCTGAGCGCAAAGGGCTGGCAACGACGCCAGCAGGAATGACAATAACAGCAAGCAGTTGTTGATCACGCGAGACCTCCCACAGTGTGCCTCGGGACAAAGGTCGACTTGCATTCGGATACGCTGGTTTTGATGCATCGGTTCCGTGGAAAGTTCAGGGTTCTTCACAAGCATCATAACTCGGAGTTAGAGATCAAGAGCACAATCAGAATCGCAATCGGGCGGAAAGTACGTGGTCACACAGTTTTTTTGAGAGTTCCCCGCCGGACTGGGCCTCGGATTTTCTAGTAGAATCAAGCCTCCTGTAAGCATCCTCTCTTGCAACCATGACAGACGTACGCCGCGGCCTCATCATCGTGAACACCGGACCGGGAAAAGGGAAGACGACTGCGGCCATGGGCACGGCTTTGCGGGCCGTGGGCCAGGGAATGCGGGTGTTGATGCTGCAATTCCTGAAAGGCTCATGGCACTACGGGGAACTGGACGCGGTAAAGGCTTTTGGCGACAAATTCGTGATGAAACAGATGGGACGCGGATTTGTGAAAGTGGGCGCCGTGAAGCCGGATCCGGAAGATGTGAAAATGGTGGAGGAAGCCTGGGCCGAAGGCGAAAAGGCGATCCAGTCCGGGGAATGGGATTTGGTAGTGCTGGATGAGATCAACTATGCGATCAGCTACGGCATGCTGGACCCCGCAGCAGTAGTCGAAAGCCTCAAGAAGAAGCCCGAAATGGTGCACGTCATCTTGACGGGAAGGAACGCACACCCCACAATTGTCGAGGCTGCCGATACGGTGACGGAAATGCGGCAAGTGAAGCACGCTTACGAAAAGGGCGTGATGGCGCAGAGAGGAATCGAGTATTGAAATTGAGCGATTTTGCAGTCGGGCGATTGAGCGATTGTTTCAAGCTTTCAGATTCGATTTTCAATCGCCAACTCACAAAATCACTCAATCACTAAATTCTTATGGCTTGGTTCAAACGTGAATCCGGGGAACTCGACACTTCGGGGCAGAAAACGGTCCGCACTGAAGGGCTATGGGTAAAGTGTGAGGGCTGCCGGCAGATCATCTGGAAAAAAGATCTGGAAGAGAATCTGAACGTTTGCCCGAAGTGCGAAAAGCATTTTCGCATCGACGCCCGAAAGCGCCTGGCCTTGCTGCTGGATGAGAATCAGTATGAGACGTTGGACGGAAATATTTCGTCCACCGACCCCCTCAAGTTTGTCGACCTGAAGCCCTACGCTTCGCGCCTGCGGCAGGCACAGCGGGACACCGGCTTGAAAGATGCCGTGATTAATGCGCAGGGTAAGTTATTTGGCCGACCCGTGATCGCCAGCGTGATGGAGTATGCCTTTATCGGCGGCAGCATGGGAGCCGTAGTCGGAGAGATGATTACGCGCGCGGTGGAGCGCGCATTGGACTCGAAAACGCCCCTGATTATAGTTTCCGCCTCAGGCGGAGCCCGGATGATGGAGGGTGTAGTTAGCCTGATGCAGTTGGCGAAGATATCGGCGGCGCTGGCTCGGCTGGATAAGGCGAAAGTTCCCTACATTTCTCTGCTGACGGATCCGACTACAGGCGGCGTGACTGCCTCGTTTGCCATGCTGGGCGACCTGAATATTGCCGAGCCTGGCGCGCTGATTGGCTTTGCCGGGCCACGCGTGATTGAGCAAACGATTCGGCAAAAACTTCCCGCTGGATTTCAGCGTAGCGAATTTCTGCTGGAGCATGGCATGCTGGATGCGGTAGTTCCTCGCAAAGAACTCAAACCTTATATTGCGCGGGCACTGGATTTCATGGTGGCGTGATGGGGTGCTCAGCTTCCCGCCTGTGAGGAACAATCGGAAGAGCGACCGGCTTTCAACTCGAAGCACAATCCTGTTTAAAAACGGGCGCCGGCTAATCTGCCAGCATCCATGCGGGCGAAAATAGGTATATTTGCTGAGACAAAACCCGCTAGCCATCTGAGTTTCCAACCCGGACCAAAGATCCTCAGATGGGCAACGGGTGTCTCCTTATCTGGAAGCATGTGCTTTGAAAGCACGGGTTTTGGAACCAGCTGTTCTACGTGCGACCTGGCCGAGTTCATCGGCGTTAAAGGCGTGGGTATCACCTTTGTCTGCAAACTCCACCGCAACTACATCGCCTGCTTCGCTATCAGCTGTCACGATGCCGACTCGTCCTCGAAATGAGGCCACCACGTTCTCTACATCTTTGACTTGTACTTTATCTCCAGTCTTCATATATCTCCTCTCAATCGGCCACCTTACTTAGACCAGCTTTGCGCTGGCCCTCGCATAGCTCAGGATGGTTGAGTAAAGTATACGTTTCCATTTCTGTTTCCCTGATCAGAACACTAGCAAGTCCTGATTGATTTCCAGGCCGGCATTCCCAAAATGGCCTTGGTAGCCTTGCGGGAAGTGATTCTGCCGGTCGTCAACAGCATGTCGCCAGCATGTATTGGCCAGTCCCTGCAGTTCCTTGGCTCGTCTGCTGTCTCGCCCTTGATCCTTGCGGGCTTAAGATGACTGGGGCTGCCGGTCGAATCCTCAAGGCGGTTTGATAATCTGAGGGGGAGAGAGACTCTAACGGAAAACGAACGACAAAGATCCTAAGACTTTGGCCACTTCCTACGAAACCGCAGTGACCCGGATGTTCGCGCTCGGTCATGAGCTGGCGCAAGCGCCTTCGCACAAGTTTGACTTGGCGCACATGCGGATGCTGTTGCAGGCGATGGATCATCCAGAGCGACGTTTCCCGGGCGTGCTAATTGCCGGCACGAATGGCAAAGGTTCGACGGCGGCGACTCTGGCTTCAATTCTGCAAACGTCGGGATTGAAAACCGGGCTATATACTTCGCCCCACCTGATTCGGATCAACGAACGGATACGGGTGAACGGCGTAGAAATCGGTGACGACGATTTTGCGTCTTTGCACGGCGAAGTGGATCGAGTTGCCGAAGGGCTGATTGAGCGGGGCGAATTGCCGTGGCATCCCAGTTTTTTCGAGATGATGACGGCGATCGCGTTCGCCCACTTCGCGAATGAGAAAGTCGAGTTGGCGGTGCTTGAAGTGGGCATGGGCGGACGGCTTGATGCTACCAACGTTGTGGAACCTCGGGTGAGCGTGATTACCGACATATCTCTGGACCATCAGAAATATCTGGGCGAGACGGTGGGCGAGATTGCGCGGGAGAAAGCGGGAATTATTCGTCCCGGCGGAGCGGTGGTGACGTTGCCGCAGCAGCCCGAGGCGAATGATGTAATCGGAAATACGATTCTGGAACTTGGGGCTCGCGCGGTGAATGCTGTTCCGTATGTGCCTCCGGTTTCACCGGGGAGTTCCGAATACCTGGTACCAAATGCCAACTCGGGCAAGTCCGGCTCTATTTACCGTTATCCGCTCCAAGTTCTCGGAGAGGAGATTTTGGTGGAGTCGCGGTTAGTGGGGCGGCATCAGTTGCGCAATATTGCGCTGGCCATCGCGGCGGCGGCAGAGCTGCATCAGCAAGGGTTCGGCGGCATCACTGCGCACAGCATCGAGAACGGAATCCGCGAGACGAATTGGCTGGGGCGCTTTCAGGTGATTCGAGCGCGACCGGGATGGCCGGAGATGGTGATCGATGTGGCGCATAATCCTGCGGGCGCGTGGGCATTGCGTTCCGCCCTTTCAGAGCACTATGAGGACCGTCCGCTGATTTTTGTTCTCGGAGCCATGCGGGATAAGGCAATCTCAGAAATGGCGGAGATTTTGTTTCCGCTGGCTGATCGGGTGATCGCGACCCGGCCGGAAAATCCGCGTGCGGCATCGCCGGAGGAGATTCAGCAGGCCGGGGCGCGAACTGGGGCGGAGATCGAACTCGTAGAAGATCCGCAACAGGCTCTGGAAAGAGCCCGAACGCTCGCACCCGCCGGCTCGGTGATTGTAATTACCGGCTCTATTTATTTGGTGGGCGAAGTGATGCGCAGTATGGGAAAACAAGTGTGAAGCCGCGTCACACGTCGGTTTTCCCCTAAAATAGAAGAGTGCAGGAAGCAAACTCACCCGTGGAAGTCGAACGTACGCCGCAACCGGCTGCCGAAGCCGAGCCTAGGCGAAGTCCGCATGCCATTCGCGGGAAGACCTACGGCTGGTTGAGCCGGTTGCGTTCGTATTTCATTCTCGATCTTTTGATCTGGTTTTATACGCTTCTCTTAGGATTGCTTGCTCTCCCTGGCGGGCTCTTCGACCGTAGTGGACGACGTTTGCATTGGTTTTCACAAGCCTGGTCGTGGCTCATCATGAAAACGATCCTGTCACCGGTTAAGGTCACCGGCCTCGACCGGATCGATACTTCGAAGACCCATGTCTACGCCGTGAATCATGCCTCGGCTATGGACATTCCGTTTCTTTACGTCCATCTGCCATTTCAATTCCGCATTGTCTTTAAGAAGGAATTATTGGTGTACCCGGTGGTGGGTTGGCAGCTGAAACGCTCGGGGCAAGTGTGCATCGATCAGCAGAAGCCGACCAATTCAATCGCTGCGATTCGTTCGGCGGTGAAGAGCCTGAAGTCGGGCATGCCGCTAGTCATTTTTCCGGAGGGCGGACGCACCCCGGATGGCGAGATCAAACCTTTTCTGCCAGGCGCCTTTTTCCTTGCCATTAAAGCCCAGGTGGATATCGTTCCGGTGGCTTTGATCGGAACCTATGAGCTTTTGCCGATGGATACGTATCACATCAAATGCCGCCCGCTGGAGATGCGTGTGGGCGAACCCATATCGACTGCGGGGCTGACAATGCGGGATTTGGAGGCGGTTTCGAAGAGGGTGAAGAAGGCGATGGAAGATCTGTACTACGAGCCATCCACGCTGTCGGCGTCTCCCTAACTGATGTAACTGTCTCGTCCTCGTCGTGTTTGTCATCCCGATTAAAGCGAGGGACGTTGGGGTTTGCTCATGGCAGCGGCACTCCCAGCAGATGCAAGAACCATGGTCCCTCGCTTTGCTCGGGATGACACCTTTTAGGGAGATGCTCAGCTCTGTCCTCTGCTCGGTTTGACCCTCCTGAATCCCTCCAATAAACTGAAAGACTCAGAACTCAAATTTTATGGCAGACAGTATTCATGTGAAGCTTCCGGACGGAAGCGTGAAGGATGTTCCCAAGGGGACGACCGCGCTTGATATAGCGAAGTCCATCAGTCCCCGGCTCGCCGACGCGGCGATAGTTGCGAAGACCAACGGTGACCTAATCGATCTGACCAAGCCCTTGGAAAAAGATACTGACCTGCGATTGCTCACCGAGAAAGACTCAGAGTCGCTCGAAGTTTACCGCCATTCGTCTGCCCATCTGCTGGCGGCAGCGGTGCTGGAACTTTTTCCGGAGACGAAACTCGGCCATGGGCCACCGACCGAGAGTGGATTCTTTTATGACTTCTACCGGCCAACTCCGTTTACGGCGGAAGATTTGGAGAAGATCGAGAAGAAGATGCAGGAATTGGTGCAGCAGAATATTCCTTATGCGCGCGAATTTCTGCCTCGCGATCAGGGGCTGGCGGAATTCAAAAAAGAAGGCGACTTCATGAAGTGCCATTTCATCGAGCAATTCACCAAGCCCGATGAAAAAATTTCTATCTACCGCACCGGCAAGTTCACCGACTTTTGCCGCGGTCCGCACATCCCCTCGACGGGGAAGATCAAGGCATTCAAGCTGTTCAATGTCGCCGGCGCTTACTGGCTGGGCGATGAGAAGAATCAGCAACTGCAGCGCATTTACGGAACTTCGTTTTTTTCGAAGAAAGATCTTGACGCGCACTTGCGGCAGCTGGAAGAAGCGAAGAAGCGCGACCATCGCGTGATCGGTCAGCAACTCGATTTGTTTTCGATTCAGGAACTGGCCGGCCCGGGGCTGATTTTCTGGCATCCCAAGGGCGGCATCATCCGCAAGCAGATGGAAGACTGGATGCGCGAGGAGTATTTGAAACGCGGCTACTCGCTGGTTTACACGCCGCATGTGGCGCGGCGGCAGCTGTTCTTCACTTCCGGGCACGAAGGCTACTACTCGCAGAACATGTTCGATGCCATGGAACTCGACGACGCCGAATATCGGCTGAAGCCGATGAATTGTCCGGGACACATTCTGATTTACAAAGACTCACTAAAGTCGTATCGCGATCTTCCGGTGCGGCTGGGTGAGTTGGGAACGGTTTATCGCTACGAGCGCTCGGGAGTGATGCACGGATTGTTGCGCGTGCGCGGATTCACGCAGGATGACTCGCACATCTTCTGCACGCCGGAGCAGGTTGAAGGTGAGATTACCGGCTGTCTCGACTTTGCCTTGGATGTGCTGAAGGATTTTGGCTTCGACCAGTTCCAGACTGAGCTTTCAACCTGGGATCCGAATGACCGGAAGAATTTTGTCGGCAGCGAAGAGCAGTGGATCCACGCTACCGAATCGCTCAAGAAGGTGCTGGAACGCCGGAAGATTGAATACAAGACCATCCCGGGCGAGGCGGCGTTTTACGGGCCGAAGATCGACATTAAGTTGGTGGATGCGATCGGGCGGTTGTGGCAGCTCTCGACGGTGCAGGTCGACTTCAACCTGCCGCAGCGCTTCGGCCTGGAGTATGTGGCGGAAGATGGTTCGCGCAAACAGCCGGTGATGGTGCATCGCGCGCTATTCGGATCGATCGAGCGATTCTTCGGAGTGCTGATCGAGCACTACGCGGGCGCGTTTCCAGTATGGCTGTCGCCGGTGCAGGTGGCGATGATTCCGATCAGCGAGCGGCATGCGGAGTATGCCAACAAAGTTGCGGATCAGCTTAAGGCCGTTGGCGTGCGAGTGCACGTCGATGCGCGCAATGAAAAGATGAACGCGAAGATTCGCGAGCATGCTATGCAGAAGGTGCCGTTCCTGCTGGTCGTTGGAGATAAAGAGGCTGAGGCCGGCAAGGTGAACGTGCGCACCCGTGGGAAAGAGAAGACTGAGGACATGGCTGCGGCTGAGTTCGTGGAGAAGATCAAGAAGTTGATTGCGGAGAAGAGCGCGGGGCTGTAAGCAAGACATTTCACCACAGAGGCGCAGAGACACAGAGAAAATCTCTTAGGTCTGTGATCAGTGGGCGAATCGCTGAGTTCGGGTTGCGCCTCCCGTCACTTGTGGGCCGCCGGGTTGTAACATGGTTCCCGTGCATTCGCTAGCGGAACGCGTGTTGGGGCATATTCGGCGGGAGGAATTGCTGCGGGCTGGAGAACGGGTTGGTGTCGCGGTTTCGAGTGGGATTGATTCTGTTGCGCTGTTTCGGCTGCTGCTTGAGTTGCGGAGTGAATTGGGCGTTGTGTTGTCGGTTGCTCATTTCAACCACAAGCTGCGCGGGACTGAGTCAGATGCGGATCAGGAGTTTGTCGAGGGACTGGCCCGCGAACACGGATTGGAATTTTATTGCGAGAGCGGCGATGTGGCGGCCCTTGCTACTAGGGAACATTCTGGAACGGAAGCGGCTGCGCGCGAATTGAGGTATGGATTTTTTGGCAGGCTGCTGGGGTCGGGGGAGAGTTTAGATGAAGACAGAAGTACCTCAGGGGCTGAAGCCCAAAATCCAGAAGGCCCTGATCGCAGCGCCGAAAGCGCGGCGCCACCCCAAGGCGAGGATCCTCAGGGGCTAAAGCCCGAATCAGCGAGGCAGTTTATCGGCACGACTGAAGTCGTGCCCTTCCCGAGCCCAGTTCGGGCAACGGCTGAAGTCGTGCTTCTTCCGAAATCTACTCCGGCAACGGCTGAAGCCGTGCCCTTTCAGAACCGCTTTCAAAAACCAGTTCCGAAAAGCCCTCTGGACAAGATCGTCACCGGGCACACGCTCGACGATCAGGCCGAGACGGTGCTCATGCGGTTGATCCGCGGTACGGGACTGCGTGGGCTTGGCGGAATCTATCCGCGCATCCTGATTGAACACGAGGAGGACGAAGGTCACGGCGAAATTGTGCGTCCGCTACTTGGAATTCGGCGGCGAGAATTGGAACAATACCTGGTAAATCTCAAGCAGCCGTGGCGGGAGGACTCAACCAACGCCGAGGGCAAGTTCACCCGTAACCGCGTGCGCCAACTGGTCGTGCCGCTGCTGGAGAGGGAGTTTAATCCGTCGGTGGTTGAAAATTTTGCCGAACTGGCGGAGATTGCCCGCGACGAAGAAGATTACTGGGACAATGAAGTCTCAGGCTGGTTAGGGACAGTCGTGCAGTGGTCGCGGCCGGAATGGGCGCGCGGGATTCCTGGCTTCGACCAAACCCAACCCGTGGAGCAGGTTTTGGTACAGATTCAGTCGCCGCGGAAACAACCTGACCCCGAGTTATTGGCACGCATCGAACAGCCCGGTCCGGCAGTCATGAATGCATCGGTGAGCCGGCCATGGCTGCTCACTGAAACGCGCGCTGTGCAGAGAAGAGTGGTGAAGGCCATCGGCGAACAGGCCGGGATTCCGCTGGAGTTCAAGCACGTCGAAGAAATTCTGCGATTTGCCTCGGAAGACGGTCCGTCAGGCAAAGAGTTGTCCCTGCCATTGGGATGGAAGCTTTTGCGCGAGCGGGAGGCGCTGGTTTTTGTGACTCCCGATCTTCGCCGCCAGGAGCGGATTCCGGACTACGAATACTCTCTGCCTGTGCCCGGGCGCACCGTCATTCCTGAACTCGGGGTAGTAATCGAAGCGTTGCTGGCCAATCCCGCCTCGCAACTTGCAGAGTATAATCAGCGAGACCTTCTCAGGGCAGAGCTGTTGCGCCAACCATTGTTCGTGCGGAACTGGCGGCCGGGAGACCGCTTTTGGCCGGCTCACACCAAAGCGCCCAAGAAAGTCAAAGAGCTGCTGCAGGAAAAACATGTGCCTCAACCGGAACGCAGGTTATGGCCGGTGGTGGTGAGCGGAGACGAAATCGTTTGGATGCGCGGATTTCCTGTGCCCGACCTGCTTCGTGCCCGTCCGGATCAGGAAGGTGTGCTGATCAAAGACATGACTGAGGAGAATGGAATTTAGGGTGGGTCTGGGGACATTTCCGAACAGGGGGTTCTCGTCCAGGGCGGCAACGACAGAAGAGGAGGCACGCGATTTCATGAGCGGGCAAAAACCCACACCACTTCGGCAGGTGATTGCGTCCGACCAGATCCAAAAGCGGGTAAAGGAACTGGGTCGCCAGATCTCCAGTGACTATCAAGGGCAAACGATTCAGGCTCTGGCCGTGCTGGAGAATGCGTTTATTTTCATGGCCGATCTGGTACGGGCGCTCGATGTTCCCGTGGTATGCCAGTTCATCAAGCCCAAGTACAGCAAGCAGGGAAATGGCGGCGGCGAGGTGATGGAGATCTTCTTCAGCCACGCACCCGACATTCGCGGCCAGCATATTCTTCTAGTCGAGGGCCTGGTGCACTCCGGAGTCACCAGCGAATTCCTCATGAACGACCTGCGCGCGCGAGGAGCGGCGTCGGTGAAACTTGTCACCCTCCTCGACCGTCAGTCCGCGCGCCGCGTGGCTCTGCAACCGGACTATTTCGGGTTTCTTGTAGATGAAGCTTTTCTGGTGGGCTACGGCCTGGGGGCGGTGGAGCAGATTAATCGCAATATCCCGTATTTGGCCGCAACTTCAAGTCATCAGATGACTTAGGTTACGCGAAGAACGGCGCGCCTTTTTCCTGAAGAAAATGTAGAATATGGGCTAACGGTCTAAGGGAATTTCTCTATCGAAATTGGCGGAGTGGCATCTAATCAAACGTAGGAGCCTCGGGAATTCGGATTTAACTATCGGCCCTCGGTTTCTTCAGGAGTTTCTTGGTGAATTCAACAGTTAAAACCGTAGTGTTCTGGGTGGTAATCGGGCTCTCAGCCCTCCTTTTGTGGACCGTGATTCAGCAGGGCCGCAGCGGACAGAAGGATACCGAGGTGAATTTCTCCCAATTCATGTCTGACGTGGATCAGGGGAACGTGCACGAAGTCACGGTAGACGGCATGCAGCTGCGCGGGAAGCATCGCGACGGCTCTGCCTTCCATACCACCGTCCCGGCAAATTATCCAGAGATGATTAAGTCGCTCCATGACAAGGGCGTTTCGATGACCTTCCGTGACGCCAACAGCGGCAGCTGGCCGCTGCAATTGCTGGGGACGTGGGCTCCGCTGATTCTTCTGGGCGCGCTGTGGTTCTTCATGATCCGCCAGATGCAGACCGGCGGCAATAAAGCGCTTTCCTTCGGCAAGAGCCGGGCTCGTCTGCTCTCGATGCAGCAGAAGAAAGTCACGTTCAAAGACGTGGCGGGCGTGGAAGAGGCCAAAGAAGAGCTCCGCGAGATTATCGAGTTTTTGCGCGAAGCCCAGAAGTTCCAGAAGCTTGGCGGCAGAATTCCCAAGGGAGTGCTCTTGGTTGGGCCTCCAGGAACCGGCAAGACCTTGTTGGCGAGAGCGGTTGCGGGCGAAGCCAACGTTCCGTTCTTCTCCATCTCGGGTTCCGATTTCGTAGAAATGTTCGTAGGCGTTGGCGCCAGCCGTGTACGCGATCTGTTCGAGCAGGGCAAGAAGAATGCTCCCTGCATTATCTTTATCGACGAAATTGATGCTGTGGGACGGCATCGCGGAGCTGGTCTCGGTGGTGGTCACGATGAGCGCGAGCAGACGCTGAACCAGTTGCTGGTCGAGATGGACGGTTTCGAATCGAACGAAGGCGTCATCTTGATGGCGGCGACGAACCGGCCTGACGTGCTCGATCCTGCGCTGCTGCGCCCAGGACGCTTTGACCGACGCGTGGTAGTCAGCCGTCCCGATGTGCGCGGACGGGAAGAGATTTTGCGCGTACACACTCGCAAGATTCCTCTGGCTGAGGATGTCGAACTTTCGGTGCTGGCTCGCGGTACGCCCGGATTTTCCGGAGCTGACCTGGCCAACATGGTGAACGAAGCTGCCTTGGCTGCGGCCCGGCAAAATCGCAAGGCAGTGCTGATGTTCGACTTTGAGGTCGCCAAGGATAAAGTTCTGATGGGCGTAGAGCGCAAGTCGCTGATTCTTTCTGACGAGGAAAAGAAAGTGACGGCATACCACGAGGCGGGCCACGCGTTGGTAGCGGCTAAGTTGCCGGGTTCCGATCCGGTGCACAAAGTCACGATTATCCCGCGCGGGATGGCGCTCGGCGTGACCATGCAGTTGCCGGTCGATGATCGGCATAACTACACCAAGGAATACTTGAAGACCGACCTGGCGATTCTTATGGGCGGCCGTTTGGCTGAGGAAATCTTCCTGAACCAGATGAGCACTGGCGCGGGCAACGACATTGAGCGGGCCACGGAAATGGCGCGCAAGATGGTCTGCGAGTGGGGCATGAGCGATCTTGGCCCCCTCACCTTCGGCAAGAAAGAAGAGCAGATCTTCCTGGGCCGCGAGATCAGCCAGCACCGCGATTACAGCGAAGACACAGCCATCAAGATCGATGGCGAGGTCCGCAAGCTGGTAAATTTCGGCTACGAAACCGCGAAGAGCATCCTGGAGGGCAATCGCGATACCTTGCAGAAAATCGCGGCGGCTTTGCTGGAGCGGGAAGTGCTCGATGCCTCCGAAGTGATGATGCTAGTGGAGGGCAAAGAATTGCCTCCGATGAAGTCTCCTTCCAAGCCTGACGACGGCGTACAGCAAGTGCTGAAGCCGGAACCGGGACGCGGCATCGTGAAGGGCGGAGAAAGCCCGGCGCGAGCTTAGACTGATTCGTTAGTGATCAAAATTATAAGGGCGGCCTGATGGCCGCCCTCTTTATTTATCCGGCCTCTTTATCCGTTGACCGTACTCATCATGTGCTCGGGGTAGCGCAGTCCGGCAGCGGCTCCGGTGGGGAAGATTTCGTCGATTCGCTGCAGATCCTTCGCAGTCAGCTTCACCTCGAGCGCTGCGACATTCTCTTCCAGATACTTCCGGCGTTTCGTGCCCGGTATCGGAACGATGTTCTTATCCTGCGCCAGCGCCCATGCCAGCGCTAATTGCGAAGGCTTGCAGCCTTTCTCCTTCGCAATTTCCTCCACCCGACGCACCAGATCGAGATTCTTCTGAAAGTTCTCACCTTGAAACCGCGGCGAGAATCGCCGGTAGTCGTCTGCCGAGAGGTCTTCGAAGCGAGTGAACTGTCCGGTCAGAAAACCGCGTCCTAGCGGACTGTAAGCGACAAAGCCGACGCCGAGTTCGCGGCAGGCAGGCAGGATTTCCTCCTCTGGCTCGCGGCTCCAGAGTGAATATTCGGTTTGCAGCGCAGTGATGGGATGCACCTTTACCGCGCGGCGCAGAGTTTGCGGCGAGGCCTCGGAAAGCCCGATGTGGCGGATTTTCCCTTCCTTTATAAGTTGCGACATGGTGGCGACCGTTGCTTCAATCGGCGTATTCGGATCGACACGATGCTGATAATACAGATCAATCGTTTCCACTCCCAGCCGCTTCAAACTTCCTTCGCAAGATCGACGGATGTAGTCAGGCTTACCATTAACGCCGCGCACGGTTGGGTTCGCAGGATCGCGAACGATGCCGAATTTCGTAGCCAATACCACTTTGTCGCGCTTGCCCTTGATGGCGCGGCCCACCAGTTCTTCATTCTTATAGGGGCCGTACATATCCGCCGTATCGAGAAAAGTGACGCCCAGATCGATAGCGCGGTGAATAGTGGCGATAGACTCGTCGTCATCGCGGCCACCGTAAAACTCCGACATTCCCATGCAGCCGAGGCCGATAGCTGAGACTTTCAGACCACTGCGTCCAAGTTCGCGAAATTGCATAATAATTCCTTTCAGAAAAGTGCTGGAATGGTGAATCTACTCACTAGATGCGGATGAGTGGCTTGTGGGATTCAGTGACATTTCCGATGTGGTAGGCGGGAATTCCGGCGGTTTGCAGGTCGAGCACAAGCTGTTTGCCATCGAGCTCGGCAATTGAAATGAGAAGTCCACCCGCGGTTTGCGGATCGAACAGCAAAGTCTTCAATTCCGAGCTGATCGGCGATTCATATCCAACTGTGCACTCGGCGAAGTCGCGGTTCGCCTTCAGGCCGCCCGGCACATAACCCGCACGAATGCACTCAATCGCTCCGGGCAGAACCGGAATTTCGTTCGGAAAAAATCGCAGCCCAACGCCGCTTGCCAGTGCCATCTCACGGGCGTGACCAATCAGGCCGAAGCCGGTAACGTCAGTCATGGCGTGCACGCGAAATTGTTTCTCCACAATCAGTTCCGCAGCTTGTTTGTTCAACGTTGTCATCGACTGAACCGCTGCGTCGATCCAAGCTTGTTCAGCCTTTCTATTCTTGATCGCCGTGGCGATCACGCCGGTGCCCAGCGGCTTGGTAAGAATGAGCATGTCCCCCGGCTTGGCACCTTGATTGGCCAGAATCTTCTTGGGATGAACCATCCCGGTGACTGCATAGCCAAACTTGGTTTCGTCATCGCGAATGCTATGCCCGCCGATCACCGTGCAACCGGCTTCGACCATCTTCGAAAGTCCACCGGCCAGGATTTGCTCAAGAATTCCGAGATCCGCTTTCTCGGGAAAGCACACCAGCGCGAGCGCAGTGAGCGGCTTTCCGCCCATGGCGTATATATCGCTGAGCGAATTCACAGCGGCGATCTGACCAAAAACATAGGGATCATCAACGATCGGAGTAAAAAAATCGACCGTCTGCACCAGCGCCTGATCGGGCGCGATTTGATACACTCCGGCGTCGTCGGCATGATCGAAGCCGACTAGAACATTCGGGTCGTGTTGCCGGGCTAATTTCCCAAGCACCGTGTCCAGCGCCGCCGGACTCAGCTTGGACGCTCAACCCGCGGCTTTTACCGACTCCGTAAGGCGGAATGGTTTCGTTTCGGCCATGGGTCATTGTACTGAGTTGCGATTACGGAACAGGTGAGAGGATCACTTCACAGCCACATCAGTGACGTGAATGTCAGGATACTGCCGATTCCACTGCGCGGAAATACCCTCAAAAGTCAGTCGAAAGGGTTTGCTCTGCCCTGGGCCAAGGGGGGAGACCATGAGGTCCACGGCTTCCGGATAAGGTCCGCTGGTTTTCAGGACCTGCAGGGGAACATCTTCTCGCTGGGCGATCTGTCCCATGTCATCCTTGAATTGCACTTCAACTACTACATGCGTGACCGTTTTGTCGCCCGCATTGGTAATGGTTCCGTCGACGTAACTGACGGTTGCCCCCACAAAATTCTCCGCGGCGCTCATTTTGAAATCGGACAGCTTTAAGTTCGCGGCATAAGGGGGCGGTCCGGATGGGCCCTTAGGCTGGCCGCGCAAAAGAAACGCCGCAACGAGGGCAACAACAATGACGGCGGCTACTGCGATGGCGATAATACGTCGGCTGGAATCAGGCTCTTCCGTTACTGGAGTTGGCTGGATCAGGCCGCCCATGAACGGATTGTAGATGGTTGAGTTTCTATTGTCGATTTGACCGAGAGTATATCGGAATTCAGAACCGCTACTCTCCGCCCACGGTTAACCCGTCAACTCGAAGCGTCGGCGAGGCCACCGATCCACGGAACTCGAGATCGTTTGCGATCTCGGAGATGTTGAAGAAAATTTCTTTTAAATTTCCCGCCACCGTGATTTCTTCGACCGGATAGGCGAACTCGCCGCCGGAAATCCACAATCCCGAAGCGCCCCGCGAATAATCGCCCGTCACCAGGTTCGCGCCATGACCCAGAAATTCCGTTACGTAAAGACCCTCTTTGATTTCAGAAATCAATTCCTTCGGCGTTCTCGTCCCCGGCTGCAAAAAATAATTGCCGGGGCCAATGCCCGGCGTACCCGCGAGCCCGCGAGAAGCGTTGCCGGTTGTCTTGAGCCCGAGTTTCTTGGCCGTGTAAGTGTTCAAAAGATAGGAGCTCAACAAGCCTCGCTCAATTACCACCGTTCGCCGCGTGGGCACACCTTCGCCGTCGAACGGGCTGGTGCCGAAGCCGCCGGGGATGGTTCCGTCGTCGATAATGGTGACGTTGTCGCCGGCCACTTTTTGTCCCAGCTTGCCCGCGAGAAACGAAGCGCCGCGGTAAACCGAGTCGCCGTTAACTCCCTCGAAGATGTGTTCGAGAATCGACGTCGCAACCATGGGATCGAAGATGATCGGGACTTGCGCGGTCTTCGCCTTGCGCGCGCCTAAACGACGCAACGTGCGCTCGGCCGCAACTTTACCTACCTGCTCGGGCGATTCAAGTTTAGACAGCGTGCGCGCCACCGAGAACCAGTAATCGCGCTGCATGGCACCGTCAGCAGTTTGCGCAATCGGCACGGCCGCCACGGAGCAGTAAGACCGGCGATATTCGCCAACGAATCCATGCGAGTTGGCTAGAACTTTGTGGCCAGTCGCAGCATCGAACGATCCGCCTTCAGAATTCTTGATGCGCGGGTCGAAGTCGAGCGCGGCTTTTTCGGCGCGGCGCGCGTAATCGATGCGATCGGAACCGGCCAGCGAATAAACATCTTCGTGATAAAGATCGAGGTCGTTTGTGAGTTGGCCCAGTTGCGCCGGGTCAGGGATTCCGCCGAAGGGATCTTCGGAAGTGATCTTCGAAAGCTCCAGAGCGGACTTCACCATGCGGTCGAGGCTGGCGCGGGAGAAATCGCTTGAGTAGGTGCTGGCCGCGCGCTGGCCGTTGAATACGCGGACGCCGATGGATCGCGATCCGGATTCTTTCAGCGTTTCGACCTGGCCGAGGCGGACCAGCGTGGAGAATTCATCGCCTTCGCGGACTACGCATTCGGCGGCAGTTGCGCCGCCGTTCATGGCGCGGCGGACGATGTCCTGGGCGAGGGAGCGTAGGTCGGTTTCTAACTTCGGGTTTCCAGTTTCTAGTTGGGTTGAAGGCATAAGTCCTGATTTATCTTATCCCAAATGAATGGGTTGGTTTTTCTCTACGCGGTTCGGTTGACGACAAGTCAGCTTTCCACAATCAATTAATTGCTTATAATGCAAATATGCATTACAATTGTTCAACAGGTGAATACATGACTACTTTGACGGTGACCGCTCGGGGGCAAGTTACGTTTCGGAAGGAGGTTTTACAACATCTCGGCATCAAACCCGGCGAAAAGATTGCGTTGGATCTCCTGCCCGACGGCCGGGGCGTGATCCGGGCGGCACGTCCGACGGGAAGGATCCAGGACTTCTTTGGTGTGCTTGCCGGCAAGACGAAGAAGGTGGCCACCATCGAAGAGATGAATGACGCCGCAGCTCGCGGCTGGTCTGGAAAGAAATGACGGGCAAGAAGTGAAAATCGCGGTGGACACGAATGTTCTGGTGCGGGCGGCTGTGCGTGACGACGTCGAGCAGGCCGATACAGCCACGAAACTGATGGCCCGAGCCAAAATGGTCGCCATTGCGGTTCCCTCCCTGTGCGAGTTTGTTTGGGTTCTGCGTAGCGTTTATCGCTTTCAGTCAGCGGATATAGCCAAGGCAATTCGTACTTTGCTTACAGCGGAAAATGTGGAGACGAACCGAGCGGCAATTGACGCTGGCCTAGCCGTACTCGACGCGGGCGGGGATTTTGCCGACGGCGTGATTGCTTACGAGGGCAGATGGCTCGGCGCGGAGACGTTCGTTTCGTTCGATAAAAAGGCGGTTGAGATGCTCTCCTTGGCTGGGGTATCGGCGCGTCTGTTATAGACGGCAGCCAGAAATCGCTGCTGGTGGGCCAGTTTCAATTTGATCCGTACATTCCGAGACCAAACCCAACAAAATAAATCACGACCGCCGAGAGCAACACTGCACCAAAGTTGCGCAGCGCGCGATCAACGCGGCTTTTCGGCTCGCCATTCTTAGGAGACAAACCACTGCGCCACAAATAGGCAGCGCCTGATGCAAAGAGCAAGAGTCGAAACCACCCAACAACATTTGTGTTAATTGTCACGTCGCAATCTCATCCGACTTGCGATCCAATACAGCCCACAAAACGAATTTCCCTGTGTCTCTGTGACTCTGTGGTGAAAAAGAAGTTCACTGCATAAACCCGCCGGGATCTTTTTTCGCGGTGCCACCCACGGTCAGGCGATCAATCTTGATCGTCGGAATGCCCACGCCTACCGGCACAGCTTGTCCATCTTTGCCGCAAGTGCCAACGCCCTCATCAAGTTTCAAATCATTGCCGACCATCGACACGCGCGTGAGAACATCCGGGCCGTTCCCGATCAGCGTTGCCCCTTTGATCGGCGCGGTGATCTGGCCGTCTTCGATCATGTAGGCCTCTGAAGCTCCGAACACGAACTTGCCGTTGGTAATGTCGACCTGGCCTCCGCCGAAGTTGACGGCGTAGATGCCGCGCTTCACCGAGCGAATGATATCTTCTGGATTATCCTGGCCTGCCAGCATGTAGGTGTTGGTCATGCGCGGCATGGGGATATGTTCGTAGCTCTCGCGGCGACCGTTGCCGGTATCGGCGATGCCCATCAGGCGCGCGGAAAGCTTGTCGCTTAGGTAGCCTTTGAGAATTCCTTTTTCAATGAGAACGGTTTCCTGCGTGGGTTCGCCTTCGTCATCGACGTTGAGCGATCCTCGGCGCCAGGGCATAGTGCCGTTATCGATGACGGTGCAGCCTTCGCTGGCGACGCGTTTGCCAATGAGACCCGCAAACGCAGAAGTTTTTTTGCGATTGAAATCGGCTTCCAGTCCGTGTCCAACAGCCTCATGAAGAAGGACGCCAGGCCATCCAGGGCCAAGCACGACTGCCATTTCT
>Ga0209422_1000056_pt1 | contig 25241 bp, 20 predicted proteins | sample BlaSpr_A8_OM2_M3_FD_187983 | JGI IMG/M metagenome (GOLD analysis project Ga0209422, IMG submission 187983) | Forest soil microbial communities from Thunder Bay, Ontario, Canada - Black Spruce, Ontario site 2_A8_OM2_M3 (SPAdes) (version 2) | ecosystem: Environmental > Terrestrial > Soil > Boreal... | reverse complement strand
GGTGGGTCCTACATTTTCTTGCGCGAATGTTTCGGGCGAAAGCGTTGGGGTCACATGCTGGCATGGATTTTTGTTTGGCAGTTTCTGTTCAGCGGCACTCTGGAGATTGCCACGAGCAGCATCGGCATGGCCGAATACACTGGCTTTTTGTGGCCAAAGCTTTTTGCCTACCGCTGGGGAATCAAATTATTGGCGTCGGCGATCACCGGCGTTGCGGTGCTGGCTCTCTATCGCAAGATTCAGGACATCGCTCGGCTGATGCTGGTGCTTTGGGTTGGAATGCTGCTCACTGCCGCATGGGTAATTGTGGCTGGCATGACCCACATGGACACAAAGCTCTTGTTTAGTTTTCCTCCCGGTGCCTGGAGCATAGGAATTCCGTTCATCCTTGGCCTTGGCAACGGCACCATGCTCGTGATGTTCAACTTTCTCGGCTACTACCAGGTTTGTTATCTGGGTGACGAGGTGAAGCAGCCGCAGCGAGTGATTCCTCTGGCCGTAATCTTTTCAATAATTGTCGTCGCCGCCATCGACTTCTTGATCTCGATTAGTTTCACCGGCGTCGTGCCTTGGCGCGAGATGATCAAGCCGGACTCGATGGCATTTAACGCGATTGGATCGGTTTACATGCACCGGTTGTACGGGCATTGGGCGTCGGTGTTGATGACTATCATGGTCGAGATAACGGCTTTCGCCGCAACTTACGCAATGATGCTCGGCTATTCGCGTATTCCGTACGCCGCAGCGCTCGATGGCGCGTTTTTCCGGTGGTTCGGAGCATTACATCCTACACGCCGTTTCCCGCACCGGGCATTGTTGCTCGTCGGTTTTCTCTGCATTATTGCGTGCTTCTTTGATCTGGTTCAGATCATTACCGCATTGATGTTGGCACGCATCCTCTCCATGTTTATCGCTCAGATCATTGGATTGTTGCTGTATCGAAAGTATCAACCGGAAGCTCCGCGGCCCTTCCGAATGTGGCTTTATCCGCTGCCGGCAGTGCTCGCCCTTTGCGGCTGGGTAGGAGTTTTCATCACACCTGCGTTGCAGCCCCACGGTTGGCAGTTTATGGCGTACGCTCTCGGAACCGTTGTCTTGGGATTCGCTGCGTACCTCTTGCTGGCAAGGAAAAAGAAAGAGTGGCCGTTTCTGCCGCCCGATACGATGCCTCCAGCTGCGAATCCCTTGCTGGGGATAGAGCCGACTCTATAGTTCTGATTGGTAGCAGTACAGTTTAGCGAGGCGAACCGAGAATGCCACAAAAGCTTACTACCGCCCAGGCCATCATTCGATTTCTCACGATGCAATATGTCGCCCGCGACGGAAAGGAACAGCGGTTCTTCGCAGGCTGCTTTGGCATCTTTGGTCACGGTAATGTTGCCGGCATCGGCCAGGCATTGCATCAAATTCCAGAGTTTCCTTACTACCTTTGCCGCAATGAGCAGGCGATGGTCCACACCGCGGCTGCGTTTGCCAAAATGAGCAACCGGTTGCGTACCTTGGTCTGTACAAGTTCGGTGGGACCCGGAGCAACCAACATGTTGACTGGAGCTGCGGGAGCGACCATCAATCGTTTGCCGGTTTTGCTATTGCCGGGCGATATTTTTGCCCGGCGCAACGTGGCGCCCGTCTTGCAGCAATTGGAGTCGTCATCGACGCAGGATATCTCGGTGAACGATTGTTTTCGCCCGGTGTCGCGTTATTGGGATCGGATTCAAAGGCCGGAACAAATTTTGACTTCTCTGCCGGAAGCCATGCGCGTGCTGACTTCTCCAGCAGAGACGGGAGCGGTCACATTGGCATTGCCACAGGATGTGCAAGCCCAAGCCTTCGATTTCCCAGATGAGTTTTTCGAACAACGCACATGGATTGTGCCTCGTTCCAGACCGGATGCTGAATTGCTCGCGAGGGCAGTGCTGCGCATCCGAAGTGCAAAGAGGCCGCTGATCACTGCAGGGGGCGGAGTGATTTATTCGGAAGCCACGGAAGCGCTGGCGGCATTCGCCTCCCAGACCGGCATTCCTGTCGCAGAAACGCAGGCGGGAAAAGGCTCGCTTTGTTTTGATCATCCGCAGTGTGTAGGAGCCATGGGCGTGACGGGCACGCTGGCGGCGAATCGTCTCGCTGCGAAGGCGGACTTGATCATCGGAATCGGAACTCGCTACAGCGATTTCACGACGGCGTCGGTTACGGCGTTTCAAAATCCGGTGGTGCAATTCATTAACGTCAATGTCGCGGAGATGGATGCTTTCAAGCGATCGGCTCTGCCTCTGGTCGGAGACGCGCGAGTCATCATCGAAGAACTCCACCGTGCTCTAAAAAACCACAAAATCGATAATGACTACCTTAGTGAAATTGCACGCTTGCGGGCTGAATGGGATGCGGAGGTGGATCGCATCTACAGCCGTCGCATCGGACCTCCGTTGAGCCAGGGCGAAGTCATTGGTGCGCTTAACTCGCTCCTCGGTCCGAAGGATGTCATTGTCTGTGCGGCTGGAAGTTTGCCCGGCGACCTGCATAAGTTGTGGCGTACGCGCGATCCTAAGGGCTACCACATGGAATATGGCTACTCCTGCATGGGATATGAAATTGCCGGAGGGCTGGGAGTTAAGATGGCGGACCCGAGTCGCGAAGTTTACGTCCTGATCGGCGACGGTTCTTATTTAATGATGGCGCAGGAAATTGTCACAGCGTTGCAAGAGCACATCAAGATCAACATTATTCTGTTGGATAACCACGGATTCTCCAGCATCGGCGGGCTGAGTCGAGCCTGTGGAAGCGAGGGCTTTGGAACCGAATACCGCTTCCGCGCGAACGGTCTGACCGGAGCATTGATTCCTGTCGATTTCTCGGCTAACGCTGCCAGCCTGGGAGCTCGCTGCAGGGTGGCGAAAACACTGGATGATCTGACGCAAGCCATTGAGCAAACCAAGAAAGAAAGCTCAACTTCTGTCATTGTCGTGGAAACAAATTATCATGATCGCTTACCTGGATACGAATCTTGGTGGGACGTACCTATCGCGGAAGTGTCACAAGAGGAATCCGTGCGCCAAGCTTATCTGAGACACAAAAAGGCCAGGGAAAACGAAAGATACTTTTGGCCTGTCCGATAGATCTGTGTCAACGAGGACGCAGGCGCATCATTTGGCAGCCGCCTCGTTGAAATTCGTAGGACACGGTTTCGAGCGATACTTTCCAGCCGTTCCGAAAATGATCCGTGATTGTAGATGCTTCTCGCAGCAAGATAAGAAATGGTGGAGGCGGCGGGAGTCGAACCTTTCATCCCCATTTAGATTCTGTACCTTACTGATTCTACAAACGGACGAAAGTGCCAAAAGGCCTACATAAGCCTGCCCATCGTACAATTATCGTACAAATTTGCTCGCTGAAAAGCGGGGCTTTCAGAAAAAGTTCTTGCGAAGCTTTTGCATTCGGTGTGCTGCTAAGCCTGTCAGGCGGCTTCTATCTTGCCTTAGCTGTGAATAGACTTACCGCCCTTCTTGCCCTTGCAACTTTGCTTTCTTACCTTCTCGTCTACACCCCTCTGAAGCGCAAGACTCCACTATGCACGCTTTATGGTCCGGTCACGCGCTAGCCGTGCAAAGGGACGGCGTCCGCAGCGTATTCGAAATAGTGCTCCGCGTTCAGATCGGCCTCTGAAGTGGAAGCAATCGAACTCCTAACCTTGCTCGTGGAACGTTACGAGCAGGAGCATTACTCTAAATTCCTGCGGCTGATCCGGCTTCAGTCGTGCGGTTTCTCATTGAACAGCAGAATCTCACGCAACGTGACCTGATCCCTCAATTTGGTTCGGAGAGTGCGGTCTCGATGTTCTTGGCAGGGCAACGGAATCTCACCATAGAACAAGTCCGGAAATTGAGCACTCGGTTCAAAGTTCCCGCTGATGTTTTCATCCCAAAGGGCGCCGTAGGAGCAAGAGCTTAATACAACAAATGGTGCCTTCGACTCTGAAACCGGCGATGCCCAACCGCCTATTGTCGAATGGATTTTGTTATTCTTCCGGACTAGCTCGTGCCGATACCCGGTTCCCGTCAATCACGCTGGAACCATACTGCCCGCGAGCGGTGAATCGTGCTACATCCTCGACACTCATCGGCCGAATGGATCGAAATACCTGCACCTCTTGTTCACGCACCGAATCCGCATCAAACGTTAACGGCGGCCCATGGCAGCCAGCGCCAGCAACTGAAGCAGCTGGTTCGCTACCTCCCATTTTGTTACGAAATCCGAACACGACCGGAAAATGTGACTTCGGTAAGTAGAAGTTACTTGTCGCCTGTGGCACGCTTGCGGCAAGTCTATTGCAGTGAGTGTCTATGTCTTGTAAGTCCCATCAGCCAGTTACTGGCACGATTTTAATCGCGGATGACCAAGCCGCCAATCGCGAGTTGCTAGAGGAATTGCTTACCGCGGAGGGATTCAAGGTGGCGAGTGTCTCAACCGGCGCAGCCGTTTTGGAGCAGTTGGCCATCGTGCCAATCGATCTAGTGCTCCTTGACGTGATGATGCCCCATCTCACAGGTTTTGCAGTCTGCGAGAAAATCAAGGCGAATCCCGAGACCTATTTGATCCCGGTAGTTCTGATCACAGCCCTGTCTGACAAACAAGACCGCATAGAAGGGATTAAAGCCGGTGCAGATGACTTCCTAACCCGTCCTGTAGACCGCACAGAGTTACTGGCCCGCGTACGCTCGCTCCTCACCCTTAAGCTCCGTACCGATGAGCTCGAGCGCGCCGAATCCGTCTTGTTCACCCTTGCCCGCAGCATCGAAGGGAAAGACCCCTACACGCACGGTCATTGCGAACGCTTGGCGGAGTATTCGGCTTCTCTGGGAGAACATCTCAAACTTTCGGAAGACCATGTTACTTCTCTCCGACGCGCCGGCGTGGTTCACGACATCGGAAAGATCGCGATACCTGATTCGATTATCTTGAAGCCGAGCAGCCTTTCCCCCGACGAATGGAAACTCATGCGGGAGCATCCTGTGGTGGGGGAGCGTATCTGTGCCCCGTTGAAGTCTTTTCGCTCAGTATTGCCCATCATTCGCCACCACCACGAAAAATTTGACGGCTCCGGATATCCAGATGGCCTTGCTGGAGAGGCGATACCGATCACTGCCAGAGTGTTGCAAATCGTTGATGTGTACGACGCGCTTACTACAATAAGGCCGTATAAGCCTGCCTTCTCCATCACCGATGCATTGCAGACCATGAAGATGGAAGTAGCCAAGGGATGGTGGGACCCGCACATCTTCAGCCTGTTCGAGCAGTTTGTCAGAAGCGGTACAGCCGATTTTCTTTCCCGTGGCGCGGGGGCCGGTTCGAACAGTTAGGACATCCCTTCGAAGGATGAGACCGAGTCATGAATCTACGGTTAAGCCTCGTTACTGACGCCAGAAAGGACGCTGCTGGGGCGTCAGCCGAAGCGCGCACGAGTCGCGTGATGATATTTTTGCCGCGCGTCGTTCTTCTCGCATTTCTGCTCGCCGGATTGGTCAACCAGAGTTTCGCTGCTCCGCAAGAAGAGCAGGCGAATGGCGCGCCGCTAAAACAATTGAGTTTGGCAGAACTCGGCAATGTGGAAGTGACCACAGCCTCGAAAGAGCCGGAGAAGATCTCGAAGACCCCGGCGGCAATTTTCGTTCTCACTCAGGATGACATTCGCCGTTCCGGGGCCACCAGCATTCCGGATGTGCTGCGTCTTGTTCCGGGAGTGGAGGTAGCACGAATCAACTCCAATCAGTGGTCTGTGAACATTCGCGGCCTTGGGAGTGGTTTCTCAAAATCAGTGTTGGTATTGATCGACGGCCGAAGCGTCTATACGCCGCTCTATGCGGGTGTGTACTGGGATGTACAGAATGTGTTGCTCGAGGATGTCGAGCGTATCGAAGTGATCCGGGGTCCCGGGGGAACGATCTGGGGATCGAACGCGGTCAATGGCGTGATCAACATTATTACTAAGAATGCTAAGGATACTCGCGGAACCTACGCATCCACCAGGGCCGGAAATGTCGATCAAAGCCAAAGCGGAATTCGTTACGGCGGCGCGCATGGAAACAATCTTAACTATCGAGCCTACGCCATGGGATTTGGCCAAAATCCGGAATTCCACTCCGGGGGCGGTAACTATGACGCCTGGCAACTAGGGCAAGCGGGTTTCCGAACTGACTCCCACCTGACAGACCACGATACCCTCACGGTTCAGGGCGATCTTTATAAGGGAAACGTGGGGCAACAAGTGGGCATCGCCTATTATTCGCCACCTTCTCAAGTAACCGTAAACGCAACGCAAGACGTATCGGGCGGCAATCTCTTGGGACGCTGGCGCCATGAACTCAGCAACACATCTGACGTCCAAGTCCAGGCGTATTATGACAGGACATATCGTATTGGACCGCTATTAGGAGAAGCTCGCAACACCTTTGACATTGACTTGATTCACCACTTCGTCCTCAAGGAGCGAAATGAAGTTATCTGGGGGCTTGGAGCTCGATGGAGTCCCAGCGATTTCATCCAGACTGTCGCTACCCTCAACTTTCTGCCGCATCACCAAGACGACAACATTTACAGCGCGTTCGTGCAGGACCAGATCGCGATCGTACAAAATAAACTCTGGTTGACCCTGGGGTCGAAGTTTGAACACAACATCTTCACTGGTTGGGAGGCCGAACCCAGCGGTCGCGTGTTGTGGACTCCGACTTCCCACCAGACGTTTTGGGCAGCCGTGACACGCGCGGTGCGCACACCTTCCCGTATTGATGAGGACCTGCAACTGACCGCGCTGGTACAGGCAACCCCTCCAGTGTTTGCTTGTATTTGCGATAACGGCCAAGTCTCTTCGGAAACGCTGCTCGGCTACGAAGCCGGATATCGCAAGCTGGTGACGTCTAGCTTTTACGTGGACGTTGCAGCTTTTCATAATAAGTACAACGACCTCGTAAGTTATGGGGACGAGTCGATTTCGATCGTGGCATCGCCGCCTCCCCCCTACACTCTCATTTCACTCTCGGCTGTCAACGGCATCATGGGATCCACCGACGGGGGCGAAATCTCGCCAGACTGGAAAGTGACCCATTGGATGGATTTCAAGGCCACATATTCCTATGTGAGCCTGAATTTTCTGGATAAACCGACCCACACGAAAACCAGTCAGGTGTCTTCCTACGAGGGATCCAGTCCGCACAATGAGGCAACTGCACAGCTTCTGTTCCATCCGCACAAAGGACTTGAGTTCGATCCTAGTTATCGTTATGTGGGTGCCCTGCCGGCCCTAGGCGTGAATGCTTATCACACAGTAGATGCCCGGCTGGGTTGGCACTTTGCAAAGGAGTATGAGCTGTCCGTGACTGGACAGAATTTGTTCCAGCCCCGTCATGCCGAGTTCAGCCCTGTGCTCGTCGAGAGGAGCGCTTACGCGCAGATCACGTGGAGACAGACTGCGGATTGATATCAATGAAATATCTTCATGGTATAGACCGTGTGCGCCCCGTTCCGCGTGATCAAGCGAGGTGGCCTGTTCTTCGCCTCCGTCCGTTGCTCACAGCTGTAGCTGCAGCATGGGCTTTCCTTGCTATTCCTGCCCTGCAGGCGCAGAATCCGAGACCCACTGACTACGAAGTGAAAGCCGCCTACCTCTATAACTTTGGCCGATTCATCGAATGGCCGGGGAAGGTTGCGGCAGCCCAAGGCGGCTCGTTTACTGTCTGTGTTCTCGGGCAAGATCCCTTCGGCTCCAGACTCGACGCCACGCTTGCAGGCGAAACGATCGGCGGCAAAACCATAGTCGCCAAACGAATTTCCAGTGCCGAAGAGTCAGGCAATTGCCAGATTCTTTTTCTGAGTCTTACGGACGATAGCCGACTAAACAAGGTTATCGCTGACCTGGACAAAAAGGCTGTTTTGACCGTCAGCGATGCCCCGCAGTTCGTCAAGCGTGGCGGCATGATCCAGTTTGTCCTAGAAGGGCAGAAAGTTCGCTTCGAGGTCAACCTGACCGCTACCCAGCATGCGGGTCTGACGCTCAGCTCTGAGCTGCTGAAGGTGGCGACTGCCGTCAGAAGGGATAGAGATTGATGCTTAACATCGGGAACTATTCGATCTCCAAGAAGCTCACCTGGATGAACATGCTGGTGAGTGGCGTGGCATTGCTTTCAGCCTGTGCCGCCTTTGTTGCCTACGACCTGTCGACCTATCAAACCGTCATCGCGCGTAATCTGTCCACCGAAGCCCAAATTGTCGGATCGAATAGTGTTGCAGCGCTCGTGTTCAACGACCCTCGAGCCGCCCAGAACACGCTATCCGCATTGAACGCGTCTCCTCAGATCCTGTACGCTGCGATCTACACTCAGGACGGCCACCCTTTTGCCGGCTATTGGCGGAATGACAGCAGGAAGACCCTACCGCTTCTTCCCAGTATCCCGCCGGGTCAAACACAAACTCACTGGCTCGTCGACGGGCAAATGGCGCTGCTCCAGTCGATCATCTTCCAAGGCAAACCGACAGGCTTCGTGTACATCCGGTCCGACCTGCAGGCCATGGACGACCGCCTGAAGACGTATGCATTAATCGCCGCTGCCGTAATGGTAATCTCGCTGGTACTTGCACTGATGATTTCGAGAATATCTCAGCGTGTTATCTCCGAGCCGGTGATGCAGTTGGCGCAGACTGTGCGCATCGTGTCCCACGAGAAAAACTACTCGATTCGAGCGGCTACAAGCAAAAATCGTGATGAAGTGTCGACCTTGATTGAATCGGTCAATGAGATGTTGGAACAGATTCAGCAGCGTGACACTGCCCTGCAGCGCGCTCACGCCGAGTTGGAGGATCGGGTTCGGGAACGCACCACCCAACTCGCAGCTGCCAACAAAGAACTGGATCTCCGCAACCGCGAAGTCGAACGTGCAACCAAATTGAAGAGCAAGTTTCTCGCCAGCATGAGCCATGAGTTACGGACGCCCCTTAATGCGATTGTGGGTTTCTCAGATCTGCTGGCAGAACAGACTGCAGGGGAACTCAATGACAAGCAAAAGCGCTTCGTCAATCACATTAAGCAAGGCTCGGCTCATCTGTTGCAGCTGATCAACGACATCCTGGACCTTTCAAAGATCGAAGCTGGTCAGCTTGAACTGCGGAGCGAAAGATTCCAAATCGACGATGCTTTGCCCGAGGTTCTCTCAACCATCCGTCCGTTGGCCATGTCAAAACAGATTACAGTCCAACACACGCTAGAATCAGATCTTTCCGTATATGCCGATCGCGTGCGCTTCAAACAGATCCTGTACAACCTGCTTAGCAATGCCGTGAAATTCACACCCAAGGACGGCCGAATCCGTATTCAATGCGCGGAGACCGGGGATTTCATCACGATATCCGTGACCGATACAGGGATCGGAATCCGCCCCGAGGATCAAGGAATCATTTTTGAGGAGTTTCGTCAGGTTGAAGGCGACATCGATTCGACTCAGGAGGGAACGGGGCTGGGACTCGCGATCACCAAGCGTCTGGTGGAACAACAAGGCGGCAAAATCTCCCTGACGAGTGAGCTTGGAAAAGGCAGTCAATTTACCTTTACTCTTCCCGTAGGTGCAAAAACAACAAAAACAACAGCCACTCACGCCGCAAGTGCGAGAACCCAAAGACGCGCGGCCTCGGGAGAAGTCCGCAAGCCACTCGTCCTGGTGGTTGATGATGAGGCTCCCGCTCGCGAACTGCTGGCGAGCTATCTGGATTCGGAATACCGCACCGTGTCGGCTGACTCGGGAGACGAAGCGGTAAAAAAAGCGCAACAACTGTTGCCCGATGCCATTACGCTAGACGTTATGATGCCGGGCGGGAGCGGTTTCGAGACCCTGATGGCGTTGAGAAAACACCCCGAGACCGCGAATATCCCAATCATCATTGTCTCGATCGTCGATCAGAAGCAGGTAGGTTTTGCTTTAGGCGCAGCCGACTATCTGATCAAGCCCATTCGCAAGACGGTGCTGCTGGATACGATTCGCAAGCATGTGCCGTATCAGGAAGATGATGATGCCGCGATCCTACTGGTCGATGACGACCCCACAACTCTGGCACTGCTGGAAGAGACGTTGCGCGCGGCTGGGTACGAGACTCAAAGCGTGCGCAGCGGCACCAGGGCCCTGGAAGTACTCTCTTCCAAACTAATAAGCGCTGTGCTCCTGGATTTACTGATGCCGGGCATGGACGGATTTGATGTCATTCGTCACGTCCGGCAAGAAGCCACACTGAGAAACCTGCCGATTCTTGTGATGACCGGTAAGAACCTGACCGCCGAGGAGATAACTCTGCTTGGCCATGAAACCCAGGCGTTATTGAAAAAAAACGGCTCCTGGCAACAGCAGCTTATTGTCGAGGTCGGACGGGTCATCGAGGGCCGCAAGCTCGCCAAGTCTGCGGGGCAGTCATGAAGACAGTTCTTATCGCGGAAGACAATCCCACTAATCGCGAACTGCTTCGGGAATTGCTGGAAATCCGTGGATACACGGTCGCGGAAGCGTGCAATGGCCAGGAAGCACTGGCCATGGTTGAGCAAGAGCCGCCCGACATACTGCTGCTGGATATCGGCATGCCAGTCCTGGACGGCTTTGCTGTGGTGCGCAAGCTTCGCGAGAATCCACGCTTCGCCTCGCTCCCGGTTGTAGCCGTTACCGCCTATGCCATGCAAGGCGATTCAGAGAAAATCATGAACTCAGGCTTCGATGGCTACCTATCAAAACCGGTTAGCTCCAGTTTGCTTGCCCAGGAGCTCGACCGCCTTTCATCCCGGCAAAACAACCGCAAGTCACTCCTGGATCAGCCTGATGACAGTCAGGAGAATGGCAGAATGCGCAGCGCGGATGCAGCCCACGGAAGGTAAAGTAACCGATCACGATGACCGCACTCATCGTGTGTCCATGCGCTCCACTTCGCCGATGAATTTCCGAATCGACAGCCGATTCTGTTCACTTACTTTGGTGAATTGGAGAACGAAGATGCGGAATTCATGTATCCGCACATTAGTGCAGTTTTGTTACGAAATCCGAACAAAGAGCAATATGTCGCGATACGTATGGCCCGTTCATGTATGGTGCGCTGCAATCAGCGACCCGGAGACGCGGGGCGCCGGATTCTCAAGGAGTGGTAGCCGCTTACAGCATCGCGAGTATTAATATGGGGTCGTCCCTTTCGGAACGCCTAAAAGCCGCCACGGATGAGCTGCAAGAACTGGAACAGCTAGTTGTGTCTGGCAACTCGTCTCCCCGGGTCTTGAGCGAGTTCCGCGGTGCAGTTGATAGTATCCGCCAAACCGCGTGGGCCGTTCAGCAATGGGCTGAACTCCAAAAGCAAGATCGCGATCCGTATACCGTTTTGGGAATATTATCGGAGGAGCGCGTCCGTCGGGCCACACAGATTGCGCGTGATCTAACAATCGATCTACAGTCAATGGAGTTGGGCTTGGAAACCAAGGGGCTGACGACCCTTTTTGAGGCCGTCGAAGGTCTATACGAGCGGCTGACGCCGCTATTCAAGAAAAAGTGACGCTTAGTATCGAGCGGAATCTGGCTTGTTGCTTGCTCGCAGCTCTGTAGCGATTTTTGAATGCAAAATCTGGAACCTTGTTCTCCAAAATAGATTGCTCTGAGGCCAATTGATGCTCAAGAATCGGATTCCACTACGATCACAGCTGTGCTGTTAACGCAATTGATCACATGATCACAGGAATGTCAGCGTCCTCGTTCCGAGACAAAAAGAAGTGGATGGCCGAGCGGCTATTGCTCTAGCGACATGGCGACCGGCACCGAAGTCATTTGTTTCTTTTGAATCTTGGCTAACATTTCGTAAACAGTCGTTCTGCTGACTCCTAGGATCTCAGCTGCACGTGCCTTGTTACCGCCAACCTGTTTCAGCACTTTTATGAGATACCGGGTTTGTACCTCCTCCAGAGAAATCAACTTCTGGTCTTCCTCGGCTTCGCTGTTTACCAATGAGGTCACGTTCTCCGGCAAGTCATTTAGGTCGATTGTGCTTCCTTCTGCCATCAGTGCGGCATTGCCAATGACATTCTCTAGCTCTCGTACGTTCCCTGGCCAGGAATAGCTTGCGAGTCGTGCCTGCGCACGTCGCGTAATACCGACGATCGGCTTGCCGTATTGAACGGAAAATTTTTCGACCAAAAATCTCTCCAAGAGCGGCAGATCCTCTCTGCGCTCGATTGGCGAAGGTAACGTAATTTCGACCATCGCTAGCCTGTAATAGAGATCATCGCGAAACTGGCCTTGGGCAGCCAAGGCTCGTAGTGGACGATTCGTGGCGGCAATCACTCGAACATCCACCTTTCGAGGCACAGGCGAGCCAACGCGCTGCACTTCTTTTTGTTGGAGAACACGAAGAAGTTTAGCTTGAGCTTGGAGTGGCAACTCTCCAATCTCGTCAAGGAAAACAGTACCCCCGTTGGCATGCTCAAAAAGTCCAAGTTTGTCCTGGTGGCTCCAGTAAAGGCGCCGCGCACATAGCCGAATAACTCGCTTTCCAAAAGCGTTTCAACCAAGGCTGAGCAGTTGCACACTATGAATGGAGCTGAGGCTCTGGGACTGAGCCGATGGAGCGCGCCAGCAACCAATTCCTTTCCAGTTCCAGTTGCGCCTGTGATCAGAATAGATTGGAAATGGGAAGCAACCCTGCGGATCTTAGCGAAAGTTTCGAGCATGACGGGGCTTCTTCCGATAAGGCCCTCAAACTGGAATGTATCTACGAGGGCAGATTCTAATTGAAGAGCCCTCTGCCGATTCTCTGCTTCTTTAAGCAATCCAAGAATGCGCGTGCGCAGCCTTCCAACATCCAGTGGCTTCGTCAGGTAGTCGTATGCGCCTTTCTGAATCGCCTCCACAGCCGATTCCGTGGAATAATGACCAGTCATCAGAATGATGTCGGCAGCTGAATCGCTTGCGACCATCTTCTCAAGCAGTTCCATCCCGTTCACTTCCGGCATAACCAGGTCGAGGAGCACAACATTAGGGTCGGGAGCTATTAAATAAGCGAAAGCCGGACTCTGCATCTTGAGCGGTGAGAATCTGAATGCCGTTATGCGTTATAGCTTCAATGATAAGCTCAAGATTAGCAACGTTATCATCGATCGCCAAAACGGTTAAGAGGGTTCGTCTACTCATGGCTACTGGAACCAAAATTGTCGGGACGTAGGGCACGGGACCGTTCCGCCCTGACGAAGTCTCCCGTTGGCGGCGCCCGAACGCCAGTTACCCGAGTAATCACCGCGCGGGAGATATGTGCGTTTTCGAATCGGATACGATCAATACGACACAAGGCGAAGGTTGAGGATTCCGCGATAATTGCCCTGCGGTGCTCCTAAATCGGCAATGCTTTTTAATTGGATTCGGATTGTGTCCGCACGGGAGCCTCTGGTGTTACCCCGGGAAATTGGCTGCCGAAACAGTGTTCGACTTGCTCCTGCAGTGCCTTCCCTGGACGTCTCCACGAATGGCGCTAGATGTTCGTCATTAAGAGCGCCGAGCACCCGATCGGCGGGAATGACGTGATTGGCTTCGTCGGATAATGCTTGCCCTGGAGAATCAAAATATGCCACCAGCTCAACCCCGACGGTGGATGAATTGAGGATCCATGAACTGGTAATTGGAACCGCGACGATCTCTGAAGGCTCACCCGGATCATCGACCGGTATATTGAGGAGCACATTTGAGATACTCAGCGTCAACGCCGAGGGGAGTGTAGCCTGTAAAGCAATCGGAGCTGAGCCAGAAACAACGGAACGGCTGGTGCTGCTCCGTGAAATACTGGAATCTCGACCGAAGTTTTGTGCGTGGGCCAAAATGCCCGGCATCAGCAATGCCCACGCCATCAACGTTCTTGCAAACCGTCTCCAGCGAAAATCTGCGCCCACTGCAAGGAATGTTTGGTCCATACCTTTGATAAGGCAACCTCGGCACCAAACTCAAGATCGATAAGCCATTGATAGCACGATAGATAGCAAACGCCTTGTCGTACTCATTGTTCGTTTTCGTAACAGTTTGTTCAATTTCCTTACAGTGCGATTGTGCACGATGCCAGGTCTGGAAGGCGGTGGTAGGACATGACGGTCGCCTTACGGAGATAGATTGCCCAGACGCGGCCAGAGAGCATCGCCAAGCTCGCGTTCGATCAAATCCAGATGGCACCTAGACTTCCGGACGCCTGCCGTCAAACCCTGTCGCAGTCAAGCGGACGCGATCCTCGAAACCGCTGGGCGCGCTGGTTGCGCTTGATTGAATTACTCGGATGAGACGGACCTTGCTGATTGGTTCCGGGAGTGCCGGATTCGCCGCTCAAGAGCGGAACTTCAGAAATGTTTGCTACATCCGTTCTTCCAGACTTTGGTAACTTTTCCTGTCCTTTTATTCGTCTAAACTCTTCACCATCCGCAAACTTTGACTGTTGAAGAGATGAACAGGCGGCCATTGTTGTGAGTAGAGAATTCTTGTCCAGCAGCAGAACGAAGATTCCTGCTGCCCATCTGCGCCAAATTGAGGGGCGGGAATGGTGGCTCTGGGGATCCGCTGTAGCGGTCACCCTAGGCCTGACATTCGGCATCCTTTCTCTAACCCTTCCTGGCTTCCAAGCGTCCCCCGACAGCATTTACTCTCTGAATCTCAAGGAATGGGTTCGCGGATTGGCCGCTCTCGTTCTCTTATTCGACATCTACACCATCTACCAACAGCGGCAGTTACAGAGGATCCGCCGTCAATTGGCCGAGCGCGAACAGCTCTTTCAACTAATTACGGAAAATGCCGCCGACATGATCGCGGTTATAGACCGCAATGGACAACGCATCTATAACAGTCCTGCATATCAGAAAATTCTTGGATATGGTCCGGAAGAACTGGCAGGAACTTCCTCGCTGGATCATGTGCATCCTGACGACCGCGCGCGCGTATTGGAGGCTTCTGTAAAGAGTCGCAATACCGGCCGGGGTGAACGGCTGGAATATCGCATCCGACACAAGGACGGTTCCTGGCGCTTTCTTGAATCGACTGCAAGCGCCATTCAAAGCCCCAAGGGCGAGCACGATGGATTGGTTATCGTGAACCGCGACATCACTGAGAGGAAACGCGCCGAGGAGAGGTTTGTACATCAATCCTTCCATGATGGCTTAACCGGCCTCCCAAACCGCTCGCTTTTTCTCGATCGCCTGCAGCGGGCCATCACCGTTTCGCGCCGGCACTCGGAGTTCAAGTTCGCAGTCTTATTCGTTGATATCGACGAGTTCAAGGTCTTCAACGACAGTCTGGGCCATCCCGCAGGTGACGACTTGCTCATGCAGATTGCGCAGCGTCTAACCGCGAGCTTAAGGAGCGTCGACACTATTTCACGTCCGAGAGTGGCTGAAGACACAGAAATCTTCGTGGGGGAGAGTACGCTGGCCCGCCCCGGAGGCGATGAATTCACGATGCTCCTGGAGGAATTACATGGCCCGAGCGACGCCATTCGCGTCGCGGAGCGAATTCAGCGGAGACTCGCGGTCGCTTTCGATTTCAACGGTCAAGAGATTGTGCTGTCCGCAAGTATTGGTATTGCTTTCAGTAGGGATGCAATGGACGCGCAGGATCTTCTCCGAGACGCCGAGATTGCCATGTATCGCGCCAAGAGCACCGGTAAGGGCGGCTGCGAGGTATTCGACCGCGCCATGCATGTGAGCGCCATCAAGCGTTTGCAACTCGAAACCGATCTGCGCAAGGCTATCGAGTTGAATCAGTTCCGCGTTTACTACCAACCCATCGTTTCCTTGCACAACGACCAGATCGTGGGGTTCGAGACGCTCAGCCGCTGGCAGCGCCCCGAAGGTCTCGTCATGCCCGGGGAATTTATCGCAGTTGCGGACCAGTCCGGTATCATCTTGCCCATTAACCGGCAACTTCTCTATGACGCTTGCCAGCAGCTCCTCTCCTGGCAGGAACGCTTTCCATCCGATCCTCCCTTGACCGTTAATGTGAACGTCACACCCAAGCAGTTTGCGCAGCCCGATCTTGCCTCTCAAATTCGCCATACCTTGCAGCAGACTGGACTGGATCCTCGTTGTCTTAACTTGGAGATTACAGAGACTATCGCCATGGCCGATGCCGACAAGTCTGCAGTGGTACTCTCCGAGTTAAAGGCACTGGGTGTTCGGCTGGATATCGACGACTTCGGCACGGGCTACTCCTCCCTCAGCCGACTCCAGCGCTTTCCAGTGGACACGCTTAAAATCGACCGTTCCTTCATCTCGCACATGGACACGGACGTTGAAACCCACGAAATCGTTCGTATCATTGTCATGCTCGCCCACGGTCTCGATCTGAAGGTGGTTGCGGAAGGGGTCGAAACACGAGGGCAGGCGGACATGCTCAAGGACATCGACTGCGATTTTGCGCAAGGCTACCTATACGCTAGGCCTGCTCCCAGTGAGACGATCGAGCAACTTTTACTTAACACTCGCGCCGCTAACGTTCTGCAAATGCGGGCCGCTAGTGGCACGTCCGCATAACATACCCTGGTCTGCCTGACGAAAATATAGACAACATTCAAATGGCCGGCGAGGACACGCAATCGTTATTTGCTAAGCTCCAGTGAATGTCTCTGGGATTCGCGAATACTGTTGTACGGACGACGCGACCCGCAAGACCGGGTGTAGTTCGAGGACAGAATACTGTTCTGATTCAGTTGTGGTTCGCTCAGTCGAAGTTGGAACTGGAAAGTGACGGCAACTGCGCTGCTTAGAGCCCGATTCTCCGCGCCACTGCTTTCACCAAGCCAAGTTGGCCTCGATCAAGCGACTGGCTGGCTTTCGCCGCGTACATCTCACGGTCCGCCTCGTCCAGCAGTTCGTCCAAGGTCATGCCGTTGGACCATTCTGAAATACCGATGCTGAGACTCAGCTCGAAACCTTCAAGAGTTCCGGCATGATTCCAATCAGCGAGGTACGCTCTAATTCTATCTATGACCGTGGCAGCCCCGGCGCGTGAGGTGTCAGCTAAAATGATGAGGAACTCGTCTCCACCATAGCGAAACACCGCGTCTGAGCCGCGCACTGAACTCTTCAGCAAAGCTGCGGCATCGGCGAGTACCACATCGCCAGTCAGATGGCCAAACTTAGTGTTGACATCTTTAAATCGATCAACATCGATCAGCAAGAGCGTAAGCGAGCTGTTCAAACGCCGCGCATGGCTCATGAATCTTCCTGCAACATCCTCCAGGGAGCGACGGTTGTAGATCTCAGTCAAGGGATCCGTGAAGGATTGCTGTCGGACTAATTCCTGTTGGATCGTGCTGGATATCAGTTCTTCACGCAGTCGACGAATTTCTAGACGTTTTGAAACGAGGTAGGTGTTCAGTAACGCTATAAGGGTAATGAGTCCTACAGCCAGGGGCCGGGAGACCGTGATCTCGAAATGCACGTTGTCGTGCGCCAAGAAAGCTGCTGGAAACACAATAGCGAGCAATCCGGTCGCAACTAGCACGCCGGTAAGAGAAACAATGAGCCAAAGCTCCCAATCGCGCTGTTCGAGGTGGGACAGTTGTTTGCCAACGCGCGCCAAAACGCTTTCAGTTTGTTTTTGAAGTGCCATTGGGTGTGACCAATCTAACGCAGTCGCGTAAACTTTACCCCGGTACAATAGTAACTAGACGAGGGTTAAAAACTTTTGTTGAGCGGTGGCTGTGTGAATCCAGCTTACCCAATCACGACAGGGTTCCGGTGGAGGGATGCTTCTTGATCTCGGGCTCAAAGGTATCCTTCAATCTTGCGAGTGCCACATGAGCGCGGGCGGATACGCAAAAGTACCTGGAAAACCATCTAGCCTTCAATCTCGTCCACTTCCGAGATGAATTGACGGATCAATTCCTGACTCTTGGCGCTTACGTTCGTAAACTGGATTCCCTGTCGTTCCTGTTTCGCCCACACGACTGTCCCGCCCGCCTCAATTGCAGCCCCAGAAGCCGGTATTCGAAATGACAATCGCACCGAATCCTTGAGCTGCAATCCGCCAACTTCCACCAGAATGCCTCCTTGGCTAAGGTTCCAGCTCAATCCCTTCATCGTTCGTGAACCGACAGAACAAGCCACATCTGCCTGTAGTGGAACGCGGGTATAACGACGCCGGTTCTCCAACATTCCGCCACGGACGGTTCGGAACAGCTTACTCAACTTTTGTCTGTCTATGGGCTTCTGCAAGAAGAACGTCGCCCCCACCGCAAAGGCTTCTTGCATAGTTTCCCTCTCATCCCGTCCCGTCACGATGATGATGGGAGTGGATTTGTTCCAGGAGGATTTCCTGATTCCGCGCGCGAGATCGAAACCATGCAGGTTCGGCATTTCCAAATCCAGAAAAATACCGTCGAATTTCTCTTGATTTACTCGGCGTGCCGCTTCTTCGCTGTCGCTAACCGGCCGAACATCCGCCTTGAGTGATCTGAATACTTCAGTCATCAGTTCAAGACTCGCTGCGTCATCCTCTACCACCAGTAGTTTCAGCGCCAGCAATTTCCCCCCCGTATCGTCGATGCTGTGGTCAGCCGATCTCATTCTCATCGGGTTGTGAACTGTTTTCCGAGAATGCGATGCTGTGTTCGGAATTCGTAACGCAATTCAATAATAGCCGCCTGACCGTGGATCAAACAATTAGCTCACTGGGACGATTGAAGGATATTCGTACAGCGGGGACGAGTAGACACTGCCCACCTGGTTAGGGACCGACGTTTGGCTCTCTTTGGAAGAGTCGTGAATCACTGAAGGGACGGGTGATCCCAGATCGTGGCTTAATCCGCTACCCCACTTAGCTCTTGTTACGAAATCCGACCAAGTACGGGTAGGGAAGGGGCGCCCTTCCTGAAGAGAATTATTGCGGAATAATCAAAACAACGCGCACCAGTCATAACGAGTTACTGACGTAATCGCTGTGGCACCCAAAACGGTGCATCACTCCCGAATCTGGTCCACACTATACGCTACCCTGTTAACTCTTGGAGCGGTGTGCCCATGATGGCTAGATTGCTGCTCGGAATCGGCCTTTTGTGCCTGCCAGTTTGGGGGCAACAGCTGACTCCCTCCTGGCGCGAAGAGGTGCGGCGATGCGTGGAGGCGCACGATTGGAGCGCAGCAATGGATATCGTCGATCGAGAAGTTGCTCGTGCTCCTGGAGATATGGATGTACGCGCATGGCGAGCGCGGGTTCTGACCTGGTCTGGGAAGCTTGCGGAAGCTGAACGTGAATATCACGAGATCCTCACCGCCGTTCCCAACGATCCTGACAATTGGATGGGCTTAGCCAGTATCTATTCGCGCCAGGGTCGAAGCAGGGAAGCACTGGAAGCATTGGACCGCGCCGTACTCCTCGACCCGAAGCGCGCCGACATTCATGCAGCGCGCGGTGCCGCGTTACGTGCACTTGGTAGCCGCGAGGAAGCGAAGTCGGAATATAACCGTGCCCTGGCACTAGATCCGACGAATACGGAAGGACGCGCGGGATTGCTTTCTTTGCGCGACGGGCCCAGGCATGAATTGCGGATGGGAGTAAATACGGATTTGTTCAACTTCGCTGACGCCAATCAAGATGAAGGAGTATCCCTCATCTCTCACTGGTCAACCCGCTGGACCACAGGCATAGCCGCGCAGGGTTATCACTGGGGAGGAGCCGACGCCGCAAAGTTCGCAGCCAGTTTGACGGGAAAGCTTCCGGGATGGGGGGCGCTTACCGTCGGCGGCGCTACAGCCCATGACAACGGCGTCATTCCGAAGGATGAAGGGTTCTTTAACTATGACCAAGGTTTCAAACTCCATGGAAGCGAATTCTTCCGTGGATTGGAGATTGTGTACGGCCAACACTGGTATTGGTACAGCACGGCACGGATTTTGACGGTGAATGAAACCACTGTGTTCTACCTCCCGCGAGACTGGACGTGGTCCCTAGGAATGATTGAAGCCCGTAGCCATTTTTCCGCAACGGGTGCGGAATGGCGGCCTTCCGGAATGACACGCCTCGGGTTTCCCATTACTGGCTGGGAAGATCGCCGCCTAGGAGGGAATGTTTTCTTCGCGAGTGGCACGGAGAATTTCGCGGAGGTGAATCAGATTGGAGAATTTTCTTCTCAGACATTTGGTGGCGGGTTGCGCCTCCAACTAACGGGACAACAGGATGTGACAGGCTTCGGCGCTTATCAAAGGCGATCGGAGGACCGGACAGAATCAAGTTTTGGATTTACTTATGGGATCCGCTTTTGACACATTTCGCAAGCTAGGTCCAGCGTCCTTCGTGCTGAAGGCGATCATTTCCGTGATTGTCGTCGACGTGTTGTTGTTAGCTTTTATTCTGCTTAGACGAACTTACCGCAAGTGGCATTTCGCGAACCGCGACGCACGCATGCTCGCAATCCGCCAACAGTGGGACGCGCTAATTTCCGGGGAGATTCCATACGCGGCCTGGCGGTCGAGAACATCAGAGCGAGAACTTATCGAAACCATGGTACTCGACGCCTTCGAAGTCGCGAATCCGGAAGAATCAGCGCGCTTGCTGAAATTCATGCGTGGCAGCGGGCTAATCGAGAAACGAATCTGGGAGGCAAGGCACCATCAAGGGTGGCGGCGACACAGAGCGCTGGTTGCACTCGCCCGAACGCGTGCGCCAGAAGGCATTCGAGCCCTGGCCGAAGGACTGCGCGATCGCGATTCGGAAACCCGGCTGGCCGCCCTACGCGGACTTGGTCGCATGGCTTGTCCGGAAGCCGCGAAGGAGATCCTGAATTGGGTGGATGACCTCGGCCTGGTCGTGCCGGCGCTTCCGTTGCAAAGCGCGCTGATTCAGAGTTGCGCCGAGCGCCCGCAAGTATTGTTACCACATTTGCAACATGCGGACAGAACCATCCGAGAAGTGCTCGGACGCGTACTCGGGGAAGTGGCCACGCCTTCGCTCGGGCCAGAGTTGCTGAGGTTTGCTGATGACGATCTCCCAGAATTGCGGGCGGCCGCGGCTCGCGGATTGTTGTATTTAAATCCCGGCGATGCGATCACTGTTCTAAGTGAGTTGGCGAAGGATGCCGTTTGGTTTGTGCGGCTGCGCGCAATCGTAAGTTTGGGCGGATTTTGTCATCCCACGGCGATTCCTTCCTTGTTGCACGGATTGACAGATTCTAATCGACTGGTGCGCCTGCGCGCTGCGGAAGGGCTCGTAGATTTCAAAACGCAGTTGCTGCCAATTTTCGAAAAGGTGGTAGTGCTTCGAGATCAATATGGCTTACATGCTTTCCTAACGGCGCTGGAAAATGCGGGGCTGCAGGTCACTCTTGTTGCGGCAATCAATAACACCACAGGGAGAAAAAGCGAGACTAACGACATTCTGCTCGAGGTATTGCGGACCGGGAAGGTGTCTGCCCACGCGAAGGCATTCGAGGAAAACATTCTGGTCAAGGCGGCATCGCACTCATGATGCACTTTTTGGACTGGGCCAATCACACGCTGTTCTACTATTATCTGGCTTCCAACCTTGCTTACCTGACGATGCTCGTCATTGCGCTAAGGACCAGCGCCGCACACCTCCGGCACCTCGAAAGCATCAGATTTGACTGGATGAAAGGCTCTCCCTTGGTCCCTCCCGTCACCTTGGTCGTCCCCGCGCACAACGAAGAGCAATTTATTTGCACAACCGTAAAGAATCTGCTTGATCTCGATTATCCGGAATTGGAAGTCGTTGTCATAAACGATGGCTCAACGGATAAGACGCTGCAGATGATGCAGAAGGAATTTGGCTTGCGATCGGTGAGAGCTGTGTATGTTCCGGAACTGATAAGCGCTCCGGTCCGTGGGCTGTACAGAAGTAATGTCGATGTTCGGCTCCTCGTGGTAGATAAGGAACCGGCGGGAAGCAAGGCGGATGCGGTAAACGCGGGTCTGAATGCGACGACTTCGCCGTATGTCTGCGTTGTCGATGGCGATTCCGTGCTTGAGCGCGACGCCCTGCTGAGGATTATGGTGCCCATCCTCGCAAATCCCAACCACGTCGTAGCGGCCGGAGGAATCATCCGCGTCCTGAACGGATCCGAAATCGAAGCGGGAAGGATTCGTCGCGTGCGCCTGGCACGAAAAAGCATAGAAGTTGTCCAGGTCGTCGAATATCTGCGCGCTTTCCTAATCGGGAGGGAGGCGTGGGCACGAGGCAACATGCTAATGATCGTTTCCGGAGCCTTTGGGGTGTTTCGGACCGACCTGGTGCGAGCTGTAGGTGGTTATCGAGGTTCCGCCATCGGCGAAGATTTCGATCTGGTCGCGCGCTTACACCGAAACTTACTGGAGAAGGGCGCGGGCTATCGCATTGAATTTGTTCCCGATCCCGTCTGCTGGACGGAGGTACCATCAGATTTACGTTCTCTGGGCAGACAGCGTGCGCGTTGGCAAAAAGGTCTCTTAGATGTGTTATGGACAACGAGAGACATGCTCTTCCGCCCATGCTACGGCCGTGTGGGATGTTTAGCGCTTCCGTATTTGTGGCTTTTCGAACTGTTGGCTCCTGTCATCGAAGTCATCGGCTTTGCGACCATTTTAGCAGCAGCTTTCTTTGGCGCCTTGAGTTGGACGTTCTTTCTTCAGTTCGTGCTCTTCGGATACGGATTTGCGACGGTTATTTCCATCGGATCTGTGCTGCAAGAAGAATTGACTTACAAGCGATATAACGATTGGCAAGATGTTGCGAGACTGGTGAGCTACTGCTTCCTCGAACACTTTCCTTATCGGCAATTGCACATGATCTGGCGATTGCAAGGCCTCTGGCAGTACTTCCAAGGCGACATGACTTGGAGACCGCTGAAGCGCCAAGGACAGAGAACAGGGAACGCAGACAAAATAGATTCGTCCCCTGTCCCAATCAATTAAACGATTGCGCTGCGAACACCATTGCTGGTGCTGGAAACAGCGATGCAATTTCTGCTGCGCACATTCAGCTTTTCGACCGCGTCTGAACACAATCGAACTAGCGGCGATCAAGCGATGATCTCGCCGCCATGATGGAAGGAACATTGACGGCCGGACCCAAGTTATACTTTGCGGCGGTTTTTCCGGCGCGCCGTTGTAGTCGCCGATGGTGTCGGTGCTTTGGCCAAATCCGCCGAAGAGGTAGCCGCTCGGCGGCGCAAGGTTCCGGCGGTTGAAGATCTTGAACATTTCCACGCGGAACTGAGCTTTCAGGCGCTCGGTCACCGGAATGTTCTTGAGTACCGAGAGGTCCACAGAAGCAAAGCCCGGGCCGGTGAGCTGGTTGCGCCGCATCGTTCAAAAGCTTCCCTGCGGCGGATCTTGAAACGACGCCGGGTTCACCCACTGCACGTAGGAGTGGCTCAGAAGACGAGTTTAAGTGCCAGCTGGATCGAGCGCGGTCCACCAATTTGATAGAGGGGGTTGAAACCTCCATTAGCGCCGCCAGAACCAAGACTGCTGGCTAGCGTGTGTGTCGATTGGCCGAATAGGGGGTCGGTCAGGTTGTTGTCGGGAGGGCCGAAGTTCGGATGGTTGAAGAGGTTGAAGAACTCGCCCCGAAAACGAAGCCCGACCTTTTCGGTCAGTTGAAATTGCCGCTGGAACGCGACATCGGCTTGCCAGGCTCCAAAACCGCGCAGCACATTCCGTCCGAAATCGCCCTGCTGCCCGGTGGGAGGTGCGGTAAAGGCTGCTGAATAGAACGCCTTGCCGCCGGGATATTGCGCCCCATAGAGCACAAGCGGCATTCCGGGCACTACGTCGGGTCGCGGATACAGTGCGATGCCGTCCGCAAAGACAGTCCCGCTAAGCACGTCCACCGGCGGAGCCGTCCTTGCGAAAATGAAGCTGTCTACCGACCAGCCGCCCAATGCGCCGTGGGCAAAGTTGTTCGATTGCGGCGAGGGCAGATTGTACGTCACGCCAGCGGTGAATGCATTGCGGATGTCAAAGTCCGAGTTCCCGCGGTCTATATTTGGATTTGCGACTGAGCTTGGCGTGCTCAGATAGTTCGAAAACGCGTCGGTCGATGAAATATCAATGGATTGCGACCACGTGTACGATGCCAAGGCTTGCAATCCTCGTGACAGTCGCCGCTCGAATTTGAGTTGCAAAGCCTGGTAGTCCGATGTCGCGGTGTTGTCAGTCAGATTGACCTGTGCTGAAGAAGAGCGCGAGAGACTAAGGGCAGACCTCGCACATGTGAATCGGGTCAATATGTTGGGAGAGTTGGCTGCCTCCGTCTCCCACGAGCTGAAACAGCCCATCGCCGCGGCCATGACAAACGCGAAGACCTGCATACGATGGCTTAAGCGCGACCAGCCCGATGTGGATGAGGCGCTGCAGGCGACAAGCAGAATTATGAAAGACGGGAGTCGTGCGACCGAGATCATCGACCGCTTGCGGTCGTTGTACAAGAAGTCTCCTCCACAACGTGAGTTGGTCGATGTAGACGAAATCGTGCGCGAAATGCTCGTGCTGCTGCGGGGCGAGGCGAACCGGTATTCGATCTCGATGCGCCCGGAACTAGCGCCCGATCTTCCCAAAATCACCGCAGACCGAGTGCAGCTCCAGCAGGTGTTGATGAACCTCATGCTTAATGGTATCGAAGCAATGAAGGACTCCGGCGGTGAACTAACGATCAAATCGGAACGCGGCGAGAACGGTGAACTGCTGATGTCGATCAGTGACAGCGGTGTGGGACTGCCGCCCGAAAAGGCGGGCGAGATTTTCGATGCCTTCTTTACGACCAAACCGCAGGGCTCCGGCATGGGCCTGACCATCAGTCGTTCGATCATCGAATCGCACGGCGGTCGGTTGTGGGCCGGCGCAAACGCAGACCGAGGAGTAACGTTCTATTTCACTCTGCCGAGCGACCGCACACACTCAAGATTGATTGCATGACCAAGCCCCCTTATCCTCCCTAGCGGGAGAGCCACGATCAACGGTAAATGTGGAAACGTTGGTTGCGGGGTGGACATAGGCCAGTGAACGATCGCAGAGTGGGCGAAACGCTGATTCCGACGGTAGCTCATCATCCGGAACGATGAGGGCGAGAGTCAATAGCAGATCACTTCAGACCTGCCGACTCCCAAAAGGGTATTCACCACCAGCCAGCACAGTCATTTGCTACTGATGTGAAACATCTCAATCATCAGCTTCGGCATATCGACGGCAGTCGTAGTGTGGCCCAGGATGCGCGGGTATCTGAACACGGGCT
>Ga0209422_1000055_pt1 | contig 25481 bp, 25 predicted proteins | sample BlaSpr_A8_OM2_M3_FD_187983 | JGI IMG/M metagenome (GOLD analysis project Ga0209422, IMG submission 187983) | Forest soil microbial communities from Thunder Bay, Ontario, Canada - Black Spruce, Ontario site 2_A8_OM2_M3 (SPAdes) (version 2) | ecosystem: Environmental > Terrestrial > Soil > Boreal... | reverse complement strand
TTCCTGACGATGCTGATGAGCAAAGCGATGAATCGTTCGATCGCCAACGTGCTCTTCGGCGCGTTCGGAAAGGTCGTCGCCGGCGCGGGCGGTGCGGTTCCGGGAGCGACCGGGGCGGTTCGCGAGGCGACCGTCGACGACGTCGCGACGATGTTGGCCTATGCCAAGCAGGTCATCATCGTCCCGGGTTACGGGATGGCGGTGGCGCAAGCGCAACACAGCGTGCGCGAACTCGAGACCCAACTCGAAAAACACGGCGTCGAGGTCAAGTACGCGATCCATCCGGTCGCCGGACGCATGCCGGGTCACATGAATGTCTTGCTCGCCGAAGCCAACGTGCCATATACCGCGCTCTACGATATGGACGACATCAACCCGGAGTTTCCACGCACCGACGTCGCACTGGTCATCGGGGCCAACGACGTCACGAATCCGGCCGCGCGCACCGTCGCCTCGAGTCCGATCTACGGGATGCCGATCCTCGACGTCGACAAAGCACACAACGTCGTCGTCCTCAAGCGCTCGATGAAGCCCGGCTTTGCCGGAATCGACAACCCGCTCTACGAGTTGCCGAACACGATGATGCTCTTCGGCGACGCGAAAGAGTCGGTTGATAAACTCGCCTCGGCGGTAAAAGCGCTATAGTGGCGAACCAACAAAACGCTCAGCAATGAGCCCGCCGGTCTACCATCGCCGGCCCTCCCGCGCCCAAGAGAGGACCGCCTTGATTCGATTGCCATCCCTCGCCCTCGCCGCCGCTTTGCTCGCCTTCGGATCACAAGCCGGCGCGGCGTCGGCTACCGAAGCGCCGGTCTCCAGCGTCATCCCCCCGATCAGCGTCGCGGCCATGTCGGCGCCCGACGACGGCTTTTCGCCCCCCGGCGAGATCCCATTTTCAGAGACGGTGATTCGCAATCGGGTTTCGCCGCCTCGGCCGGGCGTCAACGTGTCGCTCGCGGGCGAGGTCCTGCCCTTCGCGCTCGTGCGCAACCAGTTGACCAGTTACTTCAACAACTGGCCGTCGCCGTCGCTACATCTGCTCACGGTGGCGCCCTTCCAAGGTCAAAACTTTTTCGTCGAATTCGAAGACCGCGAAATGGCCGGCTCGGCGACGAGCAAGTGCGGAATGCTGGCCAATCATGCCGGAGCCTGCATTATCAGCGGAAAGCGCTCGGGATACGTCCCGGTGTATTCGGCGCGCGAGTGGACCACCGAAGAACGCGGCGGCGCGCGTTTCGGCAGCACGCCGGTCTACATCGGGCTCGCATCCTTCTACCGCGAAACCAATTATGGCGTCGTCGATCTGGTCGCCTTTGGCATAGGAGCACAGGTACTGCCCGATTTCACGAAGCGACGCGCCATCTTCGGTCGGCTCTACTATTATCCGAACCTGGTCAACGAAGACGAATATCGCGACCCGAGCACCAGTAATCCCGCCAATCTACGCTACGGGATGATGCGTTACGAAGCGGGCGTCATCCAAAAGGTCGGGCACAGCCGCCAATACGTCGAAGCGGCCCTCGACGGCAACAGCGAATGGCGCCTCGGGAGCGCGCACGGCAACGCGACGAAACTGAAGCTGGTCCTCGGCTCGGGCTTCAGGTTCTAGCGCTCTTCGGAAATCATTCGAAACTCCAGCGGTAGGCGTTCCAGGTCGGCGAGAAAGCGTTCGGCGCAAAGCCGTGCAGACGCGTATTGTACGCGTACACGTAACCTGCGTTGAACAAGAACACGATCGGGACGTCGCGAGCGACGATCCGGTCGATCGCCAGGTAGGCGTCGAGGCGCTCGGATTGGTGAGGTTCGGCGACGGCTTTGCGCTCGAGACGTTCGACGTCGCGATCGCAATAGCGCATGTAGTTGGCCGTCGCGTCGCAGCCCAGTAAGAAGAAATCGTCCGGGTCGGCGCCCATCGTCCAGGGGACGTACGCGAGATCGAATTTTCCGCTCGCAAGCACGCCCGTTTTCGGAAGAAAGAATTGCGCTTGGGTGATTTGCTTGACCGGCGTGGACACGCCCCGCTCGTGAAGCTGACGCTCCGCGAAGGCCGCGACGCGCACCCCGGTCGTCGTCTCGACGAACTGCACGTAGTTCAACTCGAGCGGCACTCCGTTCTTCTGACGCCACCCGCCCGGCCCGCGCCGCCAACCGGCTGCGTCGAACAAGCGGTCGGCGAGCGCCGGATCGTAGCCCGGTTCTTTAACCCTCGGATCGAACGCCCAAGAAAAGCGCGGACGGTCGGAATCGGCGACCGGATAATTTCCGTAGGTGATCTTCTTGCTGATTCCGCCGCGATCGATCGCCGCCGCGAGGGCGCGCCGGACGCGGACGTCGTCGAGCGGCGGGTGTTTCGTGTTGAGGGCCAGCCCCGCGACGATCGCCGTCGGCACGTGAACGAACCCGATATTCTGCTGGTCTTTGAGGACAGGGATCTGCACCGGCGCGACCAGGTTGAAGTCGATCGCCCCGGAGCGCAAGAGCGTGAGGTTCGAGTTGGGATCGGGGACGATTTCGATGTCGAGTTCGTCGATTTTCGGGCGGCCGCGCCAGTAGCGCGGGTTGGCACGGTAGACGAGGCGATCGCCCCGATTCCAGCGCTCGAACAAATACGGCCCATCGCCGACGTTCGGGGCCGCCGAGAACGGCGCGCGAACGAGCGGCTTTTGTTCCTCCAGGACGTGCGCCGGCAGTACGTACTGCGGCGCGGTGCCGTACGTGAAGAAGGTCGCGACCGCCGGCGCCCAAGCGCGTTTGAGATGGAAGCGTACGGCATACGCGCCGAGCGCCTCGGCGCGGTCGATCAACTCGTATCCTTCGCGCGACCGAACGGGATTGGCCGGATCGAGGATCGCGTGCAGCGTGAACAAGACGTCGCGCGAGCTCACCGGGACCCCGTCGCTCCAACGTACGCCACGTCGCAGGTGGTAGACGATCGTTCGGCCGTCCGCTGAAACTCCGCCGTTGCGAACGCTCGGAACGACTGAGAGCAGTTCGGGGACCGGGTTCCCGCGCGCATCGAGATCGAAGAACGGCTCGAAAGCGAGATGCGCGAGTTGCTGATCGACGTTGGCGGCGTCCGAGCGCGCGAACAGCGGGTCGAGCGTCGCCGGGTCGGCCGATACATCGAATCTGAGCGTCGAAACCGCGCGCGCCCCCGGCGCACCGGCCGGCGAGCCGCAAGCGGCGAGCAGCGCCAACATAGGAAAAAGCATCAGCCGTCGCATCGGCGCAAACTGCGCCGCGAGGGGGGAGGCGCCTCCCGAGGGTGCGCGCAGCGAGGGCGGGGCTCGCTGCGGCCAATCGGGCGAGGCGCATGATCGCCGGAAATTGTCCGTTAATACCTTGTAAACGCCGGATAAACAGACTATACTAGCACGGCCTCACACAACTTCATTCATGCGGAGCCCTACCGTGCTCGACCACCCCGAACTCGACGATCTCGACCTTCACCTCCTTGACGCCCTGCAGCGCAACGCGCGCTCGACCTTCGCCGAACTGGCAAGCGCGGTCGGCTTAGGCTCGTCCGCCGTGCACGATCGCGTCAAGCGGCTCGAGCAGCGGGGCTATGTGAAAGGTTACGCGGCGCGCATCGATGGCCGCCGCCTCGGTATCGCGCTCATCGCGTTCGTCAGCGTCTACACGTCGCCCGACGTTCAGTACGAAGCGTTCACGCGCGCCGTCGCGGCCTTACCGGAGATCGCGGAGATTCACAGCGTCGCCGGCGAGGAATCTTTCGTTCTGAAAGTCCTGACACGGTCCACCGCGCATCTCGACGATTTTCTCTCGCGTCTCAAGGCGATCGCCGGCATCGCGCGTTCGAAGACGACGATCGTGCTCTCCACGCCGTTTGAACGCGAAGGTCTTGCGCTCGCCGGCCTCGTCGGCAACGGCGCGACGCCGTCGGGAAACGGACGATGAGACTCGACGTCTCGTCGCGCGGGCTCTGCCGGCTCGGTTCGCATCGCGTCCTCGAACCCGTCGGAGCGCTGCCGCAAAACGCTTGGAAACTCGACGCGCGGCCGATCGCCTTCGCGAATGAGATCCTGTGCGACGTCGACGCGCTCAATATCGACTCCGTCTCTTTTCGCCAGATCGCCGACGTTTGCGGCGGTGACGCGAAGCGCGTCGCCGAGCACGTCGTCGCGCTCGTCGGCCAGCGCGGCAAGCAGCACAACCCCACAACCGGCAGCGGCGGGATGTTCGTCGGCCGCGTGCGCGAGATCGGCGAAGCGCTGCGCTCTCGCTCCGATATCAAGCCGGGCGCACGCATCGCTTCGCTCGTGTCGCTTACGATCACGCCGCTCACGATCGACGAAGTGCTGCGCGTCGACATGAGCACCGGCCGCTTGTGGATTCGCGGCAGCGCGATTCTCTTCGAGAGCTGTCTATACACGACGTTGCCCGACGACATCCCGGACGACGTGGCGCTCGCGGTGCTCGACGTCGCCGGCGCCCCCGCTCAGGTGCGGCGCCTCGCCAAACCGGGGCAGACCATCGTCGTCCTCGGCGCCGACGGAAAATCCGGCATGCTCGCCGCCGCGCAAGCGCGCGAGCGCGCCGGGGCCACCGGCCGGATCGTCGGCGTCGCGCCCGACGCCGCGACCTCCGGGGCACGCCTGCTGGTCAAGCACGGATATGTGGATGTCTTCGTCGCCGCCGACGCGCGCGACGCCCTCGGCCTCGTCGCCGCCGTGTCGGCTGCTGCCCCGGAACTGGCCGACCTCACGATCAATTGCGTCAACGTCGCGGGCACTGAATCGGCATCGATTCTTTGCACGAAAGACGAGGGCATGGTGTATTTCTTTTCGATGAGCACGTCGTTTACGGCGGCCGCCCTCGGCGCGGAAGGGATGGGGAAAGACGTGACCATGATCGTCGGCAACGGCTACGCGAAGGGTCACGCTGACGTTGCGCTGCAAACGCTGCGCGATCATCCGCCGATCCACCGCTACTTCACCGAAAAGTACGGCTCCAATGACAATGCGTGACGCGCTGAAACCGCCGGTGCCGCCCGAGGCGTTCGAATACACCAAAGTCCGTCAAGGCGAGTTCTGGCGCGCCATCCCCAAGTATCGCGACGTCGACGAGGGGACGTTTCTCGATCATATCTGGCAGGGGCAGAACTCCGTAAAATCCCCTGACGAATTGCTCGCTACGGTCGAGGATCTCGTGGACCCGTCGTTTATCGAGGACGCGCGCGAAGGATTCCGCCGCGCGCCGATGGCGGTGCGCGTCTCGCCCTACATGATGGCGTCGATCGACTGGTCGAAGCCGTACACCGACCCGATCCGGACACAGTTCATTCCGCTGGCCTCGCGGCTACGGCCCGATCATCCACGCCTAACCCTCGACTCGTTGCACGAACTCGAAGACTCACCGGTTCCCGGACTGACGCACCGGTACGTCGATAAGGCGCTCTTTCTGCCGCTGACGGTGTGTCCGGTCTACTGCCGTTTCTGCACGCGCTCGTACGCGATCGGCGCGGACACCGACGCCGTCGACAAAGTCCCGCTCGCGCGGACGCCCAAACAGTGGCAAGACGCCTTCGACTACATCGCCTCGCGTCCCGAGCTCGAAGATATCGTGATCTCAGGCGGCGACGTCTACCAGCTTCCGGCCAAATCGATTCTGACGATCGGTGACGCGCTGCTCGCGATTCCGCACGTGCGCCGGATGCGCTTCGCGACCAAAGGCCCGGCGGTGATGCCGATGAAGATTTTGACCGATCACGCCTGGGTCGACGCGGTCACCGCTATCGTCGAGAAAGGCCGGGCGCTCGGGAAGGACGTCGTGATCCACACGCACTTCAACAACCCGAACGAGATCAGTTGGATCACCGAGCGCGCGATGCGGCTCCTATTCGAGCGCGCGATCACGGTGCGCAATCAAACCGTCTTGATTCGCGGCGTGAACGACGATCCGACGGTCATGCAACTGCTGGTGAAACAGCTCGGCTATCTCAACGTTCATCCGTACTACGTCTACATGCACGACTTGGTAAAGGGCGTCGAGGACCTGCGCACGTCGATTCAGACCGCCGTGGACGTCGAAAAATTCGTGCGCGGCTCGACCGCCGGCTTCAACACGCCGACCTTCGTCTGCGACGCACCGGGCGGCGGCGGAAAGCGCGACGTCCATTCGTTCGATCACTACGATCGCGAGAACGGCATCGCGGTGTACTCGGCGCCGAGCGTCAAGCCCGGCAAACACTTCGTCTACTTCGATCCGATCGACACGCTCGGACCGGAAGCCCAAGCCCGCTGGCAGCACCCGCAGATCGCCGAGGAGATGATCGCCGAAGCGATCGTAAAGGCCGGCGGCCCCCGCACCTACGTTCCGGCTTGACACGCGGCAGGTCTCGACGGCGCAGGCGTTCTACGAGCGAGCATGATCGCTCTGGCCGTGACCTATACGTTTGTGCCCGGTAAAGAAAACGAAGCCGTCGGCTATTTTCGGCAGTTGATTCCGGCTTCGCGCGCCGAACCCGGCTGCCGGATGTTCGTCGTTCACCGCGGCAAAGATGAGCCCGCGAAGTTTTTCATCTACGAACAGTACGACGATCAAGCGGCACTCGACGCGCATCGCGCCTCGCCCCACTTCGAACGCAACGTCAAGAATGGACTGCGGACGATCGCCGCGACGCGCGAGCCGCTGCTCTGCGTCCCCCTCGACGAAGCGTGAGCGACATCGGTTGGACGCACGTCGCGCTCTACGCGCACAAGATCGACGAGAGCATCGACTTCTATGCGCGCTACGCGCGCATGTCGATCGTCCACAGCCGGCAAGAAGGTGACGGGACGCGCGTCGTCTGGCTCAGCGACCGAACGCGGCCGTTCGTCCTCGTGCTCATCGAATCAAAAGATCCGGTCGAGCATCCGCTCGGGCCGTTCGCACACCTCGGCATCGGCCTGCCGAGCCGCGACGCCGTCGACGAACGCTGCGCGCTCGCGCGAAGCGAGAAACGCCTGCGGCTCGGGCCGGTCGATTCCGGGTACCCGGTCGGCTATTGGGGATTGATCGCCGACCCCGACGGCCACATGCTTGAAGTCTCCCACGGGCAAGAAGTCGGGCTCGCAATTCAGCGCAAGTAAAGCGCGCGTACCAAAGAGTTTTCCGACCCGTCGCTTAAGAGCGAAGCATGCGCGCACTAGCCGTTGTCCTCACGGGAGCCCTGATGTCCACGATACTCGTCTCCGCCGCCGGCGCGGTTTCCATCGACCCGACGGTTGCGACGGCGCCCGCCGCACCGAAGGAAGCACACGTCACCCACCTCCACGGCTACACGCGTTCCGACGACTATTTCTGGCTGCGTCACAAGCAAGATTCGAACGTCACAACGTACCTGCAAGCCGAAAACGCGTACACGACGGCGGTCATGAAGCCGACCGAGGCGTTCCAGAAGACGCTCTACGACGAGATGCTCTCGCACATCAAGCAGACCGATCTGCAAGTCCCCTATCGCTACGGCGACTACTACTATTACTCGCGCACCGAGGAAGGGAAACAGTATCCGATCTTCGCGCGCAAGCGCGGCAGCCTCGACGCGCCCGAAGAGGTCACTCTCGACCTCAACGCACTGGCCCAGGGTCATCCGTTTCTGGCTCTCGGCGCTTATCAAGTCAGCGACGACGGCAAGCTGCTCGCCTACTCACTCGACGTCACGGGGTATCGCCAGTACACCCTGCACGTCAAGGACTTGAGAACCGGGAACGACCTCGGCGTCGCAATTCCGCGCGTCGACGACGTCGAATGGGCGTCCGACAACAAAACGCTTTGGCTGGTCACCGAAGACGATGTGAGCAAGCGGAACGATAAGTTCTGGCGCTTTCGGCTCGGCGACAAGTCGCCGGCGCTCGTCTACGAAGAAAAGGACGAGCTGTATGACCTCGGCGCCGGCCGCTCGCTCGATCGCAAATACATCTTCCTTCAAGCGACGAGCAAATCCACGTACGAGACGCGCTACGTTCCGGCGGCCACCCCCAACGCCGCGCTCAAAGTCGTCATCCCGCGGCGCACCGATCACCGTTACGAGGTCGAACACCACAACGGCCGCTTCTTGATCGTCACCAACAGCGGCGCCGAAGATTTCCGGGTTGTGGCGGCGCCGGTAGGGATTCCCGACGAGAAACACTGGAAGGACCTCGTCCCGGCGCGGCCCGGCGTCCACGTGAACGGCCTCACCGTCTTCGACGACTATGCGATCGTCGACGAGCGGCGCGGCGGCTTCGCGGGGTTCGAAATCCTCAATTTCAAGTCCGGCAACCTGACGCCGCTCACCTTCGACGAAACCGTGCACGCGGCGTTTCCGAGCCAGAATCGCGAGCATCGTTCGAGCACGTTCCGCTACTCGTACACGTCGTTCGTCACGCCGAGTTCGGTTTTCGACCTCGACCTTCGTACCGGCAAGCGCACCTTGCTCAAACAAACCGAGGTGCCGGGCTACGATTCGACGGCCTACGTTTCGGAACTCCAATACGCGCTCGCGCGCGACGGTACGCGCGTTCCGATCGCGCTCGTCTATAAACGCGGCGTCAAGCGGGACGGCAGCGCGCCGCTCCTCCTCTACGGCTATGGCTCCTACGGCCTCTCGACCGAACCGACGTTTTCGGCGTCGCGTTTGGTGCTGCTCGATCGCGGCGTGGTGTGGGCCTCGGCCTTGATTCGCGGTGGCGGCGAGCTCGGCGAGAGGTGGCGCACCGCCGGCCACCTCAAGGCGAAGCTGAATACGTTCACCGATTTCATCGACAGCGCGCAGTACTTGGTGGAGGCCAAGTACACGTCGCGCGATCGGCTGGCGACCCTGGGCGGAAGTGCCGGCGGCTTATTGATGGGCGCGGTAACCAACATGCGGCCCGATCTCTTCAAAGCCGTCGTCGCGCTCGTTCCGTTCGTCGACGTGATGAACACGATGCTCGACCCGTCGCTCCCGTTGACGACGGGCGAATATCTGGAGTGGGGCAACCCCAACGTGAAGGCCGACTACGACTACATGATGCGCTACTCGCCCTACGACGACGTCAAGGCCCAGGCGTATCCCGCGATGCTCGTGCGCGTCTCCATCAACGACAGTCAGGTTCCGTATTGGGAAGGCAGCAAACTCGTCGCCAAATTGCGCGCGCTCAAAACCGACCACCATCCGCTGCTGCTCGAGGTCAACTTCGGCGCCGGTCACGGCGGCGCGTCGGGCCGCTACGACGCGCTCAAGGAGACGGCGTTCAACTACGCTTTCGTCCTCTCGCAGATCGCAGCCGACGCGAGGTAAGGGCGATCGTGAGTGCGCCGTACGTCCCGCCGCATTTTGAAGAAAACGACGTCGCGCGGCTGCACGCGGCGATGCGCGACTATCCGTTCGGAACTATCGTCACGAGCGGTCCCGACGGCTTGATCGCCAGCCACATACCGTTCTTGCTCGAGCCCGAGCACGGCGAGTACGGCCGTCTGTGGTTCCATTTCGCGCGGCCCAACCCGCAATGGCGCGCGCTCACGGCGCAGACCGAAGCGCTTGCGATCTTCCTCGGCCCCCACGCGTACGTTTCGCCCTCGTGGTACGCGACCACGCGCGAAACCGGCAAAGTCGTTCCGACCTGGAACTATCTCGCGGTTCACGCCTATGGTCCGCTCGAGGTGTTCGAGGATCCCGAAACACTGCGCGATCTCGTCACGAGATTGACCGCGGCGCACGAAGGCGGGCTGCCCGAGCCTTGGAAGCCGAGCGACGCGCCCGGCGATTACATCGCGACCCAACTGCGCGGCATCGTGGGGTTGCGCATGCCGATTCGCCGTCTCTACGGCAAGTGGAAGATGAGTCAGAACCGGCCACCCGCCGATCGTGCCGGCGCCATCGAAGCGCTCGAAACATCCAAGCGGGCCGGCGACCGCGCCACCGCGGAGATTATGCGAGAATTGCAGACGCGCGCCGATCTCAGCGTCTCCTAAGCCGGCCGCGCTACGGTCGAAGCATGAAAAACGTCTTCCTCAGCCTCGCGCTGGCTGCGTCGCTTGTCTCGCTCGCCGCGTGTTCGCACCCTGATCAAACCAACGGACCATCGCCCGAGATGCGGGCCAAGCTTACGCAAGCTCGCGCCGAGGCTAAAAGCAATACCCTTGCGGCCCTGAGCGCCGACCATCAAACCAAGGTCAATGCCATCGTCACTTCGTTCAGCTCCGGATCGATCGCGGCACCTGACGCCGCGAAGCAGATCGACGCGGTTCTCTCACCGAGCGAAACAAGCGTCGTGCTCGCGCAGCAACAGAAGATGCGTGACGCGATGCGCGCGGCACGCCCCAACGGCGGTACGCCGACGAACGGTTTCAGCAGACGCCGCAGGACGCCGGACGCGGGTCGCTTCTTGCTCCAACTGCTCAGCAGATCTTAACGGAACTTAACGCGCGTCTCAGCGCTGCCCCAGCCGGAGCCGCTATCGTGCGAGCATGAGATACACCCTATTCGCACTCGCGTTGGGCCTCGCGTTGGCTCCGGTCATGGCCTCGGCTCAGCCGGGTTCTGGACCGGGCGGACCTTCACCGGAACTCCGTGCCAAATTCGATCAACTCCGCGCAGATGCAAGAACGAACAGCCTCAAGGCGCTGAGCGCCGACCATCAGAGCAAGATCCAACCGATCATCGCCGGCTTCAACGCCGGCACCGTGACCCCAACCGACGCGATCGCACAGATCGACGCTATCCTCACCCCTGACGAATCCAAAGCCATCCTCGATCAGAACCAAAAGATGCGTGACGCGCGCAAGGCGCTACGTCCGGCCGACGCCGGTCCGTCTCCTGAGCGCGCCAACGCCGACAAACCCAAGGTAGATGCGGCGCCGGACGCCGGCCGCACCTTGCTGTCGCTCCTCGCCTCGCCGGAAAAATTTCGCGAAGCGATGCGCGCCATGCGCGACCACAAGACCCAGTAACCTCGAATCTCGAACGACCGGAAAAGAAGCGCTCGCGGTTATTCCGCGAGCGCTTCCTTGAGGATGCGCTCTTGCTCGACCGCGTGCGCGCCGCCGTAGCCTTCGCTCGGGCTCGCACGATAGGAGCGGCCGACGTACTCGACGTCGCTAATCTTATCCGGTAGACGTTCCACCAGCCGGCGCCGCACGTGTGCGCGCGCGCCCATGTTCTTCGGTTCCTCTTGGACCCAGACGAGGCGCTTGAGATTCGGATAACTCGCGAGCAGCGCGAGAATCTCTTCGGTCGGCAGCGGCGAGAGCAACTCCACCCGCACGATCGCGGTTTTTGTCATCTTCTCGTACGCGGAGTGGCCGGTCAGGTCGTAATAGATCTTCCCCGAGCACATCAAGATCCGCTCGATGCGCTGGCGCTCTTTCTTGTCCGCGAAGCGCGGATCGTCGATCACCGGGCGGAAGTGGCCGGCGGTCAACTCGTCGAGATGGCCCGCGGCCGCTTTCAATCTCAACAAACTCTTCGGCGTGAAGATCACGAGCGGCTGGCCTTTGGGGTTCCGCGCCTGGAGACGCAGCGCGTGGAAATACTGCGCCGCCGTCGAGCAGTTGATCGCGACGACGTTGCCCTCGGCCGAAAGTTGCAGGAAGCGTTCGATCCGCGCGCTCGAGTGCTCGGGGCCGGCACCCTCGTATCCGTGCGGCAGCAACAAGACGAGCCGCGAGGTCTCATTCCACTTCGCCTGCCCGGCGGCGATGAATTGGTCGATGATGATTTGCGCGCCGTTCATGAAGTCGCCGAACTGCGCTTCCCATAGCACCAGCGCGTTCGGTAACGCCACGCTGTAGCCGTACTCGAAGCCGAGGCAGGCGTATTCCGAGAGCGGACTGTTGTAGACTTCGAACGAGGCGCGCGCGTCGGTGAGGTGCTGAATCGGGGCGTAGGTCTGCCCGCTCCTCGGATCGTGAAAGACGAGATGCCGGTGGCTGAACGTTCCGCGCTGCGTATCTTGGCCGGTGAGGCGGATGGGCGTCCCTTCGGCGAGCAGCGACGCAAACGCGAGCGCCTCCGCCAGACCCCAATCCGCTTCGCCATCTTTCACGAACGACTCGTGGCGCCGCTCGAGTTGGCGAATCAGTTTGGGATGGATCGAGAAATTCGGTGGCACGACGATCAGCTCGTCGTTCCAGCCGAGGAGCCGTTCCCGCTCGACGGCCGTTTCGATCGCGGCCGTCGACGCGCCGGCGCCGTCTTGCAGCGGAATCGGCTCCTCGCGCCACTTGCCGCTCTTGACCTTCTGGTGCGCTTCGCTCACGCGCGCAGTCGCCGCAGCGACGAGTGCATTCACCTCTTCGATCGACACGATGCCCTGCGCGATCAATTTTTGCGCGTAAAGCTCGCGAACGGTAGGGTGCGTCTTGATCCGCTCGTACATCTCGGGCTGCGTGTACGCCGGCTCGTCGGTTTCGTTGTGACCGAAGCGCCGGTACCCGATCAGGTCGATGATCGCGTCGTGGCCGAAGCGGCGCCGGAAATCGACCGCAAAGTTGACGGCCGCCATGCACGCATCCACATCGTCGGCGTTGACGTGGACGATCGGAACGTCGAAGCCCTTCGCGAGATCCGAGGCGTAGCGCGTCGAGCGGCCGTCGCGTGGATCGGTCGTGTAGCCGACCTGATTGTTGGCGATCAGGTGAATCGTTCCGCCGGTCGAGTAGCCCACGAGGCCCTGCAGGTTGAGAACCTCGGCCACCACGCCCTGTGCGCTGAAGGCGGCGTCGCCGTGCACGAGGATCGGGGCGGCGCGACCGACTTCGAGTGTTGCCTCGGGCGTGTTGTGGTTGGTTTGCAGCGCGCGCGTGCGACCTTCGACCACGCCGTCGACCGCTTCGAGATGGCTCGGATTCGAAGCCAATTCAACCGCGATCTTCCGCTTGTCGAGCGTGTCGTAGATGCCGCTGGCGCCGTGATGATACTTGACGTCGCCGGCCGCGCCGGCATCTTCGCCGCCCTCGCCGCGCGCGTCGGCGGCGTCGAATTCGACGAGCAATTCTTCGTAGGGACGATTGACCACGTGCGCGATCGTCGAGAGCCGCCCGCGGTGGGCCATTCCGATCACGACCGTTCCGATGCCGTCGGAGGCGAAGTCGGTCGCGATCTCCTCCATCATCGGGATCATGATGTCGAGGCCTTCGATCGAGAAGGTCTTTTGGCCGATGTACGTCTTGCGCAGGTACCGCTCGAAGGTCTCGACCTTCGTCAAGCGCCCGAGGTAATTGCGCGAGCGTTCGGGCGCCATCGGAACGAAGTGCGTCCCGGACTCGATGTAGTCGCGCAGCCATTCGCGCTGCTCGATGTTGGCGATGTGCTCGATCTCGTAGGCGATCGTCGTACTATAGGTGCGGCGCAACTCGTCCACGATGTCCGCGAGGCTGCTTCCTTTGAGTTTCGTGCGCAGCACCGACGCCGGAATCGCCGACATGATCGACGGCGTCAAGGCATAGCTGTGAACGTCGAGCGCCGGATCGCCCGGCGGCTGCGTTCCGAGCGGATCGAGCGTCGCGGCGAGGTGGCCGTGGCGCCGGTACGCGGAGACGATCGCCATCCCGGCCGCGACCGCGCGCAACAGTTCGTCGGAATACGGTTCGAGTTCGCGCGGCGCCGAGGGCGCTTGCTCCGTGACCGCAACCGGAGAGGCCGCTTGTGCGGCGCGCTTCGCCGGCTCGACGGCGCGGCCCGGACCCAGACCGAGATTCGCGAAGATTTTTTCGTAGAAGCCGTCGCTGCCGTGCAGCAGCTCGTCGACGCGTTTGAGGAATTCGCCCGACTGCGCGCCTTGGATCACGCGATGATCGTAGGTGCTGGTCAACGTCATGATCTTCTCGACGCCGAGTTGTTTGAGCGCCGCTTCGTTCGCGCGTTGGAAACCCGGCGGGTAGCCGATCGCGCCGGCGGCGATGATCGCGCCTTGGCCCGGCATCAGGCGCGGCACCGACGCGACCGTTCCGATTCCGCCGGGGTTGGTCAGCGTGAACGTCGCCCCGACCAAATCGTCGGCGGAGAGCTTATTGTCGCGTGCTTTGCCGACAAGATCCTCGTACCGCGCGCGGAATTGCGAGAAGTCGAGGGCCGCGGCGTTCTTGATCACCGGGACGATCAGGGAGCGCGTTCCGTCCTTGCGCTGCGCGTCGACGGCGAGTCCGAGGTGGATTCCGGCTTCGACGCGATTCGGCGTCGCGCCGTCGCGGCGAAACGACGTGACGATCGCCGGGTCGGCTTCGGCGGCGCGCACCAGCGCAAACGCGATGAGATGCGTGAACGAGATCTTTTCGCTGCGATTCGCCGCTTTGAGCGCAGCGTTCAATTCGACGCGCTTCGCGTCGAGCGTCCCAACTTGAAGCGTCCGAAAACTCGTCGCCGTCGGAATCGAGAGGCTTTGCTCCATGTAGCCGACGAGCGAGGCGGCCGGCCCCTTCAGCGGCGTAAGCTTACTCTCGGGCGAGAGGGGCGGGAGCGCCGGCGCGGTCGGTGCTGGGGCGCCATTGGGTGCCGGCGTGCGGGCGCCGTCTTCGGCGTGTAAGACGTCGGAGAGAAGGATCAGGCCGTCCGGACCGCTGCCGGCGACGCGGTCGAGGTCGAGACGCGCGCGCTCGGCGAGGCGGCGGGCGCGCTGCGAAGCGACGCCCCCGCGTTGGCCGTTGGGCTGCGCCGTCGTGGTGCTCTCAGGCTGCTTGGCGGTCTCCGGCGCCTTGGCGGGCGCAGGCGCATTGACGGCTGGTTTGGCGGCCGTGCCGGCGGGTTTGACGGCGGCAGTGTCGATCTCGGCGAGCGCAGCACCGACCTTGACCGTCGCGCCTTCCTCGGCCAGGATCGCCTTCACGAGGCCGGCGGCCGGCGCGGGGACTTCGACGTCGACCTTGTCGGTAGTGACGTCGACCAGCGTCTCCCCCGCGTCGATCCACTGGCCCGGCTTCACGCGCCATTCCACGATCGAGCCCTCGGTCACCGACTCGCCCATCTCGGGGAGGGTGACGCGCACGATCGTCTCAGGCAAAGGCCGGCTCGGGCGGGGGCATGGTACGTTTCATTCTAACGCACGACCTCGAACCCGTCTGCCGAGTTCATCGGGCCGAACCAAAAGCGGGCCCGGTTTCCCGGAGCCCGCCTTGAATGTCGGCTGCGACTAGACTAAATGTTGCCGCAGGACGTGTAGACGCCGATTTCCGCGCCGGACCTGTGGACGTTGACCGCGAGCCCTTGGCCGACCAATTTGTCGATCGAGACCTTGAGGACCGTGACCCCATAGCCCTGATCGACGGACCTGAGCGGGTAGATGACCTTCCCGAGCGTCGCGCACGGACCGGTGTGGAAGTGTGCCGGCTGTATGGCGCCCGCCGGGGCGTTGGCGATTGCGACCTCGACGCGGGTGCTGTCGCCGAGCGGCGTGAGGATCACGGCGCCATCTTCGCCGGATCCGTTCTGCGCGTGGAGCGCAAAAACTTGATTGCCGGCCGCATTGGCCGATGGAGCAAGCAGCGCTACGGCCGCGACAATCGACGCCAGAACTAGGAGTCGTTTCATCCGGGCGGTCCTTTCTCTCGAGAGAAAAACGGGTCAGCGTCCCTTCGGTTTCCGCGTGCGGAACCTCTCTTCGCCGTTTCAAGAAGCCTGAAAAACGCGGGACCGGCGCGACGAAGAGAACAAACCACCGCGCCTTTAAGAATCCTTCAGACCTATCTGCGCGTTGTATAGGCACGCCCAGCCGAATAGCCGCCATTCCGAGGGGAGATCACGACGTGAAAAGACTCGTTCTCAGCATCGCGGCGACCGTGCTCGCCGCCGGACTCTGCACGCTCTTGCCCGAGCAGAAGCCGGCAGGCGCCGCCGATTCTCCGGCGCCGGTAGCGAGCGCCGCGCCGATCGTCGTTCACGCCAAAGATTTTGCGTACAAGCCGCTCGAGTTGACGGTCGCGGCGGGCACGACGGTGACGTTCGTCAACGACGACGACACGGCGCACACGGCCACAGCCGTGACGATGGGCGACGACAAGAAGCCGCTTTTCGATTCCGGGAACATGGACAAAGGCCAGAAGTGGTCGTTCACGTTCAAGAAACCCGGAACGTATCAGTACCTGTGCATGTATCACGCGTTCATGAAAGCGAAGATCGTCGTCACGCCGCCGGCCTCGACGTAACGCGTTAGGTCGAGAATGTCCCGATTGCGCCGCTAACCTGTGGCGGAACGCACGAACTTCCCTGCTGCGGATTTCCGGCAAAGTTCACCGTGTAAGTGCTGCCGGCGAACAGTGTCGGAATGCTCGCCGCCTGAGCCGTTGCGCCGGGTTGCGGCGTCGCGGCGCCGCTCGGCAGCGGTGATGGCGCGGAGCCGAACGTACCGGCGGCGACCGTCGAACCGGTCGTCATCAACGTAACGCTTCCGCCGAGCGGTCCGATGTTCGAGAGAATGATGATCCCGATGGACGTCGGCACTTTCGTCGCGCCGGGCTGCGGATACAGCAAGATCGGCGGCGCCAGCGCGAGGACCGGACACGGCGTCCCGCCTCCGCCGAAGGTGGAATCGTTGCTGCACGCCGTCGCGAGTGCGACCGCTGCCGACGCCGCCGCGAGTGTGAGGGCTCGCAAGTGTGAAACGTACACGTTCAAGCTTTTCTGCCCAGGAAGGGACTCGAACCCCCACAGCCTTGCGGCCACTGGTACCTGAAACCAGCGCGTCTACCAATTCCGCCACCAGGGCAAGACGCCGACATTTCACTTCATATGGGGGGAAGCCCCCCAAGCCCCTAGCGCACGTATGAGGCGCCGTTGACGTCGATGGTCGTGCCGGTCGCGTAATCGGCTTCGCCGGATGCCAGGAACGCAACGATGCGCGCGACGTCACCCGGCGTCCCGACGCGACCCGACGGAATCTCGCCTTCGACCGCCTGCCGATCTCGCGCGAGATCGGCCTCGGCCATATCGGTTTCGATGAACCCCGGCGCGACCGCGAACGCGACGATGCCGTCGCGCGCGCACGAGCGCGCGATCGACTTCGTTAGATTCACCAGCGCCGCTTTGCTCGCGCCGTAATCCGCGTAGCTCAACTCGCCGCGGTGTGCGGCGCGCGAGGCGATGTTGATGATCCGTCCCCGCGTGCCGTTCGGGTCGGCCGGTTGCTTGCGCATCGTGCGCAGCGCAAGCCAAATCAGATTCGCCGTCCCGAATAGGTTGATCGCGAACGTTCGTCCCCAGCCGGCGCGCCAACGCGCGTAGTCGTCTCCGTCGAACGGGTTCTCCTCGAAGACCGCGGCGTTGTTGACCAACGCGTCGACCCGGCCGAAGCTCCGGACGCATTCATCGACCAAAGCCGGCAAAGCGTCCGCGTCGGCGAGATCGCAGCGCGCGCAGGCGACGCGCTCGCCAAGTTCTCGCGACAATCGTTCGGCGCCGTCGCGCTCCCTGACGTAGGTAAAGAACACCGCGTGCCCCGCGCCATGCAGAGTGCGCACGATCGCCTCGCCGATCCCGCGCGAACCTCCGGTGACCAGTCCGTTCATGCTGGCTCGGTCGTTACATGGAGGCGGGTCATTTGCCTCGACCCCGCCGAGCCAACAGGAAAGGTCGCCACCCCGGGAAACCCCTACCAAAGTTCGCGTCTCACAAAGTTCGCGCTGTAGAGGTACGCCTTGTGACCAATCCCTTCGTACATGTTCGTGCGGCGGTCGGCACGGCACTCGTTTGCGTCTTCGCCGCCTCGACGGCGACAGCGCAGCCGCTTCACGAAAAGAAGTCGCCGGCGCCGCCCAAGAGCTTCAGCCTGCACGGGGTCGCCTTCAATCCCGTCCGCAGGAAGACCGGACCGGCGGCGCGTCCGAGCGCTTGGACGCCGAACGCAGCGGAACTCGCTGCGTTGAAAAAAATCGGAATCGTTCCGAGCGATCCGCAGTACAAGACCAAGCTGGATGCCTACCTCAAACAGCGCGCAGCCGCATGGCGTGTCTCGCATCCGGCGCGGCAGGCCACCGCGAACGCTCCCGTGATCGTGCACATGCCGAATCCGCATCTCGTCGCCCAGCGCGCGACAGGCGCGAAGATGCGTCATTTGCTGGCCCATTACTCGATAGCGAATCTGACAAAGGGCGGGCGCGGCGCCGTGATAGCGTCGTCCACGCCGACGCCGTTCCCGGAAGTCAAGAGTTGGAACGTCAACGGCAACTTCGTTCAGAACTTTCCGACCACGACGCCGAACAACAACTACGAGGTTAGCCCAGGCGACCAAATCATGTTCACCGGTCGGAGTTTGGGCGGCGCCTCCGCGCCACCCGCCGTCGTTTTGAATCTCAGCGGCTGCGGTAAGGTGAACCTCAACGTCACGTCGACCGCACCCGATGGTTCGTACGTCGTCGCGAAAGTGCCGACCGTCTTCGTCGCTTGGCCGAAGTGGAGAGGCTATATCACCGTCAATGGCGCCACCGGTCCCAGGCTCGTCTACGACGCGCCGATGGATACGATGTATGTCATGGAATCGGTCTGGCCGCCGCAAGTCTACACGATCTATCCGAATGCACAGTCCGTCGGCACCGGCCATGCTTTTCCGGTCGATGGAATGGCAACGGGCAGTTCACAGCCGGCAAACCAGGCCGGTCTCGTCGAAGGGACGTCGATGAATACCAGTGACGGTCCGGGAAACCGCGGTATCCAAACCGTCGCCGGCGTGACGTGGCCGGTACAAAACGGCGCTCACGGGACCGATACGTTCGGGACGAACGTCCCGACGGTCAATGGTTGGACGATCGTCAACGGCGGCGTAGCCAAGTTGTGCGAAAACTGGCTAACGGGAGGCGCCGGTCAAAGTGGATGCGAGGCCGGCTTTCTCAGTGCGCCATTCTTTAAGGGGATATCGCTGCCGTATTATAGCGTCCCGGCCGGCAACCCAAACAATCTCTACTCAACCGTCTATTGGTCCTTCAGCGTTCCGTATTCGGTCATTTATGACGTCAGTTGGGAGTTACAGGGCCCGTCGAACACGCGGCCGCTTTCGAGCATGCCGAAAGTCGGTCAGAACTTGTGCGAGAACTAACGTTGGCCCTCACGATGATCGGACGCTGATCGCTTAGCGCCGACTCACCCAGCGGCGCGCCGTGCGATGGCGCGGCGAGCCAAGAGCGCCGGCATGAACGCGAGCAAAATGAAACCGGCTTGCGCGAGCCAGGCGGCCGGGAAACCGCGCGCGTCGGCAAGGACGCCGAATAGCGGCGGCGCGACGATCCCCATCGCAAAGACGCCGGTCAGCCCGATGCCGAGCGCACTGCCGGCGCGATCCGGTCCGCCGATCTCGACTTCGGCGGCGGTGAAGAGGCCGTTCCAGCCCGCGCCGCCGATCCCGAGCACGAATGAAATTCCGAGCGCGTACGCGACGGCGTGCTCCGGTAAGAAGGCGACCGACGCCGACGCAATCGACGCCAGAACGCACGAGCACATCAGCGGCACCATGCGGTCGCCGCGGAAGACGCTGTCGCTGATGAAGCCCCAAGCGAGCCGGCCGGCGGTCGCGCCGACCTGCGCCAGCGCGAGCCCCGCGCCGGCGACGGCGATTCCGATCTTCGCGTCGCGCACGAGGGTCAGCACGAAGAACGTCAGCATGTTCGATTGCGCGGTGACGAGGATCATGCAGGTCAGCGTCACGTACACGATGCGCCGATCGCGGGCGACTTCGAGTGTCGCGCGCACGACTTCGTTCAACCGTTTGACGACGTGGACGTGCCCCTCGGGATGACGGTAGAGTACCGTCGCCGCGATCGACGGCAGCATCGTTAGGATTCCCCCGACCACGAGCGCCAGGCGATACGTTCCGGCGGTCGCCAGGAGCGGCAGCAACAGTGCGCCGATGAAACCGCCGATCGGAACGCCCATCTGCCGGACTCCCATCGCCAAGCCGCGATTGCGCTCGAACCACAACAGGATCGCGCGGCCGCCCGCCGGCGTCGCCGCGGCATAGCCGACCCCGGCGAACATCATCCAAACCACGAGCCAAACATATGAGTGAACGAAGGTCGAAACGATCAGCGCGACACCCATCGTCACGCCGCTGAACAGGATCATCCGCCGCTCGCCGAACGCGTCGACCGCGACGCCGGAGGCCAGCGTCGTGGCGGTCCCACCGACCATAAGAACGCCGAAGATCACGCCGAGTTGCGCGCGGTTCAACGAGAACTCCGACGTGAAGAACGGTCCGAGCGAGCCCATCCCCTGCTGCACGATCGCCGCGCCGGCTTGCGCCGACGTCACGAGCGCCAAAATCCCGTACCGCATGTTGCGACCGCTCACGTGCGTTGGACCAGCGCGATTCCTCCGGCGATTGCGACCAGGCCGACGAGATCGGAGGCACCCAGCGGTTCGTGTAGCAGCAACGCCGCCAGCGCGAGCCCGAAGATCGGCGTCAAGTAGTAGTACGCGCTGACCCGGCTCGCCTCACCGTGGCGCAACAGCCAGAACCAGACGAGCGACGCGCCTACGCTGAGGACGAGAACGAGATAGACGAACGAGGCCGTCAACTCGGTCGTGACAACGACCACGGGAGCGCCATACACGAGCAACGCAACCGGAATCGTCACCAGCCCCGCGACGCACAGTTGAATGGCGTTGATCGCGACGAGACTCTGATCGATGGCAAACCTTTTGTAGAGCAGCGTCGAGGCGACGCTCGAGAGGACGCCGCAGAAGGCGAGGCCCGCATCGAACGGCAGCGCGGCCGGCGTCCCGTGCCGCGCGACGATCACGAAGACGACGCCGCCGAAGCCGACGACGAGGCCCATGGCCTTCCAGCGCGTCAGCGGTTCGCCGAGGAACCGCGGCGCGAGCAGCGCCAGGACCAGCGGATTGGTGCTCGCGACGAGCGCCGCCATCCCGGCGGAGAGGCGCTGCATCGCCGTGTAGGTCAGGCCCAGATAGAGCGCGTTGGCGAAGACCCCGAGGACGCCGGCCACGAGCCAACCCCGCCAGCTCTCGGGGACCGGCTTGCGCAGAGCCAGGGCCACGGCCGCCAGGATCAGGCCCGCCGCCAGGAAGCGCGCCGCCAAGAACCATAGCGGCTGGGTCTCGACCGCGGCGACCTTGCTGGGGACGTACGCCGACGCCCACAGGAAGATATAGAAGATGGCGATCGCTGCGGCGACTCCGGGGGTGGCGCCCTTCACAATCGGGCCAACCCCCGCCCTCCTGGCGCCGGTTTCAGAAAGGCGCCGAGGCAGCCGAACACAGGGATATGAAGGTCCTGATCGTCGGCGCGACCGGGTACGTCGGTGGCGCGGTCGAACGCGCGTTTCGTGCTCGCGGCCACCAAACGGTCGCGATCGCTCGTAGCGACGTTGCCCGGGCGAAGCTGGCCCTGCAGGGAGTCGAGACGATTTCCGCCGATGCGGCACGCCCGGAGACGCTGACGGCGCCGGTGAAAAACGCCGAAGCGGTCATCTACTGCGTTCAGGCGACCGACGCGGACCCATGGCAGGTCGACCTCAACGCGATTCGCGCGATCGCGACCACGATGGCCGGGACGGAGAATACCTTCCTTTACGTCAGCGGCGCTTGGGTCTATGGCGACACCGAAGAATTCGTCGACGAAGCGGCGCCGATCAATCCGCCGGCGCTGGTCAAGAAGCGTGCCAACCTCGAGCGGATGGTGCTCAACATGACCAAGATCGGAATCCGCAGCCACGTGGTTCGCGCCGGGATCGTCTATGGCGACGGCGGCGGGATTCCGGCGATGTTCGTGCACTCGGCACGCGAGCGCCACGCGGCGACGATCGTCGGCAGCGGCTCGAATCGCTGGGCGACGATCGCGCGGAACGATCTCGCGCCGCTGATCGCACTCGTCGCCGAACGCGGTAAGCCGGGCGCGATCTATAACGCCGTCGACGACAGCGCGTTCACCGTGCGCGAAATCGCCGAAGCGGCGAGTCGCGGCGCCGGTGCCGGCGGCGCGATCACGCAGATTAACCCCGAAATGCTCGGCCCGTTCGGCGATTGCCTCATGCTCGATCAGCGAATCAGTGCCGCACGCGCGAAACGCGATCTCGGCTGGCGTCCGATGTCGCCGAACATCGTCGAAGAACTCGAACGCGGCTCGTACCTAACGGCGCAACTCGCAAGCTAGGGAGCCCTTTGCCCTAGCGGGCAGGCTGAGCCGACCCGGCGGACCAAGACCGCGCCGATGGGTGAGCGGTACTTTGAGGACTGGAAGGTCGGCGAACGTCTCGTAACCTCGAGCAGGACGCTCCAGGAAGCCGATATCATCGCGTTCGCGCGCGAGTACGATCCGCAAGATTTTCACCTCGACCCCGAGGCGGCGAAAAACTCGCCCTTCGGGCGACTCGTCGCCAGCGGCTGGCAGACGACGGCGCTCACGATGCGGCTCATCGTCGAGAGCGGGATCTTCGGACGACACGGCGGGGTCGGGCTCGGCGTCGACGAGTTGCGCTGGCTCAAGCCCGTCTATCCCGGCGACACGCTGCACGTCGTCTCAGAGGTCGAGAGCATGCGCGCGAATCCGGAGAAGCCGAGCGGCATCTGCCGCTTCAAGTTGACGACGCTCAATCAGGATGACGTCGCGGTGATGACGCACGTCGCAATCGTGCTCGTTCCCAAACGCCCAGCGGCGGTGGGCGCGTGATCGCGATCACCACACCCAATGGGAAGCCGCACCAAAGCGAAGCCGATTTGCGCCGGCAGGGCGCGGTGCTCGTGACCGGCGCGTCGAGCGGGATCGGCCACGCGACGGCGCTGCGGCTGGCGCGTCACGGCACGATCGTCTTCGCCGGCATCCGGCGTCAAGCCGACGGCGAGTCGCTGTTGCGCGAAGGCGCCGGCAACATCAAACCGATGTTGATTGACGTGGCGGATCAAACGTCGATCCTGCGCGCCCATGCGAAGATCGAAAGCCTGCGCGAGTACCGGCTCGACGGCCTGGTGAACAACGCCGGGACCTCTCTTGCGGGACCGCTCGAACTCTTGCCGCTGGCGGAGATCCGCAAACAGTTCGAGGTCAACTTCTTCGGCGCGCTCGCAATGATTCAGACCTTCTTGCCGCTCTTGCGCGACAGCGGCGGGCGAATCGTCAACGTCTCCTCGATCAGCGGAAAGCTGGCGGCGCCGTTTGTGGGCGCATACTCGGCGTCGAAGTTCGCGCTCGAGGCGGCCAGCGACGCACTGAGGCTCGAGTTGCGTCCCTTCGGCGTCTCGGTTTCGGTGGTGGAGCCCGGTGCCGTTCGCACGCCGATCTGGCGCCGCTCGGCCGATGCGAGTTTGCGTATCCTCGACGAAGCGCCGCTCGAGCGCCGCGCCGATTACGACGCCGCGATTCGCCACATGATGCGCTTCGCGCAACAACAGGAGCTGCGTGGCGTGCCTCCCGAGCACGTCGCGCGCGTGATCGAGCGTGCACTCGTCGCGCGGCGACCGCAGGCCCGCTACTTGGTCGGTGCGGACGCACGCCTCCGCTTGCTCGTCGCGCGCCTCCCCGAGGCGATTCGTGACCTGATCATCACGGCGGCAATCGGCGGCGCGACACGGCGCGCCGAGCCGGCGGCCGCGAGCCGGCACTTTTAGGGAGCGCTTGTTCCAAAAACTCGCGCCGATCCTCGGCATCACGTTCGTCGACATCCTCGGGTTCTCGATTCTGATTCCGATCTTGCCGTTCTACGTGACGCATTTTCACGCATCGTACACGATGGTCGGCGTGCTGTTCGCGACCTTCGCGCTCTGTCAGTTTCTGGCAGCGCCGCTGTGGGGCAACCTCAGCGATCGCATCGGGCGCAAATCGGTGCTGATCATCAGCCAGGTCGGCGCGACGATCGGTTGGGGGATGCTGGCGTTCGCGCCGTCGCTCGGATGGGTGTTCGCGGCGCGCATCGTCGAGGGGATTTCCGGCGGCAACATCAGCGTGACGCAAGCCTACGTCGCCGATCGCGTCGAACCCGAACAGCGTTCGCGCGCCTTTGCCTACGTCGGCGCCGCCTTCAGCGCCGGCTTCGTTTTCGGTCCGCTGCTCGGCGGGTTGCTCTTTCGCTACGGTTACACCGCGCCGTTCTTGCTCGCGACGGCGCTCCAAGTCGTCACCCTCGTCATGACGATCTTCTGGCTGCCCGAGAAGGTCGCCGAAGAGGGCGAGAGCGGACCATCGGCGACCTTCGCCGACATCTTCCGGTCCTTCGCCGACAAGAACGTCGCGCCGATCCTGGTGCAGAAACTGGCATACTCTCTGGCGCTCTATGGTTGGTTCGCGGTCTACGCGCTGGTGCTCAAGGCGCTGCTCGATTTCGGGCCGTCGCAGACGAGTTTCTTCTTCGCGGCGTTCGGCGTGCTGAGCGTGTTCTTTCAGATCGGCGTGGTTGGGAAATTGTCCGACCGCCTCGGCCCGTCGCGGCCGCAACTCGGACATCGCGCAGCGTCCAACGTCGGTTTCATGGCGGCCTGCGTGTTCTTTCTCATCGTCCCGTTCTGCCGCACCATTCCCACCCTGGCGCTCGTCATGCCGATCTTTTCGTTCGCGCTCTCGGTCAGCAACGCGATGCTACCGGCGCTCCTAACCGACGCGTCGCCCGAACGCGTGCGCGGGACGGTCTTGGGCGTCGGCTCGTCGCTCGAATCGATCTCCGGCGTGCTGATGCCCCCACTCACGACGACGGTGCTCGCGATCTACGGGCCGACCTGGACGGCCGCGATCCCGGCGTTCTTCTGTTTCATCGCGCTCGCGCTCGGCATTGTCGCGCAACGCCGCCAAGTTCTCGCACCAAGCGACTAGAAGCCCGCAAATGACATGGGGCCGAAACAACTCGGCAACAGCTTCGCCATGTCGCGCAGGCACCACAGCCTCGAAGCGCGATGGCCGAACACAGAGCACGCTCTTCGACAGATGGCACGCAGGGAAATCCAGGCTGCAGATGTCGAAGCCGTCCTGCGCAATCCCTCTAAGATGGAACCTGCCGAAGAGGGAGCGACCAACTATTGGGGACTTGGCCCGTCAGGTTACCGTGTGCGCGTCACAGTCAATCCCGACGGCTCGATCAAAACGGTCGCTTGGGCCGACCGAAGGAAGTGAGCCTTCCAATGACACACCCGATCAACGTTCGTGTAGACCTTCAGGCAAGGGCGGCCTATGTTTGCTATGCTGAGGGTCGAGTAGTCCAAACGATAGATGTATGGAAGGACGGTTGGGTCGCAGCCGACTTGGACGACGACGATCACGTTCTTGGGATCGAAGTACTTGGCTTCGATGAACTCACCTTGGAACGCGCGCGCAGCTTCGCGACTGAACGCGGGCTCGCGTTCCCCGCAAATCTTGCTGGGAACTTCGCTTCAGCCTAATCGACGCCGCGGAGGCTGGCGCTAACGCTGCCTTGCTCTTTCATCGACTGACCGGGCTCAGCCGTCGTCGCTCGAGTTCTTCATAGAGCGGCGTCACCCAGCGATCGGCCGCTTCGCGTATGGCGGCGCCCGCCTCGCGCTGCTTTGCAGCGGCGTCCGGCTGAAATCTCTGCGTCGGTTCTTTGGCGTCGACGCTTGCCGCGTTCCGCATGCGTTC
>Ga0209422_1000054_pt1 | contig 25944 bp, 20 predicted proteins | sample BlaSpr_A8_OM2_M3_FD_187983 | JGI IMG/M metagenome (GOLD analysis project Ga0209422, IMG submission 187983) | Forest soil microbial communities from Thunder Bay, Ontario, Canada - Black Spruce, Ontario site 2_A8_OM2_M3 (SPAdes) (version 2) | ecosystem: Environmental > Terrestrial > Soil > Boreal... | reverse complement strand
CCCTGGTCGGCTGCCACGGGCTGCATGTCACCGCCGGCCTGATCTGGCTGGCAGTGATGATGGCTCAGCTCGCCATCAAGGGCTTTCACGCCACCGTCGAACGCCGTCTGCTCTGCTTTTCATTGTTCTGGCATGCCCTCGACATTGTCTGGGTATGGCTGTTCACGGTGGTCTATCTGATGGGAGTCCTTTCATGACCGACACGCAGTACGATCGCGCGCCCGGCGACGCGACAGCACTTCCCGACGTCGAACAGGGCACGTCGTCGGGCGTGCTTGTCTACACGATCGGATTGGCTCTCGCGGTGGTCCTCACGGTCATGTCGTTCTGGGTCGCCAACACGTCGCTGCTCTGGGCCGGCGGTATCTCTCTCGGCCTGACTGTCCTCGCGATAGCGCAAATGGGCGTCCACCTGGTGTTTTTCCTGCATGTCACCACGGGTCCAGACAACACCAACAACGTGATGGCACTGGCGTTTGGGGTGCTGATCGTCGCCCTGGTCGTCGTCGGATCGCTTTTGATCATGGCAGATCTGAACGACAACATGATGCCTGCGGCAGAGCTGATGAATCTGCAAATGCAGCACTGAAGAGCGTCGCAGGTATACCGGCTGCTAATCAAGCATGCCTTCCCTGGGTCGCGCGCCTTCGAGAGTGTTGGTGGCTTGGTCGATCAGGAGGGGTTGTGATCGCTTCGTATCAACGTCGGGCGCGCACAAACCACCAAGTCGTCGCACGTCTGTCCAAGCGCTCGAACGACACCAGCGCTAACGTTGCATGTTGAAATGATGCGCGGCCGGGCTGCTGCTGCTGGCGGGACGAGGAAATGCTCAAAGGATTCACTGCCCCTCGGTCCCCTCTGGGCGCTGCTGCATTGGTCCCGTCGCCGCCTTGGCATTTCGCAGGTGACGTCCTGGCGGTGGAGTTTTGGAATGATCCCGATGTATCAGTCCATACCCTCCCGACGGGCGTCGAGCTTGATAAGAAACATCCAGGCCACTCCGTTGTGCTCTTCGCAGACTACCAGTTCACCGCGCAGAACGATGAATATCTCGACCCTGCCAGGTATCAATGTCGCCAGTTCACCGTCCTCCTCGACGCGATGTGGAAGGGTTCACGGATAGCGTGGTGTCCATATTGTTATGTCGATAATGACGCTGCCTTGATGAGAGGCTGGATCCAGGGTTATCCAAGAAAATTCGGCGCTATACACCAGACCCGCACGTTTGCCACGGCGAGCGCCGCTTCGGCACCACTCGTGCATGATGGCAGATTCTCGGCCTGCATGTCCGCTCACGGCCGTTTGCTGGTGCAAGCCCGTGTTACCTTACGCGAAAGGGCCGAGCGTCTTGTCGGATTGCTCGATCGCCAGATAGTGGGACGGCGGTATTTTCCGCGGCTCTCCGCCGGCATGCACGACAAGCCAGCCGTGGATGAACTCGTTCGATGCGTCTCGAACCATCCCATGATTACGAACATCTGGATCGGCGAGAGTGAGCTCAATTTTCCCGAAGCCTATGGCGAAGAATTGGAAGTGCTGGGGCCGCTGAAGGTCGGGCGCGGATATCGATTCTCGTTTTCCTATTCTGTCACTGATATCGAGATCCTGGCAGACCTGACTGCCTAGCAATCGCGGCTGGCCAACAAGCGCGTCCTGGATTGCGGCAGGAATAAACAAGTCGACGCACTTCAATCAAATCAATTGTGGCTGGCTTCGGTAGCCTCTGTGCCGAAAGTGATAGACGCATCAGGATATGGAAATGCTGAAGGGCTTTACAGTTCCGAAATCGCCATTCGGTCAGGCCGCACTAACTCCGCCACCACCCTGGCACTATGCCGGCGACGTTGTTGGAGTCGAGTTCTGGACGGACGCTGACGCAACGGCAGCGACATTGCCGAATGGTCTTTCCCCAGATCCGAAGTCAAACGGTCACGCCGTCATGATGTTCATGGATTGGCAATTCACTGCCCGGGACGACGAGTATCTCGATCCGGCCCGCTATCAGTATCGCGAGGCGTTCGTTTTGGTCGACGCAATGTATCGCGACATGCCGGTCATGTGGTGCCCGTACATTTACGTCGACAATGACGCTGCGCTGGCGCGCGGTTGGACGCAGGGGTTTCCAAAGAAAATGGGTAGCATTTTTCAGACGCGCTCCTTTGCGGCCGCAGGCCCCGCCGCGGCGCCGGTTGCGTCCGGCAGCCGGTTTGGCGCCAGCCTCTCGGCGCATGGCCAACGTCTTGCGGAAGCCTGCGTCACCTTGCACAAGCCGGTCGAAAACGGAATGTCTCTCCTCAGTCGACCCACGGTCTTGTTGCGATACTTCCCGAGATTGGCCGCCGGCTACCAGGACAAGCCCGCGGTCAATGAGCTGGCGATGTCGATCACCGACAATCTCACCGTTGCCGGCGCTTGGATTGGAAAGGGCGAGCTCAATTTTACGGAAACGAATGGCGAAGAACTCCACGCGCTCGCACCGAAAAGGATCGAGTCGGGGTTCCGTTACTCACTTTCCTACTCAGTTAGCGATCTAAAGATCCTCGAAGACCACGGCTCGTAAGTGACTGAGAGTCCTCCCGCCGTAACGGCGAAGCGTACAGTCCCTCGCTTCGCCAAGAGGGTCTCTGCGGACCCCCGTCCCGCGGAGACCCTCGGCGGGGAGATTCTCCTGCGATAGGTGAGGAAAGTTGTCCTCGCGTCTTTCATAGCATTTTGGATCTGAGCGACTGCCGGGTGTTCTGAATTGTTGCTAACTCAGGTTAGCCAAAATGTAACATATTGATCTTTAATACTAAATTCGTCACGTGGGGCTGAGCAACATTAACCTTCCATAACGCTGATTAACGAGCCAAGAGGGGCCGCTTGCTGCATTCTCTCGCCGATCCGAAGCCTCGGATAATTCGTCGACGGAGTGATCATGGAAGGATTTCAAACCACCGCACCAGAGTCTTCCGTTGCGGCCGATCAGCAGTTCCACCTGGTTGCGAACAGCGTGGCCAAGCTGCTTGAAACTGCAAGGCGAGAGTTGGAGCGTGATCAGGAGGCGGCCAAGGCGTCGCTGGTCACAGCATCGCACATCCTGCAAGCGGAGATCGAACGTTGTTCGGGCGCTAACGGCTCCACAAGGGGCGGTCTGGCGGCTTGGCAGATCCTTCGAGTACGAGCTTACATTGACAGCAACTTACACCGCACCATTCACATCCGGGATCTCAGTGCTGTCGCGCGTCGAAGCCCGGCGCACTTCTCACGTAAGTTCAAACTGGCTGTTGGCGAGTCGCCACATGCCCACGTGGTGAGAAGGCGTCTCGAGAGAGCCTGCCACCTGATGATCACCAGTGCGGCATCACTGAGTGAAATAGCCTTGAGTGTAGGCTTTTCGGATCAAGCACATCTATGCAGGCTCTTCAGACAGGCCTTTGGTCACAGTCCGGCCAACTGGCGACGCGAGCGCGGAATCCCTGGCGAGGTCACCTCGAGAACCGGCGCGGACGAGAATATCCCATGAGCGATCGGCAGGGGAAAGCCCTGAGCTTCGGCCCTTTCGAACTCTCGATCGGAAACAGACTTCTTACAAATGGCGCAAAGGTCGTGCCGCTCGGCGCGCGCGCCATGGATCTCCTCATCGTTCTGGTGGAGCAAGCGAACAAGGTCGTCAGCAGGAGAACCCTGATAGAGCGCGTTTGGCCAAAGAGAGGAGCCGAACAAGTCAGCCTGCGCGTCCACATCTCAGCGCTACGGAAGGCTCTCGATCAGAGTGACCCCGGCAGGCGATATATCGCGAACGTGCCCGGGCGTGGGTACAGCTTCGTCGTACCGGTAACGTCGCTTTCCTCGCCAACGTCGGGGGACTTCAAACCATCCTCGAGGTCCCGACTGCCTGCGCGCTTGATGCGGATGCTCGGACGAAGGGATGCCCTGGCCGCGATCCAGATGAAGCTGGCCGAACAGAAGTTTGTGACGATCGTCGGTCCTGGCGGCATCGGCAAGACCACGGTAGCGGTGGCAGTGGCCCATGAGATGAGCGCCACTTTCAACGGCCAGGTTCATTTCGTCGACCTGAGTGCCCTCGGCGGCGCTTCGCTCGTCGCGCCAGCCGTGGCCGCAGCTCTCGGCGTGACGGTACAAACAAACAATGTCGTACCAGCCTTGATCGATCGTTTGCAGGAAAGGCCAACACTCATCATTTTCGACTGTTGCGAACACCTTATCGACGGGGCATCGGCTGTGGCAGAAGAACTGATTCGCCATGTCCCGACACTGCATTTGCTCGCGACCAGCCGGGAGGCAATGCGTGTTGAAGGTGAACATGTCTATGAACTCTGCGCGCTCACATGCCCTCCGGAAGATAACAGCTTGTCGGCACACGACGTCCTGCAATATCCCGCTGTCCAACTGCTGGTCGATCGCGTGCGCGCCGTGCGAGGTGACTTCGAGCTGGTAGATGCGGATGCGCCGATTGCCGCGGAAATCTGCCAACGGCTCGATGGAATTCCATTGGCAATCGAGCTCGCGGCCGGGAGGGGTGACATATTTGGCCTCAGCAAGACCGCAAGCTTGCTCGACGACCGACTAAACCTGTCATGGGTGGGGCGTAGAACGGCCCTGCCGAAGCACCAGACCTTGAACGCAGCGCTGGAGTGGAGCTATGACCTGCTTGATGAGGCAGAGAAGCGTGTACTGAGCAGGCTCAGTGTTTTTGCCGGCGGATTTACATTCGAAGCGGCGGTCGCCGTTGTCGCTGACGAGATGATAGATGAAGCAAATGTCTCGGATTGCCTTTGGGAGCTTCGTTCAAAGTCGATGATTGCCGCTCCGGGACAGGAGGGGCGGTTGCGCTTGCTCGACACCACTCTTGCCTTTGCTTCACGACGACTTGCCAAGAGCGATGAAGAGAACCACTATCGCCGGCGCCACGCCCTCTACTTCTGCGACTTGTTCAAACAGGGCGCTTCAATGGATATGCCTGAAAGGCTCAGGGCGCTTGGGGGCGAGGTCGACAATCTCAGAGCCGCTCTGAACTGGGCTTTCTCGGTCGAGGGTGATGCGAAAATTGGCGTTGAACTTGCTGCCGCCTCGGCAAGCGCCTGGATGGCAATGGCCCTTCTTACCGAATGCCGGGATTGGATGACGAAAGCCATCGGTCGACTGGACGATGCGAGTGCCGGCTCACGGCAAGAAATGATAATTCAGTCCGCACTCGCCAGTTGCATGATGTTCACGGATGGTATGACTGAAGAGTCGTACACGAGCTGGGCGAAAACGCGCCTTCTTGCCGAGTGCCTCAACGACACCGAATGCCAGCTCGATTCTCTGCTTGTTCTATGGGCTCACCAGATACGGCTTCCAAGTTATGCCGAGGCGACAGAATTGGCAGATCGATGCGGCGATGTCGCTGACGGGAGCGGCAATCGTGGCGCGATCGCAACGGCCAATTACATGCGCGGCGTAACATACCACCACATTGGGCGAATATTGGATGCCGAAGCTCATTTCGAATTGTCCCTGCATCGCGATGATGAAGCGACCCGACAATCTCTGATCAAGCGGTTTGGCTACGATCGGAAAGTCGACGCCCTGGCTGTATTGGCCAACCTGTCCTGGCTCCGGGGCTGTCCTGATCAGGCGCGGCGCCTCAACCTGATGTCGATCGCTGAGGCACGCCAACTAAATCAAGCGGTACCGCTCTGCGTGGCGCTCGCCTGGGCAAGCTTCAACACGTACCTGACAAGTCCGGACGATCCCGAGACTGAAGCGCTTGCCCACGAGCTTGTCGACCACGCCGCAAAATACGCTGTGGAAAGCTATCACGGCTTTGGCCTCGGCATGCAGGCTCTCTGCAGAGTCAGGCGGGACGAGGGCGATGCAGCTTCGGCGACGCTCTACCGGGGTTTGGAGAAGCTGTCAGCGGCGCGCTATGGAGTCTTCAATTGGATCCTGCAAGCAGAGTTCGCAAGATGTACGGCCGTCGCCGGCAAGCCCGAGCGAGGACTCGCTGTCTTCGAACGGGCGAAGATCAATCTTGACGACACCCAATGGTACGCTCCGGAACTGCGTCGTATCAGGGGCGAGCTGGCCCTGAGCAGCGACGAGGGACTTGCGGTTGGCAGGCAGTATTTTCTCAGTGCGCTCGAACTATCGGAAAGACAAGCAAGCTTGTCGTGGGCGCTCAGGGCAGCGACCAGCCTTGCTATTGCCGAAAAGTCGGCCGGGCGACGGGAGGCCGCGTGGCGGACCTTGCAAGCCACCCACGCGAAATTTCGAGAAGGCCTTGGGACCGTCGATCTACGGTTGGCCAAGCAGGTATTAAACGGCTCATACCGGCGCGACAGCGAGATCAATTCGATACACTGACAGCTTGTTGCTGGAGGAGGTTTCGGCTAACACTTGATGGGCTGGGGTGTATTGCACAAGACCAACGACGAACGGCGTAACGATCGAATCGTCGAGGGTCTTGGGCGGAATAACTCATGTCGGTTCAACAAGTTGGCTCACCGAGCGCAATCCGGCTTCGGTTTGGCCCATTCGAGCTGAATGTCGCCGAGCGCTCTCTCAAGAAGGCAAACCAAGTCATTCCACTTGGTGGCAGGGCTTACGACATCCTGACCGCTCTTCTCGAACGCGCCGGTGATGTTGTCGCGAAGTCCGAACTGATCACGAAGGCATGGCCTGACGTAACGGTCGAGGAAGGCAGTCTTCGCGTCCATCTATCGGCGCTGCGCAAGGCACTGGGTGACGGTCAGTTCGGTAACAAGTACATCGCGAGTATACAGGGCCACGGCTATAGCTTCATCGCGCCGGTCACGCGCTTTCCCGCGGACCGCGACAGGAATAGCGCATCTGGGGGATTGTCCAACCTGCCGCCCGCGCTGGGCCGCATGGTCGGTCGCGAAAATGTTGTCCGCGAGATTCAAGGTTGGCTCCAAGCCGACCAACGCCTGATCACAATTCTGGGTGCTGGCGGCATAGGCAAGACAACGGTTGCTCTGTCAGTCGGACACGGGGCGCTGGCCGACTTCTCTGGCGCGGCATTCTTTGTCGATCTTTCAACCGTAAACGACAAGCAGCATCTCGTCGGCGCCATCGCTTCCGCGGTCGGGCTCGACTCGCAGTTAGTCGATCCAAGGGAGGCGTTGCTTAATTTTCTGCGCCCTCGCAGGGTGCTTATCATTCTTGATAGTTGTGAGCATCTCATCGAGAAAACCGCGGAGATCGCCGAATATATTTTCCAAAATGCCCCCGACATCTACATACTTGCGACCAGCAGGGAGGCATTGCACGTCCCTGATGAACGCGTACTTCGTCTTTGTCCACTGGATTGCCCGCCAGAGCAGCCGGGGCTGACTGCGTCAGAGGTGCTTGCCTATCCGGCCGCACGGTTGTTCGCCGAGCGTGTCAGTGCTCGCCGCGGCGACTTTTCGCTCGGTGACGACGAAGCTCCCATGGTTGCCGAGATTTGCCGCAAGCTTGACGGCATTGCACTCGCCATCGAGCTCGCCGCCGGAAGGGCCGCTATCTTTGGCGTCAGGAACACGGTGGCAAGACTGGGTTCGCGCCTCGATCTCTTGAAGTTCGGCCGACGAACCGCAAATCCACGGCATCAAACGCTCATCGCAACGCTGGACTGGAGCCACGACCATCTTTCGGAGATCGAACGAGTCCTCTTGCGACGTGTCGCAATTTTCGTGGGGCACTTCACGCTGGAGGCAGCGCTCGCAGTGGCGGAGGAAGTGGGGATAGACGAGTCTGAAATCTCGGGTGCGTTGGGAAATCTCGTCAATAAATCTCTGATCGGGGTTTGGACCAGCTCGCGGGGACCGGTCTATCGGTTGCTTGATACGACACGCGCCTATGCTTTGGAGAAGTTGGCCACCAGTGGCGAGCAAGATTCTATTGCCGAGCGGCACGCTAGCTTCTCGATTCAAATGTTGGAAAGCAACCCGGTCAATCTCTTCGATTTGGAGTTCACGGAAGCTGCAGCCAACGCCGTGCGAGACCATCTTGGAAATATCCGTGCCGCGCTTGAATGGAGCTTTGGTCCCAATGGAGACGACCGCAAAGCCATAAGATTGGCGGCATCAGCTTCGCAGCTACTCCTGGCCATGTCGCTTCTTTTGGAATGCCGAACATGGATGGAGAAGGCGATTGATCGGATGACACCAGACTGCGATCCTCGGCATCAGATGAAGATTCACGCAGCGCTTGCTTTGTCGCTCATGTACACCGAAGGGAATAGTGAGAGGGTTCGCGAGGCTTTCCATACAGCGCTGAACTTTGCGCAGCGGCACGAAGATACCCATCTGCACTTGTCTCTACTTAGCGGAATGTCGATGTATCTTCACGGGCTTGTTGACGCGGCAGGAACCTATGAGCTCGCGCTTCGCGGCGCGGCCGCCGCAAGGAAAACCGGAAGTCCAGACGATGCGGCCATCGCTGATTCCATGCTGGGAGCAGCATATTGTCTGCGCTCTGATCAAAGGCGGGCGCAAGAACATCTGAAACGCTCATTGCGTGGCTCGCTTCGACGGTTCAATGCGAGCCAATACCTGTTCGATCTGCGGAGCTCTTCGCTTAGTGTTCTTACCCATTCATTTTTCTTCTCTGGCAATCTCGACCAGGCCGCCGACTGTGCCAAAATGAACATTGAGGAGGCCGCAAGGTCAGGGCATCCAGTCGGACTATGTCGCGCGCTCACCAACTCGATGCGGCTCTATTTTTGGGTCGACGATTTGGAGCAGGTCGAACATGGTCTTGCAAAGCTCGAGCATACCGCCGAGAGGCACTCGTTGGCGCCAGCTCGTGCAGTCGCTTTAGGGTTTAGGGGCCGGTACTTGGTCCGCATCGGCCGAATGGCAGATGGCATCCAACATCTGCAAGAGAGTTTGGAGAAACTGGCCATTCACCGGTACGACGTAGTGACGAGCGATCTTGTCTCTGAATTAACGGTTGGCATGGCGAAGCAAAACGCGCGCGCGGAAGCGTTGGCGCTCATCGATCGATCGATTGCCGCCGTTATCAAGGCCAATAGGCTTCTTCGCCTGCCCGCATTTTTCCTGGCGAAAGGCTTGGCGTTCGCGTCCGGGGAGGCGCCCGAGAGTCTCCTGGCAGAGGAGTTTTTCGCAAAGGCGATGATGCAGGCGCGGCAAGAATCGGCGGTGCCCTTTGAATTGCGCGCTGGATTGGAGCTCGCTCGTATCTGGATCGGGCACGGCGAAGTGCGGAGGGCCCATGATCTGATCAGTCCCGTCTACAGTCGGTTCTCCGAAGGTCTCACAACACCCGATCTCATTTTGGCGAAGCAACTCCTCAAACAGACGAGCGTTCGGGCGCGGCAAACCGGGCGAAGGGTGGCGAGATCATCGGGCAGAGCGAAAGCTTGAACAGACGGTTGCCTGCGTGGTCGGCCGCCACTATTGAAGAGGCGCGCCTGCGGGTTCACATGGCGGTCATTCGCAAAGCGCTTGGTGAGCGTCAATTCGGCAGCAGATATATCTCAAACATCGAGGGAGGGGCCTACTCGTTCGTCGGTTCTGTCGTCTGTATCGAATAGTACCTGGGCTTAGCTTCACTGCGTGGTGACAAGGCCCAGGGTCTGCGCGCGTGATACCGCTTGCGCGCGCCTTTCCACACCCAGCTTGGTGAAAACGCTCTTGAGGTGCGACTTCACGGTCTCAGGACCAATATCAAGGCTCCGGGCGATTTCCTTGTTGGACAATCCTTCGGCGATCAGCTTGAGGATTCCGGTCTCGCGGGCACTCAATCCGCCCAGAGCCTGGGCTCTGGAGATCGGGACCATGCGATCGTGCGGGGCCCTTCGAGAACCGGCCACGAGCCGATCGACATAAGGCATTAGATGCTCGCTGATGCTCCCGCTCCGCTGGACCATCTGAACGAGCTCGGAGATGATCGAACCCCCGTCCAAGATGATCTGATAGAGACCTGCGTGTGCGCATGCAGCAAGAACACGGCGAAATCGGTTCGTTGCCTCCGCGGTTTTGCCCACGCTTAGCTGAAGGGCTGAGATTCGAATCTCGACTCGGATCAAGAAATAGCGATGGTATGCTGCTTCGGTTTCGCGCTGCAGCTCCCGCAGGATCGCCATCGCCTCCTCGGGGCGGGCCCGTTGTCCTAACAATTGAGCGTGGACCAGTTTGTGGTCCCATTGAATTTCCGACCAAGCGCAAAGCCTGGGCGCGGGGTACTTTCGTGCAAGTCGCTCCAGGCGATCGACGCATGCGGCGCCTTCCTCCACGCTGCCCTCGTTGAGGTAAAGCCGCGCTTGTTCTGATGTCGCGGCTGCCGTCAGCCTTCCCCAGTCTCGTGAGATGCCATGGTTTTCAGCCCGCTCCAGGAGCGTGTGGGCTCGCTTGAGGTTCATCCGAGCAGCAGCGACTCTAGCCATCACGAAATAGGCGCTCCGAACGCAGTCGAGCATCGTCCCAGAGTTGATCAGCGATGCGCGATCGATCACCAAGGCTTCCGCCTCGTCCAACTGGCCTTGCTCGTACAAAATCCGTGAAATCAGACTGACAGGCAAAGCCGCTGCAACCGAGTTCGGGCCAACATACTGCTCCGCAACGCGCAACCCCTCACGGTAATGCCCCTCCGCCGCGGCGAGATGTATCTGCCGGAACTCTGCGATCCCTTGAAGGCAGCGCCGATATACCGACGCGAAGACGTTCCTCCGATCCTCCTCGAGCGAATAGGGTATCCAGGGCGTCGCATAGAATTGCTTGAGGTCGCCGGCTTGCATGTGGCCAAAGCGAACGACATTTGACGCAACGTTCGCAGTCCACGGATCGGACGAACGGTTCACGCAATCCTGTGCCAGAGGCAGCGCTCTTTCGCTGTCATCCGTCAGCGCGATAGCAACAGAGCGGATCGCCTGGCATTCGCACAGCAAGTTGCTATCCGGCAGACGCGTTGCAGCGATATCGCCCTCTATGTCAGTTGCGAGCTTCAGGGCCTCATCAAACCGTAGCGCGAGTGCCAGACCCCAGGCGATCGCCAATCGGACCTCGCACTGACCTCGCAAGAGTTCGTCGGGAAACTGGCGCTGCCATTCAAGCAAGGTGAACAAATCACCTCTCTTTATCAAAGCCATTGCGCAATTCTTGATCCAGCTGATCGCACGATCAGAATCGCCGGCTGCGATCGCGTGCTGAACCGCCTCAGTCCACAATTCGCGGGAGGCATACCAAAGAGCGGCACGTCCGTGCAGCTCAGGAACTTCAACGCCGCGGTCCGCCTCCAGCCTCTGTCTCAAATATTCGGCGAGCAGCGTATGATAACGAAACCAGACACCCTCATTATCAAGCGGCGTGAGCAGCATTTGGCGCTGAGCAAGCGATGCCAGGATTGTGCGGCTCGAGCTCGAACCGGTTACGGCTTCGCATAAAGGGCCGGAGAGCCGATCAAGAATGGCCGTTCGCAGCATGAAGTCGACCAATTCGACCGGAAGCCCATCCAGCATCTCCGCCAGATAGGCGGCAATTGGACGCTGCGAACCTGAGAGATTGTGTACATACTCCTTCAGGCCGAATCCGGACTGCGAGCGCATGGATGAGATAATTCGCAGGGCGGCGGGCCACCCTTCAGTCTTGCGTTGCAAGAGTTGGACGTCGGGGAGTTCCAGAACTCCAGGCTTGGTGCTGTCCAGAAACGCTTGTGTCTCCTGCATATCGAACCGCAGGGCTACGGAATCAATCTCGATCAGCTGATTCTGGGCTCGCAGGGTCGCGAGGGGCAGGGGAGGTTCGGTACGCGTCGTAAGCACCACATGACAGTGAGACGGCGCGTGCTTCAGAAAATATGCGACCGTCTGATGGATGCGAGAAGCACCGAGCCAGTGATAGTCTTCGAGAAACAGATAAACATCATCTTCTATTTCTGCCAGATCGTTGATCAGGCTCGACAGGATCGCTGTCGGGTCGATCAGGTTGTTCTCGAGAATCAGCCCAATCGCGCCGGCGCCAACGTCCGGACAGGCATGGTGCAGGGCCTGAGATACGTAAAATAGAAACCGCGTGGCCTCGTCGTCGTCTGAATCGATGGTTAGCCACCCAACACAGTTGTCGCTTTGCTCAAGCTTCTCGGCCCAAGCGGCCGCCAGCGAGGTCTTGCCGAAGCCCGCTGGCGCCTTGATGACGGCAAGTCGCTTAGCCGGGAGTTCGGACAAGATGGCGACGAGCCGGGGACGTGCGACCAGCCCCCTGAATCGTGCCGGCACGGTCTTGGTCGCCAGGAATGGCAGCTGTCCTCCGCCGGGCAAGGTGCCCGTTCCATGTGTAAGATGGCTGGAGCGCGGCTCGATCAAGGGCTCCCCCTACCCACATCGGTCCTCCCCCCATTCGGGGGATACAAACAATGGCGAAAGTGTACGATCTCTATTAGCGAGAGGGAAGCGCTAGGCATCGTCGGTTATAACCATCCCGCATGCCGGTCGCCGCGTGCTGATCCCTTTGAGCAAGGCTGCGCGCAGAGAGCCGAAGCAAACGTCGATCAGGGACGCGCTTGGGGTTTTGCGCTGATGATTAAGCCACCCGGAAAGGCGCACCAAGTCCATGTTGAGAACCATGGCTGACAGTGTTCATAGAAATCTGCAGTTTGGCCCCTTTGAGCTTTCAAGCAGGGAGAGGCTGCTGCGGCGCGAGGGTGTGGAACTGCCCCTTGGCAGCAGGGCGCTCGACATCCTGATCTACCTTGCCGAGCGTCCGGGTGAGGTGATCGCGAAGCAGGAGCTCATCGACCACGTCTGGTCGGACGTAACCGTCGAGGAGGGGAGCCTCCGAGTCCACTTGGCCGCGATCCGCAAGGCACTTGGTGACGGCCAATTTGGCAACCGATACATCGCAAACATCAAGGGACGAGGCTACTCGTTCGTCGGCACCGTCGTCCCTCTCACAGGCCTGGTGTCTCGGCTGGAACTGCTGAGACTAAGTCATTTGACGGCCGTTCCCAGACACCGGACGCGCGCTTTGGGTTGCGTGCTATTCTCCCGCGGGCCCGGTCCGCTGCTCTACGACCAGCATTGGGGGCCAGTTCGGCGATGGAGGTGACCTTGTCTCGCAAAGGGGCGAAGAGCCGAACGCGAGATCGCAAGCTTCACAAGACCGAAGCGAAGGCGCGCGTTGGTCGGGCTCGCAATACCCGCACCGATCTCGAACAGGAACTCAAGGCATGCAGGCGGGAGATCGCCAATGCGCGTGAGCGTCTTGCCGAGGCGGCGATGCAACAAACTGCCACCTCTGAGATGCTGCGCCTCATCTCGAACTCGCCGATTCAGTCGGTGCTGGACGCGGTGGCCGAACATGCCGCGCGCCTGTGCGATGCGAGCAATGCGAGGATCTGGCGCCTGGAGGACAACCTTGTTCGGCTGGTAGCTTCATACGGGGAAAGTTCGGCGACGATGGATGGCCGCGAGGGCCTGCCCGCAGACCGAGACACGGTGACTGGACGAGCCGCATGCGATCGTCGGACGATTCATGTCCGTGATATCGCCGCAGAGGGAGCGAGTACCCGGTGGGCAGCAGGCTCGTGAAAGGCCAGGGCTGGCACACCACGCTTGCGACGCCGTTGTTGCGCGAAGGTACCCCCATTGGAACAATTCTAGTACGGCGAATGGAGGTCCGACCGTTCTACGACCAACAGATCGCGCTTCTCGAGACCTTCGCCGCCCAGGCGGCGATCGTGATCGAGAACGTGCGCCTCTTCGAATCTGGGAAGCAACGCAGGTGTTTGGCCGCATCTTCGGTTTGGACGGCCATGAGAGCTATCGCGAACTGCGGCTGGAGCCGTTATACTGCCCTCACCGTCTAAGCCGAGGAACTGCTCCGCATGAACGAGAGTATCCACAGAGAAAGGACCGCTTCTGAGCCGCAAGATCGCAGTTCGAGCGTGGCACATTCGATCGAAGTGCCCTCTGAAATCGTCCGAAAATGGCAAGAGATTGTGAATCTCCTTGCCGAGATCATGCACGTGCCCTCTGCCTCCATAATGCGGGTCGATCCTCCCCACATCAAAGTTTTCGTCTCCAGCACGTCCGAAGGAAATCCTTGCGAGCCGGGCGCTCTCGATACGGGACCTTATTGCGAGACCGTCATGAAGACCGGTCAGCCGCTGCTCGTCCCTGACGCTCTCGAGAACGAAGCATGGAAAGCGAACCCGCATGTCAAGCTGGGGATGATCTCTTACCTGGGCGTCCCAATCGGTTGGCCCGATGGCCGCATATTCGGGACGATTTGCGTTCGCGACAATAAAAAGAACGAATATAGCGAGGCTTATCTGAAGCTACTGCTGCACTTCCGCGACATGTTGCAGGCTGACTTGAAGTCATTTGCAAGATTGCACGGAGAGATAGAAGAACGCGAAGCGAAGATCCGGCGCCTGGTCGATGCCAATATCATCGGGATTTTCGTCTGGGATTTCGATGGTCGCGTTCTTGAGGCCAACGACGAATTTCTTCGCATGGTGAACTACAATCGCGAAGACCTGGCTTCGGGCCGCATAAGGTGGGCGGACCTGACGCCGCCCGACTGGCGCGACCGGAATAACGCGAGGATCGAACAGCAAAAAAGTAGCGGCCGGTTCGAGCCGTTCGAAAAGGAATACACCAGAAAAGACGGTAGCCGTGTGCCCGTGCTGATTGGTGGGGCAACGTTTGCAGAGGGCGGTAACCAGGGCGTCGCATTCGTGCTCGATTTGACCGAGCGCAAGCGTGCCGAACAAGCTCTGATGCGCAGTGAGGCGTATCTGGCTCAAGCGCAGAAGCTGACGCATACGGGCAGTTGGGCTTGGGATCCCCGCACCGAAAAGGTGCTGTACTGCTCCGAGGAAATGTTCCGAATTTTCGGATTGGATCCACGGGAGAGCTTACCTTCTCGAGACAATTTTCGGCAGCAAATCCACCCCGAGGATCGCGATTGGGTAAAGAAGAGATTTGAGGAGTCGCTTCACGAAAGAGTTGATACCTTCGCCGAGTACAGGGTTCTTCTGCCAGACGGAACAGTTAGGCACATCAATGCCTCGGGTCATTTGGTTCTCAATGAAGACGGCGAGCTCATCGAGTTTGTTGGTACTGCTGTAGATGTGACAGAGCGCAAACGCACCGAGGAAGCATTGCGGGAAAGCGAAGCGAAGTTCAGCGACTATGCCGCAACCGCTTCCGATTGGCTGTGGGAAATCGGTCCGGACTACAAATACACGCTGTTGACCGAGAATGCGTTTCGTTCGGATCCGGCCGATCGAATCGGCACGTTCTGTTGGGATCATGCGCTCGACCTTGAAACCGAACCGGAAAAGTGGCGACTTGTTTGGGCAACTCTCGATTCACGCAAGCCGTTCGGCGACTTCGTATATTGCTCCGTGGACGGCAGCGGCTCTCCAATGTACGTGAAGGTCAGCGGCAAGCCAGTGTTTGACGCTAACGGAGAATTCCGCGGTTATCGCGGCACCGGCACCGATGTTACGGCATTGCGGACAGTAGAGGCAGAAGCTCGCGAAAACGAGCGGCGCTACCGTGAGGCGCAACTGGAACTCGCGCACGCCAATCGCGTCGCAACGATCGGCCAGTTGACGGCCTCGATCACCCATGAAGTGAACCAGCCGATCACAGCGGCAGTCACATACGCGTTAGCCGCTCGGCGTTTCCTAAGCGCGGAGCCGCCAAATCTTCATGAGGTGGATGACGCGCTGTCTCTTATTGTCAAGGAGGGGAATCGCGCAGGCGAGGTCGTCGGGCGAATCCGCGCACTCATTAAGAAGGCGCCCGCACGAAAAGACGCCGTAGAGATCAACGAAGCCATCCTCGAGGTTATTGCTCTCACCCGTACGGAGGCCGCAAACAATAGCGTCTCGGTGCGGACGCAGTTAGCGGAGCGCTTGCCGCGTGTCCAGGGAGATCGGGTCCAGCTGCAACAGGTACTACTTAACTTGATCATCAATGCCATCGAAGCGATGCGCGACGTCGGCGAAAAGGAGCGGGAATTGCTCATTAGCAGCCGTAACGAACCGGATGGCGTGTCAGTCGAGGTACGAGATTCGGGTCCAGGCTTCGCGCCGGCGGCTCTTGAGCGCGTGTTCGAGGCGTTCTACACCACGAAACCGGGCGGTTTGGGGCTTGGGCTGTCGATCTGCCGGTCGATTATCGAAGCGCATAACGGACGATTGTGGGCGAGCCCTAACGTGCCACGTGGCGCTATCTTTGGCTTCATTGCGCCTGCTCATCCGGCCGCCGCATCGTGAGTGGAGTGCCGCTTCGGATCCGCGACGTAGCAGACGTCGAGTCCAGCAGGCACCCTGACCCTCTATGGTGAGACGCCATGGGACCATTACGGGAGATGCAGGCGGAGCGTCTGCGCTAGGCAACGCGACCTGGGCTATGTGGCTTTGTCGGCGTCAGTTGCAATTGGTCGGCCATGCGCGTCAAGTGAGGCAACGACGATGCCCGCATCTTACGCATTACCTGGCCACGATGAACTTTTACCGTGATTTCGCTTACGCCGAGGTCGGCTGCGATCTGCTTGTTTAACCGCCCGCTCACCACGAACGCCATGACCTCGCGCTCCCGCGGCGTCAAAGTTTCGAAACGAGCTGTCAGCTCTGCCATAGCTCGTTCCTGATCAAGCCGCGCTCGATCACGGGCATGACCGAGCTGAATCGCTTCAAGCAAATCCTGCTCTCGGAATGGTTTTGCTAAAAATTCGATCGCGCCACCCTTCATCGCCTGCACCGACATTGGAATGTCACCATGTCCGGTGATGAAGATGATCGGCAGCTGCCTTTTGGCACCCGCTAGTTCGCGCTGCAGTTCGAGTCCGCTCTGGCCGGGAAGCCGCACGTCAAGCACCAGGCAAGTGGGTCCTTCTGGCAGATCCGCCACGCAAAATTCACTCACCGACCCGAATAGGTTGACCCGAAAGCCCGCCGATCGAAGCAGCTTGCCTAGTGAGTCCCGCACTCCCGGATCATCGTCGATGACCATCACTGTTGGCGGTTGCTCTACCACATGTTCCTCGTTGACATGCGCATTAGCTTTGCCAGTCCGCCATGGAGCATAGCGAGATTACCGCGTGGCCGATAGAGCGGAACCAGCCCATTTCGGCTCCGGCGGATCGCGGCCACCGGCGAAGTGGCGGGTTGAATTCGGCAAGTGTTCTGCGTCAGGCACCAGCTGCCCACCAAAATCTAACTGACCAAGCTGGCAGCGCACAACCTTCGTATAGTGCGCACACTGCTATTTGGTGCTCGATCTTTCCGCTAGATCAATAGTGAGCGCCAATGCCTGCCGTTATGGTGAACTTCTCCTCCCTCGAGGCCGATCACTCCCCGCGGCCTCCCTTGCCCCTCCAGCGCGGTCCAAGCTGGAGGGGCTTTTTGTGAGCTAACAGGGCTAGGGTGATATGAAGGTCGATGCCTGTGACGCAGCTTGCTCCATGGACCACAAGATTTCTGGCCCTCCGAAGCCAATCGTTGAGTTCCTATACATTTGTATAATCGAAGAACTCCATTTGTATAATCGAAGCACGCAGCAGTTGCGCCTAGGTTGGATAAGGAAGAGTCTCGCGGACGACATCCGTTTTTCCAAGCGCTGCGCGCGGTTACCGGTCTTGCCAAGTGCCAAATAGCGGACCAATAGTTGCCATAGTCGATGACGACGAAGCGGTTGGAAACGCAATCGAAGTTTTAATGCGTTCGATGGGGTTGGTCGCCCAGGCATTTTCGTCCGGAGAGGAGTTCTTGCGCTCACCCGAACTGAGCCGTACGGGCTGCCTAGTTGTCGACTTCGACATGCCCAAGATGAGTGGCCTTGATCTGCACAACAATTTGTCTCGATTGGGCAAAGAGATTCCCACCGTACTGATAACTGCCTATCCGAGCGATGATATTCGTGCCCGCGCACTTCAGGCTGGGATCATCTGCTTTCTGCCCAAGCCGTTCGATGAGAGCGACCTCCTGAATTGCATTCAGACCGCGCTGGATCGCGCAAAGGGAAGTAGAGGCGCGCCTTAGCTTGCCCACGTTGCATCAGCGGCCACTAGCCCCGCGACAGGTCGCCTCCGCCGGCCACCGGCGATGCAACTCAATTCACATCGGCATCGCAGAGGGCGCGAACATAAGACCTGCCCGTTATCTGCTGACTGATCTCTGTGCAACCGGCTTCAGCGACTGGACGCGCAGCGCAGGACGGTCGTCCCGGCGCATGCTGCTCCTGCCCGTCATTGTGATCGCAGCGGCGCGGGGTTCGGCTCAACCCTCCGCGTTGAGGGTGATTGAGGTATACCAAGGTTTAGTTCGTGCTTTCCAAAGGTGTGGGAAAGGCTACGAGCTTCGTAGTGGCCAACTTTACGCGTGCACAATTGCGGCGTTTGCCGACCGACGGTAGGCATACGGGGTCGAGGAAATCCGTCATTTTTGGCTGACACATGTCTGGCGCCGCGGTTCATAGGAAGCTGAGGTTCGACCCCTTCGAACTTTCGATTGGCGAAAGGGTGCTCCGGCGCGACGATGAGGTGCTTCCCCTCGGCGATCGGGCGTTGGACATTTTGATCCATCTTGCCGACCGCCCGGGTGAGGTCATCGCGAAGCAGGAGCTCATCGATCACGTCTGGTCGGACGTAACCGTCGATGAGGGGAGCCTCCGGGTCCACGTGGCCGCAATCCGCAAGGCGCTTGGTGACGGCCAATTTGGCAACCGATACATCGCAAACATCAAGGGACGGGGCTACTCGTTCGTCGGTATCGTTGTCTCCCTCGCTGGTGGCACGGAAAGCACGAACGCTAAGTTCCGGCACCAAGGCAGGCTCCCCGTGCGACCGATCATGATGATTGGGCGCGAAACGGTCGTCAGCGAGGTTAGCGACAAGCTTCGAGATGAGCGGTTCGTAACACTGCTCGGCCCCGGCGGCATTGGCAAGACGACCATTGTCTTGGCTGTTGGCCGCGCCATGGCCGAGGAATTTGGCGGGAAAGTCCATTTTGTTGACTTGGAAAGCCTTACCGATCCGCGGCATGTTGCGGGGGCTGTCGCGACTTCCCTTGGACTTGCAATCAAATCGAAAGATCCCGGCCTGGAGCTGGTCGACCTCGTTCGTTCGCGAAAGCTTCTTATCATTCTCGATAGCTGTGAGCATGTGATCGAGGCGGTCGCCTCGCTTGCCGAGCAACTCTACCAGCAAACGGAAGAGATCCATGTTCTGACCACGAGTCGAGAATTGCTGAAAGTAGAGGGCGAGCATTGTTGCCGGGTTTGTCCCCTTGATTTTCCCCCGGACGGTTCAGAGCAGACGGCAAATGCCGTGCTTCGATATCCCGCAGCGCAGTTGTTTGTACGACGCGTGGCGGCGAGAGCGGGAAGCTTTGCTCTCACCGACGAGGAGGCGCCGTTTGTCGCGGAAATTTGCCGAAAGCTGGATGGTATACCGTTAGCAATTGAGTTGGCAGCGGGTCAGGTGGCCGCACTCGGCCTCAAGAACACGGCTTCCCGCCTGGTGTCTCGGGTGGAATTGCTGAAACTAAGCCATCGGACGGCAGTTCCCAGACATCGCACGCTTAAGGCGACATTGGATTGGAGCTACGATCTACTGTCCGACGCAGAGAGGATTGTCTTTCGACGCATCGCTCCTTTCGTCGGCCATTTCACCCTGGAGGGCGCTCGGTATGTCGTAGGCGAACTCGGCGGAGGCACCGGTGAGATTTTTGACGCGATCGCCGGCCTGGTCGAGAAGTCATTAGCAACTCGGATCGATGAAACGCAGGCGCAGTATCGGCTGCTGGACACGACTCGGGCGTACGCGCTCGAAAAACTGGAGGAGCATGCCGAAGTCGACGTGGTCTTTCGCCGGCATGCAGAATACGTCGCCGGAGACCTCGAATCGCAAAGAGCGGCGCTGTTGGCTTTGTTTAAGGCTGAAAAGGGCGCTGCCTACTCCAGTCCTTTGGGAAACATCCACCCAGCGCCGGAGTGGAGCCTTGGGCCGCGCGGCAACAACCAGATCGCGACAGGATTCGCGGCCGCTTCAACGCATTTCAGTCAATTGGGCAACATCCGCGCGGCGCTGGAATGGAGCTTTGGGCCGAATGGTGACGATGAGATCGCGACGAGGCTCGCGGCCGCTTCAACGCAGCTGTTTCTCGAACTGTCCCTGTTGGTCGAATGCCGAGTTTGGGCGGAGCGAGCGATCGCCCGTCTCGGAGATCAACACAAGAACTCTCGCCGGGATATGGAAATCTCTACGTCATTGTCCTTGGCCCTGATGCACTCCGAAGGGAGTAGCGAGCTGGTTCGCAAGGCATTTTCTCGGGCGCTGGACGTTGCGGTCATACAACGAGACTTTGCCTACGAGCTGCGGCTCCTGAGCGGGCTTTCCAGGTATTACCGTTGGAACACCGACATTAATGCTGCGCTCGATATCGCTTCTCGAAGCAAAGAGGTGGCCTTAAAAACCAAGGATCACGACGATATGGCGCTCGCTGAAGCGATGTTGGGGGCCGCCCATCACTTGGCCGGAAATCACCTCGTCGCATTAAAGCATTTCGAATCCGGGCTGAGCCACTCTGCGTCCGGTTGGCGCTTCCGCGCGGGGCAGCACTTGTTTGATCACAGCAGTCTTTTACTCGTCGGGATTGCTCGTTGTCTGCTGTTCAGAGGGCTGCTGGACCAGTCACTTGACTACGCAAAGCGCGCCATAGCGGAAGGAGAAAAATCCAATCATCCCGCCACACTGTGTCGAACTCTGAGCCTGGTTCTTCCGATCTATTTGGCCTTGGGGGACTCACGCCGGTCGGAGCAGTACATCGCGCAGTTGACCGAGCTCGCTGCGGCCTACTCGTTGAAGCCCTTTCGTGCCGTGGCGAATGGCCTGCGAGGTCGGTGGCTGCTTCATCAAAATGATCTCCACGAAGGGGTTGCACTACTAAGGAGGGCTTTGGAAGAGCTTGACGCTCAACGTCACGACTCGCTCAACATGGACTTTATCTGCGACCTGGGTGCGGGTCTTATTGCCATGGGCGAGCACCAGGAGGCGCTGACGCTGACTGTGAACGCAATTGATGTGCAGCAGCGCGGCGGAAAACTTTTGTACATGCCCGCCTTGTTCAGGATGAAAGGGCTCATCTTGGCGTCTCGGTCGGCCGAGGATTATTCCGAAGCCGAAGGAAGCCTGCTGTCGGCAATCGACTGGGCGAAACGCCAGTCCGCCGCTCTGTTTGAATTGAAGGCCGCGAAAGACCTTGCGGGGCTGTTACTGAAACAGGGTCGCGCGGCTGAAGCCTACAAATGTCTCAGCGCGGCCCTTGATCGAACACCAGCCGGAATTGTATCCCCCACTCACAAACGCGCCCTGCAAATCCTCAACCAGCTCCAATCCGGCACCGAGGCCGTCGGCTAAAAGCGGACACCTTCGACGACTGTGTGCTGTCTGCGCAGTCGGGTTCAAGTCCTCGCATTCCGATACAAGCCCGATTCCGCGGCCGGGCGCATGCTGCGGCCTGGATATCAGAGGGGTTCTCTGCCATGAGCAAGAAGGTCGCAGATATCATCGTCGAGACGCTGGAGAGCGCGGGCGTCAAACATTGTTACGGCGTCGTGGGTGATACTCTCAACCGGGTCGCGCACAGCATTTCCCAAAGCGGGATCGAGTGGGTGGGTGTGCGCCACGAAGAGGTTGGGGCCTTCGCGGCCCAAGGCGAAGCCTTGTTAACCGGCAATCTCACCGCGGTCGCCGGAAGCTGCGGTCCCGGCAGCCTGCATTTCATCAATGGCATCGTCGAGGCGAACCGCAATCGTGCGCCCGTCATTCTGATCGCCAGCCAGATCGTTCGCGACGAACTGGGGTTCGATTTTCCCCAGGAGGTCGACTTCAAGGCGATATACGGGAGCTGTAGCGTCTATTGCGATATGATCCTGACCCCCGAACAGGCCCGCCGCAAGACCGTCATGGCCTGCCAGACCGCAATCGCGAAGCGCGGAGCGGCTGTACTGATCGTCCCGGTCGACATCTCGCATTCCGACGCCCATGACGATGTACCGTTCGCGGTGCATACGAGCCATCCGGTCGTACGTCCCACCGATGCCGATCTGGACGAGATCGCCGGCATAATCAATGCCGGCCAGCAGATCGCCATCTATGGCGGGTCAGGTTGTCGCGACGCGCATGACGAGATTCTTCGTGTGGCCGAGATTCTCAAGGCGCCGATCGCCCACACTTCCCGGGGCAAGGACTCCCTCGAATACGACAATCCGTACAATGTCGGCATGACCGGGCTCATCGGGAACGAGGCGGCCTATCACGCCGTTCTGAAATGCGACACCTTGCTGCTGCTCGGCGCGGATTTCGCCTGGCGACAATTCTATCCTAAGCACGCGAAGATCGTGCAGATCGACATCGAGCCGACCCATCTGGGCCGCCGCCATCCGGTGACCCGAGGATTGGTTGGCGACATCAAGGCGACCCTCGAAGCATTGATTCCTCGGCTGCACCAAAAATCGGACACCCATTTCCGCGATCGCTTCGTCGAGCGCCACCGCGAAGTGATCGCCAACCAGAAAGAGAAGGCCGTACCGAAGCGACGCGACACCATTTCCGGGATCTATCTTACCGAACTCATCGACCGGATGGCGGCTGACGATGCCCTCGTTACGGGAGATGACGGAACGGCGACCGTTTGGATGCATCGTTATTTCACGGCCACCGCCAAGCGGCGCTTCTTCTCCAGCCTCCTGCACGGAACCATGGCGTCTGCCATGCCGACCGCGCTGGGCCTGCAAAAGGCGGCGCCCGGCCGCCAGGTCATCTCCCTGTCGGGCGATGGCGGGATCGCGATGCTGTTTGGCGATCTGATGACCGCGGTTCAACAGAAGCTGCCCATCAAGGTGGCGGTGTTCGACAACGGAAAGCTGGGCTTCATCGATATCGAGCAGAAATCGGAAGGGTTGCTGCCGCTCTACACCCATCTGCAAAATCCTGATTTCGGCCGGGTCGCAGAGGCGATGGGCCTATGGGGCCGTACCGTGGCCAAGGCGGACGAGATCGAGGCAGCGATAGCGGAGTGGCTCGCACACCCGGGTCCCGCGCTGCTCAACGTGAAAGTCGAAAGCATGACCTTGGTGATGCCGCCCGCGATCGAGTTTGGACCAGCCTATGGAATGGCCCTCTATTCAGCGCGGGCAGTGCTCGGCGGACAAACCCACGACCTGATCGAAATGATCAAGGAAAACGTCTGACCAGAAGCGTGTCTCGGGCTGGACCAGGAGCCCTCGGAAATGAAAATCATCTCCTAAATACGTGCCACGGCCAGCGGGGGCGCTCCGGCCGTGCAGTTAACCCGATGCCGCTCGTCAGGCCGCCGTTCATGGAGGTAGCCGGCGATCGGAATGGCGCTCTATGGAAGCGTGCTTCCGGTTCTTCTGCTGATCACCGGTTATGCCGTCCAGGCGCGCTGCGTCGTCACGGCCCTTCGAATGACTTGCGCTCGCTGGCAGAAATTGGAAACGAACGGATTTTGGCGTTGCGCACGGAACTGCGCAGTTACCGCCTAAAAGGATCAGAAACAAACAAGATCGTCCGAAGCAGGTCCGCTACTCCATATTTCCGAAGTGCAAATGTTGGAGCAAAAACGCATGCGGCTTAGTCCTGTCACCGCCGATGTGTCAGGCGGCAAGAGGAGTTCGTCGATGAGAATCATATACGCAAACACGTTGTCCTGTTTTGCTTGCAAGTCGGCGGAGTCGGTCTCCGACTTCGCCAGCGTCGTTCGCAACCTGATCTCGGACGTACGCGACAGCTACCGGCCGGAAGTGCACTACATGCGTGGGCCTGGCCCGAAATGGAGCGCCAGGCATCAGCCCTGGTTAAGGTTCGATTCCGAAGCCGTACCGCCGGGCGGACAGCACGCACTGTCGCCAGTGCATGTGCGCCCTCGCGACGAGGCCAACCTCGCGCGATAGCCGACCAAGGTTACGGAATCACGTTCATGATACGGGGTGTGCTTAACCGACATCTCGCATTAGGAGTAGTCTTTGCATGACCGAATACCTAATCGCCGCGCGCGCTGCGATCATTCTCTGGACCAATCTCACGATGATGCCAGCCGAGATTCTCTTTGACGCGATAGGAGCCGAATTGGAACGGCGCGACGTGGAGCTGTGAGGGCGCTATTCGTTGCGCGAGCTGTCTCGAACGGCATTGCTATCTGAACGAAACCGTGGCGGGTGCCTGGCTTGAGAAAAAAATCGCGGAGCACGAAATGACAAAACACATTGTACCGAATCCCGATGGATCATTGCTTCTTCGCGAGCTGAACCACAGAATAAACAACGAACTCACTTCCGCCATCTGCACGGTTTCAGCCAAAGCGGTGCATTCGGATAGCGTGGAGGTCAAGGCCGCGCTGCTCGACGTCGCAGACCTCCTGCATCAATGTGCCGACGTTCATCGGGCGCTGCACATGCCGGATCAGAAGCGCCCGATCGACGCCGCGAGGTACCTTGAGCAGCTTTGCTTCTCCGTTACGAAATACCGACTGGACCGCCTTGCGATACATGTCTTGTTTTCGGCGGATGATCTGCGGCTTGAAGGAGAACGATGCTGGAAGCTTGGGTTGATCCTATCCGAGCTGCTGACCAATGTGGCACGACATGCACAATTCGACGGCAGACATCCTGAACTGCGAGTGGAGTTGATCCTAGCAGGCAACGTCGTAAAGTGCGCGGTCTCTGACAATGGATCGGCACCGGAAGCTATCCGGCGCGGTCGAGGGCTTACGATCATCGGCGAGTTGGCGAGCAGTTTGGGCGGGCGCGTTCATACGTCTTGCGCCGCCGAAAGATATTCGTTCCTTCTCACCTTTCCATTGACCGTGGCCGAGCAACGTACCGCGGGCACGTCTCATGTTGTCAGGTTGAAGCGGAGGAAGATGCGCCGCCCTCAGCGGTTGCAGGCGTCTGGAAGCGGGGATCTGCGCTCGATCTGAAGAACGCCATCCACGTCGGCCATTCGACTGGTGGCGGCGAAGTGGCCCGCTACGTCGCGCGGCATGGCAAGGGACGGGTCGCCAAGGCCGTGCTGATCGGTGCGGTGCCGCCGATCATGCTCAAGACCGCCGCCAATCCCGGTGGCCTGCCGATCGAGGTGTTCGACGGCTTCCGCGCCGCCCTGGCCGCCAACCGCGCCCAGTTCTTCCGCGATGTGCCGGCAGGCCCGTTCTACGGCTTCAACCGCCCGGGCGCGAAGGTTTCCGAGGGCGTGATCGATAACTGGTGGCGCCAGGGCATGATGGGCGGTGCCAAGGCGCACTACGACTGCATCAAGGCCTTCTCGGAGACCGACTTCACCGAGGATCTCAAGGCAATCGAACAGCCGACGCTGGTGATGCACGGCGAGGACGATCAGATCGTGCCGATCGCGGATTCTGGCCTTCTCTCGGCCAAGATACTGAGAAACGCCACGCTCAAAACCTATCCCGGCTTTCCCCATGGCATGGCCACGACCCAAGCTGACCGCATCAATGCCGACCTGCTGGCGTTCGTTCGCAGTTGACAATCGGCGGCGGAGCTCTGCTTCGCCCCAGCCGCCTCTGGTCGAATAGAGCGTCGAGCCCGAGAAGGGCAGGCGCATCGCCTATAAATTGGCCCTATCAATAGAAACGGAACAATCGATTAGACTAAGGCCGGGCTCGTTCTGACATTGGCGCCAATCCCGTGTTCCAAGGCCGTTGGCCTCGGTCGATAGGGCATACAAGCATGGAGGTTCTGCGCCACCCCGCCCTCCGCGTCGCTCTATCGCGAGCGTATCAGCTATACCGCGAGCAATCTGGCTTTCCTAAGAAAGCACGTACTCGCGACCGGCCGCTTTTGTGAAGGTTTGCGGATGCCGGCCCCATGATGGTGGCGCCGCGCACACCGGGGCCGGCGTACGCAAACCTCCAAGGGAGGAAACCGCGGGAGGTGTG
>Ga0209422_1000053_pt1 | contig 26057 bp, 8 predicted proteins | sample BlaSpr_A8_OM2_M3_FD_187983 | JGI IMG/M metagenome (GOLD analysis project Ga0209422, IMG submission 187983) | Forest soil microbial communities from Thunder Bay, Ontario, Canada - Black Spruce, Ontario site 2_A8_OM2_M3 (SPAdes) (version 2) | ecosystem: Environmental > Terrestrial > Soil > Boreal... | reverse complement strand
GACCTCCGCTGCTGACAGCCTGCAAATTCGTTTGTTTGGGCGTGGTGCGCATGGCTCGATGCCAGAGGCGAGCATTGATCCCGTTGTCATGGCCGCCTCCACCGGGTATGCCTCAACACACCCCGGAACGTAATGGGAGGCGGGCCGCGTAACCCGGATCGGTGCAGTCGGAGGAAATTTCTTCGAATCATTCCACGTGAAATACGTGGCCAGTGGGATGTGGTGGACTCCACGTGTCTCGCCGATGCGCCTCCTGTCCCCGAGCGAGGTGGAACGGGATCGCTTGCGTCCGCCGAGCCGCTTGAGGGATTTGCCGATATCCATGTCCATCAGATGGCTGATCTCGGCTTTGGTGGATCGATTGTATGGGGCAGCGCGTTTGGTGATCCTCAGAAGCATCTCGGGCCCATTCCATCAAAATACAAACGGGGGCACGACACGACCGAGGCCGCTGTCACGGAGCACTATTTGAAGATGTTCCTGAACACTTTCGTCGCAGACCTGTTCGGTCACGGTGAGGACGGTTGGCCGAAGTTCAGGTCATGGCCGAACCACAATATCTGGACACATCAGCAGGTATACCAGGACTGGCTGTTTCGGGAGTATCAAGGAGGCCTTCGCCTGATGGTTATGCTCGCGGTGAACAGCGAAGACATGTTTGGACGCGGCGAGAACCATATACACATTATCGGCAAGCACAAGTTTCAGCGGTTCAAGAAGAGTGGCCGTACCGGCAATGATATGGAAGCTCTGGAATGGCAGGTGCGCGCCGCGTACGACATGCAGCGACTAATCGATGAGAAATCTGGTGGACCAGGCATGGGTTGGTACCGGATCGTCCGTGATCCCGAAGAGGCCAGCGAGGTCGTTGCCCAAGGGAAACTAGCTGTGATCCTTGGCACCGAGCTTCAACACTTGTTCAATTGCGACGTCGATCGCCCGGCCTGCACTCCGGAAACAATTGTCGATGGGCTTAACCGGCTGGAAGCTATGGGCGTGAATTATGTATTTCCGATCCACCACAAGCTGAACCAGTTCGGTGGCCCCGCGACTTTTACGCTGGTAAATAGCGGCCCGACTGAAAAATGCCTTGACCTGACCTACGAATGTTCGTCGATCGGACTCACTGACTTAGGTCGCGTACTTCTGAAGGAACTGGCGGCTCGCGGAATGCTTATCGATACCGAGCATATGTCACGGAAGGCTTTTGATGATGCCATGTCGATTGTGGAGTCGCTGAACTATCCAGTGCTCGCCAGCCACGCCGTGCCGCTCGATCTACAGACGAAAAGTTCCCAGCAGAAGGAACGCGGTCGAACGTCTGCCGAGATTCGCAGGATCTTCAAGGTAGGCGGCATGGTAGCCCCGATGCTGGGCACATCTGGTGCCGAATATGATCCGACCAATGCAGCGCCCCCGCCAATACCGATCCGTTGCAGCAGCAACGACGGAGGGCCGGACCAATGGGCGAACGCCTACATGCTGATGCGCGATCTCTCTAAGACTGGTGACGGAAAAAAACAGCTTCCAATTCCGCTCGGCACGGATTGGAATGGATTTGCCGGCTGGCCGGGCCCGCGTTACGACAGGAACCATCCTTGTCGTCCTCCTAAGAGCAGGAACCGCGTAAGAATCGGGCTTGAACGTAAGGTGGAATATCCTTTCCCCTTGCCCCGGCAGCTCAAGCCCGCTGCGATTGGTGGCACGGCTAGTCTTGATGAGTTTTTCTGGCCCGACAGTCGTCGCCCATGGGACTACAACCTTGTCGGCGCAGCTCACGCCGGTCTGGTCCCGGACTTTATTGAGAACCTGCGACTGCTCGGATTGACGGATGCGGACCTGGAACCACTCTACCGATCGGCGCGAGGAGTGGTCGACTTTTGGAAAAATGCGCGCGTTATCGGCGCATCCAACGGCGAGCATCATCTCCGCTGGGTTCCGCAAAGTCCTTTCGACGTGCTCGCGTTCGACAAATATTGGGATGAGACAAGAAACGTCGAAGGCAGGAAGGGTTATGCATTGTGCCGAACCCGAGAGGGCCACAAGCTCGGATTCATGCGCAATGATAATTGTCAGTCCGTCGAAGAAGTGAACCCGCTGGCTGGTGCGGATTACCGGCCGGTAGCTATTTCTGCCTATCACGCAGGTCGCTGCCTGAATGTTAAGAATGCTTCATTCGATGGGGGTGCACAGGTGGAGCAAAGGACATGCACCGCCGGGATTAGTCAGTTGTGGCAAGTCCGCCCGGAGGCTTCTGGGGGGTGGGAGATTTCTAACGTCAACAGCGGCAAGTGTTTGGCGATCGCGAAAGGGGCAATCTCAAAAGGATCGCGGGCCGTGCAGCACAACTGTGCTGGCAGCAGGAGTGAGAAATGGGATTTGGAGCGAGTTGGCAATACGTTCCATATGATTCCCCGCCAAAGTAGTCTGTGTCTTGAGGTTGCGGATCAAAGTCGCGAAGACGGCGCCAAGGTCCGCCTGGCGGACTGTTCGAGTCCGTCGAATCAATTGTGGGTCATTGACTCAAGGCGAGCCGGTGACTTTGAACGCCTCTATCAGGCCGACAAGAGTCGCCATACCTGGCAAAGCATGCCGACCCAGGAGTTTCCAATGGTCGTCCGTGTCGATGACTCGCGCTCCATTTGTCGTTCTCGTGACCCGGAACTCTGGATTGGCGTGGTGCAGGACAATCTTTGCATAGGCAAAACTTATGCCATAGCACCGGCCACCACATCAGAGTTCGACGAGCTCTATCAGGCACGGTGAATCAAGATAACAGCTGTCATTAACAGTATGCCACGGTCACGCGACGGAGATACTGCGCAATACCGGCCCGGCTCCTTGTGTTATCCTCCCCGCATCTTGGAGCTTACACATGAGCCAAGTAACTCAATCTATCTCTGAAGTTGACGTCTTTCTCAAACGGTGCTGCAACGCCTGCAACGGGCGAGCCGCACTTTTAGTTATTTGTCTTTTTTGCGTCCCTCACCTCTCATCGGGTCAAGCCGCCGCCACTGCCCAGGCGCAAGAGACTCCGGCACTTACCGGTTCGTTGGAACGCGCGGACGCCGGAACCCAGCTACACATCCTCTACGTCCATGGCATGGGAATCGACACGCCAAAACACAAGGACGGCACGCAAGACTTCGAAGTCTCGCAAGAATTCAGGACGCACTTTTGCAAGGTAATCGGCTGCACCACAAAGATGGGGGAACTGGTGGGGAGAGATTACGCGGACGAAGCTGATTTCGCGCCAAACGCAGACCCTCCATCACTCTCATATCTGGGCGAAGATGTCTGGAACAAGAGCACCAAGGAAGAATGGCGCGCCGCGGCACCCTTTGTGGATCACTATAGGCTTGTTCGCAAAGATCCCAAAGATCCCACAAATCCTAAAAAGGGCACACCGATTTACATCGACGAAATCAATTGGTGGCCGCTGATCTTGTCCGCAAAATGCCGCCAGATCGTCGGCCCGGAGGCCGCCATCGTCGATCGCGACCAAAAACATATTGCGAACTGTTCCGCGAAGACCGTTCGGGATTCCGATCATAAAGACAGGTACAAATCGTTTTCGTGGATATCTAACGACCAGAAGCACGACCCGTCATGGCCAGAGCCGGCCGTGATCAATCGATATCTAAAACATGACATCCTCGATTGGGGGTTTGCCGACGCGCTTTTGGCCGTCGGTCCTCTGCGGCGGTACCTTATCGAGGGTATTCGCGAAATCGTTCTGCATTCTTTTAACCAAGCGGAGAATCAGGAGTTTGTCGTTGTCACGCACAGCCTCGGCAGCTACCTGATGTTCTCCGCGCTCGATCTCCAAGATGATCCCCACGCGACGGCCCGTGCGGACTGGAAAGCGAAATTCGAGACACTTCTGGGCGAGACCTCGCACGCGTACTTTATGGCCAACCAAGTCAGACTCCTGGAACTCGCAAACTTGGATGACACCAAGAACGGAAACCTGATCACGCATCTTCAAAACTGGTACGATGCTCGCCAGCGAGCCCAGCAGCGTCCTCCGCAGATCGTCGCCTGGAGCGATCCCGACGATCTGCTGACATGGAAGATTCCGGACCTGGACCGAGACGCGCGGGGGGCGGACGCAAAGGTTGTGACCGTGCAGAATCGCCCCGCACAGAACGCGTGGCGCTGGTTCTGGCTCCTGGAAAGCCCCGCAGGCGCCCACACCACCTACGACCAGAACAAACGCGTTCTCCGCGCAATGGTCCCGAAATCGCATGCTCGTCCGAGCACTGTGGCGAGGCCGATAGCTCCATGAATCGGGTTGTCGCGGCCCGCTCCGTGGGCCGCCAATTCATTCGGCATCGAGTTGGACGGCCCGGACGCCGAATGCGGCGGCCGCTAAGTTGAAGGATTTGAACCAGAGAGGTCGGGGACTGACTGTCAACAGTCTCTATTTATGCCTTACTCCGCAGCGCGCCAACTCGAACTGCGCGCTCTTATATTTGGAGCGACCGTCGTGGTGCTAGGCCCGAGGTCTTTTTCGTAAACAATGCCGTCCTGCGTGACGATGAAGGTCTTGACGCCGGATGATCGATAGTTTGCGGGATACGCTACCAAGGCTAGGCCACCCCTCTTCTTGCCGCCGGAAATATAGCTGCTAGTCCCGGCCACAGAATCTGCCGTCACAATTCGAAAGTAGTATCCATGGAAGGGAGAGGACTCATCGCCGCTGAACGCGGGGGAAGCGTCGTATTTTGGCGTGCGATAGGGGCGGTTTCGATATGGACAGCACTCCTAACCCGTCGATATCTTTCCCGAACTGAGGAAACTTGCTCGTGCGATTCGTAGGACCCGCTGTCTGTGGCGGAAGTCTTAGTTCCAGAAAGGCTCAATTTTGTTCCGGCTAATGCCGGGTGCAGGTAGTTCTCTTTTTCGAAGGTAACAGAGTGGGATTCCCATGGTGTACTGTAATCAGGCACCTGTCTGTCACCTCGTCGGTCGAGCGGACGTGAACTTGCAACCCACACCTCGGATGCTAATGGGTTATCAGGGGGCGTGAGTCCGTACAGTTACTTTGAGATGCTTCCTTACAGTTTGATCTCGCGGAGGAAGCCGTCCGCAAGATCACCCCTTGAGTTTATGACTTCTTTTCCACTTGTCCTTGAGGTCTGAGCCATATCATGGTGGCGCGAAGGATGACAACTCTGTGTTCCTAAGTTTCCGGCTACTGAGAGAAGAAAAGTCCCAACGGGGCCTCTTGAGGAATTCTTAGGAATATAGTGCAACTCCTCTACTGGCTCCTGAAATCCTCCGCGCGGACTTTCTTTTGCAACGCGGAGCGAAAACTGGAAAGACGCGGCCCTCGGACTACATCCGAGACGCTGTCCTCGATGTTCCCCACCGGCCATCGCCGAGAGAAAACGCACGGGAACATCTCACCTGTTGGGGTGACGCACAGCTTACCTTCCCAGCACCGACCGCAAAGCTGGTCAGCATCCAATTTGTCCTCTTTGCTCGCAGAAGCCCGTCCAACAGCTCTTACGCGATCAACTTGGATTTCCTTTACGCCCAGCCTTTCCAAGGCTATCCGGGTTCTTTCCACGTCGCTCGCGTTTTCCTGCATTTCTATGATCGATACCCTTACCGGCAAGCCCTCGTGTAACGCCCACTCAATGCTCGCCTTGGTCTTTGCGAAGCTTCCCTTACGGAGCGTGATGGAATCGTGGATCAATGCTGCACTTGAGTAAACGGAAAAAGCAATACGAACTTTGTGGGCCAGAAACGACTCCATAATCCTTTCTGTAAATGTTGTCCCATTGGTAAAAACTTCCACAAAGTCATATCCCAAGCGCCGTGTGTCGCAGATCAGTTCTGGCAGTTTCCCGTAAATGGTCGGCTCGCCACCGATGAACTGCACCTTCCTACAGCCAAGGAGGACTGCTTCTTCAAGCACACGCCGCCAATCAGCATACGTCATCCGTTGAATGAGCGGGAGGTAGGGACTTGATTCTGCATAGCAGTGTACGCACTGAAGGTTGCACTTTGAGGTTAGCTCTAGCCAAAGAAAGTCGAGACCGTGTATGTACTCATTTCGTGTGTTGTCGAGACAGTCGGGCTCACTGGCCGCGACGGCTCTATTAGGACTACAGGAGCTCGACGGAGTGCAGGCGGATAGTCGAATGCTTTGGGAGTGGTTCCCGGAGCCAATCGAGGGCAATCCGCACGATGAACCTGCATCACGATCCAAATGTAAAAAGGACATATCGTTCACACACCTTCTTCCTTTGTGTCTAGAAAACGAGAGCGAAACCAGTCATACTGCTGTAGGGGCCGGAACACTTTCTCTTGGGCGATAAATTCTCTCAATCCTCGATCCAAATTATCCGCATGCTCGAGATCCTTGCGCACCTGGGGCGATTCTAGGTCAATCGTAGCGTTTACTGTCGCGCGGGTCATATAGATGGGTGCAAACTGGGGGTCGATCTTGACGGCTTTATTGCGATATTGAATGGCCTCGTCAAAGAGGGTTCTTTTCTTACCTTCATCGCTCGTTTCTGCAGCTTCACCCATTCCCGTATCCGCTAACCCCAATAAAGCGGACGTATTTCGTGAATCAAGTTCAATCGCCTTTTGAAATGCCAATCGGGCGTCCTTCCAGTTTCCCTGAAGACGATGACTCTCTCCTAGGTTGTAGAACATTTGCTTGGTGGATAAATTGCGCGCCTCTTGAACCTTTAGCTCGGTTGCCCGAATTTCGAGCAAGAGTCGACTGAACTCACCTTTCGGTAAGTCCATCGGACCGTACAATGCCTCGCGCTTGAACCACAACAGGAAGAAGAAAGTCGCGGCGATGCCAATTGGAAACAACACAATGAACCACACCAATACCAATGCAACCGGCTTGTCCGCAACAGTTCGCAATGAGAATGTCGCTACCGTTTCAATGAGAAACACAAACAATGCAATCATCCCCAGGGGGTTGCTGGGCGTCCACCGTTTCCGATTCGAATCTAGCGCTTCGGTTGCTCCAGATTTACTCTTTGGCGGCATAGGCACAATTCGGCCAGAACCGATAAACTGAAATGCGTCCTCTAAAACCCGCACGATTGTACACCCGTCCTTGTTTTGACATCGTGCCATCACTTCCATTTGGAGCGTCACTGCCTGGACCAGTGGTGTGTGGATTCCGCTCAAAACATGTTTCGAACGCAGCCCCGTCTGTGGCCGCCCTCATCGGTGGGGCGTTCTATGCATTGAGGACACACAGAATCCCGATGGGGAAACAACCCAAGAGTTTTTTTCCGGGCCAGATGTCGGATTCCTAGGAAGTCAACCGTTCACTCCGCTCCGATTCCTCCCGAACGAAGGACAAAGCCAAAACGCAAGTTATCGGTTCGTCCGTCGTAATGCGAGCTGTCGCTCACTGGCGCCAAAGCATCCATCACTCGACACCGCTGCATAAAGTCCCCTATAGACCGTCATGGGTCTAGCCGCCACGCTCTCGCAACCAACGAGCTACGGCTACCGGGCAGAATCGCAGGCAACGGCGGACTCGACAGGAAGGGGACTACAAATGTGGTGACTCGGCTTTTGAGAAGTTTTTCCACAGGCCCCAAGTTCAACCGTCATAGACCCCATGTTGGATACGGTGAGACAACGGAGAGCAGGATAAACACAATACACCATGTGTGACGCCGACAAGAGGGCCACTGTACCGTGGCCCTTTACTGAGGAATTGCAATGGCCACAACGCAGATGACTCTCCCAAATCTGAGCGAAGATCCGTTGTGGCAAATCCTTCAAGAAGAATTCTCGGTCCTCTTGACCGATTTAACCGACGATCCGAAGTACCAAAAGCGTGTGGCTCGTATTCGGGAGTTACTGTCCCACCTGCAGTACCTGCAAGTCGAACAGATCTATTTCGTTCCACAGATGCGGCCGTGACCTACGTAGTCAAATTAGCTGCTAGTTTCTCCGCGAGTCGCGCCGTCACCGAGATTGAGGATCGATTCATTCTCAAAAAAGCGCACGCATTACGTCGCGGTTGAGACCACTCCCGTCCTTGGTATCTGTAGCCCCAAACGTATCACTGTTATAGTCCCAGAAAGTCCAAGGGATGTGGTTCTTATTCAATGCCTCTCGGACGTCCGTGATCCAGCGAACGCGACTTTGTGAATCGGCGCCTTTCTGTTTGTTGACGCCAAACTCATCGCAAATCACGTTCATCTGCTGACTTGTGGCCCACGCGTGAGCATAATCAATCTCGCCGGCAATAAACTCGCGGTTCCAATGCGACAAGCCATATCGCAGATGATAGAAGCCGTCCTGCGCTTCGAACTTTGGTAGGGGTTGCATTCTGTCCATGACATCGTTCGGGTCAGAAGGATATTTCAGACCGCTGAAATGACGAGTCGGATCACTAACCCAGTCTGCCCCTTGCTGGGTAAACTCGTATGGATCGTAGTAGTGAAAGCTGTAAATCACATTCGGTTCTTTTAACGGCACTAGCGAAAGCAGGCCATCGATCGAACCTCCGTTGCCGACAGCGATGACAGCGCTGCCTGTTGCACCCTGTCTGATCCCATCTCTGATGATCTCGTTCTGAATTCCCCACCAGCGATGGGGATCGCTCTCCTGGGGCTCATTGAGAACTTCGAAGAACACGCGCTCTGTAGACTTTGGACCGAGGTGAAACGAGTCGTACAAAGAAACACAGTGTTGCGACAAATCCCGCCAGAGATCTTCGAGGCTCTTAACAAAAGCGTCAGAATCGAGTTTTTGCGTCCCACTGCCCTCGACGAATGCTGTGTCTGGAGCATCGATTGTGATTATGGTTGCTCGGTCCCGCTTCCAAATTGATTCTAAGACGCTGTCCAGCTTCTTGAGCTTCTCTTTGTTGAATTTGAGATCAAGCGAGTGCGCGGCTTCATTTATGAATACGCTGGGTGTGATCACGAGTCGAGCGTGATCGAAATTTCGTAACAAACTGTCCAATGCCTTCTGGTTTTCAGAAGACTCTGTCGCGACAGCTGGATTCTTGGGCCATTCCAAATCAGATCCGTCATTCTCGCCTGTGTACCTCCCGAGATTGATGCCCTTCTGCAAGCGATCAAGATTGAGGTTGAACTTGGGTGGGTCCGACATCATCGTGATCGTACCGTCAGTTGTTTGCCAAACGGTTTGCTCCGGGGCGACCTCTTTGATGCTTGCTGCCAGAATCGCCTGGATTCCAGACCAGCGATAACGATCTTTCGTGTCAGGCGGTCGAAGTATTTCAAACGAGATCAATCCATGCGATCTGCCAACAGACGGCCGTGAAGCATAATATTGTGCCAGCGCCCGCCAAAACACCCCTGCCCTTAGAACAAAGTCGTCTCTGTCGCTTCCGTTGAACGTTCCCAGTTCTGAAAAGTCGACGCCGATGACCGTCTTCTCATCTTTCGACCAAACAATATTCAGGTTCGCTCCTAATTGTGCCAACTTGCTCATGTCAATGTTCTCTGGATGCCTGAAACCGTAATTGCCGAAATCGGCGATTAATACTTTGGGACTGAGGATAATTCGTTGGAAGTCGTGGCCGCTATCAGAACATTCCTGACGTCGTCCAGATTCAACGGAAGTACTCTGTACCCCATGGCAGCGAGCCATGCTCAACTGAGAAATGGATTCATCAGCATCTGATAACCGAACAGCATGGGTGCTAGATCGGGCAACTGTAAATGCGTTGAGTACGATTACTACACCAACAATCCTCAAAAGCGATTTCATAGGTAACCTGCAAATCAGCCAATTGCAGTCTCTCTTTCGTGAGGCAAGTGCTCTCGACCTCATCGCCGATCTCCTGCAACCAAACGATAATCAGGCAACGATTATAAGAGAAGGAAACCTAGACATCACTATTTTCGTTTGATTGACGACCACGTAATCAATTAGAAAGAGTTCTGAGGCTGACGAGCGTCACTCTTACCTTTGTTCGGATTTCGTAACATGAAGCCCCTGTTCCTCGAACTCCACAATCTTTGGCATAGAGTGCGTACGTTGTTCCTAGCTCCGTCATCCGCGCAACTCCCGCGCTAATCCCCTGTTAATTGTTTAGGCAGTGATACCAGTGATACCGAAACAGCGACAAATCAGGGGTCCAGTAGCAACGCATGCAGCGGGTGCTATAAGCTGCAACACTTCTTAACGTATTGTAATTGCTTAAGTTACCGGCTATGTATTTGGAGAGCCGAGAGATAGCAGTTTATGACAAATAGAATCCCGCCTCTCTACTACATTTGGTTCGAATCAGAAGCTGGGGAGGGAATCATCGTGGACAGAGTAAGCAATTTGTTTCCAAGGAAGTATCCAGCCCATATCTGAGTTTCTGTGTCACCGCCTCGTTGCGGTTATAACGGAGTTGAGCGAGATGCCGTAAGTTAAGGTCGACACAGCCGGTCGCAAGTTTCTTCGAGTTGTGCGAGGGTTCAAAAGGGTTCATTAAATTGGTTTACAACGACTAAGGCAACTTCGCGCGAACCCTACACGAGCGCGGATATGGATCTCTTCGCTAGGCGCAGAGGTTCCTAGGAAAAAAGATCAATGAACTGGGAACCAGTATCGAGAGAGATGGCGCGAAGATTCGGTTGGATCAATACCTCGATCAGTGGCTCAAGACGATCAAATTGCGGAGCTGCAGCAAGACATTTCCACGCAGGCCGTTGCCCCGGAGTTGAAGCCGGTTGATGTGACAGCCGATGTTTCAGAGGTAACTGATTGAAAATCTATGGCGCCGCCCGCCAATCTTGGCGCTCTCAGTAGCTCGGGAAGTGCCATTGCACCCTGATTGCACCAAAGTTAGACGCTAGCTGTTACACGCAAAGTGTGACACAGTTCGATCCCGATCACTTCCGGCTTGCTAGTGATGCCCCCGCAGTCCCTCAGGCTTGACCCCCACTCAGAAAAAACTCATCGTCTACAACTCTGTTCGGATTTCGTAAAATAGTACCGTTCTGTCGTCAATAAAGCAGCACCGTTCACTCCCAAGCGAGATCCTCAATCGCCACTTAATATGCGGCAACACCGCTTTGCTTGAGGTGTTCGGTTTTCGTAACAGATGATCCCTAAAACCAACCAACTTACCGGCCATTTATTCCTGCCATGTTTTCCACAGTTCTTTATGCTTGACAAGATAGAAGGTTCACCTTACTTTTCCGCTTCACTTTCCCCCGGGTTAAGAAATCGCGCGCTAACGGAAATCCAGAATACCAAGTTAGAACCAGGAAGTACGGAGGGCATCTTTGTGACTAACAGGAATTCTGCTGTTTTGTTCGTCGTCGCCGCTGTCGTTTACCTTTGCGCTGGCTTTGTTGGCTCAGCACAAGGCCAGGGTTGCAATGCAAACCCGTTCCCGCCTAGCAATGCTTGCGTAAAAACATACACGTTTTTCACGGGAGATACATATTTAATCCCTGGATCCCATTGCTATTGCGACGGAATACCTCGAGGCTATAGTGATTGTTGGGTGCCTCAGTGTTCCAAGCATGTCTGCGAATCTTGCAAAACCAAGGCCGGCGGTCCTATCTCTCTGGCTACGGGAAATACGTACATCGAACAGCAAGACGTTCGGCTTCCAGGACTCGGCGGAGGGTTGACGCTGGTTCGCACTTGGAACAGCGTATTACGATTGAGCCTTTCCAGCATCGGTCTATTCGGGCCTGGCTGGCGCTCAATGTACGAAGAACGTATATACGTCGACGACGACAACACTGTCGCCTACGCGCGAGGTGATGGAAGTGTCTGGAATTTTGTCTCCAGTTCAGGACAGACGTTCGCTTCGGTTGTCCCAGCAAATACCGGGGCTAGCCTTCTTTACGGCTCTACGACTTGGACACTTACTTTCCAGAATGGCGAGCAGAGAACTTTTGATTTAAACAGTGGGAACCTTCTTTCCATTGTAGACCGCAACGGAAACACGACCCATCTCGCGTACGATGCTTCGTTTCGGCTCGTAACAGTTACCGACCCAGCTTCGCGGCACCTTTACTTCTCTTATGCTAGCCCCTCGAGCTATCTAGTAACTGGCGTTAGTTCCGATGTCGGCATATCTCTGTCTTATTCGTACGACAGCCTAGGGCGATTGATCCAGTATTCAAAGCCCGACGGGACGACGGTGACATTCCAATACAACGGTCCCAATTCTCCCTTGATTACGGCTGTGCTCGACTCAAACGGAAAAGTTCTTGAGTCTCACACCTATGACAGCCAGTCACGAGGATTGACGTCATCTCGTGCCGGAGGAGTAGAGGCTGTGACCATCACGTACCCTTTTGGAATCCTTGCTCTCCCTTGAGGCTAAATCTCGACCGAGACTCAGCGGCAAGGCACGGTCAACTGGAATCGACACAAGGATTATGTGGATCATGAAGCTTAGATGGCAAGTAGCAATTCTCATCCTATTGTCTGCTGTTTCTTCTAAATGGTTGGTTGCTGCCTCCACTCCGAGCATCACTAGCCTTTCGCCCGCTTCCGGGGTCGTAGGCACTTCTGTAACAATCACCGGAACTAACTTCGGGTCGACAGGCACTGTGACTTTCAACGGGACGACTGCGACGCCCACCAGTTGGAGTACGACCAGCATCGTGGCGCCGGTGCCGAGTGGCGCGACGACAGGTTCCGTTGTCGTTACGGTAAGTAGCCGGTCCAGTAACGGTGTGACATTTACACTGACCCCGAGCATTACGACTCTTTCGATGAGTTCTGGAGCGGTGGGCGCGTCGGTAACGATTACAGGAATAAATTTCGGATCGACGCAGGGAACAAGTACGGTGAAGTTTAACGGGACCACTTCAACACCAAGCAGTTGGGGCCCGACCAGCATTGTAGTACCGGTGCCCACGGGGGCCACGACGGGCAACGTAGTGGTAGCGGTGAATGCGGTGGCCAGCAACGGAGTGAACTTCACGGTCTATCCCGGCATCAGCAGTCTGTCTTCGACTTCCGGATCGGTAGGCCAATCCATCACAATCACAGGGCTGAACTTTGGCTCACCTCAGGGAAGCAGCACGGTAACGTTTAACGGGACGATTGCGGCGCCGACCAGTTGGAGTGCGACTAGCATCGCCGTGCCGGTTCCGAGCGGTGCCAGCAATGGGAACGTCGTTGTGACGGTCGGCGGACACGCCAGCAATGGCGTGAGCTTTACGTTGACGCCAAATATCACAGGTCTGTCTCCCACTTCTGGTGCAACTGGGACATCGGTAACAATCAGCGGAACAAACTTTGCCTCAACGGGTACCGTGACGTTCAACGGCACGACAGCTTCACCCACCACCTGGAGTGCAACCAGCATCACCGTCCCGGTTCCTACAGGCGCCACCACAGGTAACGTGGTGGTGTCGGTAAACGGAGTCGCGAGCAACGGCGTAAGCTTTACGGTTTTTCCCAACATCACAAGCCTATCTGTGACCTCTGGTCCGGCGGCAACTTCAGTGACGATCTCGGGATTGAATTTCGGATCCACGCAAGGCGCGAGTACGGTAACGTTTAATGGAACGACTGCGACACCTACCAGTTGGAGTGCGACCAGTATCGTGACGCCGGTGCCAAATGCGGCGACCACCGGTTCGGTTGTTGTGACGGTCGGCGGCCATGCGAGCAATAGCATCAACTTTACGGTGACGCCAAGCATCACGGCGCTCTCTCCGACTTCAGGTGGAGTGGGCATGTCGGTCACCATCTCCGGATACACCTTCGGGTCGACGGGCACGGTGACGTTCAATGGGACAACGGCAACTCCGACCAGTTGGAGTGCGAACACCATAGTGGCGCCCGTGCCGAGTGGCGCGAGTACCGGCAACGTGGTCGTGACAGTTGGCGCCCATGCGAGCAATGGCGTGACCTTCACCGTCTTGGCGACGCCGAGCATCACCAGTCTTTCGCCAACTTCAGGAGGAGTGGGTACATCGGTCACGATTACAGGGACGAATTTTGGCTCGACAGGCACGGTGACGTTTAACGGAACGGCGGCGACCACTTCAAGTTGGAGAAGTACAAAAATCGTGGCGTCAGTTCCGAGCGGAGCGACAACAGGGAATGTGGTCGTGACGGTAAGTGGAGTTCCCAGCAACGGAGTTATGTTTACGGCCTACCCGGTCGTCAGCAGCCTGTCCCCGACTTCCGGTCCCTTTGGCAAATCGGTAACAATCGCAGGCCTGAACTTCGGTTCGGCGGGAACCGTGACATTTAACGGCACGACAGCAACGCCCACCACTTGGACCATAAGCAGCATCTCTGTGCCAGTACCAAGCGGTGCCACTACAGGAAATGTAGTTGTTACGGTGGGCGGCAATGCCAGCAACGGCGTGAGCTTTACCGTTTTACCGACACCCAGTATTACGAGTATCTCGCCACCTTCCGGAGCAACGGGGACATCGGTGACGATCACCGGGACAAATTTCGGCTCGACCGGCACGGTGACATTCAATGGGACGACAGCGACACCCACAAGTTGGGGTGCCGGATCGATCGTAGCGCCCGTGCCGACTGGCGCGACAACAGGCAACATAGTCGTAACGGTGAATGGGGTTCCCAGCAACGGAGTCAACTTCACGGTCTATCCCAGCATTAGCAGCCTTTCTTCGAGTTCCGGGCCTGTAGGTCAACCCATCACAATCAGCGGGTTGAATTTCGGGTCGACCGGCACGGTGACGGTCAATGGGACGACGGCTACGCCGACCATTTGGAGTGCGACCAGCATCGTGGCGCCGGTGCCGAGCGGCGCAACCACAGGAAATATAGTTGTAACGGTTGGTGGGAATTCCAGCAGTGGCGTGAGCTTTACTGTAACGCCCAGCATTTCCAGTCTTTCGCCGACGTCAGGTGTGGTGGGAACGCCGGTGACGATCACTGGTACGACCTTCGGATCGCCGCAGGGGTCGAGTACTGTGACATTCAATGGGACAACTGCAACGGCCAGCAGTTGGAACACGACCAGCATCGTGGCGACGGTGCCGAACGGCGCTACAACCGGTCCCATGGTCGTGACCGTCAGCAGTCATGCCAGCAACGGTGTGAGTTTTACGGTGGTACCTAGCATTACGAATCTTTCAACAAGTTCGGGCACGGTCGGAACGTCAGTGACAATCACGGGCACTAATTTCGGATCGACGCAGGGGTCGAGCACCGTGACGTTCAACGGAACGACGGCAACACCGAGCAGTTGGAGTGCAGCCAGCATCGCGGTGCCTGTGCCGAATGGTGCGACGACCGGCAATGTTGTCGTGACGGTGAGCGGTGTTCCGAGCGCCGGCATGTCATTCACGGTTCTGCTGACCCCGAGTATTACGAGTTTATCTCCAAGCTCGGGAGTAGTGGGAAGCTCCGTGACGATTGCCGGGACGAACTTTGGGTCGACACAGAGTACGAGCACAGTGACGTTCAACGGGACGGCGACGACGCCCAGCAGTTGGAATGCGGTTTCAATTGTGGTTCCGGTACCAAGCGGAGCGACAACCGGGAACGTGGTAGTAACCGTGTCGGGCGTGGTCAGCAGCGGAACAAGCTTCACGGTGTTAAACACGCCGGTGATCAATAATCTTTCACCAACTGCCGGACAAGTTGGCGGGTCCGTAACGATCACTGGAATAAACTTCGGAACGACGCAAGGAACCGTGAGTTTCAATGGGGCGGTCGCTTCTCCCACCAGTTGGAGCGCAACTTCGATCACGGTTCCTGTGCCTGCCGGCGCCAGCTCAGGACCTATCACCGTGACTGTCGGCGGCCAGTCAGCTTATAGCCCTTTCTTCACGGTCGGCACATTGCCTGCGGGATGGTCAGACGAAGATGTGGGTGCCCTGGAAGAGGCGGGGAGTGCCAGTTACGCAAACGGGATTTTTACGGTCACCGGAGCTGGCACCGTGTTTTCCGGTACTAGCGACGCCTTTCATTTTGTCTACCAGCCGCTTTCCGGAGATGGAAGCATAGTCGCGCGTGTTCTGACAGTGCCGGCTGGTACTTCCACTCAGGCGGGGGTGATGATTCGAGAGACCCTTGATGGGGCCTCGGCCAATGGAAGTACGATTGTTGGTCCGTCCGCGGAGTTTACGGTCCGAGCGACAGCGGGGGGGAATGCAGTGGTGTTAGACGCTTTGGGCGGAGCTCCGCCTCCCTACTGGGTCAAGTTAGTAAGAAGCGGAAGCACCCTGGGAAGTTACATCTCGCTGGACGGAGTGAATTGGGCGCTGCTCGGGAACCAAACGCTCAACATGACGCCGAACGTGTATGTTGGGTTGGTGGTGGACAGCGGCAACGCTGCCGCTCTGGCCACAGCTACCTTCGACAACGTGGCCGTGAATTCGTCGGCGGCGCCAGCGCCAGTTATCAGCAGCGTCTCCGCAAACTCAGCTGCTATTGGGAGTACGGTCGCGATCACCGGCGCTAATTTTGGAGCCTCGCAAGACGGCAGCATTGTTGCCCTGAACGGCACTCCTGTAATGATCAATGCCTGGAGCAACACGTCAATTAACATCACGATTCCTTCGGGCGCGACGTCAGGGCCGCTCGCGGTTTCCGTTGCCCCTTCGATGAACAACAGCAATCCAATCGTATTCTCAGTGACATATCAACCCCTGCCTACGGGATGGTTCGACGGGGATGTGGGGCCGGTGATGAAGGCGGGCAGTGCGAGTTATGCGAACGGAATGTTCACGTTGAATGGTGCGGGTAGCCCGATCACCAATACCGAGGACGCTCTCCATTTTGTTTACCAGCCTCTTTCCGGGGACGGAAGCATAACTGCGCGTGTGGTGAGCGTACCGAACTCGGAGGCGATGACCGGAGTGATGATTCGAGAGAGCCTGGATCCCTTGTCGGCAAGTGCCGCAACTCTGGCTTACGTACCTTATAGCGCCGGTGTGGAGTTCACTGTGCGAACAACGGACGGGGGCAGCAAGTCGACGCCGAATGCGCTGGGGACCACGATGCCCTACTGGGTGGAGTTGGTGCGGAGCGGGAGCACCGTGAGTAGCTACGCATCGCCCGATGGCATCAATTGGACGCTGGTGTGGAACCAGACCGTCATTATGGCGCAGAACGTTTACGTGGGCTTGGCCATAACGAACAGTAACAATTCTTCGCTAGCCACAGCCACGATCGACAACGTTTCCATCAATTCCTTTGGACCGCCAGCGCCGGCGATAAGCAATGTTTCGGGTACGACGGGAACGATCGGGAGCACAGTTGTCATCAGCGGGGTTAACTTTGGAGCCACGGAAGGGGGAAGCGTAGTAACTCTGAACAACATTCCCGTGATCGTCAATTCCTGGAGCAACACTTCGATCAGCATCACCATTCCTTCCGGCGCCACTTCGGGGCCGATGATCGTTTCTGTTGCGCCCACCATGGACGACAGCAATCCAGTCGAATTCGCAGTGACGTCCCAAGCCCTTCCCTCCGGCTGGTTGGATGGTGATGTGGGCGCGGTGGCGACGCCCGGGAATGCGAGTTATGCGAACGGAACTTTTACAGTGAATGCTGCGGGCGGCGCAATCAACAGCACCGCGGATGTTTTTCATTGGGTGTACCAGCCACTTTCCGGAAATGGAAACATTGTCGCGCGAGTAGTGAGTTTGCCAAACTCTTCAGCGACGGCCGGAGTGATGATTCGGGAGAGCTTGGATCCGGGCTCCGCGAATGGTGCGACCCTGGAATACGTGCCGTATGGGGCACTCGTGGAATTTGCGTTCCGAACTACGGACGGAGGCACCAAGTCCTCACCATACTCGACGAATTCGACGGCCCCTCCCTATTGGGTCGAATTAGTGCGCAATGGAAATACTTTGAGCAGCTACGCATCGCCGGACGGAGTCACTTGGACGCTGGTCGGTAGCCAGACCGTGAATATGGCGCAGGATGTATACGTGGGATTGGTGTTGAACAATAGCAGCTATTCGTCGCTCGGCACAGCTACCTTCGATAATGTGTCAGTTAACTTCAGCCCCGAGGTTGTGGCCCCATACATTGCGAACTTGTCGCCAAACATTGCCGTACCCACGGCTTCCGTAACCATTTTGGGCGAGAACTTTGGATCGACGCAGGGCACCAGCACAGTGACTTTCAATGGAACGGCTGCTGCTTCGACGAACTGGAGCCCGAGCAGGATTGATGTACCGGTGCCGAGCGCTGCAACGTCAGGGAATGTAGTAGTCACGGTGGGCGGAGTAGCCAGCAACGGAATGCCGTTCACGGTGTCGTCGTTACCGAGCATCTCCAGTTTGTCGACGACTTCCGGAACTGTTGGAACGTCCGTAACGATCACTGGAGTGAACTTCGGCTCGACTCAAGGCACAAGCAGTGTCAGTTTCAACGGAACTGCAGGTACCCCGACAGGCTGGAGCGGAACCAGTATTATTGTGCCGGTTCCCAACGGCGCAGCAACCGGGAATGTTCTCGTAAGGGTCGGAGGAGTAGCCAGCAATGCTCTTCCATTTACCGTGTTTCAAATTCCAACCATTACTAGTTTGTCGACGACCTCGGCAACCATCGGCTCGCCAGTGACAATTACTGGCACAAACTTCGGCTCGACCCAGGGCGCAAGCACAGTCACGTTCAATGGGGTGGGGGCAACACCGACCAATTGGAGCGTCACCAGCATTGTTGTGCCCGTGCCGTTGGGAGCTACAACAGGAAATGTAGTGGTAACCGTAAACGGAGTTGCAAGCAGCCCAGTTTTCATCACAGTTGTGTTGGTTTCCCTGCCGACGGTCTCACAGATTCAGCCCGTCAACGGGGCCACCGGATTCCCGGAGAATGGCCGCGTAATCGTTCGCTTCGCTCAACCTGTTCAGGCTTCTGCCGTCACTTCCGGGATGATTACTTTGTCCCAGGGTGCGAACAATGTCGTCGGGACTTTGGCGTTATCCAACGATGGGTTGTCGGTGACATTCACGCCAGCGCTGAGATTGGCCGCAAACGCAACCTTCGCTGTAGCAGTGACCGATGTGACTGGGAACCAGACCTCTCCTGAGTTCCAAAGTACATTTTCAACCAGCTCAACGACAGATACAGTTGCTCCTGCTATCGTGAACACCAATCCTCAGACTGGTGAGACTGGTGTGCCCACAATCGCGCCGGTCACCGTGCAGTTCAGCAAGCCAATGGATCCTGCGACCTTCACGACGCAGGACTTTAAGGTGACCGACGGTATTACCGGAAACATTTTGCCGGGCATGATTCAAGTAGAGGCCACCGGAACAACGGTGTCTTTTGTACCCCAGGGATTTCTTAGCGGTGGCCGCAGTTTTAGCGTCCTACTTTTGCCCACGATTGAGGATTCTTCTGGCAGTCCGATTAACCAAACTTATTTCACTTTCACAACGTCACTCACACCAGATACGACGGCTCCGCAGATCCTCGGTATGAGCCCATCCAACGAAGCGACTGCGGTTCCGACGAACGCTTTGATCGTTTTGGAATTCAGCAAACCACTTGACGTCATCAGTGTTTCCAACGGATTGCAAATTGAGTCAGGCGGTCAGCCGGTTCCGGGCGCCATTGCCCTTTCCAACAGCAACCAGCAAGTCACATTTACTCCGCAAGGTGGATTGACAGCCAATACCACTTATACGGTCGTCACGACTTCGCAGATCACAGACGTCGGCGGACTTGCGCTCGCGAACCCAGGGACTTTCACGATAACGACTAGCGCTGCCAGCGACACGACGACGCCATCGGTGACGAGCGTGACTCCGACTAATAACGAGACTGGAGTGCCGGTTAATGCAGTTCTGCAATTCCGGTTCAGCAAGCCAGTAGATCCCTGGACCGTCACGTCCGCAGATATTCTGGTGACCTTCGGTAGGACGGGAGGCGCACTAGCAGGAGCCGTTTCCGCTTCGGCAGACGGGCTGACCGCCACCTTCACACCCAGCGTTCAACTAAACTCATTCACCACATATAACGTAAGCGTAACAAGCGGAATCACGGATGTAGAAGGCCATCTGCTGACGGGTTTCGGATCCAATTTCACCACAGGTGCGGCCACCGACACGTCGGGAGCGACGGTGCAGATGGTAAGTCCCGCCAACGGGGCGAGCGGAGTCCCGGCCAACGTTCGTGTCGACTTACTGATGAGCGCTCCATTGAGTGTAGCGAGTTTAGAAGGCACGCCCGTTGTAGTTTCTTCGGGAGGTGTGCCTGTCGCAGGAACCACAAGCCTAAGCAGTAATGGAACAACTTTGACATTTGTACCCGCGACCTTACTGGCAGCCAGCACAAACTATGCGGTGACAGCGAGTGGATCCACCGACCAGGCGGGGAACCCCGTGGTGCCGTTCACGAGCAGTTTCACCACTGGAACGTCGAGTACCGCGAATACCACCGTGCCCACGGTCCTTAGCATAAGCCCGTCAAATGGGACCACTTCTGTTCCGACGAGCGCTTCCATCGTGCTGACTTTCAACGAAGCGATCGATGGAACCACTGCGAGTGAAACTACAGTGCCCATCTCTGTGAGTGGTTTCAGCGGTGTTTTGGCGGGAACCTATGCCCTGGATGCAACGGGAACGATCCTAACGTTCACGCCAGTGTCGCCCTTGCCCGGAAACTCGACGGTTACCGTGCAAGTGACTTCATCAGGTGTAATGGACCTATCGGGAAACGGGAGCAACTCGTTTTACAGCCGATTCACTACGGGGACAGGATCGGATACGACGGCGCCGGTGGTAACCATGGTGACGCCGCAGAATGGTGCCACCGGAATCGGACCGAATGTGCAAGTTGTTCTGACTTTCTCGAAGTCTTTAAATCCGAGCACGGTGAATTTCAACACTCTCGCTTTGATCGCGAATGGAATTTCTGTAGCCTCTGCAATCAACATATCAGCGGACAACCGCGTGGTTACGCTAAGTGGCGTGTCGGCTGCGAGCACCATAACAGTACTGGCTACGAGCGCAGTGACGGATCTGTCGGGGAACGCTCTACAGAATTTCGAGAGCCAGTTCACGACGGCGCCCGCCCTCGGTACACCATCGGTAGCAGCACAACGGCCTGGAAGTGGAGCGACTGGCGTGCCGCTGAATGCGAACGTTGTGTTGTACATGAGCCAACCCATGAATGCCGCGAGTGTGCAGGCGGCATTGCAAATTGCACAGAATGGAACGCTGGTAAGCGGGACTACGCAGGTAACGGATAATGGCCAGGTAATACAGTTCACGCCTTCGACGCAGTGGCAGCCAAGTGCATTAGTCCAGGTGTTCTTGAGTTCTGCGGCGCAGAGCGCGGGCGGCTATAACATCAGTAGCTATCAGGCTTTGTTTACGACAGTCGCGAACGCCAGCACAACGGCGCCGGTGGTGGTGGGTACCAATCCGAGTTCCGGGATCGGGATACCTACCAACGTTGTCATGGACTTCGCTTTCAATGAGCCTTTGGACCCGACCGCTCTAACATCGGAGTCGATAAGTTGTAACCAGAATGAAACGTGGTTCCAGACCGGGGCAAGCTTGCTGAATGGAGGAACACTCCTGCAAGTCATGCCGCGGCAGCCTCTGGCGCCGAACTCTTTAACTATTTGCCAACTCGGCAGCGGGATTCAAGGAATCAACGGGCTCGCCCTGTCGGAGTATTCGAGTAGTACCGTCATCTTCACGACGGGGCCTGGGCCGGACACGGTGGTTCCAACCATCGTTAGCACATCTCCTCCGAACGGAGCTTCGAACGTTGGCGACAACGCATACATAAGGTTGCTGTTCAGCAAGCCGATCAATCCGTTGACGGTGAACGGCAGCACGGTCCAGCTCAGCGGAGGCGGGATCACTGAAGTGCCGGACTCGATCACCTTCAGCAACAATAATCAGAGTGTGTTGCTGGTTCCGCACGCGCCGCTGCCGGATACCACGCAAATGACGTTGACCATCAGTGGCGTCACCGACGTGGCGGGGAATGCTTTAGCTCCACAGACGACCCAGTTCACCACCGGGACGGGGCCAGATCTGGTGACGCCGGTGGTGGTGGCGACCAACCCGTTACGTAGCGCGACGGGAGTGCCCCTCAATACAGTTATAGTCGAGCAAGTCAGCGAGCCGATTGATCCTGGAACGGTAAATAGCCAAACATTCTCTGTACTGGACCAGACAACCGGGCAGACTGTAGCCGGAACTTACTCGGTCAGTGTCGATGGGCAAACCATTACCTTCTTGCCTAGTGGTCCTTTAGGTGCCAATCAGACTTATAGTATCGGCATCGGCTCAGGCATCACCGACCTCGCTGGGAATGTGCTCACGTGTAGTGCGGTATGCCCTGGTTTCTTCACCACTGGCTCGACCAGCAGCACGGGCGCGCCGCAAGTGTTGGGAGTGAGTCCGGGGAGTGGGATGACGGGCGTGCCGATCAATGCACAGATAGTAATTCAATTCAACGAACCGGTGAATGCAGTGAAGCTGAGCGGAGTGAGTCTCAGCGGCGGCGGCGCTACAGTCAATGCTTCGCAGACCTTGAGCAACGGGAACCAGATGCTGACGCTCGTTCCGCTGGCGCCGCTGTCGCCGGGCACGGCCTATACTCTGACGATCGGCGGAGTGCAGGATGTAAGCGGCATTGTGATGGCTTCTCCGCTTACCGTTAACTTCACTACGGGCTCGGGTGCAGACTTGGTTGCGCCGAGAGTGGCAAGCTTTAGTCCCGCACTTAGCGCCACGGGAGTACCGACGAACGCGGTGATCCAGGTGCAATTCAGCAAGCCTGTTGATCCGCTGACGGTGACCGCAGCTACGTTCCAGGTCTATCCTTATTACACGTACATTCCGGTCGCGGCGACGATATCGATGTCGACCGATGGCAAGACGGCCACTTTAACACCCAGTGAACCGCTGGATTCCTTGACCTACTTCACGGTCACGGTCTCGACCGGAATCCTCGATCTCGAAGGAAACGGGCTCTTGGCATCGTCCTCGTACTTCACCACCGCCCAGGGAACAGCGTCTCTAGCTCCCGTGATCGCGGCGCTCTCGCCATATGCGTCCGGTACCGTCGGTACGACTGTCAGGATCAACGGATCTTATTTTGGAACCTCCCAAGGCCTGAGCACGCTCACCTTCAACGGCGTGGCAGCCACGGCCAGTAGCTGGAGTGACGCCCAAATCGTCACTACCGTGCCCTACGAGGCAACCACCGGGCCCTTGGTGGTTACCGTGAATGGAGTGGCCAGCAACACTCAGCTCTTCACGGTTGTGGTCACGCCTACGATCACCAGCGTTTCGCCCACGTCCGGCCCTGCCGGTACGGTGATCACCATCACGGGCACGAATTTCGGCTCGTCTTACGATGCGACTCAGGTGGAGTTCACCTCCAATGTGTATAACGGAACCTACGTCACGCCCACCAGTTGGAGCGAAACCTCCATTGTCGTCACCGTGCCTGCACCGGCCTTGACCGGCAACATCTTCGTCCTGGTTGACGGCTATCTCAGCCTGGGCGCCAGCTTCACGGTGGTGCCAACGCCGAGCATCAGCTATATCTCTCCGACCGCCGGGGTTGCCGGTACGCCGGTATATATCTACGGAACCAACTTTGGTTCCAGTCAGGGGAGCAGCACGGTCAACTTCAACGGCGTTCCGGCCGCTTCTGTCAGCACTTGGAGTAATGGACTGGTCATCGCTGTTCCCGCGAGCAATGTCACAACGGGTCCCGTTACCGTAGTTGCGAATTCCGTCACCAGCAACACTAACGACGTGTTTACGGTCACGAATCCAGCCATTGGCAGTCTGACGCCTCCATCTGCGGCCGTGGGAGCTACGGTCACATTGATGGGCTCCGGCCTTGTAGTTTCAGGGCTGACCACTCAGGTCCTGTTCAATGGCATTCCTGGTTCAGTCGCTACCTCCAACAGCAGCACCATCACGGTGGTGGTGCCGCAAAATGCCACCAGCGGTTCCGTCACCGTGGAGGTGGGCAGCGTTGCAAGCAATAGTGTGTCCTTCACCGTCGAGAATCCGCCCGTCATCGCGTCGATTTCGCCCAACACAGGGCCTTTCAGCCCCGACGGAGAAGTCATTCCGGTTACCATTACCGGCTCCGGCTTCGGCGCAACCCAAAGCACCAGCACGGTCAATTTCTTTGGCAGCGTTTTTCAACCGGCGATTACTACCTGGAGCGATACGTCCATCTTATTGGCGGTGCCCGTCGACGCTTCCACCGGGCCGGTCTCGGTGCAGGTGGGTGGCGTGACGGCATTTGCGCCGACCTGGTTCTACGTCAACACCGTCACCCAGCTCACCGATTCGCAGGGCAATCAGAGCCAATACCTGTTCAACGCCGACGGCGGAGCCTGGTTCGCTTCCGCATCGCAGGGCCCGGGATGCAGCTCGTGCAGCATGCGCGGCAACATCACCAACGTTGCCGACGCCAACGGCAACCCGCTTTCCAGCACCGACGATCTGGGCAACACCACCAGCTACACCTACGACTCCAACAACAACGTGGCTTCGATTTCGAAGCCGCTGAATACCTCCGTCACCGCCACCAGTTCTTACACCTACAACAGCTTTGGCGAAGTGCTCAATTCCACCGACCCTCTCGGCCACACCACCACCAACACCTACGACGCGAAGGGCAACCTGCTTACCGTCACATCGCCCGCGCCTGGCGGCAGCACCTCAGCCAGCGTGACGCAGTTCCAGTACAACGGCCTGGGCGAGCTGACGCAGATCACCGATCCTAAGGGCAACATCACCACACTCACCTACACGTCGGTGGGCCTGATTGCCACCATCGCCGACGCGCAGCACAACACCACCACTTACCAGTATGACTCGCTCGGCGACCGCACCGCCGTCATCGACGCCCTGCAGAACCAGACTACGTTCTCCTATGACGCCATGAGCCGGCTGACCGGCATCACCTATCCCGACAAATCGACGGTGAGCTTTACCTACGATGTGCGCGGACGCCGCGTCACCTCGACCGACCAGAACCTCAAGACCACGACTTACACCTATGACGACGCCGACCGGCTGATTGCGGTCAGTGATCCGGCCAACCACACCACGCAGTACGCCTACGACACGGAGAGCAACCTGCTTTCGATCACCGACGCCAACAATCACACCACATCTTTTGCTTACAACGCGCGCGGCTGGGTCACGCAGACCACGTTCCCGTCGACGCTGGCGGAGTACTATGCTTACGACCTGGTTGGCAACCTGCTCTCGAAGACCGACCGCAAGAGCAACACGATTCAGTACGTCTACGACGCGCTATACCGGCTGAGTTCGAAAACGTATCCGGACACGACCAACGTGGAGTACACCTACGATTTAGCAAACAAAGTGCTGCAGGTTGCCGACCCGACCGGGACCTACGGCTTCGCCTACGACAACATGGGACGGCTGATCTCGACCACCACGAATTACACTTTCGTCGCCGGCACTTACACGAACAGCTACGCCTACGATGCGGCGTCGAACCGGACGTCGCTGACGGCGCCGGATGGCAGCATCTCGACCTACGGCTACGACACGCTGAACCGGCTGAATGGGCTGGCCAATTCGTGGGCAGGATCGTTCGGCTTCAGCTACGACGCGCTGAGCCGGCGCACGCAATTGACGCGTCCGAACGGGGTGAACACGAATTACAGTTACGACGGGCTGTCGCACCTGCTCTCGGTGCTGCATCAGGCGGGCGTGAATACGCTCGATGGGGCGAGCTACAGCTATGATGCGGCGGGAAATCGGACGTCGAAGACCAATTACCTGAATGGGGTAACCTCGAACTATGGTTACGATCCGCTGTACGAGCTGACCCAAGTCACGCAGGGAGCTAGTACCACGGAGAGCTACAGCTACGATGCGGTCGGTAATAGACTGTCGTCATCCGGAGTGGCGAGCTACAGCTACAACTCGTCGAACGAGCTGACCGCGAATTCGCTGGGAGGCTATAGCTACGACGCAAACGGCAATACCCTCTCCGACGCCAGCGGCAAATCCTATACCTGGGATTTCGAGAACCGGCTCACTCAGGCGGTTGTCCCCGGCACCAACGGCGGAACGACGACCTTCAAGTACGATCCGTTTGGACGCCGCATCTACAAACAGTCGCCGAACTTCACGAGC
>Ga0209422_1000051_pt1 | contig 26653 bp, 20 predicted proteins | sample BlaSpr_A8_OM2_M3_FD_187983 | JGI IMG/M metagenome (GOLD analysis project Ga0209422, IMG submission 187983) | Forest soil microbial communities from Thunder Bay, Ontario, Canada - Black Spruce, Ontario site 2_A8_OM2_M3 (SPAdes) (version 2) | ecosystem: Environmental > Terrestrial > Soil > Boreal... | reverse complement strand
AGGCAGCAGAAGGGTACTGCCCAGCAAAGCAAAACCCAGCATGAACATCAAGAGGTTGGAGATGCCAAATGTGCGGTCACGGAACAGGTGCAGATCGATAATTGGGTCTTTGTGATGCCATTCCCAGAAGATCACGAAGATCAGCGAAGCCGCGGCGATCAAAGAAAGAATCACGATGAAGTGGGATTCAAACCAGTCGTCGCGCTGACCCTTATCGAGAACAATCTGCAACGCTCCCAGACCGAGAGCAACAAATCCGAGGCCGATATAGTCGATTTTGGTTTCGTTCAATTTGCGGCGGCGTAAATAAGGCGGGTCTTGAATGAGCCGCGATGTAAGCAACAGAGAAATCAACCCGACCGGAATATTAATGAAGAAAATCCAGCGCCAGGTGAAGTTGTCGGTGATCCACCCTCCGAGGGTGGGCCCGATAGCTGGCGCAGTCACGACCGCAACGCCGTATACGGCGAAAGCCATGCCTCGCTTTGCGGGAGCGAAGGTATCGGCCAGGATCGCCTGCTCGCTGGGCTGCAACCCGCCACCGCCCGCGCCTTGAAGAACGCGGCAAATAATCAGGGTGGCGAGGTTAGGGGCTAATCCGCACAGGAAAGAGCTGACGGTAAAGAGGGCCACGCAGCTCATATAGAAATTCTTGCGGCCCATGATGGAAGAAAGCCAGCCGCTAAGCGGCAGCACGATGGCGTTCGACACGAGGTAAGAAGTGAGCACCCAAGTGCTTTCGTCTTGTCCCGCGGAGAGACTGCCGGCAATATGCGGGAGGGCGACGTTGGCGATGGAAGTGTCGAGCACTTCCATGAAAGTCGCCAGCGTGACCGTGATTGCGATGATCCAGGGATTGATTGCCGGACGCCAGACATCGGCGTTTTCCAGCGGCGGCGCGGCAGAACTCATTGCCGGATCCAAACCTTTGGAGTCACTGACATGCCGGGGCGAAGCGACTGATCTTTATTTTCTCCTGGGTCGAGGACAATTTTTACTGGAATTCTCTGCACTACCTTCACGTAGTTGCCAGTGGCGTTCTCGGGAGGAAGTAGGCTGAAACGCGCGCCGCTGGCGCCGGCGATGCTGTCTACTTTTCCGCGATACTTTCTGCCGTTGGCATCCACTTCCAGTGTGACGGGTTGGCCTACTTTCATATCGCGAAGCTGAGTTTCCTTGAAATTGGCGGTGATCCAGACGTCATTGAGCGGGATTACCTTCATGAACTCCTGGCCCGGTGCGACGTTTTGGCCGACCTCGACGGTGCGATCGCTGACCACTCCCGCGACCGGAGCGATGACCTTTGTGTACTGCAAATTCAATTGCGCCTGGTCAAGGTCGGCTTTTTTCTGCTGGGCCAAGGCCTCCGCCGATAGCGCCCGCGAGCGAATTACCTGCATTTGTTTGGGAGCAGTCTGGGCGTTGCGATAGTTCGCTTCGGCCTGCGCCAGTTTTCCCTGAGCCTCGATCACTTGCGATTGCGCAGCGTCGGCCAGGGAGCGAGCAGCCTGAACCGCGGCTTCACTGGCTTTGGCTGCAGCCACAGCCTGATCGTATTGCTGCTGCGATATCTCCTGTTTGTCGACCAGTTGCCGGTAGCGGCCCAGATCATTCTGAGCTTTGACATTGTTGGCCTCGGCCTGATCAAGCTGCGCCTTAGCCGCGGCAAATTGTTGCTTCGCCGCGGAAATTCCAGCGCGGGCGCTGGCCACATCGGCTTCGCTCGCAGAAACCTGACTGGTAGTACTGACCGACGTGATTGGCACATTCACGCCGGCGGCCGCGGCGGTAGCCTGGGCATCTTCAAAATCGGCTTTCGCGTGCTCGTACGCCACCTGATAATCGGCGGGATCAATTTCCACCAACACTGTGCCCACGGGAACGTTTTGATTGTCCCGCACATTCAGTTTTATGACATGGCCGGTAATTCGAGCGCTGATCGAATTAATGTGACCGTCTACTTGAGCGTCGTCAGTAGATTCGTAGCTGGAAACGTAGCGGTATACAAAGAAAATAACCAGCAGCAACACGACCACACCGATAATGATGGCGATGCGGAATCCGGGACGGGCGGTTCGCGAAGGACGAGAGCGGAAGTCTCGTTCCGTCGAGGGCAACGGCTTGCTGCGGCTCTCGGATTGATCCGGCGGAGCGGCGGGAGGAGTTTGCGTCGTCGGTTCCATAAAAGTTGTTTAGTGTTCGCCTTTCAGAAATCTCTTGACTCCCTGTTCCGCGTCACCGATAGCGTACGCCAGTTCCACCTTGGAGAGATTATGCGCATAGAGAGCTTCAATATAACTCTCATGCGCACTGGCAACGGCTTCCTGCGCCTGCACAACTTCCAGGTTATCGGTGACACCGGCGGCGAAACGGTCCCGGGATTGATTGAGGGCTTCGTCGGCCAGTTCGACCGAACTGCGCGCCACCTCGACCTGCTCAGCGGCGGCGGTGAGATCCAGCAACGAGGCGCGCACTTCGTAATCGATGCGGCCGCGCAGGTCGCCCAATTGAGATCGTGCCTGCTTCAACTGAGCATCGGCTTCAAGCAGATCGCTGTGGACTTTTCCTCCAGTAAAGATGGGAATGCTGATGCCGCCATTCACTTGCCAGGTTCCGTTTGACGTGCCCGGGGTCACACCAATATCCCCGTAGTTGGCACTCAGGTCTGCTGTAGGGTAGCGCCCGGCGGCAGCCGCGCGGTGGGTCAGTTCCGCTGAACGAACTTGCAACTGCGCCGCCTGGTAATCCTGCCGCGATGCATAGGCACGCTGCAAATAAACTTCCAGCGGTTGTGGGGTCAGAGCTTGATAGGGAGCTTTTTCGATCAACTCGAATTGCTGGCCCGGTGGCAAGCCGATGATGCGCGCTAATGAAAGCTTCTGCTTGGCATAGTCGTTACGGGCGACGATGAGTTGCTGCTGACGAGTTTGCAATTCGACTTGCGACCGCAGAGTATCGATTGCCGGGCTCAGCCCAGCGTTCTGCTGGTCGACTGCCTTGTTGTACAAAGCTTGAGCATTCGTAACCTGAGCGGTTGTGGTTTCAATGCGAGCGGCCGTGGCAATGGCCATCAGATAAGCGTTCCCAACCGCAAGAACTACTAGCTCCCTCGCATCTTTGTAACTATATTGCGCGGATTTCAGACTCTCCGATGCCGCGCGTTCTTTCTCCAGATCGTGGAAGTTGAAAATCGATTGCGTGACCGAGGCTCGAGCGTCGAAGTAATTGAATGGACCAATCACTCGAGGAACGGGAAAGGGAAAGACGTTGCCCTTCAGGCCCAACGCGGTCAAGCTAAGGGTCTGTACGTCTTCCTGAATTCTGGCCGCGACGTTCGGCAAAAGGTTGCTGAGTTCCTTCCATTTTTCTCCTCGCGCCGTTATGGCCTGATCTCCGGAGAGCAGCAGGCCGAGGTTATTGCGCAGGCCGCGGTCAATGGCGTCCTGGTAACCTAGCTGCAAAACTTCCGGACTGGCATTACCCTCGGGTTCGCTGCCGGTAAACGGGCTTTGCGACCCGGGCAGAGAAATGGAGGGTACCGGCGCGGAATTCTGCGCAACAATACACGAAACGGCGAACAGCAACATCAGGGTAACTGCAGGAATTCTGCGGTTTGTGGAAAAGAAGGTGCGGGCCATTTTCGCTTGTGAAAAAGTCCCGTCGTAAATAAAGTCTTCGGGACGACCTTTCTCATTCATAACACATCGTCAGACTATGGATTCGATGGACATACCATGCGATGCAAAAACCGGTATACCTGCCGGTCCGGATTTGGATGCAATTCGTGGGGGCATGCGTACATAAATTTGGGAGGAAGCAGGCTATAAAGCCGCGCAGCCTCTGCAGAAATCCAGATCGAACACCTACAGTTTAAGGCAGAACATAAGCGTTTGTTTTGAATTCATTACTTTGGACACGTTCCTCCCGGTTCTGCCTGTCTATAAAGTAAAGAGAGGAATGGTCCATCCTTTCATCCGCCGGGTAGCCACGTTAGTTGTGGCTGCAGCATCGTGCTCTGCTTTGCTGTCTGAGGTGGCAATGGGCCAGAAACAAGATCATGCGGAACGAAAGATTCTAACGAGGGTAGCGCCGGTGTATTCGGACCTGGCCAAGCGGATGCACGTTGCGGGGGTGGTCAAAGTGGAAGCGGTGGTTGGAGCTAATGGAGTTGTTAAGTCGACCCGTGCCCTGGGGGGAAATCCGGTGCTGATCGAATCAGCAACCGACGCGGTACGCAAATGGAAATTTGCAACTGCATCAGCCCAATCCACTGAAGTTCTTCAGCTCACCTTCCAGGCTCAGTGAGGACATATTCGTTAGAAAGTTAGCTCCGACATGCCGGCCTCAACTCCAAAATCCGCCACCAGCCAAGCCGAGCGTCGTCGGAGGCGACATCCCCGATTTCGCGGCGACTTCAGTGTTACCGTCACCATTCTGTTGGCGAACCAGTATCAGAATCTTGAGGGGCATTGCCGCGATTTGTCTGAAGCGGGGATTGGAGTGCTTCTGGCGGCTGAATTGAATGTTGGTGAGGTAGTGGATCTTACTTTTGCCCTTCCCGGATCAGCCACGTGGGAATTGCGGGGAGTGCTCCGCTTCCGCCGCAGCTACCACTATGGGTTTGAGTTCCTCTCGCTTACCGTAGAGAGACAGCAGTGGTTGAAAAAATATCTTGCGACCCTGAAACCCGTCGACTGAAATTATCTGGAGACTGGATAGGCTCGGCCGAATCTGACGCACATCTTCAGACAAATGACTTCAGTCATCTTGTGAACTGGTTACCCTTGCGTCAGTGTGAGGGCACATGTATTTCCATATTTGATGAGTGATGCCAAGACCAATGCGATCGGGGGAACGGACTGGACCGCGTTGCTGGCGGATCCGGTTCTGGCCCGCAACCTTGGAAAGCTGCTGCAGACCTACCGCGACGCCGCGCCCGAGCGCCGGGAACAAGCACTCCTGGCCGCTATGCGAGAGATCAAGAGAAGCAGTTCCGGCGCGGTGAACAGCAAAACTGCAGCTTCACCACAGCCGATTCCTACTCCGGCTTCGGCCACTCCGCCGTTCGAACCCGATATTTTCAGCACGACCTGGGCTCAAGATCGACGACGGCATCCTCGGATCAAGTGTTTTGTGGCGGTTGAACTGCACGTAAGCGATTCTGCTACTCCGCTTTGGGGAAATCTCTCCAACACAAGTTTAGGGGGATGCCAGGTGGAAACTGCCGCTCGCGTTAGCGACGGTTCAAAAGTGGAAATCGGACTTTGGGTGGCGAGCGGCAAGATCTGGGTAAAGGGCATGGCGCTGAACGGAGTAGTCACCCGAAGCGCACCGGTGATTGGAGTGCGCATCCGATTTTCCAGTTTGGACGCTGCCGAGAAGGAAAATCTCCGTCAGTTTCTCAGGTACGTGCAAGACACTACAAAAGCCGCGAAAAGCGAAAAAAGCTACCTGCAGTTGCTGAAATAGCAATCCTTTCTTACTCTGTTCCCTATTGGATCATTTTCTGTACGCGCCTTCCCTTTTTACACATCCAACGACATGGCTTCACAAGAAATTGATACACTCGGGGCGTGTCTGAAACCCTTTCTGTTCCCTGGACTCTAATAAAATTGGGGAACAACTTAAGCAAGAAGATCTTCCTCCAGCAGAAAGGAGCGCGCATCACATGGTAGCCAGTGAACAGGCAGTGGTAACCGGCAAACAATTGGATACGCTCAGCATTAATACAATCCGAACTTTGGCGATTGACGCGGTACAGCAGGCGAATAGCGGACATCCGGGCGCGCCTATGGGCTTGGCGCCGGTTGCCTATTCCTTATGGCAGGATTTTTTGCGCTACGATCCCACGGACCCGAAGTGGCTGAATCGCGATCGTTTCGTTTTATCGAACGGGCACGCATCGATGCTCCTCTACGCGCTGCTTCATCTGACTGGGGTGCGCGAGGTCGCCGAGAATGGCGAGGTGCTGAACGAGCTAGCGGTGCCGATGGAAGAGATCAAGCGTTTCCGTCAATTGGGAAGCCGGACGCCCGGACATCCGGAATCGCACGTTACTACGGGCGTGGAGACCACAACTGGGCCGCTTGGCCAGGGCGTGGGAAATAGTGTAGGAATGGCAATCGGCAGCAAGTGGCTGGCAGCGAACTTCAACCGTCCGGGCTTCGAGGTTTTCGATTTCAACGTTTACGCCATGTGCTCCGATGGCGACTTGATGGAAGGCGTTGGCGGCGAAGCTGCGTCGCTGGCAGGGCATCTTAAGCTTTCGAATTTATGCTGGATGTACGATCACAACCACGTCACTCTAGATGGGCCCGCCAGTTGGTCATTCAGTGAAGACGTCGCCACGCGTTTCATCGGCTACGGATGGAATGTCACGCGAGTGGTTGACGCAAACGATCTGGAAATGCTGGGCCGCGCTTTTGAAACGTTCCTGCATACGACGGATCGACCGACGCTGATAATTGTTGATAGCCACATCGGCTACGGATCGCCCCACAAACAGGACACCAATGCAGCGCATGGAGAGCCCCTGGGCGAAGAGGAAGTGCGGCTGGTTAAAAAGTTCTACGGCTGGCCGGAAGATGCCAAATTTCTCGTGCCCGAGGGCGTGCGCGAACATTTCCAGGAAGGAATTGGAAAGCGGGGCCGCGACGCGCGCGAGAAATGGGCGAGGATGTTCGCGGGGTATTCGCAGAAATATCCTGAGCTTGCGGACCGGCTGCATCGCATGCAGCGGCGGCAACTTCCCGATGAATGGGACAAGAACCTGCCTACATTTCCCGCAGACTCGAAAGGAATGGCGACTCGTGAAAGCTCAGGGAAAGTGCTGAATGTAGTGGCAAAAAACATTCCATGGCTGATCGGCGGATCTGCCGACTTAGCCACATCCAACAAGACCACATTGACATTTGAAGGAGCAGGCGACTTTCAGGCCGGAAGCTACGCTGGACGCAACCTGCACTTCGGTGTGCGCGAACATGCAATGGGCGCCAGCGTGAACGGGCTGACGGTGACTGGAATTCGCGCGTTCGGCGCAACTTTCTTCAACTTCAGCGACTACATGCGGGCCAGCATCCGGCTTGCGGCGCTGATGGAAGCTCCTTCCATTTTTATTTTTACTCACGATTCGATTGGGGTCGGCGAAGACGGGCCAACGCATCAGCCGATTGAGCAATTGGCCTCATTGCGTGCCATGCCGAACCTGATTGTCCTTCGTCCCGCTGATGCCAATGAAGTGGTAGAGGCATGGAAGGTCATTGCCCAGTTGCAGCACCAGCCGGTTGCACTGGTATTGACCCGGCAACCCCTGCCGACATTTGACCGCACAAAATATGGCGCAGCCTCCGGTGTTGCCAGAGGCGCGTACGTTCTGGCGGACGCGCCCGGCGGAACGCCTGATGTGATTCTGATGGGCACGGGCAGCGAGGTTTCGCTGTGCGTTGAAGCATACGAAAAGCTTAATAGCGTAGGGATCAACGCCCGGGTGGTGAGCATGCCGTCGTGGGATATTTTTGAACATCAGGATGCGGCTTATAAAGAGAGCGTTCTGCCATCGACAGTTACGGCGCGAGTGTCGGTGGAAATGGCTTCCACCTTTGGCTGGGAGCGTTATGTCGGGCTAAAGGGACGCAAGATCGGCATGCATCGTTTCGGAGCCTCGGCTCCGCTGAAGGATTTGCTGAAATTTTTCGGATTCACGGTTGACGCGGTCGTGGCCGAAGCGCGCAAGGCGATCGCGGAAAAGTAATCGATTTAACCGATTAGTACGAAGCACGACGTCCGCCATCGATTCATCAGGAGAAATCATTATGCAGCCTACTGGAGTTCTGGAAACCTCGAAAGCTACGAATCCGCTGAAAGAATTGCTCAAGTACGGACAGTCGATGTGGCTGGATTACATTCGCCGCGATCTGATCACAACCGGAAAATTGAAGTCGATGATCGGGGAAGATGGCCTTCGCGGAATGACGTCGAATCCGGCGATTTTCGAGAAAGCAATCGCAGAGAGTTCACTCTACGACGACATGCTGAAGTCACTGGCTTCGCGGCGCGATCTGGACGCAACCGGACGTTATGAGCAGATCGCGATCCGCGACATTCAAGATGTCGCCGACGTGCTGCGGCCGGTTTACGAAGAATCAAAGTTCCGCGATGGCTACGTCAGCCTGGAAGTTTCTCCGCTGCTCGCCCTGAAGACGCAGGAGACGATTGATGAGGCGCGGCGCCTGTGGAAGACCGTGAATCGTGAGAACGTGATGATTAAGGTTCCGGGCACGACCGAAGGCATCCCGGCCATTCGGCAACTGATTGGCGAGGGCATCAACATTAACGTGACGTTGCTGTTCGCGCAGGAAGTGTACGAGAAGGTTGCGGAAGCCTACATAGCGGGGGTCGAAGACTTGGCAAAGCGGGGCGGCAACTTGAAGAAGATGGCCGGAGTGGCCAGCTTTTTCATCAGCCGAATCGACTCGCTGGTGGATTCGATGATCGACGATAAGTTGAAGAGTACGACCGATGCGCAGCAACAGACGCTGCTGAAGAATTTGAAGGGCAAAGTTGCGATTGCCAATGGCAAGCTTACTTACCAGCGTTATCAGCGAATCTTCAGCGGTCCGCGCTGGGAGGGGTTGGCCAAGCAGGGAGCTCAGACTCAGCGCGTGTTGTGGGCGAGCACCAGTACGAAAAATCCCGCATATCGCGACGTGATGTACGTAGAAGAACTGATCGGAGCCGATACGGTCGACACCATGCCCCCGGCCACGATCGATGCGTTTCGTGACCACGGACGAGTACGCAACAGCCTGACCGAGAACGTGCCCGCCGCGCAGAAGGTGATGGACGACCTTGCGAAGGCCGGCATCTCCATCCATGAAGTAACGACAAAACTGACCACCGACGGCGTGAAGCTGTTTGCCGATGCCTTCCACAAGCTGCTGAGTGCAGTGGAGAAAAGCACGCAACAAAAAGGACAGAACGCGTGACCCGTTTCAAATCTTCCCTTGCCAGAGACTCTGGCTACGGCAGTAAAAGCGGGCGTTGCAGAGTGGCAGTCCGGTGAACAAATTGCGGCGCCTCTGGGAGCGCGACTGCGGTGCAAATGGCGCTTGAATAGCCGGCGAGACGCCGGCGCTACTCCGCGGCGCTCTGGTTCCGAATACCGGGAGTTTGGTCTTAAAGGGAGCAACCGATGCAATTAGGGATGGTGGGTCTGGGCCGCATGGGCGCGAACATGACGCGGCGCCTGATGCGCGGCGGACATCAGCTTGTGGTTTCGGATCTAAGCGCGGATGCGGTGAAAGAACTCTCTGGCGAGGGAGCCGGCGCATCATCGTCACTGAAAGACCTGATTAGCGAGCTGAAAGCCCCGCGAGCCGTGTGGGTGATGGTTCCTGCCGGCGATCCCACCGAGCAGACGGTGCAGAAGCTTGCGCAAGAAATGGAAGCCGGCGACGCCATCATCGATGGTGGAAATTCCTATTTCAAGGACGATGTTCGGCGTGCCGAGCAGCTGAAGAGTAAAGGCATCCACTACCTAGACGTGGGAACCAGCGGCGGCGTGTGGGGGATCGATCGTGGTTATTGCATGATGATTGGCGGGCCGGCCGAAGCGGTTCGCCGGCTCGATCCTATATTTAAGACGCTGGCTCCGGGGATCGGCGATATTCCTCGCACGCCGGGCCGGGAAAAACTTGGTGGCACAGCGGAGCAAGGCTACATCCATTGCGGCCCTTCCGGCGCCGGGCATTTTGTGAAGATGGTGCATAACGGAATTGAATACGGCCTTATGCAGGCGTATGCCGAAGGCTTCGACATTTTCAAGAACGCGACCAGCAAAGAATTGCCGGAAAATATTCGCTACGATCTGAATTTGCCGGACATCGCCGAAGTCTGGCGGCGCGGAAGCGTGGTCAGTTCGTGGCTGCTGGATTTGACGGCGATGGCATTGACCGAGAATCCGACGCTCTCGGAATACGAAGGCTTCGTCCAGGATTCCGGCGAAGGTCGCTGGACGATTCAGGCTGCACTGGAAGAAGCGGTGCCCGCGGATGTGTTGACCGCGGCTTTGTATGTGCGCTTCCGTTCACGCCAACAACATACTTTTGCCGAGAAGATGCTTTCCGCCATGCGACAGAAATTTGGCGGGCACGTCGAATCCGGAACTGGAAAACAAAAGAGCGCATAGCATGTTTCATCGACATTTCTTAAGGATTTGAATCATGGCTCAGCTAGCAGAAAAACCCGCTCCGACCGTACCCCGCGTGGGCAAGCAAGGCGATCCTTGCGTAATGGTGATCTTCGGCGCCGCCGGGGATCTAACGGCGCGCATGTTGCTACCGGCGCTTTACAACCTAGCTCGTGCCGATTTGCTTTCGAAGGAGTTCGCCGTGCTGGGCGTGGCTCGCAAGCAGATGACGGACGAAGATTTTCGAAAGAAGATTCTGGAAGACGTCAGACAATACTGCGGCGATTGCGTCGAAGATGCGACGTGGGACAGCTTTTCGCGGCGCTTCTATTATTTTGCCGGGGATTTCAACGAGGACAAGCTCTTCCCCCAGATCAAAGAACGGCTCGCCCAGATCGACCGCGATCATTCCACCCATCAAAATGTCTTCTATTACCTGGCAACCGCTCCGAGTTATTTCGGCAAGATCGTGGAGAAGCTCGCCGCCAACGGGTTGATGGAGCAGAGTAACGACCACTGGCGGCGGGTGATCATCGAAAAACCCTTCGGTCACGATCTCGAATCGGCAAAAATCCTCAACCAGCAATTGCTCAAGGTTGCCGACGAAAAACAGATTTACCGCATCGATCATTACCTGGGCAAGGAAACCGTCCAGAACATCATGGCATTTCGTTTTGCCAACGGGATCTTCGAGCCCATCTGGAATCGCCGTTATATCGACCACGTACAAATTTCGGTGGCCGAAACCGTGGGGGTGGAGGGCCGCGGCAGTTATTTCGACCATGCCGGTTCGCTGAGAGACATGGTGCCCAACCACATCATGCAACTCATCAGCCTGACCGCGATGGAGCCCCCGATTTCGTTTGACGCGAATGCGGTGCGCGATGAGCAGGCCAAGATTTTGCATGCCATCCAGCCCATCGACGATGAAGAAGTCCTGGTGCGCTCGGTGCGGGGGCAATACGGTGAAGGGATCATCGGGGGGCAGAGAGTTCCGGCCTACCGTGCCGAACCGGATGTTCCACCCGATTCCCGCACCGAAACTTTCGTTGCCATGAAGCTGCTCATCGATAATTGGCGCTGGGCAGATGTTCCCTTCTATTTGCGCACGGGAAAAAGAATGCCGGGGCGCAATACCCACATTGTGATCCAGTTCCGGCGCGCTCCCTTCGTGCTGTTCCGCGATACTTCGGTGGAACACATGATGCCGAACCAACTGGTGCTGCACATTCAGCCGGAAGAAGGTATCTCGCTGCAATTCGCGGCCAAGGTTCCCGGCCCGGTGATGCGTCTAGGAACTGTGGACATGAATTTCGAGTATCAGGAATACTTTGGCAAGCAGCCCAGCACTGGGTACGAGCGGCTGTTGCACGATTGCATGATCGGTGACCAGACGCTGTTTCAACGGGCGGACATGGTGGAAGCGGGATGGAGCGTGGTAAATCCCGTGCTCGATCTTTGGAAAGCGCTGCCGCCGCGGAATTTTCCGAATTACGCTTCGGGCACGTGGGGACCTAAAGAGGCCGACGAACTGCTGGAGCGTGATGGCCGGCGCTGGAGGAATTTCGAGAAATGATTCTGGCCGGCGATATTGGGGGAACTAACGCGCGGCTGGCATATTTTCAGCCCCACAATGGGACCCTCCAGCTCGTTTCAGAGCGCGTCTTCCCCAGCCGCGACTACAGCGAACTGGGAGAGATCGTCTCCAAGTTTCTGCAAGATGCCGTGCCTCGGCCCGATGTGGCCTGCTTTGGGATTGCCGGCCCGGTTCACAACGGACGCGTTGAGACTTCGAATCTTCCCTGGATTATCGAACAGTCCAAGCTGGCCAAACAGATTCAACTTCCCGCCACTCTTTTGATTAACGATCTGGAAGCCAACGCCTGGGGCGTTGGCGGACTCATGCCGCAGGACCTGATTTCTCTGAACCAGGTAGGGCCCGCGGCGGGCAATCAGGCGGTGATCGCTCCGGGAACTGGGTTGGGTGAAGCGGGACTATTCTGGGATGGCAGCCGGCATCAAGTTTATGCCTGCGAGGGGGGACACGCGGACTTCGCGCCGCGCGGGGAGTTGCAGATTGAATTGTTGCAGTTCCTTGAGAGCCGCTTCGGACATGTCAGCTACGAGCGCGTTCTGTCGGGACCGGGCCTGGTGAATGTGTACGAATTTCTTTGCCGAAACGGCCAGGATGACGAATCGAAGGGACTTTCCACGCTGTTGCAACAAGGCGATGCTGCCGCAGCCATTTCCTGTGCGGCTTTGGAGGGGAGCAATCGACTAGCGGAGCAGGCGCTCGATCTCTGGGTCTCGGTGTATGGCGCGGAGGCCGGCAACCTGGCACTGAAGGCAATGGCAACCGGGGGAATCTTTTTGAGCGGCGGAATCTCGCCGAAGATTCTTCCCAAACTGACTGGCCCGCTTTTCATGCGGGCTTTTTTGGACAAAGGCAGATTGCGATCGCTTTTGGAAACGATTTCCGTGCAAGTGATTACCAACGACAAAGCCGGTCTGCTGGGGGCGGCGCGATGTGCGGCAGCGAGATCCAGCAATGGGAAAGCGGGGATGTTGTGAGCGCATCGGTCGAAGTGCGGCGTCTCACCACTCCGCAGGATCTTTTTCAGGCGGCTGCCGAGGAAGTCATACGCGTCGCCACCGGGGCGATTGCGCAACGCGGCCGCTTTACGATTGCGCTATCGGGAGGATCGACGCCCAGGAATATGTTCACCCTGATCGCGGCCAATGCCAGCGCCAGCCTGCCTTGGGAAAAAGTATTTTTCTTCTGGGGCGATGAGCGCCACGTTCCGCTGGATGATCCTGACAGTAATTACCGGATGGCCAAAGAGTCGCTGTTATCGAAAATCCCTGTCCCACCGACAAATGTTTTCCCGGTTCCTGCCGACAATCCGGATGCCGCGGCCGCTGCCGAGGCCTACGAACAAACTCTCAAGAAGTTTTTCGCGTTGGGTCCGGGGGAATTTCCCCGCTTCGATCTCATTCTGCTGGGCATGGGGCCAGACGGGCATACCGCGTCCCTGTTCCCCGAAACCGCGGCGTTGCAGGAGAAATCACGGCTGGTGGTTGCCAACTGGGTGGAAAAGCTAAAAGCCAGCCGGATCACTTTCACCTTGCCGGTCTTGAACGCAGCTCGCTGTATTGCGTTCCTGGTGAGCGGGGGCGACAAGGCAGCCGCACTGCGAGAAGTTCTGGAAGCGGAAGCTCCCGGCGAAAAATATCCTTCCAAATTGGTTCGACCTGTCGATGGCAAGCTGATCTGGTTTGTCGACCGGGCGGCAGCCAGCCTGCTGTCGACGGCTGCGTAACCTTGTGCGCAGCGGCAAAGCCTCAGCCGCGCCAGCCGGCAATTTCCTTTAAGCCCTTGCCTCGGGCGTGCTCGAAAAGGCGGACCCTATGGCGGGAATGCTCGAACTCGTGGATATCCGCCCAAACTTCCGCCTTCCATGTGCTTTCGTGCGTGGAAGATTCCCCACAGGTAGCGCAACGAGTGTGGAGGCTGACTGGTGAAGCCTCTGCGGAGATCGTGCCCTGCAGCTCCAGAAAGATACACCGCACTTCCTGGATTTCTTCGTTCTCATCGAGCAAATGCTCGTACCGCAGCAGGTAGGCGAAGCCCAGTTTGCGGGCCTCCGCTTCGGCTTCGACGCGGGTATGAAACGGGCCGTACTCCGCCCTTAACTGCTCAGTCGAGTCGCAAGCCATCCAGAACGTTTCTTTGTAGTCCATGCCACCCGCCCAGGGAGTTCGAGCTGGCCAGACTCTCTGCAGGGGCCCGCTCGATGGGGTCAAACTTCTGAAGCAATTTCCATGCCGACTTTCTAAATCCTAGAAGCCTTTTCAATTGTGCAGCTTACCGCAATATCGCAAGATCGCGAAAGCGCGATAGTGGAAAGCTTTTGCAGCAGTTCTCCCTAGATAGCGATTCGGTCTGAAGAGGCTGCGCCAGTCCGAAAAGTGAAAGCGTGCCGCGCTAGCTTGCCCAGTCCCTGGCATCGGGAAAATTAGGCCGCCCCGTTTCTCCCAGCCAGGTCTTCCCCCCGTGGCCGGCCACATACATCGCCAGTTCCAGCCGGCTCCATACCCCTAGTTTGTCGAAGGTGCTGCGCAGGTGATTCTTGATGACCTGCTCGGTGGTCCCTAAGAGCTTGCCAATCTCACGATTGGTAAGCCCCTCCCAGACCAAGGTGGCCACTTGAGCTTCCTTGGAGGTCAGGCGCTCGCGCGGCATCATGACTTCACCTCCGCCTTCTGGAATGCGGCGGTAGCCAGCCTCACCCGCTTGCGCCCCTCCCGGATTCCGGCACGCAGAAAAAGCGTGCGCAGGTGCTGCTTCACAGTGCGCGGGCTGATGCTGAGCTGCCCGGCGATTTCCTTGTTGCTGCAACCCTGGACCAGCAAGTCGAGCACTTCCCGATCCCGCGGCGTAACTTTGATGCGGTCGATTTCTAGCACAGTCGTTTCCTCCCGTGAGCCGCTTCTGCGTATTTACTTCGTTGCGGCTCACATTACGGGTTAAGCACATCCTTCGCCAAACTTTCTCTCCTGTTCTCTTAGTCTGTAATGCGCGTGTGGACTTGCACTTAGGGGCAAGACCCGGAGCTTTCAGAAAAAGTTCAGAAACACCGTGCTAGGCTGAACTGTCCCAAATCGGGCTGAGGACGGGAGAATGGATAGCTGGCAGGCTTGCGGAGAACGGTCCAGATGGCATCTTCATCGAGGTCGATTCGAGGCGGCTGCGCGCTTTTTTTGCACGAAGCGCTACAACGATAAGGCAGTTGCTTTCATAAATTTGAATCTCTCCCTAACCCAACGGATGATTTCGCGAGGTGTTCTGTGACATCCAAGGAAACTTTGACTGCCAGTAGGAAAACGGCGACGTCCCGCAACGGGAGTTTCGGCGTCGCAGGTGTTTTCGTTTTGGTCTTCGCGATGACGAGCCCCGTGCTTTTTGCACAGACTCCGGCCACGGCATTAGAACTATCTCACTCGTCGCAGGATACGAATCCTGCGGCCAACAATGACACCCCTTTAACCATCACATTGCAAGATGCTCTGGACCGGGCGCGCGTCAATGATCCGCAATATCATGCGGCGCTCACGGATCTGGGAGTGGCGCACGAGGACCGCGTACAAGCCAGGGCGGGAATGCTTCCCAGTGTGACTTACAACAATTCCTACATCTACACCGAAGGCACGGGCCAGCCGGCGGTGTGCGCGATCGGCGCCACGTGCCCGGCCAGCCGGTTCGTCGCCAATAACGGGGTGCATGAATATATCAGCCAGGGGAACGCGCACGAATCCGTCTCACTCACGAATTTCGCGGACTACCGCCGTTCTTCCGCCGCGCTCGCGCAGGCTCGCGCCAAGGCGGAGATTGCATCCCGCGGCCTGGTGGTTGCGGTAACGCAGGCTTATTACGGGCTGGTCACGGCACAGCGCAAGTATGCGACTTCGCAACGGGCGGCGACGGAGGCGCAGCGCTTTTTGAAAATCACCCAAGAATTGCAGAATGGTGGCGAAGTGGCGCGCGCCGATGTGGTGAAGGCCAGCATTCAGGCGCAACAGCAGCAGCGCGATTTGCAGGAGGCTCAACTGGCCATGGAGCGCACCCGACTGGATCTTGCGGTCATGATCTTCCACGATTGGAACCAGAACTTCAGCGTGGTCGACGATCTGCAAACGCCCGAGTCCCTGCCTTCCTTTACCGAAGTGGAAGCTGCGGGCAAGAAAAATAACCCGGACTTGCGCGCTGCGCTTGCGGCCCTGGCGATTGCGAATCATGAGGTCACGGCGGCTTTGGGCGGGTTGCTGCCATCGTTGAGCGTGGACTACTTCTACGGTATCGACTCCAACAGATTTGCCATCCGCACGGACGGAGTGCGCAATCTGGGTTATTCGACGGTCGCGAGCCTGCAGATTCCGATTTTCAACTGGGGCGCGGATCGCAGCAAGCTGAAGCAGGCCGAATTGCGCCGCGATCAAGCCCGCGTGGAGTTGAGCCACGAACAGCGCCAGCTTCTCAGCCACCTGCAGCAGTTTTATGAAGAGGCGAGCACGGCGAGGTCAGAACTGGAATCGCTGGCCAGTTCGGCGGAAATGGCCGCGGAAAGCCTTCGTCTGACCAACCTGCGCTACCAGGCCGGCGAATCGACCGTCCTTGAAATTGTGGACGCACAGAATACTCTGACCCAGGCACGCAACGCCTACGACGATGGACAAGTCCGGTACCGGGTCGCGATCGCCAATCTGCAAACTCTGACGGGGAGCTTCTAGCCAGATGAGCCAACACCATCTTACCGACGTTTGCCTGCGACTGCGGTTTCCGCAAGGCCGAGGATCGGGAGCTTTGCTCAGCTCCGCCCTTGCCTTAAGTTTGCTGCTGGCCGCCTGCTCCAAGGATAAAGGCGATACGGCGCCAACCGTGAGCGTGCAGGTGGCGCCGGTAGAAAAGACGACGATTCAGCACGTCATCAAGACCGAGGCGATTCTTTTTCCCCGGCAGCAGGCGGCAATTGTTTCGAAGATCAGCGCTCCGGTGCAGCAATTTCTGATCAAGCGCGGCAGTCCCGTGCACAAGGGACAATTGCTGGCGGTTCTCGAAAATCGGGATCTGAGCGCGGCCGCGCAAGAAAACCAGGGAGCCCTTAACCAGGCCCAGGCCACTTACGCAACTACAACCGCCGCTGGACTGCCGGAAGAAATGCAGAAGGCGGAAGCGGATGCACAACAGGCGAAACAAGCGCTCGACGCGCAAGAGAAGGTGTACCAAAGCCGCCAGCAACTTTATGAAGAAGGAGCTCTGCCGCGAAAGGAACTGGACCAGTCCGGCGTCGAAATCGTGCAGGCTCGCAATCAGTACGCCATGGCTAAGCGGCACCTCGACACGCTTCAGGCAATTGGAAAACAACAGGAACTGAAAGCCGCGGCGGGACAATTGGAGTCCGCGAAGGGCAAGTATTTAGGCGCGGCAGCGCAACTCAGCTATTCGGAAATTCGCAGTCCCATCGACGGCGTGGTCACCGATCGTCCGCTTTATCCGGGCGAAATGGCGGCGGCAGGATCGGCGATTGTCACGGTCATGGATGTTTCGGCGGTGATCGCCAAGGCGCACATTCCGCAGGCCGATGCCGCACTCTTGAAAATTGGCGACAAGGGAACGATGACGGTGCCGGGATTGGACGCCCCCGTCGAGGGAAAAGTCACCGTGGTCAGTCCGGCTCTCGATCCCAACAGCACGACAGTTGAAGTCTGGCTGGAGGCGAAGAATCCGAAACAGCAATTGAAGCCTGGAACCAGCGTGCAACTTTCTCTGACAGCAAAAACGGTGAAGGATGCGCTGGTGGTCCCCGCCGCTGCGGTGGTCACCGCGGCGGATGGCAGTCCCGCTGTCATGATCGCCGGAGCGGATGGGAAGGCACATCAGAAAACGGTGAAGCTTGGCATTCGGCAGGATGATGACGTACAAGTTCTTGAAGGCGTTAGCGAGAACGACAAGGTGGTATCGACCGGAGCCTATGGTCTGCCCGACAACACCAAGATCATCGCGCGAGCGCCCACCGAAAACTCGAAAGATGCGCCCAAGGAGTCCTCCAGTGAGAAATGACCGCCGCGGAGTGACTGCGTGAATCACAAAAAATCCGAGCACTGGGTCGCACGGCATTCCCGGCCGATGATTTTTCTGATTCTCACCCTGGCATTGCTGGGTGGGTACCTGGCCTTCACCATTCCGGTCTCGGTTTTCCCTAACACGAATTTTCCACGCGTGCTGATCGCGGTAGATAACGGCGTGATGCCCATCGACCAGATGATGGTCACGGTGACCCGGCCCATCGAAGAGGCGGTCAACAGCGTGCCGGGACTGCTGACGGTGCGATCGATCACCAGTCGCGGCTCGGCCGAAGTGGATCTCTACTTTCGCTGGGACCTGGACATGTTCCAGACCCTGCAATATGTGAATGCGGCGTTGTCGCGGGTGCAACCAGAGCTTCCGCCCACTGCCAAGATCGAAGCACATCGCATGACGTTCGCAAGTTTCCCCATTGTCGGTTACAGCGTGACCTCCGCAACCGTGCCGCAGACGAGGCTCTGGGAGATGGCGACCTACGAGATGAAGCCGCGCTTGAACCGGCTGGATGGGGTGGCGACGGTCATCATTCAGGGAGGACAGGAACCTGAGTTTCAAATCACTCCCGACCCCGCCAAGCTGCTCACCGCCAGCGTAACGGTCACCGACATTCTCGACGCCGTCCGCCGCACCAATCTGGTGGATTCGCCCGGGTTGCTGGAACGCAATCATCAACTATTCCTTGGCCTGGTCAACGGCCAAGTGCAAACGCCGGAAGAAATCGCCAATACAGTGATAAAAAACACGGTCGCCGGCATCCCGGTGCGGATCGGGGACGTAGCCAAGGTTGAGCCCAATGTGAAGCCGGTGTATACGGTGGTCACCGCCAACGGAAAGCCGGCTGTGCTGATCAACATCAACCGCCAGCCTGACGGCAACACGGTGCAGGTCGCGGATGAAGTACACGCCGAGATCGAAAGGATTCGGAAGACGCTACCCCCGGGCGTCGATATTCAGCCGTTCTACGACCAGTCCATTATCGTGGGCGAATCGATCAAGAGCGTAAGAGATGCGATTCTGCTGGGCCTGTTGCTGGCGTCGATCATTCTGGTTGTATTCCTGCGAGATTGGGGGACTTCTCTCGTAGCGGGATTGGTGATACCGGTCACGGTGATGGTCACTTTCATTGCGCTGAAGGTGATGGGGCAGACCTTCGACCTGATGACTCTGGGCGGATTGGCTGCGGCAGTGGGCTTGGTGATCGACGATGCAATCGTGGTCGTCGAGAATATTGTGCTGCATCGTGACGCAGGGCAGGGGCGAATGGAAGCAATCGAGAACGCGCTGCGCGAAATCACAGTTCCGCTGATCGGCTCAACCATCACGCCAGTGGTAGTTTTTATTCCTCTTATCGCTATCACAGGGGTCACCGGCGTGTTTTTCCGCGCTCTGGCGGTGACCATGAGCGTCGCGCTGCTGACCTCTCTCGCGCTCGCTCTCACTTGGACGCCGAACCTTAGCCAGTACTTTATTCGCGGACGGCGTGAACAGAAGGACGGTCTTCCCGCCGCCGAAGTAGGAACTTCGAATCTTGATACGACAGCTACAACTTCGGAAAATGAATCCGAGGCGGAAAATGTGCGCCGCCTGATGGCCGCGGAGGAAGCCCATCTCAGTGGATTTTTCCTGCGGGTCATCAATTTTCACGAGCGCTGGCTGCGCCGGGCGCTGCAGAGGCCTCTCATGCTTGTTCTTTTCAGCTTGGGGCTCGTCGTGGTCTCGTATGTTTGCTACCACTTTTCCGGCTCCGACCTGTTGCCCGAGATGGATGAAGGTGGCTTTGTGCTCGATTACCTGATGCCAGCCGGCAGTTCGCTGACGGAAACCAACCGAGTGGTCAGCCATGTGGAAGAGATTCTGCGGAAAACTCCGGAAGTGGAGAGCACTTCCCGCCGGACGGGTTTGCAGTTGGGACTGGCCGCGGTTACGGAGGCGAACTACGGCGACATTCTGGTGAAACTGAAAGGCAAGCGCCATCGCGGCATCGAGGAAGTGATTGCCGAAGTACGCAGCAAAGTCACCCAAAAGGAACCCGCGCTGGACGTGGAGTTCACGCAAGTATTGCAGGACATGATCGGCGACCTCACTTCCGCTCCGGAGCCGATACAGATCAAATTATTTTCGGAAGATCCTAAACAGCTTGCGGAGTGGGCTCCGAAAGTGGCGGACTCGATTCAAAAAATCAAAGGGGTCGTGGATATTCTGAATGGCATCGACAACACCATCAGCGGCCCGGCCGTCACTTTTCAAGTAGATCCAAGCGTGGCCGCGCGCGCCGGATTTACCGCAGAAGAAATCGCGGTAGACGCTTCCGCCATTCTCGAGGGCGAACCCGCACCTACTCCGGTTGTAACCAATAGCCGCGCCTACACGTTGCGGGTGCGCTTTCCGGCGGCGAACCGGGCTTCGCTCGAAGCCATGCGGGACACTCTTCTTATCAGCAGCAGCGGACATACTGCGACACTGGGCGCTCTGGCTACGGTCGTAGAAACACCGGGACAGACTGAGATCCGGCGGGAAAATCTGCAGCGCATGGTTGCCGTCACCGCTCGCTTGGAGGGCACGAACCTCGGCAGCGGAATCGCCGCGGTGCAAAAAGCTGTGGCCGACCTGCACTTGCCGGCAAACATTCGCGTCGAATACGGTGGAACTTACGAAGAACAGCAGCGTTCATTCCATGATCTGGTAATCGTTTTGATTCTGGCCATCTTGCTTCTATTCATCGTGCTCTTGTTCGAGTTCGGCACGTTTGCCGCGCCGGTCGCAATTCTTTCCTCCGCCCTGCTCTCGACATCGGGAGTTTTTATCGCGCTGTTGATCACGCGAACGACTTTCAACATATCGTCGTTCATGGGCATGATCATGGTGATCGGCATCGTGGCTAAGAACGGAATTCTGCTGCTCGATGCGGATCAGCGTATGCGCACGACCGGCATGAATGCGGAAGACGCCATCCTGCAAGCGGGACGCCGGCGGCTGCGGCCTATCGTGATGACGGCGCTGGCCACCGTTGCCGGAATGCTGCCGCTGGCCTTCGCTCTCGGAGCAGGGTCGCAAATGCTGCAACCGCTGGCCATCGCCGTGATTGGGGGAGTGCTAATCTCGATGGTCTTATCGCTGATCATAACCCCGGCGGTGCATTTCTATCTGGGCGGCGAACGGTAAATGGCGCTACGCAGCCATCTCGCCCCGCCAGACCGCCGAGTCCAAAATGGACTTCTTTGCTAGGGCAATTCACACTAGAATCGTGGTAACGTTTGGGGTATTCGCATGCCGGAACTTCGGCGGCGACTGACGAGCAGCAACCAATCCGTGAGCGATCAAAAAAAGAAACCAGTTCTCGACGAGCAGACGTTTGAAAAGCTGCTGGAAGCTGCTTACGTCATCCAGGAACATAACCGCAAAAGAGGAGAGCTGGAACAAAATCTGAAAGCGCAGGCCGAGCAGCCGCGTGAGCATCAACCGTTTCCAGGCAATGTGGTCCAGAAAACAGAAACTGTAGTTGGAGCGGCTTCTCGTTCAGGCGCTGACTATGCCCCCACTCTGGCGGCTATTGTTGAAGCACAACACCAGATTCAGATTCGCCATCTTGAACTGGATAAAGCCATGTGTTTGGTCGTCGAAGGTGTTTCCCGCATTACGAACGCGAGCGGAGCGGCCATTGTAATGCTCGAGGGAAAAAACATACGTTATCGCGCTGGAACTGGTTCTTCAGCATTGCCGGTGGGCAGCGAGGTGCCGCTGGAGTCGGCGATCTGCCAGGCCACTGTGCTTACCGGGCAAGTAACGCTCACGGAGGATGTGAAGGCGGAGAAGTTATTCGACTCGGGACCTTGCCTTGAGCGCGGCATTCTGTCGCTAATCGCGGTACCGATTTACCAGGACGGCGTCGTCGGAGCCCTGGAACTTTATTTCGACCGGGCCTCTGGATTCGCCGAACACGACATCCACACTTGTCACTTGATGGCCGGACTGGTGACGGAAGCACTGAGTCGCGATGCCCAGTCCAATTTGAAAAAATCCGTGGCGACCGAACGATCCACCATGATAGCAGCCATCGAACGCCTCAAACCAGATCTTGCCGGAATGGCAAAGGTTCGACCGGCGGCTGGGAACTCGCGAGATACTCCCACCTCAACCCCGTCGGGAACCTTCCCTTGCTGGAAATGCGGAAACGGTCTGTTAGTGGAAGAACAATTTTGCGGCAAGTGTGGCGCAGCGCGGGCCGAAGAAGACGCACTTTCCAGCATGCAGAGCAAGTTTGCATCGGCGTGGCACCGCCAGCAAATGAATTCGGCGACCACAGCGGATGTGGACGAGATCGCTTCCGCAGAAAAACCAATCAACCGGATTGCGCCCGAAACTTTCGAGGACGACGGCCACATAGAATTTCCCCAAGTCGAAGATCCTGTTATCCCGCCTGTCCGATTTTCGTTTGAGGAACGCGACGAAGAAATCTCTTCTTCAGAATCATTTGAAGCAATACAGCAGGGAGGAAAAGAAGAACCATCCGTTTCGGTCGAAGCGGTCCCAAATAACAGCGCGCAGGTCAGTTCTACTGCCCTTGTCACGCAACATCCGCAGGAGATGATTTGGACTTCGGCGGCGAAAGCACGGGCGTTTCTGGAGTCGGTGGCAGTCACGCACAAGGCAAGCGCAGTCGTTCGCCTCTGGCGGGCGCATCGAGGATATCTCTATCTGGCGGTCGCACTTGTATTAGTAATCGTCGTGGCGCGGGGTATGTGGTCCGACGGTTCAGTAACGGCGACGGGTCAGGGCGCAGCCGCGAATAGCGCCACCAATCGACGAAAGCGGGTTTCCCCAGACGTGGACCTTTCGGCCTTCGATAAGCTGTTGATCAGCCTGGGGTTAGCCGAGCCTCCGGATGCGCCCGAATACAAGGGTAATCCTGATACACAAGTCTGGGTTGATCCCCACACGGCGCTGTACTACTGCCCTGGCTCAGACCTCTATGGCAAGACCGCGAAGGGCAGAATTTCCACGCAGCGCAACGCCCAGTTGGACCAGTTCGAGCCCGCAGATCGCAAGGCATGCGACTGATTTCGCTAGATTTGCTTCCATCCTTCGGAATCACCGATGGGCCTGATTGACAACCTTCTGACGCGGTAGTGCAATCATATGTGGTCCGCCTTGAGGAGAGTGCCCGTGTCGCAACCAACTGAGAAGACCGAGGCAGATATCTTGCCGGACGCTGAGTTGAATCCTCTACTAAATCCGCTTCTGGCGGGTAACATGGGGCGCTGGGCCGAGGTCTATTTCACCACTCCGCCGGAGAAACGGGGACAGGCTATTTCCGATTTAGTGCGGGAACTCCAGAGCAAACCTTCGACAGAATCATCCTCTGCCGGGGGGCGCCCACCGGAGCAAAAACCGGCGACCGAGGAAATGCTGGGGAAACACGATGGGCCTGCAAAACAGGTACGCCAGCCATGGTCCACGATTGAAGAACCGCAACGAACCTGCCCGGCCTGTTCGGCCAAGAATCCAATGAGACAGAGATTTTGCGGGATGTGCGGAGCAGCGTTGCAATCTCTGCCTGAGTCCAACGAATCGAGTTTTCGTTCCAACCCAGCGGTCTCGGAAGAACCGGAGGCCAATGAGGATGAGAGTTGGGGGGAATCGGAATCTTCCTGCGGCGACCAGTCCCCTGAATATCACGCCGACGCGAACCCAAATCGCGGCGACCATGCGCGCGCCGCGTCCTTTGAGCCAGAATGGCGAGTTTCGGAAAGTGATCTTCCGCATTTCGCGCAAGAATCTGAGTCTGCGCCCTATCGGTTGCGGCTCTATATTGGGATCGCGGTAGCTCTAATTCTGGCCGGATTGGTTTATATGAAGTGGCACGGAACTCCTGGATCGGGGGACATCTCGCAATCCGCTCCCTCGCGGGTAATCCCCGACGCACCACCGTCGGCGCCACCGCCAGTGACTCCTGAACCTGCAAGCTCGCGAAATGTTTTGCCGACAGAGCGCTCGACCACGGCAGCTGCTTCCAACCCGGCAACGGCGCCGCGTGCCTCCGAGGCCGGTGTGACGGAACGCCAAAATCAGATGGAAAGTACTGCTCACCAAGCCCAACCAGCGAAGGCGCGGCCAGCGCCTCCGGCGATTCCCGCTGGGGCGGGCTCGTCCACCATTGCGAACGGACAAGGCGGCGCTGAAGAGCTGGCCACCGCAGAGCAATACCTGAATCGAAACCACCCGGCCGCAGCTGGCGACAATCGAGAGGCTGCGCAGTGGTTGTGGAAGGCTGTGGGCAAAGGAAACGCGACGGCAACGCTGGTTCTCTCCGATTTGTATCTGCGGGGAGACGGGATTCCGAAAAACTGCGATCAGGCGCGTTTGCTGCTGGATCTGGCGGCGCGAAAGGGAAAAACTTCGGCCGCCGAACGACTTCGCAATCTGCAAGCCTTTGGTTGTCAGTGAAGCAAAAATGAAAAGAGCCGCGGATAATGCCGCGGCCCCAGATGGTGCCCTGATGATCCGAGCTTCCTCAATTAAGCAGGAAGCTGTGGTTCCCTGCGCGACTCGTACCACAGAGCGAGCTCTACGCGATTCCACAGACCGAGCTTGTCGTAGATAACCCGCAGATAGTTCTTCACGACGTGCTCGGTGGTGCCAATTTCTTCGGCAACGTCCCGGTTCTTCAAGCCCTGTGCGACAAGCTCGATGACTCGGTTTTCCCGTTGACTGGGGACACGGGTACCGTATCGTTCGTTTGCAAACATGATTGCCTCCTATATAAAAGGGTTGCGAGTTTTACTCGCTTGATTCCGCCGGTAATGCCAAAGCGGAGAAACAGCCGGTTGAAATGAGCTTTTACGGTCCTGCGGGCCATTTTCAGCTGGCTGGCGATTTCGGCGTTGTCACATCCTTGTAAAAGCAATTCGACGATTTGCTGTTCGCGCGGTCCAAGCCGAACGGACTGCTCCATCATCACAAGCCCCCTGGGTTAGATTTTCGCCCTACAAAGTACTCTCAACTGGGATGTTTCCAATTGCCTAGCATCCACAATGCCACTTTGAGCCAAAAATGGCTGTGACCGAAGAACATCCATTTCCACAGGCACTTGCGGGCGAGAAAAAGGGGGCTTTCAGAATCACGAGCCTAGGCTCGCGTCCACATGAAAGCGGGGAAGCTGGGGGCGCGAGAAGCCACTTGGAGCACAAAAGGGCCGTAAACTGAGGCCGTTCGGCACTCGCATATGGTAGGACGGTATGACGACCGTCCCCTGCCCGAGTTCACAAAGCGGCGAGGGTGCGCTTTTGAGTTCACGCAGCTGAAGATATTTGTGCACAGATGGATGGGAAACCTTTACGGCTCCCTCAGGTAAACACCCTAGGTCAAATTTGCTATGGCTACAGGAAAGGCTTGAACAATTTACATAACAGGCCCATGCGGAGAGGGACTTTGAAACTATAGATGCACGTCTCAAACCACTTTTCAAGCAAATGATCCAACTATTAATCCTCAATCGATCGAGGGCGGGGCAGCCTAGCAAAACCGGGAAGTGCTCTACACTGCTTTCCGGCAACTTTCTTCACGGAAAGCAGCGCATCCGTTCCCGACTCCGCCGCTTTGGGATGGTAAAGCCGCCCCGGGGATTGTGGGGATACTGCGCGAACATCTACAGAGGCGTTGATCTTCATTTTTTTCGCGCAGTCCGGCAAACACGAACGGTGGTGAAACGGCTTATCCCAAGTTGCAACTTTTTGCAGTCAACCGGTGCCGCGGCTTCTGAAGCTCTCCAACAATCCTCGAAGGCCAGCGATGTCAGATACTTAGCTGGATCGGTTGCTGGGCTGAGGGACCCACAATTGCTGCTCCAGTATTTAGCCCGCAAAAAAGTACGTGAATTTTGAGTGTCCCAGAAAGTGTTAATCTGGTAAGTATCTTTTCGGGATTTTCTCTCCCACAAGAATTTGTGCATTGGCGACGCCTCACAGGCGGAAGAACGCCGGAGAGCAATCTAGGTAAAGGCAATAAACGTAGTAGACATAATAACCGTACACACTCAGGAGGCTCAGCGCTTGACCGCTTCGACCAGCCATCTCGTTCCGCCCCACGGCGGAGAACTTATTGAGCTCATTGCTCAACGCGACAGAACCGCCGAACTAAAAGCTCACTCCAAAGAATGGCCTTCGTGGGACCTGACCGGCCGCCAGCTTTGCGACCTCGAATTACTTCTTACTGGCGGCTTTTCTCCGCTGCGCGGATTCATGACGCGCGCCGATTACGAAGGTGTTTGCCACAACATGCGTTTGGCTGACGGAACCTTGTGGCCGATGCCGGTGACTCTCGATGTCAGCGAAGAATTTGCCAAGAAACTTACGCCCGGCACCAGCAGGATCGCGCTGCGCGATCCGGAAGGCGTGATGCTGGCCGTGCTGAATGTCGAAGAAATCTGGCAACCCGATCGCAAAGCAGAAGCCAAAGCGGTTTTCGGCAGTACCAGCAACGCTCATCCCGGTTCGGATTACGTAATGAACAAGGCGAATCCCTGGTACGCGGGAGGCAAGCTCGAAGGCCTGCAGATACCATCGCACTACGATTTTCGTAGTCTACGTTTTACTCCGGCTGAATTGCGTGCCGAATTTGCCCGTGTCGGCTGGCGCAAGGTAGTGGCCTTCCAGACGCGCAATCCCATGCACCGCGCCCATGTGGAACTGGCGTTTCGCGCGGCTAAACAAGTTGAAGCGAATCTGCTAATTCATCCCGTAGTCGGCATGACAAAACCTGGCGACGTGGATTACTACACGCGGGTGCGCTGCTATCAATTGCTGCTCAACAAATTCCCGCAATCGACG
>Ga0209422_1000049_pt1 | contig 26711 bp, 18 predicted proteins | sample BlaSpr_A8_OM2_M3_FD_187983 | JGI IMG/M metagenome (GOLD analysis project Ga0209422, IMG submission 187983) | Forest soil microbial communities from Thunder Bay, Ontario, Canada - Black Spruce, Ontario site 2_A8_OM2_M3 (SPAdes) (version 2) | ecosystem: Environmental > Terrestrial > Soil > Boreal... | reverse complement strand
TGGCGGAGAGGGAGGGATTCGAACCCCCGATACCCTTTCGGGTATGCCGGTTTTCAAGACCGGAGCCATCAACCACTCGGCCACCTCTCCGCACTCGTTTATCGGACACAGTATCCCGGCCGGACGAAATCCACTGGTCACGGTTAGTTTAAAGCATTTTACTATTTGCAGTTGTGCGGTTCGGAGTCTATCTGAGGCCAAACGCCTTGGAGTGAAATTCCATGACCTCGGGAAAATGAGCCATAAAATAGGAAAAGCTGTGGCCGCCAGGATAAAGGTGATACTCGTGTTTCACGTTTCCCTTTTCCAATTGAGCGTGAAGCGCAGCAGCGCCTTTCTCAAAACCGTAGTCGTCCTCCTGGCCGCAATTGAAATAAATCGCCAGCTTTCGCAGCGCGGGCTGATTTTGATGCGCCAGGTTGAACGGGCTATTGTCCTGCCAATGTTGAACTGCGATTGGATTGCCAAACGTCTTTGCCAGCACCCTTCCCAGCGGGGCTCCAGAGTGAGCGGCCGTGTCGAGATCGCGCGGAGATTCGGTAATTAATGCGGCGCTCTGCGCGCTAACTGCAGAAAACATTGCGGGATGAGCGAAGGCAAAACGAAGCGCCCCGTAACCGCCCATCGAGATTCCGCTGATCGCCCGATATTCTCTGCCTTTATCAATGCGATATTTTTTCTCAATGAGCGGGACGAATTCCTGCAAAAAGAAGTCGCTATAGCGGACGAGGCCGTCTGCGGAATTGATGTAGAAGGTCTCGCCGCCCTCGGGAGCAGCAATCAGAAAATCTCCAATCTTGTGTTGCTGCCGCAGATCGTCCAGCAGCGTCCATCCTCCGCTATTGAAAAGAGAGCGCTCGTTGTCGCCGAGACCGTGCAAAAAATAAAGGACGGGATAAAGTTGGATGGGATGCTTTGCCGCTCCCGCATCGTAATCGGCGGGCAAGTACACGCAGTAATGAACCGGATGTTTCAGAATCCGGCTGTTTACCGCGTCGCAATCGATTCGGCTCTGAGCGTGAAGGGGAAACGAAAAGGCAAAAGTTGCGAATAAGAAAGCGATCCGGAGTTGGCAACCCATTCGATTCAGTTTACTCGTAGCGCAAAGCCTGCACGGGGTCAAGACGAGCGGCGCGTCCCGCGGGGTAGAGGCCTGCGGCAAGGCTCACAATAAAAGAAAATAAAATTGCGAACAGCACAAGCCACCACGGTACCGCCCAGAAATGATCTGGTGGAAATCCCTGGCGCTTGAGATAAACGTTCGTTCCCAGGTTGATCACCTGCCCGATCGCCCAGCCCAGAGCGACTCCCACGATGCCGCCGAGAATGCCCATGGCTCCGGCTTCCGCAAAGAAAAGCTTCTTCACGTCGCCGTCGCTGGCGCCAATCGCCTTCATGATGCCGATTTCGCGGCGGCGCTCAAGGATTGCCATTACCAGCGTATTTACAATTCCGATGAAGGCGACAGCCAGAGCCAGACTGCCGAAGATTCCTAGGAATACATCCAGCACCTTGAAAAATTGCTGGATACTGCGGCTGGCATCGAGAATCGAGAACGTATTAAATCCCATCTTCTTGATAGCGTCTTCTACCTTCTGCACCTGGCCGGGATTTTTCACATGCACGCTTACCGAGGAGTAAACCGGCTGATCGCTGGCATGAGAAATTTCACGCAGGTCGGTGGGCTGCATCACGTGCAAAGCTTGGGCAAGTCCGAGAGGTAAAAATACTCGCCCGCGAGTCGGTCCGCGCATGCTTTCAGGGTCGAGGTCGGCAACTCCGACAATCGTCAGTTTCTGCTCTCGCGACACGACAGAGTAGGCAGCGCCGGACAGATCAGTTCCAAAACTCGACACACCCGGCGTCGCCGTTGTCGCGGGAGTGTTCTGTTTCTCCCGTTGCGCATAACGCATGGTCAATTCTTTGCCCAAAAGCGGAGCGGCTAGTTCCGCAACGTTCGTCTCATCAACTCCGGACTTCGGAGTGCGTCCCAGAAGTTCTTCGGCGAAGGTCTTTTGCAAAATCGCTTCGGGCGCGGTATCGGACGAGAAGAAACGTCCTTGCACTCCTTCAAATGCGTCTGTCGATTTTGCCGAGGCAGGTAATGCTGCGACGGTTGTCAGGTGAGGCTTGTCCTGGTAGCGCAACTCGGTGATGAATCGAATGTCAGGGTAAGCCTCCACCACGTTGGGCAGGTGTTCGATTTCGGCGCGCGTAGGTTCGTCGAGGAGGCGACTTTCTCCCGGCGCCGGGCCGGAATTATCTTGTTCGCGATTGTTCCGCAGATCACGGCGAGAAGTGACAACAACTGTATCGAAGAGGCCGGACTTCATCAAACGGCGCGACGCAAGCTGTTGCAGGCCAATTCCCAAAGAAAGCATTGCGACCAGCGAAGCTACGCCCACTGAGATGCCAACGGTCGTCAGTGAGTTTCGCAGAACCGATTCGCGCAAATTGCGAAAAGCCAGTTTGGTCAAGTCAGGAAGCTTCATTGAATTTCTCCTGGCCTCGCGTGAGACGTGACGTTCGTCAATGTGGGCGCGTTGGCCTCGTCACTCACTAGCTTTCCATCTGCCAAAAAGATCAGCCGCTGGGCATAGCGTTCGGCCAATGCACGTTCGTGCGTCACCATCACAATCGTCATGCCCAATTGTCGATTGAAGTCCCGCACCATGTTCATGATTTCGGTACCAGTGCGGCTGTCAAGATTGCCGGTGGGCTCGTCGGCCAGCAGAAGCTTAGGACGGTTAATGAGCGCGCGAGCCAGTGCGGCTCGCTGTTGCTCTCCGCCGGAGAGCTCGCTCGGACGGTGATTCATGCGCGCCTGCAGCCCAACTCGCGCCAGAGCTTCACGCGCCAGGCCGTCCCGTTCTCCGCGATCGATTTCAGCAAAGCGCATGGGGAGTTCCACATTTTCCGCGAGAGTCATGCTGGCGATCAGATTGAATGATTGGAAAACCATTCCCACCGTGTGCAGGCGGTATTTGGCAAGTTCCTCGCGCGAGAGTTCCGCAAGATTCCGCTCCTGCGCGGTCACGCTGCCCGACGTCGGACGGTCGAGGCCGGCAATCAGATTAAGTACCGAAGATTTTCCGGAGCCGGAAGATCCCAACAAAGCGACGAATTCGCCTGTGGCGATACGAAGCGTTACGCCATCAACCGCCCGGATAAGCGTCTCGCCCATGCGGTAATGGCGGCAAAGCTGCTCTAGGCGAATCGCTGGAGCATCGTGGGCTGGAAGTGCAATCGTGGGATCGCCATTTGTTGCAGCTCTCTCAATACTTCCCATGCGCTAGCGAACCTCTCCACGGAGCACACCCAGTGCATCGGCGTTCTTCAATAGATCCTTGCCTGGCCGCCCAGAGCCCTCACTCCCATCGCCTTCACTAGTGTCCCCTTCGCCGGGGGCAAGAAACAAATTGTCTTCCACTCCATGCTGCCTGGTGTAGAGATCGTAGTACCGTCCCTGCAAGGCGTAGAGCTCCTCGTGAGTGCCATGCTCCACGATCTGGCCTTGCTCCATCACCAGGATCTGATCGGCGCGGCGGATGGTGGAAAGCCGGTGCGCAATTACAAAAGTAGTACGGCCCTGCATGAGATAAGAAAGTCCGTGCTGAATCATTTGTTCTGATTCGGAGTCGAGGCTTGACGTTGCCTCGTCGAGAATCAGAATGCGGGGCGCGGCCAAAATGGCGCGGGCGATCGAAATGCGCTGCCGTTGCCCGCCGGAAAGCTTTACACCGCGTTCTCCGACGACTGTGTCGTACTTATCTGCGAAGGACTCGGCAAATTCGTCAACCCGCGCGATACGGCACGCCCGCAAGATTTCTTCGGTGCTCGCATCGGGGCGCGAAAACGCGACATTCTCACGGATGGTTCCGTCAAACAAAAACGACTCCTGCAGCACGACTCCGAGACGAGTGCGGTAGGAATCAAGGCGAACCGTGCTCAGGTCCGTGCCATCCACAAAGATCTTACCTCTGGTGGGAACGTAAAAGGCGGAGATGAGTCCGATGGTTGTCGATTTTCCCGAACCGGACGATCCCACCAGCGCGGTGACAGTGCCGGGCGCGGCGCGGAAGGAAATATCGCGCAACACGTCGTGGCTTCCGTCGTAGCTAAAACTTACATTGTCGAATTCCACTGTACCGCGAATGTCTTGAAGCGCAATCGTTCGCCGCGGGTCTTGATCTTCCGGCCGCTCTCGCATAATCTCCTGCGTGCGCTCAAGGCCCGCTAAAGCTTCTGTGAGTTGCGTTCCGATCGAAACAATCTGCATGATGGGCGCGACCAGAAACCCAAGCAGCAAGGTGTAAGAAAAGAAACCGCCCACCGTCAGCGTCCCTGCCGCAATCTGGTGGGTGCCAACATACATCGTGATCGCCCCAACAACCCCTAGAAGCACGCTGGCAGAAAGGCTCATGACTGAAGTCGCGGTCAGACTGCGCATCACGTTGTCCAGTAATCGGCGCACCCCGGTGGAAAAAATTGCTTCTTCGCGCTTCTCCGCGTGGTAGCCCTTGATCACGCGCACGCCTCCCAGCGATTCCGTCAGCCGCCCCGTAACCTCCGCATTAATCTTGCTGCGCTCGCGAAAGATCGGCCGGATGGTAGCAAACGCTTTGTTCAGGGCTATCGCGAAACAAACGAGCGAGCCAACCGCGATCATCGTCATCTGCGGGCTGGTGCGAAATAATAAGACCAGCGCAATGCAGGAGGTAAGCAATCCACCGACGAGGTCTACAAGTCCCGTGCCCAGCAGGTTGCGCACGCCTTCCACATCGCTCATGATTCGCGAAACCAGATTGCCGGTTTTGTTGCTGTCGTAAAACGCAACCGGCAGGCGAGAAATGTGTATCTGAACTTCCTCTCTAAGCTCAGCAATCAAACGCTGCGCAGCCTTCGATAACAATTGCGTCAGCGAGAACGAAGTAAATCCCTGGATCAAAGTCGCGCCCAGGACGACCAACACGAGCGACCGCAGTTGATCCATGTGGTGCTTGTTGATAACGGTGTCGATGAGAAACTTTGTGGAATACGGCAGCACCAGCGCCGCTACGCGGTTAATCACCATCAATCCCAAACCAAGCGCGAGCAGCCGGCGCCGCGGTCGCATTAGCCGCCACACTTCCGGCAGAACGGTGCGCAGTCTCTGGACTTTAGCAGGCTTCTGAATTGTTTTGGGATCGGGACTCAATCTCTAGTTGGACTCCAGAAGACGTCGATTCGCTTCATTATTACAGCTGTGGCACACCACGGGCAGCCGATGTATCCTCGGGGCGTGCCACGTCCGCTTTCCCCTGAACGCTCACCAACCCTCGGCCTGTTGCTCGGCCTGATCATTACGCTGGCCGCCGTGCTCGCCTATTCGGCTTATATTACGTGGCAACTGAACGGCTTGCGCAGGCTGCAGTCTGAACTGATCGATCGTGATCGCAGGGATTCCCTGCAATTGCTCCGCATTCAAAATGATTTGAACCTGCTCGCGGTCGCCATGCGGGACATGATCGATAACGACGAGCCTTATCCTCTCACGGCCTGGGCAACGCAGTTTCAGCGGATGCGCTCCGACCTGAACGATGCCATGGGCATCGAGTCCCGCTTGGCGCCGATTACACGAACAGCAGAGCAGAGCGAGGCTCTCAGCCGTTCGCTAAACCAGTTCTGGGACGCGGTCGACCGCGTATTTGCTTTGGCCGGCCAAGGTCGCGAAGTGGAAGCGCGAGCACAGATACAACGTTCATTGCTGGCGCGACAGGAGGCCTTGAGCACGGCAATAGCCCGGCTGCTGGTACAGAACAGTGACAACGAAGAAGAGGCAGCCCAACGCATCATCGAAATCTATAACCACGTGCAAAAGCAAGTTTACTTTTTTTTGGCGGCCACGCTGGTTGCGATCCTGTTGACCGGATTTTCCATGATTCGATGGAACCGGCTTTTGTTTGCGCGTATGGCGGAACTCTCCGAGCGACGCAGTGAACTAGCGCAGAAGCTCATTGCCACTCAGGAATCCACGCTGCGCTACATCTCGCGCGAGTTGCACGACGAATTCGGCCAGATTCTCACAGCCATGGGCGCGATGCTCGGCCGCGCAGGTGTGCATGCCCCTGAGGGCTCGGCTTTGCGCAACGACTTGCAGGAGGTCCGCCAGATCGCGCAGGACACGCTGGAACATGTGCGGAGCCTGTCGCAAGCTTTGCATCCGGTAATGCTGGACGAGGCCGGGCTCGAAACCACGCTTGACTGGTACATCCCAACTGTAGAACGGCAGACCGGAATTGCCATATCCTATGAGAAGCAGGGCGCGCCATTTTCGGTGGATAATAGTGCGGCGGTACAAATTTACCGTGTGCTGCAGGAGGCGCTGAATAATGTTGCAAGGCACTCCGGCGCCAAACAAGCTTGGGTGCGACTGCGGTTTCTGCCAGCAGCGCTCGAACTGGAAGTGGAAGACCATGGGACCGGCTTCAGCGGTCGCCCGGCAAGGCAGGGGATCGGACTCGTTGCCATGCGCGAGCGTGCGGAATTAATGGGCGGACAGCTGGAGTTTTCGCCACCCGCTTCGGGGGGTACGTTGCTGCGGCTCATCGTTCCTCGCGAAAACACTGAACGGCGCGACAAGGATTAATAAAGAAACTTCTCAATCGAACGCAATGAAGACAAATAAAAAATGCATATGACAAATAAGATCACAGTGCTCCTGGTCGATGACCACAGCCTGGTCCGGCGCGGATTCCGACGCATGCTGGAGGATGAACCCGACATGCTCGTCGTCGGTGAAGCCGGCGACGGCGGCGAAGCCATCAAACTGGCGCGTGAGTTGAAGCCAAAAGTGGTGGTTATGGACTGTGCCTTACCCACAATGAACGGCTTGGACGCAACGCGAAAGATTCTTGAGGATCTGCCCGAAACGGCCGTGCTTATGCTCAGCATGCATTCCGAAAACACCTGGGTGCGCCAGGCAATCGATGCCGGCGCCAAGGGATACATTTTGAAAAATGCGATGAACCTTGAACTCGGGCCGGCGGTAAGGCGCGTGGCCGGCGGCGAAAAGATTTTCGATCCGCAGGTTGAGCAGCCCTCCGCACTCAAAGGCGAGAAGAGCAGCGGGCTTACTCCTCGCGAGCTTGAAGTCCTGCAGATGATCGTCGACGGCAAGTCGAATAAAGAAATCGCTGCCGCGCTCGACCTAAGCGCCAACACGGTTGCGGTTCATCGCGCGAATATTATGAATGCGCTCGACATTCACAAGACCGCCGAGCTTGTGGTTTACGCGATTCGCTCCGGGCTGGTGAACGTTCCGTGAATCGCAGATCGTTTCTGCGGAACATGGCGGGAATCGCGTCATTGTCGCAGTTGCCGCTGCTGTCCGCGCTAGCCTCGGTCCCAGGGCCTTCTACGTCGCCCGGCTTTCGTTTCGTGGATGTCACTTCCAGCACCGGCCTCCGTTTTAAGCACAACAGCGGCGCGTTCGGAGGGAAGCTCCTGCCCGAAACACTGGGTTCGGGTTGCGCCTTTCTCGACTATGACAGCGACGGCTGGCAAGACATTCTGCTGATCAATGGAATGGACTGGCCCGGCCACAAACAGCGGCGCACCACTCTGCGTCTTTATCGCAACAACGGAAACGGAACTTTCACTGACGTTACTTCGCGTTCCGGCCTTGATGTGGAAATGTACGGCATGGGCGTGGCGGTCGGCGATTACGACAACGATGGATTTCCCGACATCTTCGTCACTTGTGTAGGGCAGAACCGCCTGTTCCACAACACCGGCAAAGGAACTTTTACGGATGTTACCAATTCCAGCGGCTTGGGAAAGCGCCTTTCATTCAGCACATCCGCTCTTTGGTTCGATTACGACCGCGATGGCCTGCTCGATCTTTTTGTCTGCAATTACGTGAAGTGGTCGCCCGAACGTGACGTCTTCTGCAGTCTTGATGGCAAGCATAAATCGTATTGCACGCCTGAAGCGTATCGCGGCGAAACTTGCTGGCTGTTTCACAATCGCGGTAATGGAACATTCGAAGACGTCACGGCGTCCAGCGGCATCTTCGACAGCAGTTCGAAATCTCTGGGCGTGGCCATGTTGGATGACGCGCAGAGCGGCTTTCCCGATCTACTGGTCGCAAACGACACGCAACCCAACAAACTCTATCGGAACCAGCGCAACGGAACATTTAAAGACTCCGCAGTCGAAGCTGGACTGGCGTTCAGCGCCGAGGGCAAAGCGCGCGCCGGCATGGGAGTGGACGTAGCCGACTTTAAAAACTCCGGCCATGCCGGAGTCGCCATTACGAATTTCGACAACGAGATGACCGGGCTCTACGAACTCTCGGGAAAGACTTATGAAGACGTCGCGGCACAGTCAGGAGTTGGGCTAGCTTCCAAAAATAGCCTGGGATTTGGCTGCGCTTTTTTCGACGCCAATCTTGATGGCTGGCCCGATCTTGCGGTGGCAAACGGTCACATCGATGAAACCGTACGCAACATTCGGGGAAATGTGGGCTACGCCCAGCCGCCATTGCTCTTTCTCAACGATGGCAATGGAAGTTTTCGTGATGTTGCTGCGGAACTAGCCGGCGGATTTGATCAGCCTAAGGTCGGCCGCGGACTAGCCTACGCCGACTTCGATCGCGATGGTGACCTCGACCTGCTGCTCACCACCAACAACGGCCCCGCCTACTTGTATCGGAACGATCAGCTTTCCGGAAATCACAGCATTCGTTTTCATCTGACCGGAACCAAATCGAATCGCGACGCAATCGGTGCGATCGTGCGCATCACCTCCGGCGGGCTAACTCAGTCGCGCATGGTTAAGAGCGGTTCCAGTTATTTGTCACAGTCCGAACTTCCACTGACGTTTGGATTGGGGAAGCGCGATGGAGTGCAGCAGGTTGTCATAACCTGGCCCAGCGGGAGAGTCGAAGAATTCAAGAACCTGGCGGCGGGCCATTCCTACGATTGTCTCGAAGGCAAGGGAATCACTCCGCAGAACGGATTTTGACCGGGCGGGTCATTTCAACGACGCCTGCATTCGCCTGCACTCCCCGGCGGCAGTAAGGTCAATTTCTACGGATTCGCTGACCCGCAGAAACAACGTGCTGGGATTTTTCATTCCCCACTTCGCATAAGGTACCGCAAAGTGCATCGTAGCCGTCCAGTGATTGGCGTTGATTTCCACCTCGGTCGGCACTATGAGCTCATGATCGGAGCCGTGAACGGAAAAAATTCCGTGCACCCGCACCGAGGATTTTCCCGGCAATAGAACACTTCCCTCAATGCGATCAGGACGGAAGGCAATTTCCGGATAGCGATCGCTCTCCAGAACTTCGCGATGCATCTTCCTGTCGCGGGCTTCGCTTCCGCTGTCGCCGCTTTTGGCGTCAACCACGATTGTGCCTGCCAGCTTTCCGGAAGCAGGATCGAAACGCAGAGAGCCTTGCTTCAAACGAAACGTTCCACGCACCGTGTGCAGCACGTCGCCGAGCGTGAAATTCACCGTGGAACGTTGGGGATCGAGCTGGAATGCCACATCCTGCGCAGCTGCAATACCAGCTAACGCAGAAAAGACCGTAACTGCCGCAGAAAAAGACGCCAGCGCCCGGCAAAAAGATTTGCAGTTTTTCCCCATTCGCCTGAACGCTGGCTCAACACCCATTAGCACGAATTACGTAACCTCACCATTGCAGAAGTAAAAGCTCCGAACAAAAGCCCGGTCCCATTGCCGCGAGCAAACCCAGCGTACCCGGCTCAGGACGACGGTTTTTCATCACATCTTCCAGCACTACCAGAACGGAAGCCGATGAAAGATTCCCCACCTTACGCAAGCAATCCCAGGAAGCCTTGAGCTCGCCGTTGTGCAGACCCAATGCGTCGGCATAAGCCTCCAGCACTTTCGGTCCACCGGTATGTAAAACCCAACTGTGCAGGTCGCAACGCTTGAGCCCGTTGTCCGCCAGAAACGCATCCACGTCCCGTCCCAGGTTTTCTCGAATCAGGGTCGGAACCTCAGTCGATAAAACGATGCGGAATCCCTTCTCGGAAATGTGCCAGCCCATCATTTCCTCTGTGTTGGGATAGAAAACGGATCGCGTTGCCAGAATCTTCGGGCCATTTTCCGGCCCGGCCGATTCGAATTCCGCTCCCTTCACAATGACAGCTGCGGCTCCATCGGCGAACAATCCCGAGGAAATCAAATTCGCAACCGATAAGTCCTCCCGCTGCAAAGTGAGCGAACAGAGTTCCACGGAAACCAACGCAGCAGCTTGCGACGGATAGGCGCGAACATAATCTGCGCAGCGCGCAATACCCGCCGCGCCAGCCACGCACCCCAAACCAAAAATCGGAGTGCGGCGAACATTCGCTGGAAGTCCGATCCGGTTGATGAGCAGCCCGTCGATCGAGGGGCTGGCCACTCCAGTCACTGTGGTAAAAAACAACGCCCCAACATCTTTCGGAGCCAGTCCGGCATGATGCATTGCGAGACACAAAGCCTTCTCGCCCAATTCCTGTGCGACTCTGATCCAGATGTCATTGGCTTGTCCCCAGGTTTTAATATCCACGTATTCTTCGGCGGGAACCGCGAGGTAGCGCCCATCTACGGTCACATTGCGGTGCAAACGCGCCAACAACAAAGGATTCTTAAGTTGGTCGCCCCAGTAATCCTGAAGTCGTTCCAGAAGAACCTTCTGGGTGTAGTAATGCTTCGGGAAGGCGCTTGCAGCGCTGGCAATTCTCATGGATTCTGTGTCCTGAACTCAGTCTCGGCACGGAATCCGCCCCAGCCAACCGAATCCTACAGCCCTTTCTGGATTCGATGTTTGGGCGCCCCCCAGGGTTGTACAAACAGGGGGACCAGCGCCGGCCCAACTATTGTCGCAGAGTTTTTGGGTTTTTGGTTGTCAGACTCTTGTCATTCGCTTGTAAAGCCAGACCATTAAAGCCGGATAAGCCTTAGAAAAAACATTGATATCATGCCCGCTCAACGCGACCACCAAGAACGCTTTCGCTCAGCTTCAACTCCGTTCATTTGCCCAGTACCACGATGGAAGTCGCAGTATTTCCAACTCCGTATGTCGAGATTGCGGTCAGGTTTCCCGGAGTCACGCTGAACGCCTGAATATCTGCCGAAGTGCCCTGGTTCCCCACATACAAATACTTGCCGCTTGGATCCATGCCGAGAACGCTGGGACTCGCCACCGTGGTGAACGCCCCTGTGGTGGTGGAAGTCGTCAGGATGTTTGGCAGCCCTGTGGTTGTGTTAATCGAAAATACCGCAACGTTGCTGGACCCCTGATTGGCTGCGTACAGGTTTTGTCCCTTGGGGTCCAGGAGCAGCGCGAGGGGTACGCTGAAACCAACGTTCACCGGGGAATTCGCAACTGGCCCCAACATTCCGGTAGACCCAATACTGAAGATCGCGATCGAATTTGATCCAGAGTTCGCCACGTAAAGAAAACTACCGCTCGGATCGATTGTCATGCCGTTCGGATTGTTGCCGTCTGTAGGATATCCGTTGAGCGTTGTGAGTGCGCCAGCGTTCACGCTGAAGGCGAGGACCAGGCCCTGCGGCTCGTTTGCGGCGCTCACATATAAAAAGTTACCCGAAGGCGTTATCTGCATACTGAGAGGTGTCACTCCCAGGGCAAACGGCGAGTTGGCAATCGGTGCCAGTGCGCCGGTACCGCTGTCGATGGAGAATACCGAGATATTGTTCGAGCCGGCATTGCCTACATACAGAAAAGCTCCACCCGGGTCCATCACCAGGAGCACTGGCAGCGAGCCATTCGGAGCAACCGTGGTGCGCGGGAAGACTTCGGTCAAAACGCCATTGCTGGCGATGTTGAACAGCGAGATGTCGCTCTCGGCGCTGCCAGCCTCGCCAGGATTCGCAGCGTATAGGAATTTTCCCGAAGGATGCAACGCCAGAGCGTGAACTCCGTTGCCTACGCTATACGGACTCCCGGCAACCAGCGTCAGCACTCCGGAGTTGGGGTCTTCGCGATATGCAATGATCTGATTGGCCGCCGGCAGGGCTGCGTAGACGTAATGGTTTGCAACGGTACCGCAGCCGGTCAAACCGGTAATACTCGCCATCACAAACACCAGCACCAGTGCCTTCTGAAACATCCGTAACTCCTGAGAGAATTTGCCAGCGAAGAACAATGTAGAAGAACCATAATACTGGTTGTCGCGTAATCTCGCATGCGAACCAGGTGGTGGCCTCACATCATGCGGTCCCGGCGAGCGAAATTGGCAGCGCCTGGCGATCCATGCTCCGCAACCGATCGGCTGGACTTTCTTCGACTTAAACTCAATTTACCCGCTCGACACCCTTAGCACCCACTGCTGCGATGCGGAGCTTCGAACTGCAGGTTGCACGCTCTTTGCCTGGTAGCCGGAAAATCGCACGAACACGAATAAGAAGTGAAATATTGCTAGTGGGCGGGGCTCGGCCGTGGAGTGCCGGCGGACCCTTGTGCCAGCGCAGTATCTTCTCCGCCGGTTAATGCCGTACGCAAGCGGTCGAGATAGACATACACAACCGGCGTGGTGAATAACGTAAGCGCCTGGCTGACGATGAGCCCTCCCACGATCGTGATGCCAAGGGGGCGGTGCAGTTCCGAACCGGTGCCGGTACCGAGCGCGAGCGGAAGCCCTCCCAACAACGCTGCCATCGTCGTCATCATGATAGGACGGAAGCGTAGCAGGCATGCTTCGTAGATAGCCTCGGCTGGCTTCTTTCCTTGCGTGCGCTCCACTTCCAACGCCACATCGATCATCATGATGGCATTCTTTTTTACCAGCCCGATCAGCAGAATGATGCCGATGGTCCCAATTACATTGAGTTCGTTGTGGGTCAAAATCAAAGCCAGCAGCGCGCCCACGCCTGCGGAGGGCAGCGTCGATAGAATCGTGATGGGATGAATGTAGCTTTCATACAACATCCCCAAAACGATATACACCGTGATCAAAGCCGTGAGAATCAGCACCGGCTCGCTGGAGAGTGAGTCCTGAAAAGCTGCCGCGGTGCCCTGGAAGCTGGCCTGAATCGTCGAAGGAAATCCGATCGAACGTTCCGCGTCGTTAATTGCCAGCGTGGCCTGCCCAAGAGAAATTCCCGGAGCCAGGTTGAATGAAATCGTGACCGAGGGAAATTGGCTTTGGTGATTGACCGCCAACGGTATGTTGGAGGGAACGAAATGGGTAAATGTCGCCAGCGGAATGGGCGCACCGCTCGAGGACCGCAGATAAATATTCTGCAAGCCCTCGGTTGTTTGCTGGAATGCGGGAGCCACTTCCATCACCACATGGTATTGGTTGAGTGGCCGGTACATGGTTGAGACTTGCCGCTGTCCGAACGCGTCATAGAGGGCGTTATCGATATCCTGAGCGGCTATGCCCAGCCGGCTGGCAGTGTCGCGGTCGATCACAAGTTGGGCTTGAAGTCCCTTATCCTGCTGATCGGTATTTACGTCCCGCAGCTCAGATATGCTCCGCATCTTGGCCAGCAACTGCGGCGCCCAGGTGTTGAGCTCATTCAGATCTTCGCCCTGCAGCGTGTACTGATATTGAGCGTTGCTCTGGCGGCCGCCAATCGTGAGGTCCTGCGCGGACTGCAGATAGAGCGTGGCTCCCGGCACCACGGCAAGTTTGCCGCGTAGGCGGTTGATGACATTATCGGCGGTAACGGTAGGACAGGATTGCCAGAAATGCAGGTTTTTGCACGAACCGCGTCCGGCGAGCGGTTTCAGCATGACGAAAAACCGCCCCTGATTGGAAACCGTATTGCCCCCGGCAAATCCAACGATCGTGCTTACCGCAGGGTCGGTCATCACGATTTTTACGTAGCGCTCCATCTTTCCCCGCATTGCCTGGAATGAAATGTCCTGTGCCGCCTGCACAGAACCCATGATCCGGCCGGTATCTTGCTGCGGGAAAAATCCCTTGGGAACCTTGATGTAGAGGTACACGCTCAGGCATGCGACCAGGATAGTGACGATGAGGGTGAGCAATTGATATTCCAGCACCCATTTGAGAGCATGACGGTAGGCCGCCAGCGTCCCATCAAAAACCCATTCGCTGGCACGATAGAAGCGATTATGGCGCTCATCTTTCGCAGGCGGCCGGAGGAACTTGGCGCACATCGTTGGCGTTGTGGTCAGCGAGACCAGCAGTGAAACGCCTATGGCAATGCTTAATGTAACCGCGAACTCGCGGAATAAGCGCCCGACAATCCCGCCCATCAACAGCAGCGGAATAAACACTGCGACCAATGACACGCTCATGGAAACCACAGTGAATCCGATTTCCGCGGCACCTTTGAACGCCGCCTCTACCGCATTCATTCCCTGCTCCACATAACGCGTGATATTCTCCAGCACCACAATCGCGTCATCCACCACAAAACCGGTGGAAATCGCCAGCGCCATCAGCGACAAGTTGTCCAGGCTATAGCCCAGCAAGTACATACCGCCAAATGTGCCCACCAGCGAAAGCGGTACCGCAATGCTGGGAATAATGGTCGCCCGCACCGTTCTCAAAAAAGCAAAAACTACCAGGATTACAAGAATGATCGAAAGGATGAGCGTGAACTCAATATCCTTTACCGAGGCTCGAACTGTGACCGTTCGATCCATAGCAACAGTCAGCGAAATCGCCGGAGAAATGGAAGACTGCAAATAGGGAAGCAGTGCCACGACCCGGTCCACGGTCTCGATGATGTTCGCCCCAGGCTGCCGGAAAACAATAATCAGAACGCTGGGCTTGCCATTGGCTAATCCAATGTTGCGAACGTCAGACACGGAATCTTGCACATCGCCAACGTCGCCCAAGCGAACCGGCCCTCCGTTGCGATACGCAACGATCAGGGGACGGTATTGATCGGCAGTAAAGAGTTGATCGGTATCGTCGAGCGAATACGAACTTTGAGAATTTGATAGCGATCCCTTGGCCAGATTTGCATTAGCCAGATTGAGTGCGCTGCGCACGGTGTCGAGCCCGACCCCCAACTTGTCCAGCAGCATCGGGTTCAGTTCCACGCGCACCGCCGGCTGCGCCGCACCGCCCACAAACACCTGCCCCACGCCCGAGACTTGCGCCAACTTCTGCGCCAGAATCGAGTCGGCCGCGTCATACATTTGCGGCACCGTTTCCGTATCCGACGTCAGCGCCAGAATCATGATGGGAGCATCTGCGGGATTCGCTTTGCGGTAGGTAGGATTGCTCGGCAGGTTCGCGGGAAGCTGGCTGCGCGCGGCGTTGATCGAGGCCTGCACGTCGCGTCCAGCAGCATCAATGTTGCGGTTCAAATCAAATTGCAAAACAATACTGGTCGACCCCAGTTGACTGGTCGAGGTCATCTGGTTGACCGCTGAGATTCGGCCAAACTGCCGCTCCAGCGGCGTCGCGACCGCGGAAGCCATGGTCTGAGGATCCGCGCCCGGCAGGCTCGCTCCCACGCCGATCACGGGAAAATCCACTCTAGGCAGCGACGCCACCGGAAGATAATTGAAAGCAAGAATTCCAGAAAGCAGCAGCGCCGCAGCCAGCAGCGAAGTGCCAATCGGTCGCCGGATAAATGGAGCAGAGATGCTCATGGTCTAATCCGCAGAAGCATGCCCTTCAGCCGCGTCGTGCGGAATCGGATTGCCAATCTTGTACTTTTCAAACTTATGCGCCAGCCGGTCAAACCACAGATAAATCACGGGCGTGGTATAGAGCGTCAGCATTTGGCTTAGAATCAGGCCGCCGACAATCGTAATGCCCAGCGGGCGCCGCAGTTCCGCGCCAGTTCCGGATCCCAACGCGAGCGGCAAACCACCCAGCAATGCCGCCATCGTCGTCATCATGATGGGACGGAAGCGCAGAAGGCAGGCTTGATAGATCGCTTCCTCGGGCGGTTTATGTTCTTCGCGCTCGGCTTCAAGAGCGAAGTCGATCATCATAATGGCGTTCTTCTTGACGATGCCGATCAGCAGAATGATGCCGATCAACGCCACCACCGTCAGATCATTGCCCGTAAGCATCAACGCCAGAATCGCGCCCACGCCCGCCGACGGCAGCGTAGAAAGAATCGTGACGGGGTGGATATAACTCTCGTACAGAACTCCGAGCACAATGTAAACGGTGATGATAGCGGCGAGAATCAGGAACGGCTCGCTGGCCAGCGAGTTCTGAAATGCCGCTGCGGTTCCCTGGAACGAGGCGTGGATACTCGCAGGCAACTGAATATCCTTTTCAGCCTGCTGAATCGCTTTCGTCGCCTCGCCCAGGGAAGCTCCGGGCGCGAGGTTAAACGAAAGTGTGACCACGGGAAATTGTCCCTGATGATTAATAGCCAGTGTTGCGTTGCCGGATTGCATCCGCGTGAAAGCGGTTATCGGTACCGGCGCCCCGCTGGTTGTGGCCGTGGAGGCATTGGCGCTGGGAGCGCCCGTATTCGGCACCGTGCTGCTGGGACGAACATAAATATCGTTCATCGCATCCGGCGTCTGCGCAAACGTCGGCAAAACTTCCAGCACCACGTGATACTGATTCAACTGCGTAAAAATGGTTGAAACCAGCCGCTGACCGAAGGCGTCGTAAAGCGTGTTGTCGATGGCCTGGGGAAGAATGCCCAGCCGGGAAGCGGTATCGCGATCGATGGTGATGTTGGTTCTCAGCCCGCCATTGAGCTGGTCTGTGGCAACATCGCGCAACACCGGGGATGCGCGCAGTTTGTCCACCAGCTTCGGAGTCCACTGTGCCAGTTCCTGCGCGTCGGCGTCTTCAATCGAGTATTGGAACTGGGTGCGGCTCACGCGGTCTTCCACCGTCAAATCCTGCACTGGCTGCATGTAGAGCGTGATGCCTTCGACCATGGCTAAATCTGGTTGCAATCGCCTGATAATGGCCGACGCATCGTCGCTGCGTTCATCGCGCGGTTTCAGATTGATCTGAATGCGCCCGCTGTTGGGAGTTGTATTCGTGCCGTCCACGCCGATGAAAGAAGACAGGCTCTCCACGTCTTTGTCTTTCAGAATTGCCTTCGCCAGTTCCTGCTGGCGCTGCGACATGGCTTCAAAGGACACGTTGTCGGGCGCTTCCGAGATTCCCAGAATCACGCCCGTATCCTGCACCGGAAAAAATCCTTTCGGAACGACCACGTAGAGAAACAGCGTGAGCAGCAGCGTTCCAAAAGTTACGATCAATGTTGCCGTCTGATGCTTCAGCACCCACTTCACGGTGCGGCCGTAGAAAGCAATCACCCGGTTGTAATAGTCTTCCGTGACCTCGTAAAAACGACCCTTCTCGCCCTCCTTGCGATGCTTCAGCAGCTTGGCGCACATCATCGGCGTCAAACTCAAAGACACTGCGGCCGAAACCAGGATTGTCACCGCCAGCGTCACGGCGAACTCGCGGAAGAGCCGGCCTACGATATCTCCCATGAACAACAGGGGAATCAGCACGGCAATCAGAGAAACGGTCAGCGATACGATGGTGAAGCCAATCTGTTCCGAACCTTTAAGAGCGGCATCCAGCGGTGAATCTCCAGCCTCGAGATAACGGTCGATGTTCTCGATCATGACAATTGCGTCATCCACCACGAAACCAGTAGAGATGGTCAACGCCATGAGCGTGAGATTGTTGAGGCTGTAGCCGAGCACATACATCACGCCGAAAGTTCCCACAATCGAAAGCGGGACGGCGACACTGGGAATAAATGTCGCGCGCAAGTTTCGCAGGAAAAAGAAAATAACGATGACCACCAGAACGATGGTCAATGCCAACTCGAACTCAACGTCCTTTACTGACGCGCGAATCGTCGTGGTGCGGTCGGTGAGAATTTGTACTTTCACCGCCGAGGGCAAGGAAGCCTGCAGTTGCGGAAGCAACTTCTTAATCCGGTCGACCACGCTGATGATGTTCGCGCCCGGCTGGCGCTGGATGTTCACGATGACAGCCGGAGTTGTGTTCATCCACGCCGCCAGCAACGTGTTTTCGGTACCGTCGATCACGTTGGCGACATCGCTGAGCCGCACTGGCGCGCCGTTGCGATAGGCCACGACGATGGGCTTGTACTGGTCGCTGGTAAACAGTTGATCGTTGGCGCCGATGGTGTACGACTGGCGGGAGCCATCGATCACGCCCTTAGCCTGGTCTACGTTGGCCTGAGCCAGCGCTGTGCGGACGTCTTCCAGGCTCAACCCGTAAGACGCGAGTTGGGTTGGGTTGACCTGAATGCGGACCGCGGGCTTTTGGCCGCCGCTGATAGAAACCAGACCCACGCCCGGCAATTGCGAAATCTTCTGCGCTAGCGCCGTGTCGGCGAGATCTTCAACCTTCGACAGGGCCAGCGAATCCGACGTCATGGCCAGCGTTATGATGGGCGCGTCGGCTGGATTTACTTTGTTGTAGATCGGCGGATTCGGCAAATCGAGCGGCAAGAACGTGGCTGCCGCATTGACCGCCGCCTGCACCTGCTGTTCTTCCACATCGATATTCTGGTCAAGGGCAAACTGCAGGGTGATGACTGAACTGCCAAACGAGCTCGTCGAGGTCATCTGGCTCAGGCCTGGAACCTGGCCGAACTGCCGCTCCAACGGCGACGTCACCGACGACGCCATCACGTCGGGATCAGCTCCCGGATAAAACGTGACGACCTGGATCGTAGGATAGTCGACTTCCGGAAGAGCCGATACCGGCAACTGCATGAACGCAACCCACCCCACCAGCAGCACGCCCACCATCAATAGCGTGGTCGCCACCGGCCGGAGAATGAATAAACGTGACGGACTCATCGCGATGGGCTTCCTGAAGATGCTCCTGAACCCGATGTTCCGGACGTTGGTGTTCCTGAAGCTGGATTTCCCCCGCTGTCTTGCGCCGGAGTGCTGCCGGCAACATTGTTTCTAGGCTCAACCCTGCTGCCGGTTTGCAGCTTGTCCTGGCCGTCAGTCACAACCGTATCGCCAGGATTGAGACCACTAGTAACAACGCTGATATTGCCTTGAGTCAGCGAAATGCCAACGTTGCGCGCTTCCACGGTTTTGTCGGGCTTAAGGGCGTAGACGAACGTTCCCTGCGGACCTCGCAGGATAGCCGCGGTAGGAATCACGGTGCTGCCCTTCCGCGTTTCCAGCAACAGATTGGCGTTGACGAATTGATTCGGCCAGAGTTGGTTATCTTCGTTACTAAAAACAGCCTTCAACTTGGCGGTGCCCGTGGTCTGATCGATCTGGTTATCGATCGTCAACAACTTGCCGGTCGCAAGTTTGGTTTGGTCGTCGCGGCTGAAGGCGTCGACCTCCAGAGTCGAATTCTTCATGTGCTTGGAAACCGACTGCAGTTGGTCCTCGGGCAGCGTGAAGATGACCGCGATCGGCTGCAGTTGGGTCAGGATTAGCATCGGGTTGGTATCGGCCGCGTGCACGATATTTCCCGGATCCACCTGCCGCAAGCCAACCCGTCCGGTGAAAGGAGCGGTGATGTGGCAATAAACAATCTGCAGCTTCGCGCTGTCAATCTGCGCCTGGTCGGTGCGCACCTGGCCATCGAGCTGGTCCACTGTTGCCTTTTGCGTGTCGACTTGCTGCTGCGCAATGGCGCCGGAAGGAATTAACGTGGTGTAACGATCCAGGTTCAGTTTCGCGTCGCGTAAAGTAGCCTGGTCCTTAAACAGTTGCGCCTGCATTTGTTCCAGTTGCACCTGGAAAGGGCGAGGATCGATCACGATCAGCAAGTCGCCCTGCTTCACGTTCTGGCCCTCTTTAAAATTCACCTGCATGATCTGGCCATCGACGCGGCTCTTGATGTTGGCGGTGTTGAAGGCGGTGGCCGAACCCAGCCCCGTGAGGTAAACCGGTACATCCTGCTTTTGCACGGTCGCCACCGCCACCGAAACTGAGCGTGGAGCCGCTGCCTGGGCTTTCTGTTTTGAATCGGAGCTGCTGCAAGCCAGGGAAAAAAGGCAGCACATCGCCAGAGCGACAGTTATCAGCTGCCGAAGTCGGCGCCGGCTAAAGAGAACGGGGTTGGAAAGTGGAAAGCTCGAATTGATAGTCTTCAAGAAGTTAATCCCATTGCGACTTTTCACAATATCGGCGGAAAAGCCGCCTTTAGTTAGACGTACTCACCGTCGACTCGGTTGTGGCGTAAGACGATCCATTGCTCCTTGTCGCGGGCGAGGTGCCGCGGCTCAGGCAGGAACCGGAACCCAGATGTAATAGTAGAACCGTCCCCAGCCAGCATCAACTGTGGCTTTACGCAGGTCAAGGTTGGGGCGAAACTTTTACAAAACTTTACTCGCTTTGACGCTGCATTTACGCTTCCGAGCTTAGCAAGCTTCGTGACGGCGGATGCATTGCTTCGTAAGCGGAAATTTCGCCTTCGTGTTGCAAGGTAAGCCCGATGTCATCCAAACCATTCAACAGGCAATGCCGCACGAATTCGTCGACAGGGAACTTCGCGCTAAAACCCTGTTCGTCGCGCACCTCGCATTGTTCCAGATCGACGATGAGTTCGTAATCTTTTTTCTCGCGAGCGCGCCGCATCACCTCAGCGGCTTCCTGCTCGCTGAGTTGCACGGTAAGAAAACCATTCTTGGTGCTGTTGTTGGCAAAGATATCGGCGAAGGAGGAAGAAATGACGGCGCGGAATCCAAAATCAGCCAGCGCCCATACCGCGTGCTCACGCGAGGAACCGCAGCCGAAATTCTTCCCCGCAACCAAAATGCTCGCGCCTGCGTAGCACGGCTCGTCCAGAACGAAACCTGCGCTTTTCTTACCGTCGCCGGAAAAACGCCAGTCGTAAAACAAGAACTGGCCGAAGCCGGTGCGCTCAATGCGCTTCAGAAACTGCTTCGGAATAATCTGATCGGTATCGACGTTCACCCGATCAAGCGGCGCCACGCGTCCGCGATGCGTACGAAATGGTTTCATGGATGAATCTCCCCCCCGCCTTTCGCTGCCCTGTCGCCGCGCCCTCAGGCGGCGCGGCCGCTTTCACCGCTGCGATCCTAGTTCTGGCGCCGTGCCTTTGGGTGGCGCAGCGCTTTCAGCGCTGCGATCTCAGCCCTGCTGCGAGTGAGGGCTTCAGCCCCTGAGGGATGATTGCGATTACGCTCACTGAAATTTCCAATTCCGAATATCCGTAAAATGCCCCGCGATCGCCGCCGCCGCGGCCATCATCGGACTCACCAAATGCGTGCGCCCGCCACGCCCCTGCCGCCCCTCAAAATTCCGGTTGCTGGTGGAAGCGCAGCGCTCGCCCGGCTGCAAAATGTCGGGATTCATCCCCAAACACATCGAGCATCCCGACTCGCGCCACTCGAAACCAGCGTCCAGAAAAATCTGGTCCAAGCCTTCCTGCTCTGCGGCTCGCTTCACTGTCTGCGACCCCGGAACCACCATGGCTCGCACGCTCGCGCTGACGTGATGCCCGCGAGCCACTCGTGCCGCCGCTCGCAGATCCTCAATGCGCGAGTTTGTGCACGAGCCAATAAAAACTCTGTCGATCCCAATATCTTCGATCCGCTTCCCCGGCTCCAGGCCCATGTATTGCAGAGCTAACTCGGTCGAGCGCCGCTCGGATTCCTTCAGGCTGCTTACCTCGGGCACGCGTCCCGTCACCGGAGCCACCATCCCAGGATTCGTCCCCCACGTCACGAACGGGCAAAGCTGCGCTGCATCCATCTCAATTATTTTGTCGAACGCTGCTCCCTGGTCCGTGGGCAAGCTGCGCCAGTACTCGACGGCCTTCTCCCATTCGCCGCCGCGTGGTGCAAATCTCTTTCCCTTCACATAGGCAAGCGTAATTTCATCGGGCGCAACCATCCCCGCCCGCGCCCCGGCCTCGATGCTCATGTTGCACAGCGTCATGCGGCCTTCCATGGAGAGCGCCCGCACCGCCGCGCCCGCATATTCGATCACGTGACCGGTAGCGCCGTCGGTGCCGATTTGCCCGATGATCCCCAGCGCCAAATCTTTTGCCGACACGCCTTCGGCCAATCGGCCGCGCACATCGATCTTCATCGTCTTCGGCTTCTGCTGCGCCAGGCACTGCGTCGCCAAGACGTGTTCCACCTCTGACGTTCCAATGCCGAAGGCCAACGCGCCGAATGCGCCATGCGTGCTGGTGTGGCTATCGCCGCAGACGATCGTCATCCCCGGCTGCGTCAGTCCAAGCTCTGGGCCGATTACATGGACAATCCCCTGATCCGGAGAGTCCATGTCGAACAGCCGCACACCAAATTCTTTGCAGTTGGTTTGCAATGCGGAAATCTGTTTAGCGGCAATAAGATCGGTGATGGGAGTTCCGCGCGGCTCCGTCGGAATATTGTGGTCGACTGTGGCCACGGTGCGTGCCGTTTGCCTGACTTTTCTACCGGCAGCCCGCAGCCCATCGAACGCCTGCGGCGAGGTCACCTCATGCACCAGATGCAGATCGATGTAGATAATCGGAGACCGGCCGCTGGGTTGCGCCACCAGGTGCGCATTCCAAATCTTTTCGAAAAGTGTTTGCTTCGATGGCATGAGAAGTTGAATCACCAGTTTTTCATACTGGTTCAGCAGGCGCAAGGCCGCCTGCCGCGGATACCTGGCAAACGAATCGAAATCATCCTTCGCGTATCATATAAAAAGACTGTAGCTTTACCCCGTGTTCCCCCAGTGTCCTCTGTGTTAAAGGTTTTCTCATGATCAACGGCAAGCGCATCGCGGTCGTAATGCCCGCCTACAATGCGGAGAAGACCCTCGAAGCTACGGTCGGCGAACTGCCAGACTTGGTCGATATCCGCATTCTGGTCGACGACCACAGTTCCGACAATACCGTCGAACTGGCGCGCCATCTCGGGCTGCTGGTTTTTCAGCACGATCGCAACTACGGCTATGGACGCAACCAGCAGACCTGCTACCGCGAAGCGCTCGCCGCGGGCGCGGATGTGGTCATCATGCTGCACCCGGATTATCAATACACGCCGCTGCTGAGCACGGCCATGGCCAGCATGGTGGCCTACGATGTTTATGACGTCGTGCTGGGCTCGCGCATCATTGGCGGAACCGCCCTGCGCGGGGGCATGCCGGTTTATAAATACGTTTTCAACCGGCTACTCACGGCTTTCGAAAATATTTTCCTGCGCGTCAAACTTTCTGAATATCACACCGGCTACCGTGCCTTCAGCCGAAGGGTGCTCACCGAACTGCCACTGCTTGAGAATTCCGACGACTTCGTATTCGACAACCAGATGCTCGCCCAGTGCGTGTACTTTGGCTTCAGCATTGGAGAAGTTTCCTGCCCCACCAAATATTTTGAAGAAGCTTCCTCTATCAACTTCCGCCGCAGTGTGACCTATGGTTTGGGCGTGCTCGCTACTACCCTTCAATTCGCATTACAGAAATCGGGCTTGATGCACTTTCCCCGCTTCAGCGACAGAGGCCGGAAGCTCGAACCCGGCTATACGACCTACTACGAAAGCCGCACCGAGACCACACGCCCCGCCTGACCGTCCTCGATTCAAGGAATTCGGCAAACCTTCACTGTGCCGTTCTCATAAACGCAGCTTAGTCCTTCGACACCCGGCTGCTGCAGCACGACCCACTTCACGCCGTAAGTATTTTTCAATCGCACGAAGTCTGCCAAGCCAAAATCTTTCCATGGCGTTTGTGCCTGAACTTGAGCCCGCCAGCGATCCACCAGCGCCGGAAACATGCTGACTGCGCCGTCGTCTTTCACGGCGTCGGCCAGGCGGCTTCTTTGGGCAAGGCAGCGAAAGCCGATCTCATCCTCCCCCGGGATGTGCATGTGATCCGGATCGATGGCGAAGACCGCGTCAACCGGCGTGTTTTGCCGAATCCACACGAATGCTTGCGCCCAGGGATTTTTCGGTCCCGCGCCCGGCCATTCGACGTGCGCGCTCGCCGGAAAAATTGCGCGCTGCACCAGAAACATTCCGAGAGCAAGAGGAACGAAAAGCAGCAGCCATCGCCACACGTAATCTTTGAGCACGTATTCGGCAAGAAATCCGCCCATGATGACGAACATTACGGTGTAAAGCAGGTGGAGGCATCGGAGCGGTTGAATCCTTGCCAGCGTTTCCCACTGAGGAGGCAAATCAACTACCAAAGCAATCGCGACATAAATTAACCCGTAGATCACGAACGCTCGGCTGACCCGTTCGACATTAACCCACTTCCTCTCCCGAGCTAACTTTCCAAACCACCACAACAATCCGAGGGGAGCGACAATTCCGAGCCACTCATACCATTGCCAATGCTGAATGTAGAAATAGCTATGATGCTTTGCCACTTCGTGATACGCGGCGGAGGATGCGGGCGCCAACGGTATACCCATCCATAGCAGCCCCGCCAGAACCGCGGGCGCTGCCTTTTTCCATACGAATTCAAATTTCTCCATCACCACAAACAACAAACAAAACGAGAACGGAAACACCCACATCAGCGGATGAACGCTGGCCGCAAACACCAGCCAGAGAAATGCGCGAAGGTACTTTTTCTCCAAGACTCGTGCCAGAACAAGAATTCCCGCGAACGCCGCCAGATTTCTGGGATTCAAATATTGATCCACAATGTAGAGCGCAGTTCCGGCCACCGGAATGGTTAAAAGCGCCGCCACTAGACAAACTCCTCCCCACCGCGCTCTAGCGGTCGGAAAGAACAGCCCGCCCAATTCCCAGCAGGCAAGAAGAAGAAGGAAAATCGAGGCGACTTGCCAAAGGAACAGTCCTACTTCCAGCGGCAAGCGAGTTATGCGCAACGAAAACGCGATCAGGTTCGGAAAAAACGTGAGGCTGGCATGCGACGAGAAAAATTCCTGCCCCGCTGGAAATAACTTCGGGTGCAAAAGTTTCTCGACGCCCGGCAGATAGATTTCCGCGTCTTCAGAACATGGATGATACCCATGCACCGCAACGGCCGCTGCAGTCAGAAGAGATAGTCCGAAAACAGCCTTCCACGTTGGGGCAGAGGTGTTACTCAAAGAGTTTCGCAACGACTTTTACCCTAGTGACGCTCACTGCGTCTGTCAAATAACACTTTCGGAGAAGAACTTAATGCGACTCATGGCTTGCCAGAGCATCATCTACTACGTAGCATTAACTCACATGGCTGCTGCCCTTATGCCCGAACGCCTTCGGCCCAACATGGCCATTGGCGAAATACTGACCTTTGCCTTCGACACTTTTTGCAGCAATAAGATCCGCTTTATCCTGACCGCCCTGGGTATGGTTATCGGCACTGCATCTCTCATCCTTGTCGTTACTATCGGAATGACTGGGAAGCAATATGTGCTCAACCAGATTCAATCCATTGGCACCAATGAAGTCTGGGCGGAGTACCTGGGCGGCGCGCCTCACATCAGCAATTCCAATCCCGATCCGCTCACCATTGAAGACCTCCGCGCTGTTCGGCAGCAGGTTCCTGGCATTATCGCTGCGTCGCCCGTGACGCAGGTCTCCGACCGTATCCCTGTCGGCAACGGCAAAGAAAAAGATGTTTCTATTCTGGGGGTCGATCCGGACTACCTGCGTGTTCGTAATCTAGTGATTCCATCGGGAAGGTTCTTCGATCAGGAGGATTCTCAGGCTCACAACAAAGTCGGAGTCATAACCGAGAAGATGGCGATTGAAGTGTACGGTTCTACGCAAGCCGCTGTGGGCCGGGTAATCAAACTCACCGGTCTGCCCTTCACCATTATCGGAACTTTTAAAGAGCGGGTGGAAACTTTTGGCCAGTCGGAGATCGTCGACAACACCCTGCTCATTCCGTTCTCCGTGAGCCGCTACTTCATGGAGATTCCCAACATAAAGCTCTTGTATTTTTCCATGGAAGATCCCTCCATGGTGGTTGAAGGCACGGCGCAAATTAAACGCGTCTTACAGTCGCGTCACCGCTCGGAATCGGTTTATGACGTTGCCAACCTTACCGCCCTGCTTTCCATGGCCGACCGCATTGCCACCGGCCTGACGTGGGTTCTACTTCTGGTTGCCATGGTCACCCTGTTGGTCAGCGGCATTGGAATCATGAACATCATGCTGGCCACTGTAACCTCGCGGATTCGCGAGATCGGCATTCGCAAAGCCATCGGCGCCACCAACCGCGAAATCCGATTTCAGTTTCTGGCCGAGGCCATTCTGATCTCCCTGATCGGAGGATTCGCGGGAATCGTGATCGGCCTCGCAATTCCCTATTCGGTTCGTTTCCTCACCGAATACCGAATTCCCATTTCGGGCTTATCGGCGATCATCGCCATCGTCGTTTCCTCTGTCGTTGGAGTCATTTTCGGAACTGTCCCCGCCGCCCGCGCCTCCCAACTCGACCCTGTGGAAAGTCTGCGTTACGAGTAGGAGTCGGACTAACCCTTTTGCATTTAGTAGCTTAAGCGCGAAAAGCGAAATCAAGCCTCTTCTTCCGAACCCACGCGATGCTCGATGCAACGAAAAAGTTGCATTTCCCACTCACTCCGAAGTAATATGGTTTACGGAGCTTATTTGGTAGGTTCCCAGTGTTCCAGACCCTGCACCGCTAAGAGATAACTTCCAAAACTTGCAGTTCAGCTTGTGCAAAACAACTTAAGAGGCCGCCTGTCAGCCTCCGTCCCGGTTCGGAGAGTTCTATATGGCGTGGTACGCATACTGCCTTACCGAGCACCAGACCCTTCCCAACGGCACCCGTTCCCGACGCCCTTTCGTAATTGAGAATGTTCAAGGCGTGA